>MPLZ02142891.1_pt1 | contig 16769 bp, 25 predicted proteins | sample 1617311 | NCBI WGS metagenome assembly MPLZ02 (sample SAMN05944806, study PRJNA350692) | marine metagenome | biome: marine; feature: ODZ; material: water; isolation source: 160 m water sample filtered on 0.2 um supor filter | place: Pacific Ocean | collected 2012-04-08 | depth 160m m | reverse complement strand
TTTTCTTATTTGTATAAAATCACAATTTATCTCATCCAATAAATGTATAAATGTTTCTAAATTATAAAAATTCTTTCTATTGATTAATATTCCAACTCCTATATTTGTTTTCCTATCTTTAGAACAAATTCTTTTGAGATTATAAATAACCTTATCAAAATCATCTACGCCCTGTACTTCTGAATAAGATTCTCTATCAGTTCCTGCAATTGAAAATCTTATAAATTCTAATTGTGATAATAGTTGTTCATCTTTTTCTTCTCCAAACAAACTACCATTAGTTAATAACCCACTCTGTATTCCAAGTTTAGATGTATGTTCTAAAATATTAACAAATCTTTTATGTAAGAGTGGTTCTCCACCACCTGTCCAGGTTATCGCCTTAGTTCCTAAATCTTTTATATTATCTAATACGTTTATAACCAAGTCATATGGTAGAGTTGATTTATCTTTAGATAACAAGTCACTCCAAACACAAAACTCACATCTATGATTACACGCGTTAGTTAAATCTATTTCTAAATGTAAAGGAAAAGGTCTTTCTCCATTTAATATAGAATTTATATGTTCTGTATGTACATAAGTTTTTGATAAAATATCAAATTGTTTTAAATCAAGATTCTTCATTTTTAAAAACCGAAAACTTTGTTAGATCCAATCCATTCACGCTATTTGATATATCGGGTGGATTATCTGGAAAAGTTTTCATCATCTCAACTCCTATACTTGCAAGTATTGGATGTAATACCATATTAAAACTTATTTCAGTAATATCATCTGTATCATGATATGTAGTTTCTGGTCTACCATTATATCGTAACCGTTTTAATCTATTATATTCTTCTTCATTATCCAATAATATTGCTCCACCTTTACCAATAGGTAATTGTTTTCTTGTAGAAAATGATAATATCATATGAGTTTTTGGTATATACATTCCCCGTTTCAATCTTAATGCACAATCCCATATTGGATAAGGTTTAAACTGATACATACCTTCCCACTCTAAATCAACAAACTTAGGTTTACCACCACCATGTATTATAGCAAAAGGAACTGATATGTAAGTGTTTATTGGAACTTCCGCTTCATCAACATTATGTATTACACAACTTAAAGTAATGGCACTCGTTCCACTATCCACCACTATACAATATGGTGCTCCTGTATATTCACATAGTTGTTTTTCTAACTCGTTATTAATTTCATATGGATTCATATGAAATACCTTTTTAATTGTGTACTAATATACCCTCAACAAAATATACATCATATGGTTCAACATCAAATCTAAAGAAACTAGATGATTCAGAACCACTAAACTCTGTTATAGAAGTTATCTCTATAGGTTCTAATGAAGAACTTAAAAGTTTATAATCTGTTCCTATATCTTCCACATATTCAAAAAACCAAGTACCACTACCCGTTACATTTTCATCAGCACTCCCACTCCAAACTAAGAGAGGGTGAGCTTCCGTTAGTAAGATATCATCAGTTCTTCCATTTTCACAAACAAGACTAAACATACCACCATCACTCGGTGCTCGAGAGTGAGTGGTTATTGATTCTACTGAAGAAGTGGCTAATGTAACTTGTGAACTAATACCAGCACTACCTGTATAGTTCCATAACAAATATTCTGATGCTACATCTGAATCAGGTAAGCCCGTAATGTTAGCTGACAATACTACATCTCCTGCAGACATAGATACGTGTGGTATTCCTTGGAAAGAACCACTTATAGAAACTAAGTCTCCTGAACCAAATGATTCCCATCCTCCTCCGCCACCACATAGTGCAATAGGGCCCGAATAATGATATCCTTGAACATCTGTTTCTACATATTTTTGTTTTTTAGAATCCCAAGTGAATTCTACTTTTGTATTAATCCATTTCATATAAAATGCTCCTATATATATAAATATTGGCTAAACTAATATCCAATTATTAAATAGTAATTTCTTCTCATAAACCATTTCAAACTTATCTAACTTAACATCTGAATCACTTTCCATTGGTTTAATTAATTCTTCTATTACACTTTCTGTTAATGTTTTTGCATAAGACATATCTGCATATGGTTGGGGCCAATTTGAATATATGTCTAATCTCTTATCATCTATTGCGGTTGGATGAGGATTATTATTAGTTTCTATCATCCATAACTTCATATCTTCATCTGGTAAAACATCCATACCAAATACATGTATTAGATTTCTCTGAGTTTTTTCATTAAGCTTATTGTAAACATCTTCAGAAAAATCAATCATCATATCTACAAACTCTTTATATAATTTATCACGATGTGGATGTTGAGTAAAAGCAATCAAGCTACTCTTCATAATATCCTCAGAATATTTTGGGTTGGGTATTAATGTATTATAATAATCTATCCAATGAGAATCTTGATTAGTAAGTTGTACTTCTCTACTTAAATCTTTTTCATCATAAAGAAATGGTGCTAATCTAACATAGTGATCAAAAAATATATAAGTTCTAAGATATCCTTGGTAAGTTTGTAAAACAACAAACATTCTAAAATCTTGTTTCCTACCATTATATAATAAAGGATTATCAATACTTTTCTGATAAACTACCTTCTCCTTGTCAACCCTTCTCACATTATCAGTTACTATAATACCTTTACCATTATAACCTTCATTTGGTTTTACAAACCACAACCCATCTTTCATTGGATTTTCTAAATGAGATTCAGGATAGTAGTCTTTGTCTTTAAACCAATTATGCATATGATTTTTAAAAAGAGGATAAACCTGGGAGGGAAAATAACATCTATATTTTTTAGAATAATAAAATGGTTTGAATCCTGGTGGGTTGTACATCTCAAAATAATCTTTGAAGATATCAAACTCATTTCTTTTTTCTCTACTCAAAAACATCTAAATAATTTCCGTAGTTCATTTTTCTGTCATTTACCATTTCAATTAACCTATTTCTGTTATGTTCTAATTTATCAAATATATTATAATACCTATCATGTAATTCTTCAAGAGATAAACTACAAATCTTCTTTATCTCATTAACTATTGTGTTCATTCTTTCTATTGGATTTTCTATTTCATCATATGACTCATCAAAAAATTCTGGAAATGTTTTAAATCCTATAGATTTCAAAAATTTTAAGAACCCAGGATTGGACACCACAATAAATGGTTGCATTCCAAAAATTGCTCTATACGTTTTTTCAGTTAAAAAAATACTATTACCTATAATAGCTGCAGTATCAAAATTATATGAAGTTTCAGTTACGATATTAAAATATGAATTAGTATACATTTCATGAACATAACTATGACCTATATATGGTTCAATAAGTTCCATATCTTTTTCCATATCAATAACTATAGGGAGTTTTGGATATACGCTATCCATATAATATTTTATCAAATCTTTAAATGTCAAATCTTTATCTACTTCCGCGGAATTTCTTATATCTCGGGGTGGCTCACCATAATTTCCTATACAACTTATATAACCATCATTCTCCAAACCATTTCTAAATAATTCTGATACTATTATTATTCTGTTTTCTCGGTACGCCCCATTTAAACAAGTAAATTTCTTTTCTCTAATTTTATCCACTTTAAAATCTTCAATAGGAAACTTTTTCTTTTTAAGAACCCAGTGTGTAGCGTATTCTACAAAATAATTTAATCCAATAATATTAATTTTAGGAAGATTAAGCTTTTCAGACCAAATATCATAATTCTCACCTAGTTTCATATCCATGGATATGAAATATACGTTAGACGATTTAATTTTATATTTTTTAATCATTCTATGTATAGCAATAAACCAACTATGTCGAGGAGTTCCTTCGGCAGAAAAATCAAAAATCAATTTTACAACATTAGTGTTTATTAAATTAATAAGTTCTTTATTTAACACTTCACCCAATCTATTTAATATTGTATTTGGATTGGAAATATTAGTATAATAAATATGGAGATTTAAAGTTATAAAATTAAAATTATCTTTTTTAAACTCGTTTAAATCTGTAATGTGATTTACAGTAATTTTATATGAAGTAGAATCTGCTATAGCAGTTAATATCTTTTCATCATACCATCTAGCTGATTCCCACCCTGCTTCAAGGGAATCTTCCTCATGAGTTCCAGATGGTACTGGTAAACTATAATTAAAAATCTCTTTAGGTATTAAGATTTTTTCTCTCTCCTAACTCTAATTCTTTCTCTTAATTTTTTTCTCCGTTCCACGATTTTTCGTTTACGGTCATCTCCTACTGAAACTTCTTTACACAAGTTCCAAAATTTTTCATACTCTGGAAAAGCTTTTAAGAAATCTGTATTCCTTCTTTTATCATGTTGAGTAAAAAAATTATAAAAATCACTTCTACCCTTAGATAAATACACATCGTCTTTAAGTGTGGTTTCGAAATAATCCACCACTCTCTTAAATTTGGCTATTTCCAAATCATTAAACTTATTAGAATCCGAGTTATCATTATGTGCATACATAAAATCTAAATGGTTTATCATATGAGATAAAAATTCTTCTTTAGGTAGAATATTCATATCATAATGTGGTGGTTCTTTTAAATAAGGTGTATCTATTTGAATTCTCTGTAAAGGTATAGGTTGATTTATATTTCCATATTCTGTTGCATTTGGATCGTTGTATTTTTCTCTCCATACTAATATTTGTTCTAATAAAGAATCAAAGTTAGTAACACATAAATTATTAAAGGTAATCATTAATGAAACTTTAGAATCTTTAATCTCGGTCAAATATTTATTTAAATTTCTCTGAAACAATTTAACATCTAAACCATGTCTCATATACTCAGCTTTATCTGTATGCCACGAATCTATAGAAGTAAATAGTTTAAACTTTTTAACTTTCTTTCTTTCTATGATTGGTTTTAACTTTTCTATAAACCTATCAAAGAGTTTTGGATTTGCACCTATATTAGAATTTATATTTAACTCAAGATTGGGCATTGGATTCTTATTAATCTCATCTAACAATCTATAAGTACTTCCATGAATTAATGGTTCTCCGCCTGTAATCCTCAAAATGTTTAATGTCTTGGAAACTGAAGGCCACCATTTCCACCAAGCCTCTACATATGGATTATCTTCATCATTTTTATATAATTTATTTTCAAACCACTCTACACTATAATCCCCACTATTCAAATCTGTATATGGGCCCAATTCTTTTGACTCATCAAAAAATCTCGAACTATATCGTGGATGGCAATAACCACATTTAAAATTACATTGATTACCAAATGATAATTCTATATACTCAGGATTAACATTCATATCCCAAGGATTATCTATAATATCTTTTAATCTTCTTCCATCTCCCTCGTGTATAGCTAGAGTTCTTTGTTTTCTATCACTTATATAATCAGGACCCATAGATTCTACATTCCAACAATAAGTACACCCTACAGGTTTCTCTCCCTCTAACATCTGCTTTCTCTCTAACTTCTTATGTTTAGTGTTATGCAGAGCAGACGGATTTTCTTTTAATTCTTCCAAGGGAATTATATGTGGTTGTGGATGATAACAACTATGAGTTTCACCCAAGTGTAGATAGATGGTTACGTGATGCCATTTAGCAAGACAAAATGTTGGTGATGTCTTTGCTTCTATCTGGGGTAATATCTCTTTTATTCGGTCATGTTCATAATTACTCATTTTTGCATAGTACTATACTAAATCACTTCTTTAAATTTATTCTTTGGTATGTACCAGATTTTTCCCATACTATCTTGAACTCTGTAATCACCGTTTTCTTTTCGTATGACTTTTACAATTTCATCTTTGTATAAAGTACCATTATAATTTACTATAGTTTCTTTTACTCTGGCCTTCATAGGTTTTACATAATTCATTAGTTTAGCCGTCGAGTCATATCCACGTTATCTAAAAGATTGCCTTGTTTGTCAAATGGCCAACGGAAACTACCATCATTTTCTTCCATATCTTCCGCCCGCCATAACTTTAACATTAACTGTTTAAGTTCTTTTATCTCCTCGGATATTCTCATTGTTTGTTCAAGTAATTTTACTTGACCTTTTTGTAACTTTGTAACTTCACTCATCTATTCTTCTTTTCCTTTAATTAATTGTGCTTGTGCTTTTTCAGTTGCAATTTCTTTTTTGAAATCCTTTTTCTTTCCACCAAAGTATTCATAAGCGTGTCCTTCTTCAATTAAGATATCATTCACACTTACCCAACCATCGTGGTCTAAATCTATATCACTATCATCATTTTTGATACACTCATTAATATGATCTCCAACGAGATTAGGATCCACAAATATCTCACCTAATACTCTACCGAACTTTCCAGTTCCAAATGATTTTAATTTGAATACTCCACCTTCTAATAATTCTTTATTACGGGCCTTTGCTGCCAAACCTTTTTTCTTTTCTTCTAAATCTCTGGTTCTACTTTCCCAAGTATCAATACCCATATACCTTATTCGTTTTTTAGTTTTTAGCTTAAAACCTAAATCAATATAGCAGTCTATGGTATCTCCATCCACAACCTTAATCAATTCACATTGATACTCTTTAACATCTACTTTTTTAGCCATTTTATTTCTCCCACTATCAGGAGAAATATAACTCTCCTAATATATTAAATGCTCATTTTCATTGCATTAGCCACAAGTAACATTTTTTCTGTAACAGGTGTCCACTTACATTCATAAATATTAGTTAATATAGTATTAGCATCATTTGGGGATACTTTTCTTCCTTGTAAAGAAACCAATTCACCATCAACTAATATATTTGTTTTTTGTGATTTAGCCAATGTGTTTATCGCTTCTACAACCCTTTTAAAGTCCTGAAAGTGCATATATGTTCCTCGTAATTTTCCTTCTGATTTATCAGTTAAAACAATATATCGGTCATAATCAGTCCATCTATTTTTTTTCATTTTTTATGTTTTTCCATTCTTTTTTCGTTAATTTAGTTCTTTTAGTTTCACCAACTTTCCTTTGGTAAATTGTTTCACCACCATCAGGACTTTCATAGATATATCCTAATGGACTATCTACAAGTTCTTCTGCTAACCTATGAGATTCTTTTACAGCTTGTGCATCTCCACCCTCAGGTAAACCATCAGAAGTCATTTCAGTATAAAGTTGTTTTTGTGTGTTTTCATAAAACGTATGTTTTTGTTCTTCAAATACTTTATCTCGTAACTCTACATCTGTATCGTTATCTGGTTCAACATAACCTACAGCTTCTTCCCATTCTTTTACTTCATCATCAAAATACATTCCATCAACTTCTTCTGCTTGAGCAATGTAATTACCACCTTGATCGTGTCCGAAAACTTTATCTTCGTGTTTTTTCTGTGAAGAATTTTTTTCTCGTCTACGACCTTCTTCAAGACCTTCCTGTGCAAGTTCTCTGGCTCTTTTCATTCCTTCTTTCATATCTTTCGAATAAACATAATTATTATCTTTACTAAATTCTAACTCACATCCCAAGTGGTTAGTGCCACTACCCACATAATCATAATCTACTTCAAAAGTATTTTCACCACATATTTCACATACCCAAGTTGCTCGGGCCTCTTGTTCTTCTATTTCCGAATCTGTAAATACTATATAAGAACCTTTTTCTCTTAATAATAAAGCTATTTCTTCTGCTAAATTATTTCTAAAAGATTCGGATGCCATATTTGGTTGTCTATCTCGCCATCTGGCTAGTGCAACCTTAATTGTATCTTCCATATTATTTTCTCCATTTACTATAATTAGTATAAAAAGAGGCGATATTAAAATCTAATTCAATACCGCCTCGTGGGAGTGAGAGATTATTTATTTACTTAATTTATAGTCCTGATATTCACTAATCATAGATTTTACTCTCTCGTACATCTTATCAGGTTTTTTTCCTTCTTTCAAGGATTTTACTAACGATTCAAGGTAAACCCCCAAGATGAGTTCATTCAACTTGGGTTTTTTCTTCTTTACCTTGGTAACTTTTTTCTTAATAGTCATTAAGAATTTGCTCCTTCTATTTCTTCTTCATTGAAAAGGTTTTCTTCAGAACCATCAGAAACATACTTCTGAACTAGCTGTTTTATGAAAGTTCTCTCTGATTCTACACCACCATCTTCCGTGTACTGGGGATAAATCGTAACTTCTGATGCTTCATCTAAACCGAAACCATCAAACAACAATCCTGCCAATTCAACAGAAGTTCTGGTAGAAACTCCATTAGAAAACCTACCGTTTTCAGACTTTGCTTCTACTCTCGTAGAGTGTGCTATTGAAGCTACTGATTTAAGTAACTCATTATCAACATGCGGGAACATATAGGATAGTAATCCAAATTCCTCATCTTCATTCAGAACATCCATTTCCACAACCATAAATCTGTCCATCAGTGCTTTATCCATAACTCTTGTAGAAGTATACTCATTACCAATGTTAGCCGTTGCTACGAAAGTAACACCTTCTGCCACATTGATAGTTTTTTGACCATCTTCTTCATCCAACCGAAGATATCTTTGTCCAGCGTCTAAAACTGTCATTAAGATATTCCATGCGTCAGGGTGAGCCCTTGATAACTCGTCCATCAGAATCACTGCGTTCGGGGTTGAAATTGCCTTCACGAAAAGTGATTCAGAAAAGTAAGTTCCCTTTTTCGTATCAAAGTGAACACTACCAATCAAGGTAGCTCGGGGATCCTGGGTAGAACCTAAGTTAAAGTAAAAGTCAGGTCTATCTAAAGCGTTAACCAACGATTTAGCTGCCATTGTTTTACCACAACCAGCGGGTCCAGTCATCAAAATATTCTTTCCACGAACAGCGGAACGAATCAGATATTTCCATTTAAGTTCATTCATAACCAAACCTTTAGGTTTCAGTTTATATGAACTATGAATGAAGTTTAAAACTTCTTCATGATCCGTAGGTATTTCTACACTACTCATATTAGAAGTCAAATCCATTGTGGTAGTTTCGAAAACTTCCATTGGTACTTTCCACCAATAAGTTCTACCACCTTTACCAGTACGACGCTCAAGTGCCATACCTTTTTCATAAGCACCCTTACGAGTACTCGTGCCTATTTCCGATGTGTATTTATTACCATCAGAATCATAAGCGTTATATCGGTTGCCAGATTTTTCCATCCTGACAACAACATTATTAATCATATTAACTTTCACTCCTTTTGTTAATTTTTCTCTCATTTCTTATACCTAAATATACAACATAATAGCTATATAAGTCAAGCTTTATTTTCACTTTTTTCAAGTTTTTTTAATTCCCTTTTTACCACAATTTCATTAATTAAAAATTTAACTGCTTCTTGTATTTCAGGATCCATCTTATCAAATACTTTTTTAATTTTTTTATTCACTTTTTTTCCACCAATGTAATTTACCATTTCCATTATCAAATGCTTCCCAACCGCAACTTTTCCATATACATTTCCATTGATATCTACTTGTCCAACTTTCAAATGGTTTCATTCTATATCCACAATTACATATTGGACTATGTTTATAAATCTTGTTTATAATCCACTTTATCACTTTTCAAGGAATTTCTTATTCATTGTTTTTGAAACTGCCATAACCGAAGTTACATCAATAAACTGTGAATCTTTACCGTACATTGTTTTGAATGCGTCCATATTTCTTTCACCTCTGTCATATTCATCCCCAATGAAATAACTAAGAACCTTAATTCCTCTATTCTTAATTTCTTCTACCATTTTCTTAGTATGATTAAGTGCTGTATCGTGATAATAATCAACATCATCATTACTGAACATTGGCATCCCATCCGAGAAATTTAAAAAGTATGATTCTCTATTATTAGAAGCTGGGATTATTTCATTCATAATCGCTTCATAACATAACCCTTCTGGGGTAGTTCCACTACATCTAATAAAACCAAATAGATTTTTTACTTTTGAAAACTTATCAACACGAGAATCGTATGCTATTAATATAACAGGATGTTCTCCACTTTTACGACTTCTGTAACTTCCACTACTATTGTGAGTACTTCTAATTGAAACAACCACATCTACATTCTGAATCATTGATACTGCTTTACATATAGCCACAACTGAAGTCATTGTGTTTTCCCATTTATCTCCACCCATAGAACCACTAGCGTCCACCGAAATATGAAGTATCGCGTCTGAATAAGATTCTACAAAATTAGTAGAGAAAACTCTTTCATTTCCAAAACCTAATTCGGCGATTAATCTTTTATCAAGTCTGCCTTTATCTTGTCTTGTCCATTTAGTATCTCTGGATTCTCCTCTAACTTGTAGTTTCTTACCTAACATAGTTCCAATCCTAATACCTTTTTCTACATAACCTTCATCTGATTCATTAGAACTATATCTACTATATTTATAAGTTGATAACATAGATAAGGTATTACTCTCAATTAGAGATTTAGTTAAATTCTTTACAACAACACATTTTGTAGGATTTGCTTTTGTATAATATTCACTACTGGATTTTAAATCTTTACCTACATCTGCGTAACTCATTCCAGATTCTTCTACTGTTTTTAAATCACCTAAAACTTTTTTAGTTACTTTCTTTTTTGGAAGATCCCCTTCCATAAATTTATTTTGTTTCTTGATTGCGTTTTCAAGAGTTTTTTTCTGTGAATCTGTTAATTCAACTTTTTTAGTTTCCTTACCAACATCAGTTCCACCACTACTATCAGAAGAACTACCACTCATTGGTAAATCAACTTCAATACTTTCACCACCACTTTCAGTAGAATCACCTTCACTACCCATTACATTATTTTCTATTGAGTTAAGTAAATCGTCAAATTCGTCATCAGTAATTTTACGAGGTTCTTCTTTACCACTACCTTCACCACCTTCACCATTTTCTTCTGAAGAATCACTACCATCTGCTTTTTCATATGAAACTTCACCTGTATCTTTATCAGTTTTTTCAGTTCCTTCTGGAATATTATTCAGTATAATATTATAAACTTCAAGTGCTACTTTAAATGCGTCCTCTGAACTCTTTAATCTACCGACAGTTTTTAAATCTAATGCGTTCCAAATATCTCTTAACCCTTTAAGGGCTTTTAAATTAGTATTTTTATTTGTGATATTTAAAATTCTAAAAATGTATGAATCCCAATTCTCATCAGTATATTCAAAGGTAAGTAATGCTTTATCAATTATCTTTGCGTGAAAATACTTGTCATACATTGAGTGATAATAACCTTTATAACCAGGAGAAGTAGAAAAAACAAAATTGTCAATTCGTCTATCTTCTACATAGTTAAGTACTTTTTGAATATGGGAAAGAACTTCCATTCTTCTATAACCCTTTAATTCTCCACGATTAAAATATTCAACTGGAATATTATTTTCAAGGTTTCTTAAAAAATCAAAATCTGATAACTTAATATGAGAACCTTCGTGAAGTGCTAAACCTACAGTAGAATCATAAAATTTATCGTCCATCTTAGACGAAATAGTAACAGTTTTACCATCTGTATAAGAACCACCACTTGTGGTATAATTCACTTTAATTGAAGAATCACCAGTAAGAATACTAACGAAGTTTGCAATAGCCCTTCTGTAAGAAGATAATGCGATTATATCAATACTTGGTTTTAAATCCTCATTATCAAAAATGGAATAATGACTATCCATAGAATCACCCATCCAAAAAGAACTATAATTATTAGTCTTTTTTGTTCTATTCTTAATAGAGTATTTTTCTATCAAAGAGAGGGGATTAAAGGATTTCAAAGTTTTCGTTTTCTCACTCATCTTGTACCTAAATATACGGATAAATAGCTATATAAGTCAAGCTTTATTTTATTTATTTTCAAGGGCTCCTAAAAGTCTCCAGGAGCCACTTGAAAGGTATTTAATCCCAAATCTCTCCACATATCTACAACTTTGTTTCTATCATCAACAACTAAGAAAACATCATTGATATCAACAAATAAGTCTAACATATGTTTCTTTAAGATTTCATCAGGCATAAACCTCATCTCTTGGGTGGCAATATTACCATCGGCAATCTTTTCACCCCAATTGAGAAACTTATCAGGCCTCATAATTAACTTATGAAATGGAACTCTGTGTCTTGATAACCAACTTTTGGTAGTGTGGAACGACCTATCATTCCTACCTGAAAAGATTACGATATTAAAACCATCTTCAGCAAATAACTGAGCCATTTTAACTACGGGTTCGTTTGGAACATCTAACTTAATATTAGAAGAATCAAAGAAAACATCCCAATCTAATTTACCATTAGGTTTGGTTGCTAACTCTCTCCTTGCATCAATATTAGCTAAAGTTCCATCTAAATCAAATATAACTGTTTTTTTATTCATTTCCTAGTATACAACATAAATCCTATACGAGTCAAGCCTTTTTTTAGTAGCCGATAGGAGAATCGAACTCCTGTTGCCAGGATGAAAACCTGGAGTCCTAACCACTAGACGAATCGGCCAAATCGTAACTATAATTAAAGTATTCGAAATCTTGTTGAAATGTAGATTGTACTATTTCTACGGATTCAGAATTATATTGTTCCCTATAATCTACTTTTTCTTTTGATTTATTTACATGCGGTATATATACTTCCTCATTCTTAAATCCTAAATAATCAAACATTCTTATTATATCTTCTTTAAAATTTTCTATCTTACCCACAAAATCTGCAATAGGTTGATAGATAGGTGTTGGATTATTTGTTTCTCCTAAATTAAATTTTTCTCTAATAAAATTATTATGTCGTAATGGGTGAATATCTATAGTGGATTCTTGACGTGGTGGATCTCCTGGTTTCATACTATCACCTATTCTAGCCTCAAGAACTTCTTGACTTAATGGTGGTAGTTCATATTTAAAGTACGGACTAATGTAATAAACCTGTGGAACAAATTCCTGTCTACCTCTTTGTATACATTTTATTAACCACTCATTAAACTCCATATCCCAGGCGTGTCTTGCTAAATCATAACCCCCATGATACTCTGGATCCGTCCTATAATATGTCCACCACGAAACCATTCTACTAAACGGGTTTCTTGAAAAACATATTTTCTTATGTAATAGTTTTTCTGGAAAATTAAATCCTAACCACTTTAAGGATGCGTGTTGTGAAACAGTTTGTTCTTCACCTGGTTCAGAACCACCTATTTTATTTACATCCCAGGACTCAAAATTTTCCATTAAAATTTTAGTAATGGTTGTACCAGCATTTTTTGGAATGTGTATAAAAACAAATCTTCTATTATCACTTATTACCATAATAAATAATCTAACTTTTTAAAATCTTCTTTATACCATTCGTTAATAATAGAAATACTTTCATCACAATACACATCCTCTACTTTAAATGTTTCTGACGATTTATTATTATGTGGTATTTTAATAATATCCATATCTAATTCTTTTGATACTTTGTTTATATCTTGTTCTAAATTCTCAAATCTAATTTGATAATCTGAATGTAGTTTTTTCTTATGTGTAAACCACCAAACTTGTGGTAACATTTCCCATTTAGATTTAAAGCTTCTATTATACCATTTAAGAAATTCTAAAAATGGTTGTTGTGCATAATGAATTGCTCTCATTTGTGGGTGTCTATTATAATATGTTGGTGTTCTATAATATGAGTACCAAGATAACGCCCTCTCATATGGGTTACGAATTATAGTAATTACTTTATAATCACTTTTTTCTGGAAAAGATGCGTAAAAAGACTTTAATGGTGAATGAGTATATTTCTTCTCATCTCTAAATATTCGTTTCCATTCTACATCTCCGTGTGTAGAATACAAAACACTTTTAAATGTAGTGCCGCCGTTCTTTGGTATATGTATGAATACCAACTTACGTTTATGATTTACTAACACTAATTTTTTTCTGGTAGTTGTTCGTTCTCATCTGTTACTTTAAAAGTTAAAATCCATTTCATATCTTCACCTTCATCCCACTCCTCGTAGTCTGATAAAAAACACGTATCAGTATTCATTCTATCCATAACGGGTTGTACTTGTTCTTCATTACGACATATAATATAAATGTAATCCTTATTAGTCTTTACCATTACTTCGTTATCTGGTTGATTATAAATTGTATTCTCGTTCATTGTTTTCATTTTAATTGTATCCGTTTCAGTAAATCACTTTCGTTCTCTTTCATATAATGTTGTATTACAAACGCTTCTACTATGTGGGTAAAAAACCAAAAGAAAGCTAGAAGTGGTACATATATTCTAAAATTTAATTCCATTACACTTACACCTAAATAAGTTAAGAATAACATACCAATTGTTTTTGTTAAGAATCCCATAGCTGTAAATCCTAATGATATCGTATTACCTCTTTTCATAACTACATATATACCTACCGCCATATGCATTAGGTTTAAAAAGATTGGTGCTAATACACCTAATAAAATATACTCAATCATGTTTCTAATATCTCCTTCTTAAATTTTAATATACCATCTGAACAATTTTGTTCCCAATCGCCTGCAGAATGTTCATTAACATTATCTGTAATATACTTGAATGATATAAAATCTACATTATATACAAAACATACTTTAGCTAATGCGTAAGCTTCCATATCATATACATCACTATAACTACCCATACTATCTTGTACAAAATTATCTCCTGTACCACATCTCAGCTTCTTACCTATTGGATTAAATTGTACGTGGTCATAATCTAATATAATTGGTACATCCACTTCAAATGGTGTTTGTCCTTTTATAAATCCCATTCCTCTTACATCCATATCTCGTTGAGTAAACTTTGTACAATCTACTAATTCACCTATTGGTAAATCTCTACTACCTGCCGTTCCATAATTGATTACAAGTTTTGGCATCTCTGGTAGATAATGTAAATGTGATGAATGTAATCTCTCAGTAAGTTGTCCTGTAGCATTTACTTTACCAACTCCCGTGTAGATAATTTGTCGAGGGTCTGGTAAATAATCATCTAACTCACCATTGACTTCTTGTTCAAGTGCACATACTATTAGTATATCTTCTTTATTCATATTGAATTACCGAATGTACTGGAAGTCCACCTATACTAAAATCTTTCTCGTGTAAATATTGTAAATCAATTAATACCGATATACCCTTTACCGTATATCCATTAGTAGTTAATAACTCATACGAAGCTTTTAATGTACCTCCTGTGGCCAGAACATCATCTACTAATACTACCGACTTTGTAGATTCTTCTGTATTGGGTTGTACTTCTAAACTATCTTGTCCGTACTCTAAGAAATATCTTTTATGTGCTACGGGAGGTGGTAACTTACCTGGTTTTCTAATCATTAGTATTCCACCACCGTGTACACAAGATAACCCTGATGCAATTAAAAATCCCCTACTCTCTACTCCAGCAAACATATCAACGGAGCGTATTTTCTCACTAGGGTGATAATCTTTTAACATATCAAATAAAGCTAACCTAAACATACTACCACTTCCTAATAGTGGACTAATATCTTTAAACGATATTCCTTCTACTGGAAAATCTGGAACCTCTGTAATGTACTTTTTATATTTATTCACTTAACACCTCTGTAATAGCATTAGATATATTTATTGCTAGATTTCTATTAAAGGATATTCCTTTTTTAGTTGGTTTATATTCACCTTCCTCATCCTCATACCAAACTCTAAGGTCTATTAATTTATGTTCTTTGTATTCCTTTAACTGAATACGAATTACTTCATTTTTGTTTTTTCTTATTTGTTTCATTTTTCTTACCTTTGGATTTTTCTACCTTTTTATCTGGTTTACTAAATCCTTTTTTCTTATAATCTGTAGCATAAAATCCACTACCTTTAAATACTGGTGGGGCTATATTTGAAATCTTTTTTTTCATTTCAGTATTACAAAAATAACCTTTAGACTCTTTATGACATTTTTGATTTGGAGCATCTACGGGTTGTAATACTTCTTCTTCGTGTCCACAAGTAGGACAAACATATTCGTAAATAGGCATTATTACATTTTATCTAATGCATTAGAAGTATTTAAAATTATAATAGCTAATGCTAATAATAATGATATCCATATCTTTAAACTTGGTATTTCTTTTAAGAACACCGCAGTCAATATACCAAATGTTATTGTGGCCATTCCAAACCCCAATGGTCTGATTGCCCAATATTGTCCAAAGTGTTCATATGATAATCTTGTTGAGTAATAAAATAAAAATGATATCGGAACACCACCTAATATTATCCACCAAGTTTCTTTAGCCCAGTCCCATTTGAATTGTGCATTCATATGTAACCAAGCTAAAACATTTCCTAAAAACGAAAATAGCAGAACTATAAATAGTTTATTGTTCGCTATGTATGACTTCCACAATTCGACTCTCCTTTACCTGAGTGAGTTCCCAATTATTTGGGTTTGAACTCATAACCTCGTTTATTTTTGTTTCAACATAACTTACACTTTCACCCTCAATCAAAAGTCTATCTCGAACTACTTTAATTCGAACTCCGTTTTTAGTTGGGACTTCCAAGTCTATTTTAACATACGCTTCGTAATACTTTGCCATTGTAACCTTCTTCCTTTTTTATTTTGTTTTAATATTCTTCTCCATATAGAGAATACTTTTTAATTGGTTCTGGTTTTTCTTTACCATCTTCCATATGAACCTCACCTTTACTGGCGTCCATATAAAATTGTGTTAATCCAGTTTCCATAAATACTGCATTCAACCCCTCGGTTAAACTTATATAA
>MPLZ02044580.1_pt1 | contig 16832 bp, 23 predicted proteins | sample 1617311 | NCBI WGS metagenome assembly MPLZ02 (sample SAMN05944806, study PRJNA350692) | marine metagenome | biome: marine; feature: ODZ; material: water; isolation source: 160 m water sample filtered on 0.2 um supor filter | place: Pacific Ocean | collected 2012-04-08 | depth 160m m | reverse complement strand
TTCGTTTTTTTTTTTTTAATTCGTTCATTAAATAATTGCCTATTTGACCTAAACCAACCAATGCTATATTAATTTTTTTCATTTTATTACTTTATATCTGGAAATTTACTATTTTTACCATACTCAACAATTAATGATTTGTACTCATCATAAGAAAAATCGTTATTTATATTATTAAATTTTGAGTGAGCTAGTTGGGCACTTTGGATATTTAAACTTTTGCTTTCATTGTAAGAAGTGCAAGAAAATAATAAAATGGATAATAAAATTGTAAAAATTATATTTTTCATACTAATCCTTTTTTTGCATTGTAGCCAAAATAATAGTTTAAATTTTGTACAGCCTGCCCTGCTCCACCTTTTATCAGATTATCTATTGCTGACAAAATTATTAATTTATTTCTATACTTTGATTTACATACAGATAAGTGACAGTAATTTGTATTAATTACATCATTTGTACTTACAAGAGAGTTAATCGGAAGAATCTTTACAAAAGAATCTTTTTTATAAAATCTTTTTAATTTGGAATTTATGTGTTTTATAGTAATACCATTTTTAATATCAAAATAAATTGTACTTAAAATTCCTCTAAACATTGGGCTTAAATGAGGAGTAAAAGTAAATTTAATATTTTTTTTAGAATAATTATTTAATTCTTGTTGAATTTCTGAGTTGTGTCGATGAAACCCAACACCGTATGCGCTTAATGATTCATATAAATTTTTATTAGCATATTTTTTATGTACACCTCTGCCCGCTCCTGAATAACCAGATTTTGAGTCAATTATAATATTATTTAGTTTAATTAGATTCGGTTTTATAAGAGGAAGCAATGGCAGCAATATTGAAGTAGGATAACAACCGGGACAAGATATTATTTTATAGTTTTTTAATTTTTTTTTTGAAATCTCGGGTAGTGCATAAATACTGTTCTTAATATTATTTTTTGAACTGTGTTTAATTTTATACCATTTTAAATATTCTTTTGCAGATTTAAGTCTAAAATCAGCTGATAAATCAATTAAGATATTTTTTTTTAAAAGTTTATTAGATATTTTTTGAGCCTCACCATTGGGTAAAGCAGTAAAAACTAAATCAATATCATTTAATAAATTATTATTAAATTTGATTATTTTTGGCAATTTTTTATTTTTTATACTTTTGTCAAAATAAGAAATTGATTTACCTTTAGATGTATTCCCACATAAATATTTAATATTTATATTTGGATGTTTTATTAGTAATTTGACTAATTGAATTCCAATATATCCAGTTGATCCAGCAATTAAAGCATTTAGCTTAGGCATAATTCAGTATAACAGTTAAGATTAAAAAAGAAATTATCTTTTAGAAAATTGGAAACTTCTTCTAGCTTTTCTATGACCATATTTCTTTCTTTCAACTGATCTAGAATCTCTAGTGGTTAGTTTTTCTTTTTTTAAGGTTGATTTTAATTCTGCATCAAACATTAGTAATGCTTTGGAAATACCGTGAACCATTGCTCCTACTTGACCAGTTAATCCACCGCCTTTTACGTTACATTTAACATCATAATTTGTTGGTTGGCTTATAATCTCAAAAGGTCTAAGTAATTGCATTTTGTGTGTTGCTCTCTTAAAATATTCTTCATAGTTTTTCCCATTAACATAAATTTTTCCTGAACCTTTTTTTAACCAAATTTTAGCAATAGAAGTTTTTCTTCGTCCAGTGGCATATTTGCTATCTTTAAAATCTAATTTTATTTTTTCTGGTTTGTTTAGAGATATTTCCATATTAAATTCTAGCTATATTTTTACTATTTAATTTAGATAAATCTATTACTTTAGGGTTTTGAGCTGAATGAGGATGATCAGATCCAGAATAAATTTTTAATTTTGTTAATTGTTTTCTTCCAAGTACTCCGTCTGGTAACATTCTTTTTACAGCAAGTTTTAAGGCTTCACCTGGTTTTTTTTCGAAAAGTTTTTCTGGAGTTGTTTCTTTTATTCCACCAGGATATCCTGTGTGTCTATAGTATTTTTTGTTTTGAAATTTTTTTCCAGTAAATTTAATTAATTCTATATTTTTAACTACTACAAAATCTCCATGATCCATATGAGGAGTGTAAGTATTTTTATTTTTTCCTCTAATTATTTTAGATATAACTGTCGCTAATCTGCCTACTACAGCATTTTTAGCATCAATTTCATACCAATCACTTTGTATCTCGCTATTTTTTACAAATTTTGTCATGGATGCCGGATTAATACTTATAAAAGCTAATATTGTCAAATTATATTAATATTGGTAGTAATTGTAAGATTTAAGTGCGTTTAAAATTAATAAATTTACCAAAAAAAAATTAATATAATAGGAAAAAAATAATGAATGATAAAAGCAAAAAAGGAGATATTAAATGAGCAAAAACCCAGAAACAATTGCATTGCATGGAGGTGATTACAGAAGTGATCCGGCTACTACGGCTGTAGCTGTACCTATATACAGAACAACATCGTATCAATTTAATGATACAGAACACGCTGCAAACTTATTTGCACTTAAAGAGTTTGGTAATATTTATACTCGAATAATGAACCCAACAAATGATGTATTAGAAAAAAGAGTTGCAGCTTTAGAAGGAGGTTTAGCTTGTCTTACAGTTGGATCTGGACAGGCAGCTTCAACTTTTGCAATAATGAATGTTTGCCAATCAGGTGATAATTTTATTAGTTCTACAGATTTATATGGTGGAACAGTTAATTTATTTACTCATACTTTAAAAAAACTTGGAATAGAATGCAGATATGCTGACCCTGCTGATCCAAAAAATTTTGAAAAACTTATAGATGAAAAAACAAGATGTTTTTATGCAGAAACACTACCTAATCCTTATCTTAGAGTTTTTCCAATAAAAGAAGTATCAGACATAGGTAGAAAAAATAATATACCATTAATAATGGATAACACAGCTTCACCGGTTATATGTAAACCGATAGAGCATGGAGCTGCAGTAGTTGTTCATTCATTAACAAAATATATAGGTGGCCATGGAACAGTTATAGGTGGTTGTTTGGTTGATGCTGGAAATTTTGATTGGACAGCAGATCCAAAGAGACAGCCGCTATTTAACGAACCTGATATAAGTTATGGTGGAGCTAAATGGGGAGAGGTTGTGCCTCAATTAACTGGAGCAAATGTATCTTTTGCGGTTCGTGCTAGGGTTTGTTTGTTAAGAGACCTAGGAGCACCTTTGGCACCAGATAACGCATGGGGCATTATTCAAGGTTTAGAAACTGCACCATTAAGAATGAAACAACATTGTTCAAATGCTGAAAAAACTGTAGATTTTTTAAAAAAACATAAAAATGTTGTGAAAGTGATCTACCCTACTCTTCATGAAGGTGAAATTGCAGCAAGATCAAAAAAATATCTTAAAGGTGGGAATGGTGCACTAGTTGGTATCGAGCTTAAAGGTGGAGTTGAATCAGGTAAAAAATTTATTGAATCTTTAAAAATGTTTTACCATGTTGCAAATATTGGAGATGCTAGAAGTTTAGCTATTCATCCAGCTACCACAACACATAGTCAATTGACTGAGGAAGAACTTTTGGCAGCAGGTGTAACTCCTGGATATGTAAGACTATCAATTGGAATAGAACATCCAGATGATATTATTGCTGATTTAGATCAAGCATTAAATGCAGTAGATTAAATTAGTTAGATTTTGAGCTTAAGTACAATAAATAAACAGAAGAACCAACTAAAAAAATTGAACTTATTTGGTGCATAGAAGCTAATAAAATCTGTGCACCATATAGTAGAGTAAGAATACCCAAAAGAATTTGAATAAATAATAATAATCCAACTAAATTTATTGCAAAATATAAATTGATTAACTTTTTTTTATAAATTTTGAATAAAACGATCAAATAAAATATTAATATAATATATGCTAGATTTCTGTGCATAAATTGAACTAATGATGGGTCACTGAAAGCAGAAAGTTTAAAAATATTCATAATTTCATTATCATTAGGAAAAAAAGATGATCCCATTAATGGCCAAGAATTATAGATTTGACCAGCATCCATTCCTGATACAAAAGCTCCTATTGAAATTTGACAAAATATTAAAAATAAAAAAATAAATATGGCAGAATAATCAAACTTGTCTTTAAAATTTCGATTAATTTTTAAATTAAAATAATTCCATAAAATTAAAGATGTTATAATAAATGCAATCATCAAGTGAATAGACAATCTAAAGTGACTTACATCAACTCTATCAATCAGTCCACTTGAAACCATGTACCAACCAATAAAACCCTGAAAACATATTAAAAAGAAAATTAAATATAAATTAAATAATTTTTTAAATCCTTCTTTATAAGTGAAAAAAATCAAAGGAAATAAGAATAAAATTCCTATAACCCTTCCTAGAAATCTATGTACCCATTCCCACCAAAAAATTACTTTAAAGTCCTGAAGTGTCATTGAATAGTTTTGTTGTGTAAATTCTGGAATTTTTTTATATAAATTAAAATAATTATTCCAATCAGAATCTCTTAATGGTGGTAAAAAACCTGAAAAAAGTTGCCATTCTGTAATGGATAATCCTGAGTCAGTCAATCTGGTTAATCCACCAACTACAATCATTATTGAAATTATACAAAACATGGAAGCTAGCCAAAATGAAATATAATTTTTAATTCTACTATTTTCTATGTACATATTTAGATAAATATAATATTTATAACTTAATCCAACTGAATAAATGTCGCCAATTAATAAAAAAAAAATAAAAAAATTAAGAAAAAGTTTAGATAAACTAGATAATTCTTTAATAAAATTAATTAAAAAAAGAACTTCAATAGTTAAACAAATATTGAAGCTTAAAAAAAGTAAAAGTCAAATAGTTGATAAAAAAAGAATTAAATTTATTCTCAATCAAGTAAAAAAAAAATCAATAAAAAATAAAATTGATCCTAAAATTACTAATCGTATTTGGAAAAATATGATTTTATCTTATATTGATTATGAAAGAAGAAATTTTAAAAAGAAATAACTATTTACTGTGTGGTGGAAGTTTTTTTTCAACAAAAGTTTCATGTTTTCTAGTGGCTGGATTGTATTTTTTTGCTTTTAATTTTACTTTAGCTTTTTCACCACCGGCAGGTTTCTTAACATAATAAAAAAATGGACTGTCAGGTTTTGATTCTGGAACCAATCTTACTTTAACATGAGTTTTTTTAGCCATACTAACCTAATTTTTTAATTTCTTTTACTAAATTTGAAATTTTTTCTAGTTTAGTTTTCAAATTATTTTTTGAAGCGTTTATAGATCTATTAGAAATTTCGTCAAGATTAAAAGAACTTTCATTTATTAAGAATTTCTTAACACCATTAATAGTAAAACCTTTTTCTTTTAACAAAAATCTAATTTTTTTAAGTGTTTCTATAGATTTTTTATCATAATATCTTCTTTTGCCTGCAAAAATCTTAGGTTTGATTTGTTTAAATTCCTTTTCCCAAAATCTGATTGTGTGAGTATTTAATTTTCCGGTCTTAGGATTTACTAAGTTAAGGTCTTTGGCTACTTCGCCAATAGATTTATAAGCATCATCATGTTTTTGGTTCATATTTATTATTAATTATTTTTTTTAATTCTTTTGATGGTTTAAATAAAATAACTTTTCTTTCTGAAATAATTTTTTTTTCCTTAGTTTTTGGATTTCTGCCAATTCTGCTTTTTTTAAACCTTACTTGAAAAGTGCCAAACTTTGCAATTTTTACTTTATTATTATTTTTTAAGCTATTAAAAATAATTTCAAAAAAATCTTCCAAAAGATTTTCTGATATTTTTTTTGAATAACCTATTTGCATATATATTGAATTAACAATTTCTTCCTTTGTTAAGTTAATTCTCATTTTTTAATTTATACTATTTTTTATTTTATCAATTAAGTTATTTTTAACTATTTTTTCACATACAGACAGTGAATTAGCAAAACCAATATAATCAGTTCCTCCATGACTTTTAATTACAGGGGAGTCCAAACCTAGCAGAATGGCACCGTTGTATAGTCTTGGATCAAGCTTTTTTTTAAATTTTTTTAAACTACTTATGGAAATTAGAGATCCTAATTTTCCAAATATAGAATTTTTCATAGCTTCTTTTAATTCATTTGTTATAAAATTTGCTGTTCCTTCAGCAGTTTTTAATGCAACATTTCCTGTAAATCCATCAGCAACTATTACATTTACATTGCCATCCATTAAATGATTTCCTTCGATGAATCCTTTGAATTCAAAATTTTCATTAACGATTTGATTTAACTTCTGATATGTTTCTTTTATCACTTCGTTACCTTTGATTTCTTCTGATCCAATATTTAATAAGGCTACTTTGGCTTTTTCTTCAGGAAATAAAGATTTAAACAATGAAGAACCCATTATTGCAAAATCTATTAAATTCTTGTCACTGCAACCTATGTTTGCTCCTAAATCTAAAACTACACTCATTCCTTTTTTGCTAGGCCATAAACCTGATAATGCGGGCTTGTCAATATTCTCAATCATATTTAAATTTAATTTTGCAATTACTAAAAGAGCAGCGGTGTTTCCTGCAGAAATTATGATGTCTGATGATTTATTTTTTACACTTTCTATAGCTAACCACATACTTGTATTTTTTCCTCTTTTTGCTGCAGCAAAAGCTGTATCTTCATTTTTGATTTTTTCTTCAGTGTGAATTATTTCAATAATATTTTTATCAATTGATTTTTTTTTGATTATGGAATCAATAATGTTTTTATCTCCAAATAGTTTATAAAAAACATTTTTATTTTTTTTATGATGAACTTCTATTCCATCAATTATTTTTTGAGGTGAATTATCGCCACCCATTGCATCGACTGCAATTGTAATCAATTTTTTCATTAAAAATTATTCTTTCGGATCTAAAACTTGTCGCCCTTTGTAAAAACCTGTTTTTAGATCTATATGATGGGATAAACGATACTCTCCAGATTTTTTATCCTCAATAATATTTTTTGAGGAAAATTTAATATGAGATCTTCTCTTTCCAGCTCTTGATCTAGTTGTTTTGCGTTTTGGTACAGCCATAATTAAAATTTAAGACTTATTACCTCTTTTGTAAAATAATTAAAAGAGTTTTTTGTTAAATATAATGCATATTTATTAAAATATCTTACAAAAAAAGAGGATTTTTTATCTACATCAATAAAATCAGAAAAGAACTTATATTTTGAACTTGAATCTAGGTTTTCCCACAATTCAACTCTATCAATAATTGCATACATTAAATTTACATATTCCTTCATTTTTTTATTTACCGAAATATCACCATATCCAATTTCTCTTATGCTTAATTCTATTTGTTTAAATATAAAATCATATAAATCTTGAAGGTTTTTTTTTGAAGTCTGGTTTTTGAATAATTTTAAAAAGAATGCAAAATGAAAGAAAAACATTGTCAATCTATCAGAAAAAGCTTCATTGTTAGATGTATTTTTATATAGTATTTTATTTCTAGTTAATTTTACTAAATTATTGTAAATATTTAGAAATTTGTTTTTCATATGAAATATATATTTATATTAATACTTTTTTTTACATCAAGTTGTTCATTAAATAAAGTTAAGAATAATCATGGTGTTTTGTCTTTAGAAAATAAAATAAAAAAAATTAAAATTAATAAATCAAATACAAATGATATTATAAGCATATTTGGTCCAGCTTCTACAAAAAGCACATTTGATAATAATCTTTGGATATATATAGAAAGGAAAAAAATAAACCGATCTATTTTTAAATTTGGTAGTCAAAAAATTGTAAAAAATAATGTAGCAATATTAGAGATTAATAATAATGGTATACTAGTAAAAAAGGAAATTTACGATCTTAATAAAATGAATAAATATAAATTTTCAAAAAATACTACTCAAAATACATATGAAAAAAATTCTTATATTCACGGTGTTCTTACGAGTTTAAGAGAAAAAATAAATGCACCAACAAAAAGAAAAAAAATGTCTGAATAAGTTATCCTGCAATAACTGATAAAAGAAGTAACGCAACAATATTAGTAATTTTTATCATTGGGTTAACTGCTGGACCCGCTGTATCTTTATAAGGGTCACCTACAGTATCTCCAGTAACAGCAGCTTTGTGAGCCTCTGATCCTTTCCCGCCAAAATTTCCATCTTCTATGTATTTCTTTGCATTATCCCAAGCTCCTCCACCTGCTGTCATTGATATGGCAACAAATAATCCTGTAATTATTACTCCTAATAGCATTGCACCAACAGAAGATAATGCAGCTACTTGACCTCCTATAGGTAAAATAAATAAATACAAAACAATTGGAGATAATACTGGCAATAAAGATGGTACTATCATTTCTTTTATTGCAGCTTTAGTTAATAAATCAACTAATTTACCATAATCAGGTTTTGCTTTTCTTTTCATAATTCCTGGAATTTTTTTAAATTGTCTTCTTACTTCTAGTACTACTGCTCCTCCCGCTCTTCCTACGGCCTGCATACCCATTGAACCAAATAAATATGGAAGCATACCTCCTACCAACAAACCAACAACTACAAAAGGATTTGATAAATCAAAAGTTACAACAATTCCTTCTAACTTTGATCCAGCAACTTTTGAAAAATGTTTAATATCTTCTGTGTAAGCAGCAAATAATACTAATGCTCCTAAACCAGCCGATCCTATTGCGTATCCTTTTGTAACAGCTTTAGTAGTGTTACCAACAGCATCTAAAGCATCAGTAGTTTTTCTAACTTTTTTTGGTAAATTTGACATTTGTGCAATTCCACCAGCATTATCTGTTACAGGACCATATGCGTCTAGAGCAACTACCATGCCAGCTAATGCTAACATTGTTGTTACAGCGATTGCTATACCAAAAAGTCCAGCAATATAATTTGTTAGTAATATTCCACCAACAATAATTAAAGCTGGAATTGCTGTAGCTTCCATTGAAACTGCCAAACCTTGAATTACATTTGTTCCATGACCTGTTGTTGATGATGAAGCAACGCTTTTTACTGGCCTATAATTTGTTCCAGTATAATATTCAGTAACCCAAATTAATAAACCAGTTATAACTAGTCCTATAACTCCACAGAGATATAAACTCATTCCTGAAAATGATTTATTAGAAATTGTATAAGTATTTTCCAATCCTAAAACATAATCTGTGACTGGATATAAAATTATTAATGATGTAACAGCTGTAACAACAAAACCTTTATATAAAGCAGCCATGATTTTTTTGGATTTTCCTAATTTAACAAAAAATGTTCCAATAATAGAGGTTAATATGCAAGCTCCACCAATTGATAATGGGTAAATCATCATATTAAGATCTCCATGAAAAAATATTGAAGATAAAACCATAGTAGCAACTATTGTTACTGCGTATGTTTCGAATAAATCGGCTGCCATACCGGCACAATCACCTACGTTATCACCTACGTTATCTGCTATTACAGCAGGATTTCTAGGGTCGTCTTCTGGAATACCCGCTTCTACTTTTCCAACTAAATCTGCACCAACATCTGCACCTTTGGTAAAAATTCCTCCACCAAGTCTTGCAAAAATTGAAATCAGTGAAGCACCAAATCCTAATGCAACTAAAGCATTTACAATTTCTCTTTCTTCAACCTCATATGACAATAATAAATAATAATAAACTGCAATAGCTAAAAGAGCTAAACCAGCAACCAACATCCCTGTAACAGCGCCAGATTTAAATGCTATTGAAAGTCCTTGTGACAATCCTTTTCTTGAAGCTTCTGCTGTTCTTACATTTGCTTGTACTGACACAAGCATACCAACATATCCGGCAATTCCAGATAATGTGGCTCCAATCAAGTATCCTAAACCAACTAAAATACTAAATGCATAACTAATAATAACTAATACAACCACTCCAACTATCGCGATTGTTTTGTATTGTCTGTTCAAATAAGCTTTCGCTCCAACTTGTATTGCAGATGCAATTTCCTGCATTTTTTTGTTTCCGGGGCTTGAGCTTAAAATATTTTTCCCTGTAAAATATCCATAAACGATTGCGAGTAAACCTGCTAAAATAATAAGTTGAAGTATATTTGATACTGAAGCTTCCATAATTCCTTTAATTGTTAGTTATTTTGTAAATATTAAAAAACGGACATTACAAAAAAAGGAATAAAAGGCAATATTTAACTTATCAAAACTTATGTGAATAACCTTTAAAATTAGTTAAATTTTGAGACTTATTGTCCATTTTTATTAAATTTTTTTTATAACCATTATTTATTTTACCAATTATTGTAATTTTTTGATTCATTTTTTTTCCAATTGATTTGATTAAAGATCGATTTTTTTTTGATGCTGTAAATAGTATTTGATAATCGTCTCCATTAAACAAATATTGAGTTCTACTTTTATCATGTTTTTTTAAATAAAATTTTAAATTTTTTGAAATAGGGATCTTATTAACATTAATTTCAAAAGATAATTTTTGCTTATTAATAAGTTTATTCATATCAGTGATTAAACCATCTGATATATCCATAGATGTATTTGCAAATTTATGTATTTTTTTATAAATTTTATAAGGCAAATTAGGACAATAAAATTGATTAACAAAATATTTTTTTAGTTTTGAATTAATTTTAATATTATTTTTAATTACTTTTAGTCCAAGAAAACTATCGCCTATATTTCCCGTAACGTATATATCATCGTTTAATCTAGCTTTATTTCTTTCAATAATATTTTTTGAAAATCCAATAGTTGTTATAGAAAAAGAAACTTTATTAGAATTAGTGGTGTCACCACCTGATAGTTTTATATTATATTTTTTTTGTTCCTGATTTAATGATTTTGAGATCAACTTTAAGTTCTTTTTTGTAAATTGATTTTTATTTCCGCTACCTGAGATGAAATAATATTCAGGTTTAACACCTTTAGCTATTAAGTCAGAAATTGATGATCTTATAACTTTTTTTATTACTAAATTCGGATATTTAAAATTAGGAAAATGAACACCTTCGTTATATGTATCAACTGATATAACTAAATTATTTTTCTTATCAAAAAAAACATCATCATTTAACTTTTTTGCGCTTGGATTGTTTTTTGATATTTTTTGGAAATAATTTTTTATTAATTCAAATTCATCCATTAGAATTTCTTATTTTCTTAGATATTTTATCTAATAATGCATTTAAATATTTGGTTTGTCCCTCTTCTATAAAGAAATTGGAAGCTCTTAAGTACTCATTTATAATAATTTTTGAAGATATTTTTGGTTTATATAAAAATTCAAATATTGCACTTTTAACTATAACTTGAAAAACTTTATCTAATTTTTTTAAATCAACATCTGTATGAAGATGATTTGATATTTCATCTTTAATTACATCGTCTCTCTCAATAGTTCCATTAACCACATCTTTAATGAATTTTTTAAATCTATGTTTTGGAAAAGTTAAATTTTCATCTTTATTAAAATACTTTCCATAAAGTTTTTGGATTACTATAACTCTTGGATTATTTTTTGGACTATATTGTAAACTCATATTATTGCGATATTACAGAAATTACTGCTTGAGCAGCTTCTTTACCTTTTTTAGCTCTGGCTTTAGCTTGTTTCATATTAAGACATGTAATTATGCCATTTCCAATTGGTTTTTTACTATCTACAGATAATTTCATTATTGCCTGAGTTGATGCTCTTGAAATAAAATCAAAATGTGGTGTTTCACCTTTTATCACGCAACCTAATGCAATAAATGCATCATACTTTTTTATATTTTTTGAAATAGTTATAGGAATTTCAAAAACACCTGGAACTTTAATTACCTTTAATGAAAAATTATTTAAATTATTTTTTGCACTTTTTAGTAGAGATGGAGAAATATCTTCATAATAATCAGCTAACACAACTAATATTTTTTTCATTTAATTATTTCCTGTTTAGTTATTTTAATTCCATAACCATCTAGACCAACTACTTTTTTTCTAGATCTAGTTACTAATATCATATTTTTAATCTGTAAAGATTTAATAATCTGTGCGCCTATACCATAGTTCTTGATTAATTTGTCCTTCCCTTTTTTGTAAAAATCTTTGCTTTTATAGTCACGTAAAGTCTGAGAAACAGATTTTAGATTAGTATCACTTATAAATATTAGAACACAATTATTGTATTTTTTGAAATAATTTAGAGTCTTATTGAAGGAATTTGGTAAATTTTGATTTAATAGATAATTTTGAACAGCATTTGAAGAAATAACTCTAACACGAGGCACTATTGTTTTTTTAATTTTTCCTTTTATAAGAGCAAAATGTTCAGAACCATCCAATAAGTTTTCATATATTTTTATTAAATATTTTTTATTTTTAACATCTATATTTGATTTTTTTTTAAGTTTAATTAACTTTTCTTTTTTTAATCTATAAGCAATAAGATCATTAATTCTTCCAATTTCTAATTTATGTTTTTGAGCAAAATTAAGTAATTTTTCACCTCTAGCCATTGTTCCATCTTCACTCATGATCTCACAAATAACTGCTGATGTATTTTTTTTTGCTAACTTAGAAATATCTACAGATGCTTCGGTGTGACCTGCTCTAACTAGAACTCCTCCGTCTTTAGAAATAATAGGGAAAACATGTCCTGGTGATATAATCTCCTTTTTTAATACATTTTTTTTTGTAGCAACCTTAATTGTCTTTGCTCTATCATGAGCAGATATTCCTGTTGTTACACCTTTTCTTGCTTCAATAGAAATTGTAAATGCAGTTTGGTTTCTAGATTGATTAACTGGAGCCATATATGACAAGCCTAATTTTTTTGCCTGCATACTATCTAAAGTTAAACAAATTAATCCCCTTCCATACTTTGCCATAAAATTAATTTTTTTTGAGCTAACATCAGAAGAACAAAAAACTAGGTCACCTTCATTTTCTCTATTTTCATCATCAACCAAAATATACATTCCACCTTTTTTAGCTATTTTAATTATGTTTTCAATTGGACTAAATTTTTTATTTTTCATTAAAATGTTTTTTTACGTATTTTGATAAAATATCAATTTCAATATTAACTAAACTATTCTTTTTTAACCTAGATAAGTTTGTTAATTTATATGTGAGAGGAATTATCCATACCTCAAAACCATTTTTTGTAATTTTTGAAATTGTTAATGATACACCATTAATTAATATTGAAGCTTTATCAATTAAGTTCTTTTTTTGAGCATTATTAGTTGAAAATTCCATCACATAGGATCTGTCGATTAATTTTATTTTTTTAACTCTTGAAATGCAATCCACGTGACCTTGGCATATATGCCCTGATATATTTTGGCCATACTTTAAAGGGAGTTCTAAATTAATAATGTCTCCTTTTTTAATTTTTTTAAATTTAGTTCTATTTAAAGTTTCATTAGATAAATAAAATTCTAGAGTTTTATTTTTTTTTGATATTAGAGATAAGCAAACTCCATCACAAGAAATTGAAGTTCCTAAATCTTTAGATTTTAGTGAAAGATTGGACTTGATAAATAAATTAATTCCTTTTTTTCTCTTAAATATCATGTCAACCTTACCTTGGTTAAATATAATTCCATTAAACATTTTAATAATATCTTGTTATTTTATCTCCATCTAAAAAAGTTTTGATGTTTTCTTTTTTTTTTATAAAATAAGCTATTTTTTTTTTAAAATTAGAAATATTATTTTTTCCCAACTTTCCTAAATTTTTTTTACTTTTAAATAAATAAAATTCATTAATCAATTTGTCTCTTAAAAGACTTTTGGTCAATGCCTTTCCTCCTTCTATTATTATTGATCCAATCCCATTATTATATGCTTTTGAAAAAACTTTTTTTAAATTTATGTTATTATGAGCATCTAAATCAGTATAATTGAGTTTAATCCCTTTGGATCTAAGATAATTTATCTTTTTTTTATCTCTAGAGGAATGAAAGATAATTGTATTATTTTTTTTATCATCATTAATAATAGGTGACTTTTTATTAATTTTTAAATCTTTATCAATAATTAATCTTCGTGGTGAATGATTTTCCAAACCATTAATTCTACAAGATAGTTTTGAATTATCAGAATTAGCAGTTTTAGATGAAACTAATATGGAATCAAAATGATATCTTAATAAATGTGATACTTCGCGAGAATGTTTATTTGTTATAAATTTATTCCTTGAAGATGTAAAATAATCATTTGAACAAGCTATTTTTGCAACAATATATGGTTTTTTTATATTTTTGTGCAGAAAATAATTTTTATAAATTTTTTTGGCTTCAGCTTTTAATAAACCTTTTGATACAATTAATTTTTTTAAATTTAATAGTGGATAAGCTTTGTTTGCAGTTCTTATATCAACATCATTAATCGAATAGAAAACTTTTTTTATTTTTGATTTAATAATCAATTTTGTACATGGAGAAGTTTTTCCATAATGAGTACAAGGTTCCATGGTAATATAAATTGAAGAACCTTTTAATTCTTTTTTTTTACATTTTTTTATAGCTTCAAATTCAGCATGAGGTCTTCCATTAAATCCTGTTTGTCCGAAAGATAAAATTTTGTTATTTTTTACTATTAAGCATCCGACAGAAGGATTTAATCCGGTTAATCCATTTCTTTCTGTGGCTAAATTCATGGCAATGCTCATGAAATATCTATCTAAATTGTGTGATTTATCTTTTTTTGAAGACATCAATTTTATCTACGAATTGAATAAAATCTTTTTCTTCTCTAAAATTTCGATAAACTGATGCAAATCTAACGTAAGCCACAGGATCTAAATTTTTTAAACCATCCATAACCATAGTGCCAATGGTATTTGAAGTAATTTCACTTTGGCCCAGCTCTTCCAAAGATCTTGAAATATTTGTTATAAATTTTTCAACTGTATCAGTATCAATTGGTCTCTTTTTTAAAGCAATATAAATTGATTTTGATAGTTTTTCTCTATCGAATGTTGATTTTCTTCCATTTTTTTTTACAACCATCATTTCTCTAAACTGAACTCTTTCAAATGTAGTAAATCTCTCACCACAGGTACATAGTCTTCTTCTTCTGATTGTAGCTCCATCTTCAGTAGGTCTTGAATCTACAACTGAAGTTTCTCCTTTTTTGCATATTGGACAAATCATTTTCTTAAATTCTTGTATATTGGAAATGTTGAGCAAAGTGAAATAACTTCTTTTCTAACATCATTTTCTATTTTGCTATTATCATCTAGGTTTTTAGATAATCCATCAATTACTTTTGTAATTAATTCACCTACTTTCTCAAATTCTTTTAAGCCAAAACCCCTTGTAGTTGCAGCTTGAGATCCAAGTCTAATACCAGATGTAATCATTGGACTTTCTGAATCAAAAGGAATGCCATTTTTATTACATGTTATATTTGCTCTAGATAAACTTTCTGCTGCTAAATTTCCTTTAACATTAAAAGGTCTTAAATCAACTAGCATTAAATGAGTATCTGTGCCTCCTGAGTAAATTTTGAAACCATTATTTTTCAAAGTTTCTGATAAAATTTTAGCATTCGCTATTACAGATTTAATGTAATCTTTAAATTCTGGTTTTAAAGCTTCTAAAAATCCAGCTGCTTTTGCTGCTATTATGTGCATTAAAGGCCCACCTTGATAACCAGGAAATACCGCAGAATTTATTTTTTTAGATATATCTTCATGATTTGTTAAAATAATACCTCCTCTTGCACTTCTAAAAACTTTATGTGTAGTTGAAGTTACAACATGAGCGTGTTCACATGGATTAGGATAGCCTTTCCCTGCTACTAGCCCTGAGAAATGTGCCATATCAACCATAAGATAAGCACCTATCTTATCAGCTATTTCTCTAAATCTTTTAAAATCTATGATTCTAGAATATGCGCTACCACCAGCAATTATAAGCTTTGGTTTGTGTTCTAAAGCAAGTTTTTCAACATTTTCATAATTAATAAGCTCAGAATCTTTTTCAACATCATAACCTATTGCATTAAACCATTTACCTGACATTGCTATTTTTAATCCATGAGTGAGATGACCGCCAGAATTTAAGCTCATTCCCATGAAAGTATCACCAGGTTTAAGTAGAGCCAAAAATGTAGCGCCATTAGCTTGAGCGCCAGAATGTGGCTGTACATTTGCAAATTTGCAATCAAATAACTTTTTTAACCTTTCGTTTGCCAAGTTTTCTGCAACATCAACATGTTCACATCCATTATAATATCTTTTTCCAGAATAACCTTCTGCATATTTATTTGTTAACACGGATCCTTGCGCTTCTAATACTGCTTGAGAAACAATATTCTCAGAAGCAATTAATTCAATATGTTCCTGTTGTCTCTGTAGTTCATCATTAATCGCTTTATGTAAATCTGGATCAGTTTTAGATAAACTGTCTTCAAAAAAACTTTTGTATTGATCGTTTAAGTATTTACTTTCGCTAGACATAATTAGATTTTTTTTACTCTTCTTAAGTGTCTACCGCCTTCAAATTTTGTACTTAAGAAAATTTTTATTAGACTGAATGCTTTATTTTTATTAATCAATTTTTCTCCTAATGTAATGATGTTTGCATTATTATGCAATCGAGATAATTTAGTATTTTTCTTATTATAGCAAAGCGCTGCTCTTATGTTCTTAGCTTTATTTGCTGCTATAGCCATTCCCATGCCAGATCCACATACAAGTATTCCAAAACTTCCTTTGTTAGAAGCTACTTTTTTAGATAATTTTTTTGCAAAATCAGGATAATCTACTGAATCTTTTGAATTTGGA
>MPLZ02195774.1_pt1 | contig 16842 bp, 19 predicted proteins | sample 1617311 | NCBI WGS metagenome assembly MPLZ02 (sample SAMN05944806, study PRJNA350692) | marine metagenome | biome: marine; feature: ODZ; material: water; isolation source: 160 m water sample filtered on 0.2 um supor filter | place: Pacific Ocean | collected 2012-04-08 | depth 160m m | reverse complement strand
TGGCCGCAGTAGCGCACGCGTTCCACACGCTGTTCCATGGCCAAGACCTCGACGAGCAGACGCTCGCCGAGGCCCTGGCCAGAGCTGGGGTGGGCTAGGAGGACCGGACACTCTTCGGCCTCCTGGATGCGTTCTAATTTCGCATTGGCAGTGCCAATCATTGCATTTCCCCAATCGACGGTAGTGGAAAACTTTCCCGCAGGCACTCGCTATGCGTCAAGGGTAGGACCCTGGTCTTTGCCGGACGCGCCTGCCAAACTCGTGCCATGTTCGTGTGCCTCGCTTTCGGACCGTGTCTGCTCGTGGAACCCTCTACCGCCGGTTTCCAGGGGTATGGCGGCTACGTCAAAGCGGTCGCTTTTGCACTGGACGGTCGTCGTGGGCTCCCCGGCGGCTCCGATATGCTCCTGCGCTATTGGAGCCCGCAGACTGACGAGGAGCTGCGCCCATGAGGCGCTTGGCAGTGGCCGTCGCTTCGCTGCTGTTCCTGTCGGGACCAGTGGCAGGGCAGAGCCATATGGATAAGGCGCTGTTCCTGGAGTTGTCGGCCGCGCGCGCAGGCCCCGAGTGGGGCTTGCTGCTAGTGCATCTGAAAGGCGTTCTGGCCGGGTTAGAGGCGGCCAACATGACGCTCGTGCGTCGTGGCGACCCGCCTCTCTACTGCCCGCCGCGTGATGCCGTAATTACGCCGGAGTGGGCCGTCGCCGAGCTCATTGCCTACCTCGCGCTCTATCCGAAAATCCCCGACAATACCTCGATAGCGGTGGTCGCCACCTTTGCGCTTGGCGAACGCTTTGCCTGCGAAACGCCGATCCGCTTCATTCCTCGGCCGAGTCCGGTACGCTGAAGTCTGGCTTGGCGAAAAAATAGGCATGTTCGAGGTCGATACTGCTCTTTTTTCGCAGGTCCTTGCGAATGTCGCCGAGCAAGTTACGAAAGGATCAGGAAGAGGATGCCGAGGATGAGAAGCAGGATTCCGAAAAGCTCCCGTCGCGTGATCTTTTCGCGGAAGACTAGTGCCGATACGGCGATGGTGAAGACTAGCTCAACCTGACCCACGGCGCGCACGTAGGCTGCATTCTGCATGGCCATGGCGGTGAACCAGCAAGCGCTACCGAGCATGCCGCTGACACCGACCCAGATACCGACTGGCCAAGCGCACAACACGGCCTTGAGCTGGGCGAAATCCACGAGCCGCATGTAACCGCCCATCAGCAATGTCTGGTAAATCAGTACCACGACCAGGGTTAGGGCCGCCTGGGTGACGGAGTCACCGTCGCCGAGCGCAAGTGCCGCGCCGCGGTAGGAGACCGCGGAGATACCGAAGCCGGCGCCGCTGAGCAGTCCCATCAGCGCTGCCTTACCGACCAACTGGTGCAGCACGGTGGTCAAGCCAATGGTCTGACGCGCCGTCGAGATGGCGATCACGCCGACCAGGCTGATGAGAATGGCTGCACCGGCCATGGCGCTCACCGCATCGCCCAACACGACGATGCCGAACAGCGCGGCCTGCACCGTGTCGGTCTTCGAATAGGCTGTGCCGACGGCAAAATTGCGGTACGAGAAAAGCTGCACCAGGGCTGCGGTGCCACCGATCTGGGCCAGCCCGCCGACGGCGCAGTGCATGGCAAACTCGGCATTTGGCGTCGGGATCGCCAGGCCCAAGCCTTGGTTGAGCAGTAGCAGATAGAGGATGGCGAGCGGCCAGGCGTAGAGAAAGCGCGAAAATGTTGCGCCCGTTGTGCTCAACTGTCCCTTGAGATGCTTTTGCAGGCCATTGCGCACGGTCTGCAATGCCGCCGCGGCAATGGTCATCGGTATCCAGGCTTCCATCGGCCGCAATAGACCAGAGGTGCGGCAGTGGCGGCAAGGGCTTGGCGTGGCCGTCGAAGGCGTTACCATACGGGTAGCCGCAAAGGGAGATTGCGATATGATCGAGGCCTTTATTTGCGACAACGCGCGCACGCCAATTGGCCGTTTTGGTGGCGCCTTGTCAGGTATTCGCACCGATGATCTGGCAGCGGTGCCGATCTCGGCCCTGATGGCGCGCAACGACAGCGTCGATTGGGAGGCGGTTGACGACGTCATCTATGGCGCAGCCAACCAGGCGGGCGAGGACAACCGCAATGTGGCCCGCATGGCATCGCTGCTGGCCGGCCTGCCACAATCAGTCTCGGGCCAGACAGTGAACCGTCTTTGCGGCTCCGGCATGCAGGCGGTCTCGGCTGCAGCCAATGCCATCCGCTGTGGTGAAGGCGAGCTGATGGTTGCTGGTGGGGTCGAGAGCATGACCCGGGCGCCCTTCGTCATGGGCAAGGCAGACAAGGCTTTTTCACGCTCGGCCGAGATTTTCGACACCACCATCGGTTGGCGCTTCGTCAATCCGCGCATAAAGGCGGAGCATGGCGTCGACTCGATGCCAGAGACGGCGGAGAATGTGGCCGAGCAGTATCAGGTCTCGCGCGCTGATCAGGACGCTTTCGCCTTGCGCTCGCAACAGCGTGCCGGTGCCGCCATGGAGTCAGGTCGCCTGTCGGAAGAGATTGTGCCGGTGACCGTTCCCCGCCACCGAGGTGAGCCGCTGGTGGTCGAGGCCGATGAGCACCCGCGGCCTGATACCACCCTCGAAGGCCTGGCCAAGCTGTCGACGCCCTTCCGCGTTGACGGCACCGTGACGGCTGGCAACGCGGCGGGTGTCAACGACGGCGCCGCGGCCATCGTTGTTACCTCCGAGGCTGCGGCTGAGCGCCATGGCTTGACGCCGATCGCGCGCGTGGTCGGCGCGGCCAGTGCTGGAGTGGCGCCGCGCATCATGGGCATGGGACCAGCGCCCGCCGCGCAAAAGCTGTTGCAGCGCCTCGGCATCTCCCTTGACGATGTCGGCGTGATAGAGCTTAACGAGGCCTTCGCTGCCCAAACGCTCGCTGTCCTGCGTCAACTCAGTCTGGCGGACGATGCCGAGCACGTGAACCCCAACGGTGGCGCCATCGCGCTCGGGCATCCGCTCGGCATGTCCGGTGCACGCCTTGTACTGACCGCGGCGCGCGAGCTGCATCACCGCGACGGGCGCTATGCCCTTTGCACTATGTGCGTCGGCGTTGGGCAGGGGCTGGCGATGGTCATCGAGAAGGTATAGAGCATGCGTTTGGGGATCGCGTTGGCGGCGGTCGCTTTCGTTGCAGCTAGAGACGGTAGCCATGGTGGTATCGCTACCGGTACGGCCTTAATGTGTCGCCCTGGTAACTGCTCCGTGCATTCCTAATTCCGACCTGCCGCCGGGACGCGAGGCGAGCTAGAGGACGTTTGCCTGGTAAAGCTCGGCGGCGGCCTTGAGTTTCCAGAAATCGTCGCAGCCCCATTCGCAGATATCGTTCAGCTGGGCTAGGTGATACTCGGCCTTCTCCAAATCGTCGACTTCGAGATAAGCCTCGCCAATGTAATGGTGGGTACCCATATGATCGGGCTTGATATCAAGTGCGCGACCGTAATTGGCGAAAGCCTTATCGAAATTCTGCAGCCTGCGGTGCACGTAACCAAATCGGTTGTAGGCCTCGGCGCTGTCAGGCGAGGCGGCGATGATGGCTGCGAGTTGCACGATGGCGCTGTCGTATTCCCCAGCATCGATGGCGGCCTGCGCCTGCGTGAGATCTACGTCAAGTGCAGCTAGCCTTTCGATATTGGGGATTGTGGTGTTGATGTTGTTGGCTGACGCGCCATTCGCCGCGATAAAAAATACAAGCCCAAGAGCCGCCCCGAAGCGCGAGAGTCTTGTTCTTAGGCCATGATTTTTCTCCATTAATTACCATCGAATATGTGTTTGCGAGGGGTCTACCCGCGCCAATCCGCATGCGCCAAACACATAAACTCTGCTAGTAACGTACTTGACAGTGGATTTTCGTCGAATAATGATTGCAAACGGAGGATTTCTCGGCAGGCGGCTTCAGAAGAGCGAAGTCGCTTCAGAGTAGCCTGGGCGAATGTGAAATCTCGGTACTTTAAATTAAGGCCGGGTGAAGCGTGGCTTAGAACGAGAGAGACTGCGCCTAGGGGTCGGGGGGGCAAACGCTTCGGCTCTTCGTTAATCAGAAACTATACTAGGGAGGTCACCCAATGAAATTAGGGCAAGTCCTACAGTTGACGGCATTGACTGCCGTCATGGGGACTTTCGCCGCAACTTCGGCCGTTGCAGACACAAACTCTGCTCGGATCCGGAATTGCCCTGACAGCGACTGGTGTCACTATCACCGGACCGTTGACAAGGGTTGGCGGCATAGTCCACTAGCTCAGATCAACACCAACAATGTCAGCGGGCTACGTCCAGCATGGATTTTCCAGCCTGGTCATGAACGCATGGGCCTGCACTCCACGCCTCTGGCCGTGGACGGTGCCGTGTATCTCGCCACCAACCCCTCCACTGTCTGGAAGGTTGACGGCGCGACCGGCGATCGCCTCTGGGCGTGGGAGCCCGAGATGGACGAGGCGGTGGTTGCACGCTCGTTCTTCTCGCATACTCGTGGCCTATCGGTGGGCGACGGACGTGTCTACATGGGCACTGCCGATGGTCATCTCGTCGCTCTTGATGAAATGTCTGGCGAGGTGGTGTGGGATAAACAGATCGTTGATTCCTCGAGAGAGACGGCAGGCTTCAGTGGGGCCGGCACCTTCGTCAGCTCCGATCTGTTCCAGATCTGTCAGAATGGCGGTGAATACCCGGTCGAGGGTAAGTGCTACGGCATCGATCCGTCCAATGGCGATATCAAGTGGACCTTCTACACCACAGGTCGCGGTGACGACCATGCGCTGTCCACGTGGGGCGGCGACACCTGGAAGTGGGGCGGCGGCGGCGCTTGGCAGCCCGGCACCGTTGACTATGCCAACAACCAGATCTTTATTGGCACCGGTAATCCGAACCCGGATTACGACTATTGTGGCGATACCTGCCGCGATCCGAATGCGGATGCCATTCGCCCTGGTGACAACCTCTACACGTCGTCGACAATTGCTCTCGATCTGGATACGGGCTCTCTGAACTGGTACTTCCAGGAAGCCCCGTCGGATCCGTACGACTATGATGCGTCTCCAGGCGAGTATGTCATCATTAACGAAGACGGCCGTAGTGTCGTGCTGCATCCGGGCAAGAACGGCTTCAACCACGTTCATGACGCCAAGACCGGTCAGCCGATCAATGTCTATGCCGACATGAAGAACCAGAACTGGACCTCCGGCTTCAATCTTGAGACCGGCCAGTGGGAAAATATGCTTTGGCCGAAAGCCGGCGAGAAGACCTTGGTCTGCCCCGCCATTGACGGTGGCCATAGCTGGAATGCTGGTTCGTACAGTCCGGACACGGGCCTGTTCTATCGTGTCACTCAGGAGTGGTGCATGTGGCTGACGGTAGCACCCAAGGGCGGTGCCGACTACATCACTGCGGGCTCCGAAGTTCGCACCACCGAGCCCTTCGCGCAGGCCTACATGGCTGCCGAATGGATTGGTACCGATCCTCCGGGCGACACCAACCATGGCTTCATCACCGCGCGTGATCCTGTCTCTGGCGACCTCGCCTGGGAGAAGCGGTATGACATCATTCCGCATTCGGCTCTGATGTCGACTGCTGGTGGCCTACTGTTCAACGCCACCTCCGACGGCTACGTCGAGGCGATGGACGCTGCTAGTGGTGCGCTGCTGTGGCGGTTCAACAACGGCTCTGGCCATAACGGCGGTATCATCTCCTACGAGGTGGGTGGCACGCAGTATGTGTCAGTGGCTTCGGGTCACGGGTCCTATGTTGGGCGCGCGGTCCATGGCCTGAACTCGGAGAAGGCTGTCAACTTCCAGGAAAGCGCGGTTCTAGTTACTTTCGCGCTAGACTAGACAAAATCTAACCAATTTGGGGCAAGAGGTCATCGACCTCTTGCCCCTTCTTTTTCTGTTTGATTATGTGTCTCTTCCAGACGTGATGGTTTCTGCCGTCACCGGAAACAGTCGAACGACAAGGAGAATCGCTCGTGACAGTCTACTTTCGTCGGCAGTGGCTTTTTGCCCTGGCCTTTGCGGTCGTCGTTGCCATTGGATTGACGTGGCTCACCACTACTGCTGTTCAAGCTGAGGATGCCTATCCGAAGGCAAATCCATTTGCCGGTCAGGAGGAGCATATTCAGGAGGGTGCACGATTGTACTTCAAGTGGTGCGTTCAATGTCACGGCCGCCACGCTGACGGTGTGTCGCGCTTCGGCGACTATGCCGCCGACCTAAGAAAGTTCTGGCGTGGCTATCCGGAATTCGTGCGTATCACGCTCGAAGGCCGGGTCAAAAAGCGCATGCCGCCCTGGGGCGGTGTGCTCGACGAAGACGAGATCGCTCAGATTGGGACATATTTGGAGACGCTGGCACTCCCGGGCGCCAAGTGGGTGCTCGATTGAGCGTCGGTCTCAGAAACTCGTCGCATGGCGGGGGCTCACAGCCGCCGCAGAAGGTGAGGATATGAGATATTTTATTTTAGCTGCCGCGCTCGCTGTGGGGTTCCTGGCCCCGGTGCAGGCTGCGGAGTGGGCGCCGCAGACTTTCTACGACCGGACTTGGGTATGCATTTCGCCAGAGGCCTATACTACCGCCATCCAGCGTGAGGCGGACTTGCCGCGGGGTCAACTTGCGAGCTTACGGTCTGAGCTGCTCGAAGAGCAGCTATGCATGATGCTCGAGGAAGATCAAATCGAAGATATGATGGCGCCGTTCGTGCAGATAAAAGAGATTCGCGGAGACATGGTGCGCGTGGAGTTCATCATCGAGTTTTACCGAAAAATAGAATTTCTACATCGTCGTATCACGCGCGTCTTCTACACAGGATGGACCGATCAGGCCAATTTGCGGAATTACTACGAGTGGCTTACAGGGAAACCGCAGTCCTAGGTCTGGTCGCTGCCTTCTTGCTCGCGGTGACCAGTATTGTGTTCGGAGCCGATGAGGATCGCGGTCCCCTTATTCTCGCGGGTACGGTGTCGTTGGGTTCTTCTGCCTGCGGTGTCGTTGTTGATGATTCCGATGTTGTCTCGCCGGCGTGTAACGAAGACGCTGTGTTGCGCCAGGATGATCGGCTTATCCTGCGTATTTACCACCCCAAGAATGGCGTACAACACGATCTCACGTACAAGATTATTGACAGATTTTCCTTGCCGCAGCCGTTTCGCGTTAGCCCCATCATCGATATGAACGGCAATCCGCGCTTCACCGAGTATATCGTCGAGGCCTATACGGACCGCGACGGTCGTGCTGGTGAGGTGGGCGACGGGGAGGTCTTCGCGACCAGTGGAGAAACAGTGTCGCTCGGAACTACGGACCTGGCTCTCGAGTTGACCGCTCAGTAAGCGCTCTTAGTTTTACGAAACTTCCGCCGCCCGCGTCAGCGCCACACGGGCATTGGCATCTGCGGTTTCCTGTATAAAGCTCGTCGCCACGGTCAACAAACCTCGGCTTTCCTCGCCGCCGGGCTGATGGCGGGCAAATTTCACCTGATCGCAACTCTTGAGAAAATTTTGCGTGAGTTCACGTTGCATGGCGACGAGGGCAACTGCGCTCGGTTCGGCGATGGCGCTGACGACCTCGTCGGTCGTACGTTCAGCGGCCCGTAGACCAAACCGCCAATCGAGATAGCGACGAAAAATGGCCGATAATCGCACGTGAAAAATATCGATCTCCTCGGCTGTTGCGAACCGCATGTCTTCCAGGTTGGCAAGAGCCGCGAGCGCCAGCTCATGGGCCGGCGCCATGGGCACAGGCTTCGCCCGGGGTGGCTGTGAGAGCCGTTGCCGTAGCCACAGGCCGAGCAGGATAGTCGTTAGGATACATGCCGCGACAATGGCATAGGGCTGCCATACGATCGGGGTCGGCGGTGGTGGCAGCAGGGTGACCGGCGGCAGGATGTCCTTAGGCTTGGTGATATCGGCGTCGGGGGGTAGCACTGATGTAACCTCAATCGCGATCGGTGCTGTGCGCATGAACTCTGACGTAACCGTATATCCACGCTCAAAATTTTCTACTTTGCACTCCTCGCGGTAAACACATGCAACGGAAGGCAGGTTACTCGAATCCAATATCGATAAGAGTAAGGTTGGCATTGAATGAAAGCCAGGTTCTGTCGGTTCAAGAATATAGCGCCGTTGACTTCTATGCAGCTGATCGCCGGAGTTTCTGATTGCTTTCTTTGGCACCTTGATTTCTTTGACGACTTTGAAGGCGCCCCATTCCCCACGGACATGGGGAAACGTCACCAGGTACCAAGGTAGGGTATCAACCGTGACCGTGACCTCGACCGGATTGACGATAGGCGTGACGCCGATGTTCGCCGATACCACTATCTTAGTTTTTTCGTCGCCGCTTTCGGCAATGAAACCGAGCTCGCGGCGCGGCACGCTATCGTCGATGCCTTGCGCATGACCCGGCCCTGCGTGGCTCACCACAAAAACTGTCAGGGCGATGAGGCTGAGGCACCTGATCATGGCCGGGTTCAGAACTCCGCTTGGCCGTATCCAAAGACTTGGAGGCTGCCGATCGTTAATCGCACGCCGGTTTACTCCGAGTGTCACTTTAGCCCGCAGCTTTCGCATTTTGTTGGTATGGATCAAGAGAAACGCTAGAGCGACGCGAGGAAGGCCAAGAGCGCGTCCCTGTCGGAGCTTGACAGCTCGATCACCGTGTCACGTGCTACCTGTGCTTCGCCACCATGCCAAAGCACGGCCTCCATGAGTCCACGTGCTCGTCCGTCATGCAGGAAATTGTTGTGCATATTGACGCGATGGACCAGGCCGATGCCCCATAGCGGCGGCGTGCGCCATTCCCTGCCGGAAGCGGCGTAATCCGGACGGCCGTCTGCCAGGCCTTCGCCCATGTCGTGCAGCAAGAGGTTCGTGTAGGGCTGAATGGTAATATTGGTGAGTTCGGGCAGGGCCGGATCTGAGCCCGTGCTGAGCGTCGGCGTGTGGCAGGCGGCACAGCCGATGTCGTCGAAGATCTCTGCGCCGCGGTGCGTTGCGGGGTCGTGGACGTCGCGCTTCGCCGGCACCCCCAAGGAACGGGTATAGAGTACCAGCGTCGCGAGGCGTGCGTCGTCGAGCTCCGGCGCATCAGTGATGTGGGTCTCGGCGCAGGCGGCCTGTGCTGCAGGGCAATTTTCCTGCGGAAAGACCGATGTGGTTAGTCCCATGTCGCCATGCGCGGCGGCCGCCACTTGGGTATAGAGGTTCGGCGTGTTCGCCTTCCAGCCGAAGCGGCCGATCGCTTGTTGCCCCGAGACGGGGTCCCATACTCTGTTGACGCGACCGGAAATTCCGTCGCTGTCCGCGTCATCCGGGTCAGCGTTAGCTTCGATTGTCGCTTGCTCCACCGCCTCTAGTAAGCCAAGGCCATAGATTGCTGGTGCCACGCGCGGCGATACCAGAACATCCGCGCCGACAGGGCCGTGTTGCAGGTCTCCAAAGGCGTAGACGGGTTGGCGCAGGCTGAAGGGCTCACCATCCGCAAAGCTACCGGTGATCTCGCGATATTCGATCGTCACGCGGCCTTCACGTGGCACGCCGACGATGCCCTTGTCCTGCAATTGACCACCGTAAACGGGGTGGGGCAGCGGCCCGCCATGCGCGGATTTGCCGGGCACGCTGAGCCTGACCAGCATCGATTCCATCGGCTTGTCCACAGTTGCCGGCGGCTGGCCGCGGCCGTCCTTCAAATGGCACCCGGAGCAAGAGTTTCTGTTGAAGGTCGGGCCTAAGCCGTCGAAGCCGTCCTGCACTGTGCTTCTTCCCGACCAGCGTACGCGAAATAATTTTCGACCCAAGGCGAAGGCGCGCAGCCGGTCTTGATCGAGCGTGGAGATTGGTGCAGAGAAGGCCTCCCGAGATCGAGAAAATGTTGTCGCTGTGCCGGCGGATAGTCCCGCCATGGCCAACTCCTCGGGTGCAATCGGAGCGCCGAAATTCAGCCAGGCCCAGCGATTGAACTCGGCGGCGTAGCTACCTTGCCCGGGGACCCATACATCCTCATCCGTAAGCTTGAGCATGGCCACGGGAGGCTCACCAGCCCGCGCCACGCTGCCCGCTGCCAGCGCCAGCCAGAAAAGACATAACGTGAAGATCCGTAACACAGACGATCCCTCCGGCGATTTTGCCAGGGTCACGCTATCATGCGGCCCTGCCTGACTCAATTTCTCGCCATCCGATCACGGCTTAAATAGCCTAAATGCTACGTTCGAAACGAGCCGTCTTGAGGCGCCTCAACCGGAGATGTTCACCTTGTCCTTCCTGGTCAAGGTTTCGTAAAGCTCGTCGCTGATCTGAAAGCTCTCTAGCGAAGATTGAAGACAGTGCCGCAGAGCGTGACGCTGTCATCGGTATGGGGTAGGTCGGCTTTCGCCGCTGCTGCCAATATGGCGGTACGGGCTTGGGTTGCAACATCGAGCGAGAGGATACCGTCGCCGCCGGGGCGGAAGCGCAGCTTGGCATTGGGTAGGGCGAGCGTGACCGGATCGATAAGATCGTGCTGCAGGATCTCCGCCCACTGCTGCGCCATGGTTGGCGGGTCGGCGGCCGCGATGTCGACGCCGGTAATCGCGCTGATCCGCCCAGTCTGCACATGGTCGCGCCAGTCAGGGCCGGCCGGGGGCCAGTCGCACATGGGCTCGTGGATTGCCGTGACGCCGGGTTGGGATTCGATCGACAGCAGAATACCCCCGACATCGTGTGGATGATATTGGCCCGCGATATGGTTTGGTCGGTCGATATTCCAAATGATGCGAATGCCCATATCGGCGATGCGCTGGCGGTCGCGGGCCGCATCGTCCGTTTGCAAGATCACCATATAGCCGCTGTCGCCGCCGCGTCTTGCCATGTAGCGGCCTGCGGCCGTGTTCTCCTCGACTGGCGAGACGATCTCCAGAAACTCGCCACCGATCGGGGCCAGGATGTTTTTGAGACCGAAGACGCCGACATTGGGGTCGCGATAGCCGACCTCGATACCGAGTATATCATGCAGGAGCGTGACTTGGGCCTCGAGATCCGTTGCGACAAGCGCGATTTGGCGAAGTCTCATTGCGTCTCCCTCATTCTCGGACCGGTGCTACTTGGTAGACCTCGCGGCAGATGAGCCCCGATGACACACCCTCGCGGCGTTTGCGTAGTGTGGCTAACCGCTGACCTTGCCGAGCGTCACCGCGCAGCGCGGCCAGGCGCAAGGCGTGCCGCTCCTCCTCCTCGATAAGCGTATCGGCGGTTTGCAGGAATCCGGCGGAGACGTCGATATGTTTCGTGATCCGCCAATTCACCATTTCCAGCATCGTCACGTAGTCGAAAGGGGTGTCAACGAAAGCTGGACCCGTGTCGGCGGCCTTTTCCGCTTCTGTTTTGCTGAGGCCGGGGCATATGGCAAGGACCGAGAATACCATGGCTCCGGTCGGACGAAGGACCCGTCGGCATTCGCGCAGGACATCGAGCTTGGCTTCCAGGCAGCACAGAACGTCGGAATGGTGGATCGCATCGAAGCTGTTGTCGGCAAAGGGAATCGCGCCGGCATCGGCACGCACCGGCTGACAGCGCCCCGCCGTGTCGTCTTCTGCCGCCCGGCGCGCAGCCGCCTGCAAGCCGCTAAAGGGTAGGTCGAGCAACATTGCCTCACAGCCGCTGGCCGAGGCTAGATAGAGACCTGGCCAACCGCAGCCGGTACCAACATCGAGCAGTCGCCTTCCGGGCGCCAATCCCAACATGTCCGCCGCCGTGTCGGCCTCCTCGCGGGTCGTCCAGCTGCTGGCACCATAGGTGCAGCCGCACACGGATTTCTCAATCTCATGGAGTAGGGCGTCGCCGGCGAGCTTGTATTCGTTCGAGAAGCCGTCGATCAGGGTAGTTTCGGCATCGGTCAGTGGCATGTGGTCTCTCGGCAGATACGTTAGTGAAAGGCGAGCACCGCCTCCATCGGTATGCCGCCAAACGCTGCAACCTCGCCACCGAAATCAGCGGCAAAGGCCAGCGCAGCCTCTCTGGTCGAGAATGGTACCGTTTCTACCGCGCCCATGCTACCGGCGCGACTACCGCTGACCATGTACCACGCGGTGGCGCCGTCTATCCGCGCGGACGGAGCCGCATTGTTCCAGTCGACCTCAACCATATCCATGATGTGGAAGGCGCTAACGCCCTGCGGCATCTCCTCACGGCGCTGGTAGGCGTTGCCCGCGCGGATCGGCATTCTCATCTAGGCTTTGACATAGAAGATAGCGAATGTGCCCAACGTGGCCTTTTTGCCAGCTTGTGAGCCTTTCGGCGGGCCGATATGTTGCGATTGCGAAAGGCACAAAACGACAGGCGAGTATGATGGGCGGTGTGGAAGTTACTGCCGGTGAAGGCGTAGCGGTCCCGATCGGCGAGACCTATCCTGAGATACGCGACGGCGTGCGTACGCTTTGCCAGGATTTCCCCGGTGAATACTGGCGCGCTCTCGATCGCGAGCGGGCCTATCCGACGGACTTCGTCAGGGCTTTGACCGAAGCGGGCTATCTGGCTGCTCTCATTCCCGAGGAGTATGGTGGTAGTGGCCTGCCCATTTCGGCAGCCGGCGCCGTGCTGGAGGAGATCCACCAGGCCGGCTGTAATGGCGCCGCCTGCCATGCTCAGATGTACACCATGGGTACCGTGCTCAAGCATGGCTCGGAGGCGCAGAAGCAGCAGTATCTGCCTAGCATCGCCTCCGGAGAGTTGCGCCTGCAGGCTTTTGCCGTGACCGAGCCGACCACGGGCTCCGATACCACCAATCTCCGCACTACGGCGGTACGCGACGGCAACGGCTATCGTGTCAATGGGCAAAAGGTCTGGATCAGCCGTGCGGAGCATTCCGATCTCATGGTGCTGCTTGCGCGCACCACACCGCGTGAAGAGGTGGCATCACGGCGTCAGGGCTTGTCGGTGTTTCTTGTTGATATGCGTAGCGCGGTCGGTGAGGGGCTCACCATCCGGCCGATCAGGACCATGATCAACCACGCCACGACAGAGCTGTTCTTCGACGACCTGCATATCCCAGCCGACACCTTGATCGGCGAGGAGGGGCGTGGCTTTGACTACATCCTCGACGGCATGAATGCCGAGCGCATCTTGATTTCCTGGGAAAGCCTGGGCGATGCCCGCTTTTTCATTGATCGCGCAAGCGCCTATGCCAGCGAGCGCGAAGTCTTCGGGGGGCCGATCGGGAAGAACCAGGGGGTACAGTTCCCCATCGCACGTGCCTGGGCGCAATTGCAGGCGGCTGAGATGATGGTCCGCAAGGCTGCGGCTTTGTTCGAAGCAGGCAAGCCCTGTGGGCCGGAAGCTAACACCGCGAAGCTGCTCGCCTCGGAAGCGTCGTGGGCCGCGGCCGAGGCCTGTCTACAGACCCACGGCGGCTTCGGCTTCGCCGAAGAATACGACATCGAGCGCAAATATCGTGAGGCGCGGCTCTATCAGATCGCGCCAATCTCGACCAATATGATCCTCGCTTATATCGGGCATAAGGTGCTTGGTATGCCGCGCTCGTATTGACCGCGATGACGACCGAAGCGCCTCCTCTCGACGGCATCCTGGTCATTGCGCTCGAACAGGCGGTGGCGGGGCCGCTGTGTTCGTCGCGTTTGGCCGACGCCGGTGCCCGCGTTATCAAGATAGAGCGCTTGGAAGGCGATTTCGCGCGCAACTACGATCACGTAGTGGATGGTGAAAGCGCCTATTTCGTCTGGCTTAATCGCGGCGAAGAATCATTGACGTTGGATATAAAAAACCCTGGTGATCTATCTGTTTTAAAAGCAATATTAAGAAAAGCGGATATCTACATTCAGAACCTGGCGCCGGGTGCGGCGGCACGTGCCGGGGTTGGCAGCGAGGAGATGCGGGAGGCCAATCCGCAACTACGCACCATCGGCTGTCCAACGCAAAACGGCGAAGTAGGCGTGATCGCTCCAGCTCTCGTTGACCTAGCAGATGATACAACTTACCGGCCGGTGCCCGCTCTTGGCGAGCATTCTGAGGCCATACGCAAGGAGTTCGCAGCATGAGCGAGGCCCTGACCGACTGGGTGGGAAGCACCCGTGTCAGCGATGATCTGATTGCGCCGTTTCAGGCGCGCGGCATGGCGGCGGCGCTCGACTATGACAGCGCGCCGGGCGAGGGTGAGGCTTTGCCGCCAGGTTGGCACTGGCTCTATTTCCCCGATATCGCGGCGCAGTCGGCGCTCGGTCTGGACGGGCACGAGGCGCGCGGCGAGTTCCTGCCGCCTGTGCCGTTGCCGCGGCGCATGTGGGCCGGCAACAGATTGGTCTTTCACCGCCCCTTGATTATCGGTGCCAAGGCACGCCGGGAGTCGGATATTGTCTCGGTGGAGGAGAAGAGCGGTCGTGCCGGTGCGTTGGCCTTCGTCACTGTGCATCACCGCTACCTGTCGGGCGGTGAGCTGGCGCTGGAGGAATGGCATGACATCGTCTATCGCGCGCCTGCGGCGCTCGATGCCGAGCCGCCGCCGATCCAGGCGCCACCGTCGGAAAGGCAGTGGCGACGCGCGCTGGTGCCCGACGAAGTGATGCTGTTCCGCTATTCGGCCGTCACCTTCAACGGCCACCGTATCCATTATGACCATCCCTACGTAACCGAAGAGGAAGGTTACGAAGGCCTGATCGTGCACGGGCCACTGACCGCCAGCCTACTGCTCGACCTCGTGGCGCGCGAAGCGCCGGAGCGTACCCTCGCCGGTGTGCGTTTTCGCGCTATGCGGCCGGTCTATGCCGGCCGTGCCCTGATCGTGGAAGGTGCGGCGGACGGCGATGGCCGAGGATCTGCCTGGGCGGTGGATGCCGATGGCGCCATGGCCATGCGGGCCGATCTAACATTTGCTTGAGAGGACAGCAGTGGCCGCGCAGAATCCCGGACCTACCTCACACAGTTACGTCTCGCAACGGCTACGTCTGCATTATGTGGACTGGGGCAACGAGGACGCGCCGCCGCTCCTAATGGTGCATGGCGGCCGCGATCACTGCCGAAACTGGGACTGGGTGGCCCAGGCGCTACGCGAGGAGTACCACATCATCGCGCCCGACCTGCGTGGCCACGGTGATTCCCAGTGGATGATTGGCGGCACCTACGAGCTAACCGACTACGTCTACGATATCGCCCAGCTCCTACATCAGACCAAGCTAATACCGGTCCGCATTCTCTCGCATTCTCTGGGCGGCATGATCTGCCTGCGCTATGCCGGGCTTTATCCGGAAAGCGTGACGCATCTGGTCTCGATCGAAGGCCTCGGCCCGTCGCCGCGGGTGATCGACGAGGCCATGGGCAAGCCGCTCGACGAGCGCCTGCGTAAGTGGGTCAATACCTTGCGCAAGATCTCCGGCCGCCTGCCCCGGCGCTATGCCAGCGTCGAGGACGCCTTGGCCCGCATGCAGGAAGAGAACCCGCATCTGTCGCCCCAGCAGGCGCGCCATCTCACCGTGCACGGCGTCAATCAGAACGAGGATGGGAGCTATAGCTGGAAGTTCGATAACTATGTCCGCATCTTCCCGCAGACGGGTTTGAGCGAAGCACAGGTGGCGCAGCTTTGGCGGCGCATCACATGTCCGGTGCTGCACGTGCGCGGCAGCGAAAGCTGGGCCAGCGATCCGGAGCAGGATGGCCGTGCAGACCACTTTCAGAACACGCGCGTGATCAATTTCGAGGGCGCTGGACACTGGGCGCACCATGATCGCACTGATGATTTTGTTGCTCTGATAAGAGACTTTCTAGCTGACTGAGGTTACCCCATGGAGACACGCAAGCTCGGCCACTCCGGCCTGACCGTTTCGCGCCTTTGCCTCGGCACGATGATGTTTGGTGGGCAGACCGACGAGAAGACTTCGCGGCGCATTATCGATATGTCGCGCGATGCCGGGATCAACTTTCTCGATACCGCGGACGCCTATAACGCCGGCAAGTCCGAGCGAGTGGTTGGGCGCGCCATCAAGGCAACCAGGGATCACTGGGTTGTGGCCACCAAAGTGGCGCAACCTATGCACCGGGACAATCCGAACATGCGCGGGCTGTCGCGTCGCTGGATCACGGAGGGGCTTGATGCCAGCCTCAAGCGCCTTGGCGTTGATGCCGTGGACATTCTCTATTTTCATCGTGACGATCGCACGGTGGCGACCGAGGAGGCTATCGATGCGGTGGCAACGGCTATCCGGGCGGGTAAGACACGCACCTTCGGGCTGTCGAATTTCCGCGCTTGGCGTCACGCCGATGTCGTGCGGCTCTGCGATGCCATGGGTGTGCCGCGTCCCGTCGTTAGCCAGCCCTATTACAACGCACTCAACCGCATGCCAGAGGTCGAGCTGCTAGAGGTTTGCGCCAATTTTGATATGGGTGTCGTGCCTTATAGCCCGGTCGCACGCGGCGTGTTGACGGGCAAGTACAAGCCCGGCACCGCACCGCGCAAGGGAACCCGCGCGGGCCGTTCTGACAAACGCATGATGCAGACAGAATTCCGCGAGGAGTCGCTGCAAATAGCCGAGAGGGTAGTGGCTCACACCAGAGTCCGCAGTATGAGTCCAGTACATTACGCCATTAATTGGGTGCTAGCAAATCCGTTAGTTACAGCAACTATCGTCGGCCCACGCACCGTCTCTCACATGAAGGATTATATTGCCAGCAGCGAGCACGCTTGGACGGCTGAGGATGAGGAGCTGATCGCGGCTTCGGTGCCGGCGGGGAACCCCTCCACGCCAGGCTATACTGACCCGGAATATCCGCTGGCGGGGCGGCCTGTGGAGGCAGGGTGAATGCACCGGGTGGGTGTATCGAAATAGGCGTTATG
>MPLZ02006200.1_pt1 | contig 16936 bp, 13 predicted proteins | sample 1617311 | NCBI WGS metagenome assembly MPLZ02 (sample SAMN05944806, study PRJNA350692) | marine metagenome | biome: marine; feature: ODZ; material: water; isolation source: 160 m water sample filtered on 0.2 um supor filter | place: Pacific Ocean | collected 2012-04-08 | depth 160m m | reverse complement strand
CGGACCTTCTCGCCCAGATGCACCAGGGCGGCACACAGCGTCTCCTGTAGTTGCTCTCCGGCCGCCTCAACACGGTCCTGGCGTCGCTGGTTGCGTTCCGCCTTGAACGCGATGTTGTGGTTGCACCATGCGGTCACCGTCGTGCGTTGAACCCCGGCCTTCTCGGCAGCCTCACGCTGTTTGGCACCGGAGACCAGGGCGTCGATGGCGATCGACTGCCTGTCCGAGATCCCGGGAGGTCGGATTCGGTCGGATTCGGTCATTGTTCTCTCCGTGCTGGCGGTCGTTGGCTGAGCATCTGTTCTTCGACGATGAGGCCTTGGCGGGCGAACTCTTTCGTGACGTGCTGGTAGACGGCGGCGGTGACTCGTTCGTCTGAGTGGCCGAGGCGTTCAGTGACGACGCTGAGGGGCACGCCTGCCTCCAACGCCCGGGTAGCCCATGTGTGGCGCAGGCCGTGGAACTTGATGCCTCGTTGTTCGGTGGCGTTCAGGAAGCGTGTGAACTCGCGACTGAAACGTTCAGGGTGCGGTGGGCGTCCGTCGGGGAGGACGAAGAGCAGTCCGTCATCGGGCCACTCCCCTGCTGCGGCCATCCGGTATCGGGCGCGTCGCCGCTGCTGGTCCCGGAACAACGAGATCACGTCATCGCCAACTGGAAGGTCCCGTACCGACTTCTTGGTCTTGGGTCCGCTGAGGATCGGCTTGTGGGCCACGCAGGTGAGTTGTCGCCGGACGTGGATGACGCCTGCGTGATAGTCGACGTGGGCGTCGGTGAGGCCGAGGAGTTCACCGAGGCGCAGTCCGGTGGCAAGCGCGATGGTCCAGGCTTCACGCCACTGGTGCCCGCCCCGGTTGATCCGCGATCCCTTCCAGGTCTCCAATGCATCGAGGAATACATCGACTTCGTCGGCCGTGAACGCCTCGCTCGGGTTGAGGGCGTCAATGGCGACGGGGAACTGGAGGTCGAGGACTGCCTGTTCACGACCGACGAAGACCCGACGGTCGAGGTAGGCAAGCGGCGACTCAGGGACGAGTCCCTTGACGAGCGCCCACTGGTACATCTGGCGCAACACGGTGTAGATGCCACAAAGCGACGAGTACGAAAGTGGCTGTTCGTGGTTCCGGTTCCCACGGCCTCCGTTGACCCGCAACTGTGCAAACAGGTCCACGATTTCGCGTGTGGTCACCTGGTCGAGTTCCCGCTCCCCCATCCTCGGTTCTAGATGCACGCGTACATCTCGGGCATAGCGCTCCCGGGTGGTCTCCTTCACCTGCAGGTGCGAGATCCACGCTTCGGCAACCGAGGCCAACGTGTAGGGATCGCCAGCAAAGTGCCGGCGTTGCCGTTTCTGGTTGCGGTAGAGCGCGAGGGCCAGTGATGCATCCAACTCGGACGCATAGCCGCCCCTTCGGACCTGGCTTCGAGTTCCGTCCGGAGAGCGCTCGTCCAGGTAGAACTCGAACCCCTTGCCTCGGGGCCTGACAGACCCCGGCCCTTTACGCATGGGCATGACCGTCATAGCCAGCCACTCCGACGAATAGCACAGGTGTGATTCCAATGCATAACGTCGACGTTTCTACCCTCTGACCTGCGGTTTCACGCCTAGCCCCGGTTAGGGGGAGGGGGACCATTTCGTCCCTAACTCCCCCCAGTGGGAGCGGGTAGATGAGGGCTACGCGAAGCCGTTTTCCTGCCAGATTCCTTCCAACAAGACCCCAGACGCGACAAGGACCGCCATCAAATGGCGGTTCCCTACGTGTCGGAGGGGGGACTTGAACCCCCACGCCCTTGCGGGCACCAGCCCCTCAAGCTGGCGCGTCTGCCAATTCCGCCACTCCGACGTGGCACACCCGGAAGACCCGGAGCGCACGACAGGCTACCGGCGCCCTGCATAGGCGAACACCGGCCTCACGCCCAGTCGAACGTCCGGGTGACCGCATCCGACCAGCGGGCCAGGAGAGCGTCCCGCTCCCCCTCCGGCAACGTCGGCTCCCAGCGGCCACCCTCCTGCCAGTTGGCCCGCAGGTCGTCGAACCCGCCCCAGTACCCCTCTGCCAGCCCGGCGGCGTAGGCGGCCCCCAATGCCGTGGTCTCCTCGACCACCGGCCGCACCACGGGCACCCCGAGCACATCGGCCTGGAACTGCATGAGGAGTTCGTTGACCACCATCCCGCCGTCGACCCGCAGCGATGACAGGTCGACGCCACTGTCGGCACGCATGGCGTCGAGCACCTCCCGGGTCTGGAAGGCCGTGGCCTCCAGCGCCGCCCGGGCGACATGACCCCGGTTCGAAAACGCGGTCAGGCCCATCAGGAGCCCCCGGGCGTCAGAACGCCAGTGCGGTGCGAACAGGCCGGAGAACGCCGGAACCAGGTACACGTCGCCGTTGTCATCGACCGAGCGGGCCATCTCCTCGACCTCCGACGACTCGCCGATGATGCCCAGCCCGTCCCTCAGCCACTGCACCAGCGCACCGGCTACGGCGATGGAGCCCTCCAGCGCGTAGACGGGTGCCTCGCCGGCCAACTGGTAGCCGACCGTCGTCAGGAGACCGTGGGTCGATGGCACGGGGTCGGCCCCGGTGTTGAGCAGCATGAAGCATCCGGTGCCGTAGGTGTTCTTGGCCTCACCCGGCGAGAAAGCCGTCTGCCCGAACAGGGCGGCCTGCTGGTCGCCGAGGACCCCCGACAACGGCACGCCGGCCAGCGGTCCCTTCATCTCGCCAATACGCCCCACCGAGGGAACGATCTCGGGCAGCATCGACGCCGGAATACCCAGTGCCTCGACGATGTCGGCATCCCAGCCCAACGAAGCCAGGTCCATCATCAGCGTCCGCGAGGCGTTCGTGACGTCGGTGACGTGCCGCCCACCTTCCGATCCGCCGGTCAGGTGCCAGACCAGCCAGGAGTCGACGGTCCCGAACAACAGGTCGCCGGACGCCGCCTGCCCGGCCAGGCCCTCGACGTTCTCGAGCAGCCAGGACACCTTCGGGCCGGAGAAGTACGGGGCCAACGGCAACCCGGTCGTCGCCCGCCAGCGGTCCGGGCCCGGTCCTTCCGCAAGGCGCTCGACCATCTCCGAGGTCCGCGTGTCCTGCCAGACGATTGCGTTGTGCGCCGCCTCACCCGTGTGACGGTCCCACAGCACGGTGGTTTCCCGTTGGTTGGTGATCCCCACCGCCAGCAGATCGGCAGCCGTCAGGCCTGCCGACGACAGCGCCTCGACGACCACCGCAAGCGTGTTGTCGAGGATCTCGTGGGCGTCGTGCTCGACCCACCCGGCCCTGGGAAACACCTGCTCGTGCGGCCGCTGCGCCACCGATACAACGCCACCCGAATGGTCGAAGACCATGAACCGGGTGCTGGTGGTCCCCTGGTCGATCGCACCCACATAGCGGTCCATCCGCCCATTCTCCCCCATCGCCGCAGCGCTCTGTCACACGGAACCCCTACCCATGGAGTACCCCACGAAACAGGAGCACCACCAATGGACATCCCCACCCTCGAACACGCCGCCGTCGGCCGCCCCGTCAACCGCCTCGGCTTCTCCCTCTTCCCCGTCTACCTGCCACCCGCCGACCTGCCGCCCATCGCCACCGGCCCGGGCTCCGGCCTCGTCATCGACGAGCTGTCCAATGCCTCGGTACCGACGCTATCCGTCACCAACCCGACCGATCGGGCGATCCTGCTCATCGAGGGTGAGAGCCTCGTAGGCGGCGCCCAGAACCGCACCCTCAACGTCAGCGTGCTGGTGCCGGCCGGCGCCACCCTCGAGATCCCCGTGACCTGCCTCGAGCAGGGCCGCTGGGGCGCCCGACGGGCCTTCCGGTACGGCGACGCCATGGCTCCCCGCCGGGTCCGCCGGACCAAGCAGGACGCCGTGGCCCAACGCCTGGCCACCGTCGGCGCACCCTCCCACGAGCGCCACGCCGATCAGGGCGCCGTCTGGCACATAGTCGACCGGGAACTGAACCGCATGGAAGTCGACTCGTCCAGTCGGGCCATGTCCGATGCCTCGGCCTTCATCGACCGTGACCCCGATCGCCGTAGGACCGTCGAGGAGCTCGTCCAGATGGGTCCCCTCCCCGGCCAGTGCGGCCTCGTGGTCTCGCACGGCCGTCGCATCGTCGCCGCCGACCTGTTCGCCTCCACCGACCTGCTGCGGCCCCACTGGGGTGCCATCGTCCGGTCGCACCTGATCGAACACCCCACCGCCGACGGCCGTCCCTCGGCCGGTCGGGCCCTGCGGTTCCTCAGCCGATTCGCCACAAGCCCATCGGAACGCAAGGAGGGCCTGGGCCACGGCATCGAGCACCACATCCGCACCGACCGGGTCGTCGGCCAGGCGCTCGTGCTCCCCACCACCGTCATCCACGCCGGAGCCTTCGCCCGCTGAGCAGGTCCTCTTGGCGTATATCCCACCGACCGGGTGGGCACATGCCCCATGCCATGACGAGGCGCCTCATCGACATCGACGGCGACCGCCTTGCCGGGGCCGGGGAAATCCTCGGCTCCTCGACCATGGAGGACACCGTCAACGACGCCCTCGCCCTGGTCTCCGACACAGAGGCCAGGCGACGGCACAAGATCCGGTGTCCACCATGGAAGGGCTCCACCTTCATGACCCCGAAGTCGTGAAGGGTGCCCGGCGGAACGAGGGCAGCACCGCCTCCCCATCGCCGACCTGCTGCTGACCGCCACCACCGAGGTCAACGACCTCGTGCTACTCCACTACGACGCCGACTTCGACCGGATCGTCGACGTCACCGGACAGCCCGCTGAATGGGTCGTCCCCCGGGTTCGGTGGCCTGAGGGCCCCTAGAACATCAGGGCGAGGGCCACCGTCGTGAAGGCGAACACCAGGGCCGTCACGATGGTGATGCGATCGAGGTTCTGCTCGACCACGGTGGAGCCGGCGGTCTGTGCGCCGATGCCACCACCGAACATGTCCGACAGGCCACCACCCTTGCCGCTGTGCAGCAGCACCAGGAAGATGAGGCCCAGCGCCGATGCGACGAAGAGGATCGAGGTCAGGACCAACATGGTGGCGACAGGCTAGCGGCGCGGCCCTGAGATCAACCGATGAGCCGGTGGTACGCCACGATGCGGGCGAACTCGTCAGGGTCGAGCGAGGCACCGCCCACCAGGAGGCCGTCGATGTCGGGCTGCATCATCAGGTCCGGGGCGTTGACCGGCTTGACAGACCCCCCGTACTGGATACGCACCGAGTCGGCCGCCGACTGTCCCCACCCCTCGGCCACCACCCCCCGTACGACCCGGCAGGCCGCCTGGGCGTCCTCCGGGGTGGCTGTGAGGCCGGTGCCGATCGCCCATATCGGTTCGTAGGCGATCACGAGCCCTGCCACCTGCTCCTGCGAGAGCCCAGCCAGTCCGGCCTTCACCTGGCCCGTGACCTTGGCGTCGGTGCCGCCGGCCTCCCGCTCCTCCCGGGTCTCGCCGCAGCAGAAGATGGGGGTCATGCCGTTGGCGAGCACGGCCGCCGCCTTGAGCCGTACGTCGTCGTCGGTCTCGCCGAAGACCTCGCGCCGTTCCGAATGCCCGACGATCACCAGCGCCACGTTGAGCTTTGCGAGCATCCCCGGTGACACCTCTCCGGTGAAGGCGCCGCTCTCCTCGAAGTGGCAGTGCTGGGCACCGAGGACGAGGCGCATCTCGTCGGACTCGATCACCGTCTGCACCGAGCGGATGTCCGTGAAGGGCGGGTGGACCGACACGTCGACGACGTCGTGGTCGGCCGGGTTGAGAATGTAGGCCAACTTCTGGACCATCTGGATGGCCTCGAAGTGGTTGTGGTGCATCTTCCAGTTGCCGCTGACCAGCGGTCGCCTCGTTCCTGGCATCACCTGCTCCTCGTGCTTGGTCCCGAATTCAGACTGACATGCTCAGGCGTCACCGCGCAGGGCCGCCAGCCCCGGCAGGTCGCCCATTTCGATCAACTCCAGCGCTGCGCCACCACCCGTCGACACGTGGTCCATCCGGTCGACCACCCCGAACTGGTGCGCCGCTGCCGCAGAGTCGCCGCCGCCGACGACGGTGAACCCCCGGCAGTCGGCCACGGCCTCGGCGATGGTTCGGGTGCCTGCGGCGAAGCGGGGATCCTCGAAGACGCCCATCGGGCCATTCCACAGCACCGTGCGGGCCTCGGCAACCAGGTCGCAGAATTCGACTGCCGACCCGGGCCCGATATCGAGACCCATCCAGCCGTCGGGCAGCGACGTACCGGCCTGGCGTACCTCTCCCCCGGCCGAGGGGTCGCAGATGCGCCCACCGGGTCCGAGCGCCGTGATGTCGATCGGCAACCGGATCGGGGCGCCCGAGTCGAGCAGGCGTGCGCAGGTCCCGACCATGTCCTCCTCCAACAGCGAAGAGCCCACCGAGGCGCCCCGTGCCGCCAGGAAGGTGAAGCACATTCCCCCGCCGACGATCAGTTCGTCGACGATGTCGAGTAGCGCCTCCACGACACCGAGCTTGTCGCTGACCTTGGCGCCACCCATGATCCCGACGAACGGCCTCTTCGGCGAGTCCCGGAGGCCTCCCAGAACCTCGACCTCGCGGGCCAACAGGCGACCCGCCGCCGACGGTAGGTGCCGTGGAGGACCCACCACCGACGCGTGGGCCCGGTGTGAGGCCCCGAAGGCGTCGTTGACGTAGGCGTCCTGACCCTCGAGCAGTCGCTCAACGAACGCCGGGGCGTTCGTCGTCTCCCCCGGATCGAAGCGCAGGTTCTCGAGCAACACCACTCCGGGCGCCAGCTCGGCAAGGCGCTCGCGGACCGGGTCCATTGCAAATGCCGGATCCGGCGCCCCCTTCGGACGGCCCAGGTGCGAACACGCCGTTACCTCCGCTCCGGCATCGAGCAGGTAGTCCAGCGTCGGCAGCGCCGCCCGGATGCGGAGGTCGTCGGTGATGGCCCCGTCGGACATCGGGACGTTGAAGTCGCAGCGGACGAGGACCCTTCGACCCGAAAGGTCACCGAGGTCCTCCAGGAGGGGGACGTCCATCGTTGCTACTTGCGGGCCTTCTTCGCCTTCGGCCTCTTGGTGCGGCGGGTGCCGACGATCCTCGTGAGGTCGACCAGACGGCTCGAGTAGCCCATCTCGTTGTCGTACCAGCCCAGGACCTTGACCATGTTCCCGGAGGCCATGGTGAGGCCACCGTCGATCGTGCACGAGGCCGGGCGGCCGACGATGTCGGCGGATACCAGTGGGTCCTCGCTGTAGTCGAGCACCTTGGCCAGCGGACCACGGCGGGCGGCCTCTGCGTAGGCGGCGTTGACCTGCTCTGCCGTCGCTGTCTTCTTCAGGGTGCCCACGAAGTCGGTGATCGAACCGTCGGGGATCGGCACCCGCAGCGAGATGCCGTCGAGGCGACCCTTCATCTTCGGCAGTACCAGGCTCGTCGCCCTGGCGGCTCCGGTCGAGGTGGGCACGATGTTGACGGCTGCGCCCCGGGCACGACGGAGGTCGCTGTGCGGCCCGTCCACGAGGCTCTGGTCGCCGGTGTAGGCGTGTGTAGTGGTCATGAAGCCCCGCTCGACTCCGAACCGGTCGTCGAGCACCTTGATCATCGGGACGAAGCAGTTCGTGGTGCACGAGGCGTTGGACATCACATGGTGCTTCGCAGGGTTGTAGGAGTCGTCGTTCACGCCGACGACGAACGTCGCATCGCAGTCACCGGACGGGGCCGAGATGATGACCTTGCGGGCACCGCCCCCGAGGTGCAGGGCCGCCTTGTCGCGTGAGGTGAAGAAGCCAGTGGACTCGATCACGACATCGACTCCGAGGTCCCCCCAGGGGAGGTCGCCCGGGTCACGCTCGGACAGCACCCGGATCTTCTGGCCGTCGACGACGATGCTGTCACGGGTGGTCCGCACCTTGGCGTCGAGTCGCCCGTGCACCGAGTCGTTCGCCAACAGGAACGCCATCGTGTCGATGGACCCCAGGTCATTGACGGCGACGAACTCGATGTTCGCCCCCTGGGCACGGGCGGCCCGGAAGAAGTTGCGGCCGATGCGGCCGAATCCGTTCACACCTACACGGACGGTCATTGAACTGTTGCCTCCTGCGGTGGCCGAACCGCCGCTCTGTTGTCGTAGAGGGTCATGTGCCCGTTCATTGCTAGCCGATGGGCATCAACTTGACACGCAATCCTGAACGTAGATCGGTCACACCCGGATCGTCACGGCAGCAGTCAGCGATCGACGTCGCGGTGGGTCACGAGAGGATCCTGACCCCTTTCCCTCAGGTACCCGGCGACCGCCTCGGCAATGGTGACCGAGCGGTGCCGACCGCCCGTGCATCCGAACGCCAGCGTGAGATACGACCGTCCCTCGCCGACGAAGGCCGGCAGGAGGAGGTCCAGCAGGTCCTCCAGTCGGCTCAGGAACCCCTGGGCCAGGTCGCTGTCCAGCACATGCTCACGGACAGGCACGTCCAGGCCGCTGAGCGGGCGGAGTTCGTCGACCCAGTGCGGGTTCGGCAGGAAGCGGCAATCCAGGACCAGGTCGGCGTCGCGGGGAGCGCCGTGCTTGAACCCGAAGGAGGTCACGGCGAGGCGCATGGGGCGGTCGTCGGCCTGTCCGTAGAGTTCGGCGACCTTGTCGCGGAGCTGGTGGACGTTCAGGTCCGAGGTGTCGATGACGAGGTCGGCTTCGGATCGGACCGACTCCATCAGGGCCCTCTCGGCGTCGATGGTGTCGACCAGGCCTGCCCCACCACCGAGGGGATGCGGCCGCCGGCTGCTCTCGTAGCGCTGCACCAACACCTCCGTCGAGCAGTCGAGGAACACGACGCGGAGCCCCTCGACAAGGGATCGCAGCTCGGCGATTCCGGCGAGGGTCTCGCCGCCGACGGTGTCGCTACGCAGGGCGAAGGCCACCCGATCCAGCGAGGACTCCGGCCCCCTCGCCAGGTCCGCCACCTTCGCCATCAGGTCGGGTGGCAGCCGGTCGATGACGAACCAGCCGAGGTCCTCGAGGTCGCTGGCGAACGCCGAGCGCCCCGCCCCCGAGAGGCCCGTCAACACCAGGAAGTCGCTCACATCACGATGCTAGGCGAGGCCCGACCGACACACCGCTCACATCACTGCTCACGATGTGCCTTCACGTACACCGCCTCGGCCACGGCGTCCGGCAACCACGACAGCTTCTGCAGGTCCGGGAGGCCGGCACGCTGCACGGCCCGTACACCGCCCATCTCCTTCACCAGGCGCTTCCGCCGTGCCGGCCCGAGGCCCGGGATGTCGTCCAGAACGGAACCTGTCATGCGCCGGGAGCGCAACTGTCGGTGGTAGGCGACCGCGAACCGGTGCGACTCGTCGCGCACCCGTTGCAGCAGGTACAGCGCCTCAGATCCACGTGGCAGCAGAATCGGATCGCTTCGACCGGGAACGAACACCTCCTCGAAGCGCTTGGCCAGCGCAGCGACCGGTATCCGGTCCGTCAGGCCCAGGTCTGCAACGACCCGTTGGGCGACCCCCAACTGCCCCACCCCGCCGTCCACGAGAAGCAGCTGCGGCGGATAGGCGAACCTGCCGGGCCGATTCGCCACGGGAAGGGCGACCTCCTCCAGGAAGGCGGTGAGGCGCCTCGTGAGGACCTCCTCCATTGCCGCATAGTCGTCGTTGCCGGGCACCCCCCGAACCTTGAATCGGCGGTAGTCGGACTTCTTGGCGAGGCCGTCCTCGAGCACGACCATGGACCCGACGTAGTCCGTGCCCTGCAGGTGGCTCATGTCGAAGCATTCGATCCGGAGTGGTGCTTCAGGCAGCCCGAGCGCCTGCTGCAACTCGTTGAGGGCCCGGGCACGGCTGTTGTGGTCGGCAGCCCGCTTGAGGCGGTGTCGCATGAACTCCTCGGCTGCGTTGCGGGTCACAGTCTCCTGCAGGGAGCGCTTGTCGCCCCGCTGCGGCACCCGAATGCGAACACGGGTACCCCGTTCCCCGCTCAGCCACTCCCCCAGCAGGTCCGTACCCTCCGGAAGGTCTGGGACGAGGACCTCCCTCGGAACCCCCTGGGGTGGGTCGCCCCGGTAGTGGGCAGCCACGACCTCGCCGACCAGTTCGGACGCCGACAGGTCCTCGATACGGTCGACGACGAACCCCCTGCGTCCGATCACCCGACCTCGACGCACGTAGAAGACCTGGACCGCTGCCTCGAGTTCGTCGCCCGACAGGCCGAAGACGTCGATGTCCTCGTTCCGCCCACCGACCATCTGCTGGCGTTCGGCCACCTTGCGGACGCTCCCCAGCCGGTCCCTCCAGCGGGCCGCAGCCTCGAACTCGAGGCCGACCGATGCCGCCTCCATCTCTTCCGACAGGCGAGTTTCGACCTCGTCCGTATCTCCCCCGAGGACGCGACTCAGATCGGCGACGATCTCGTCGTAGGCCCTGCGCCCCACCTCCCCCACGCAGGGCCCCGAGCACTTCTCGATGTGGAAGAGCAGGCAGGGTCGACCGAGCCGCAGGTGTGCATCCAACTTGCTGTCCGTGCACGTGCGGATCGGGAACGTACGCAACAACAGGTCGAGCGTCTCGCGGATTGCGCCGGCGTTCCCATAGGGACCGAAGTACCGGACCCCCCTGCGGCGACGGCCGCGCATCACCATCGCACGGGGCCATTCGTGGTCGAGCGTGATCGCCAGGAACGGATAGCTCTTGTCGTCCTTGAGGTCGACGTTGAAGCGTGGCGAGTGCTCCTGGATCAGGCTGAACTCCAGCATCAGGGCCTCGAGTTCGTTCGAGACCTGGATCCACTCGACGCTCTCCGCAGCCTCGAGCATCTGCACTGTCCGCAGGGCCATTCGATCCGGGCTCCCGAAGTAGCTGTTGAGCCGGTGGCGGAGGCTCTTCGCCTTGCCGACATAGAGCACGCGGCCGTCGCCGTCCTTGAACTGGTACGAGCCGGGCAGGTCCGGGATCGTCCCGGCGGGTGGCCGCTCGATCATGTCGGCAGCGTAGGGCGCACCCGACCGCATCCGCTTCGACGGAAAGGTCCGCAACCTCATCACCGTCGCCTCCGACACCCAGGCGTGGGCGCATGTCGCCCTCGACCGGATGCTCACCATCACCTGAGGAGCGTTCAGGAAGCCGGCCCTGTCAGCCAGCCAAGATGTCACGCAGGTAGCGACCCGTGTGGCTCTCGGACACCGCGACCACCTCCTCCGGCGTGCCGGTGGCCACCACCGCACCACCTCCCAGCCCACCCTCCGGTCCGAGGTCGATCAGCCAGTCTGCGGTCTTGACGACATCGAGGTTGTGCTCGATGACGATCACGGTGTTTCCATGGTCGACCAGTCGGCTGAGCACCGACAGGAGCCGACGGACGTCCTCGAAGTGCAGGCCGGTGGTGGGCTCGTCGAGAATGTAGACGGTGTGGCCGGTAGGCCGCTTCGCCAACTCGGAGGCCAACTTGACCCGTTGCGCCTCGCCTCCGGACAGCGTCGGCGCCGGCTGGCCCAGCCGGATGTAGCCCAGACCCACGTCCACCAGCGTCCGCATGTGGCGCGTGATGGGAGGGTGCTTCTCGAAGAAGCCGAACGCCTCCTCGCAGGACATCGCCAGCACGTCGGCGATGGTGCGGCCCTTGAACTCGATGTCGAGCGTGTCCCGGTTGTAGCGGGCCCCCTTGCACACCTCGCATGGCACGTAGACGTCCGGAAGGAAGTGCATCTCTATGCGCAGCGTCCCGTCGCCTGAACAGGCTTCGCAACGGCCTCCCTTGACGTTGAAGCTGAACCGGCCGGGCATGTAGCCGCGCACCCTCGACTCCTCGGTCTGGGCGAACAACTTCCGGATCCGGTCGAACACGCCGGTGTAGGTGGCGGCGTTTGAGCGGGGGGTGCGCCCGATCGGCGCCTGGTCGATGTTGATGACCTTGTCGATGTGCCCGACGCCTTCGAGGGCCGTGTGGAGTCCCGGCGGAACCTTCGACCGGTAGACGGCCTGCATGAGCGATTTGTGCAGGATCTCGTTGACGAGGGTCGACTTGCCCGATCCCGAGACCCCGGTCACGGCTATGAAGCGGCCCAGCGGAAACGAGACGTCGATGTCCCGGAGGTTGTTCTCCCGTGCGCCGCGGACCAGCAGCGAGTCGCCGGTACCGGGGCGCCTCGCCTGGGGCACGGCGATCTCCCTCCGTCCCGAGAGGTACTGCCCGGTGATCGAGCCCTTCTTCCCGAGGAGTCCCTCAACCGTGCCGGAGTGCACCACCGCTCCGCCGTGCTCCCCCGCCCCGGGTCCGATGTCGACAACGTGGTCGGCGTTTCGGATCGTCTCCTCGTCGTGTTCGACGACGATCACCGTGTTTCCGATGTCCCGCAGCCTGTGCAGCGTCTCGATGAGCCGCCGATTGTCGCGCTGGTGGAGCCCGATCGACGGCTCGTCCAGCACATAGAGCACGCCGACGAGGCCGCTGCCGATCTGCGACGCCAGCCTGATCCTCTGGGCCTCGCCGCCGGCCAGAGTGGCCGCCGAACGGGAGAGCGACAGGTAGTCGAGGCCGACGTCCAGCAGGAACCCGAGCCGGGCATTGACCTCCTTGAGGACCGGCTCGGCGATCATCGCATCGCGGTCGGAGAGGTCGAAGCCGGCCAGGACCTTTGCAGCCTCCCCGATCGGAAGCTCGCAGACATCGTGGATCGAATGGCCGTCGATGCTCACGGCCAGCGAAAGCGGGCAGAGGCGTGCACCACCGCAGTCGGGACAGGGCACCTGGCGCATGTATCCCTCGATCTGCTCCCGTCCGCTGTCGCTCTCGCTGTCCTGGTGGCGACGCCGCAGGTACGGCATGACCCCCTCGAACTGCGCCGAGTAGACGCGGGTCCGGCCGAACCGGTTCTTGTAGCGGACCTGCACACGATGGTCGAGGCCGCCGGTCAGGAACAGCTTCTGGTGCTTCTTCGCCAGCGAGCGCCACGGCTTCTCAGGGTCTATGCCCTGGTCCTCGGCGACGGCCGCTACGAGGCGCTTGAAGTAGCGGTTGTGCCCGCTCGACCAGGGTGCGATCGCACCCTCGCCCAGGCTCAGGTCTGGGTTCGGGACGACCAGCTCGGGGTCGACCTCGAACACCGAGCCGAGGCCGTTGCAGTGGTCGCAGGCGCCGTAGGGGCTGTTGAACGAGAAGTTCCGGGGTGCCAGCTCCTCGAAGGACTTTCCGTCGCTGGGCCGCGACAGGTGCTGGCTGAACACGATCGTGTGCGGCCCGACGACCTCTCCGTCCTCGTCGAGCTGTTCCTCCCCGTCTCCCCTGTTCGGCACCACCTGGATCTCGGCGACCCCCTCGGCCAGGGCCAGGGCCGCCTCCATCGACTCGGTCAGGCGACGCTCGATGCCGTCCCGCAGCACCAGCCGGTCGATCACGACCTGGATGGTGTGCTGCTCGTAGCGGGCCAGGTCGACCTCGTCGGTGAGCTCGTGCAGTTCGCCGTCGACGATCGCCCGGCTGAAGCCCTGCGAGGCCAGGTCGGAGAGCAGGGTGTCGTAGGTGCCCTTCCGTCCCCGGACCACAGGTGCCAGGACCTGGAACCGGGTTCCCTCATCCAGTTCGAGGACACGGTCGACGATCTGCTGCGGGGTCTGGCGGACCAGCCGCTCACCCGTCTCCGGGTCGTGTGGCACGCCTATCCGGGCATAGAGCAGGCGGAGGTAGTCGTAGACCTCTGTGATCGTGCCGACGGTCGAGCGCGGGTTGCGCGAGGCACTCTTCTGGTCAATCGAAATGGCTGGTGAGAGGCCTTCTATGAAGTCGACGTCCGGCTTGTCCATCTGTCCCAGGAACTGGCGTGCATACGACGAAAGGGACTCGACGTAGCGCCGCTGGCCCTCGGCGTAGATGGTGTCGAACGCCAGCGACGACTTGCCCGAACCCGAGATGCCCGTGAAGACGATCAGGTGCTCCCGGGGGAGGTCGAGGTCGATGTCGCGCAGGTTGTGCTCGCGCGCCCCGCGTACCACCAGTCGATCGGACACGGCGGCGAGCCTACCGGCCGGCCCGGAGGCGTTCGAAGCCCCGATGATCAGGTGGCAACCGTCTCAGGTGTGCTCGGCGAGGTCGCGCAGTTCGCGACGCAGTTCGGCGATCTCGTCGCGGAGGCGGGCCGCATACTCGAAGCGGAGGTCCCCGGCTGCCTCCTTCATCTCCTCTTCCAGCGATCCGAGGAGGCGCTCGATGTCCGATCTCGGCAGTTCGGAGACCTCGTCGACGAGGCGCTCGCCGCGGCGCTTCCTGCCCTTCGGGGTGGGTGCGCCGCCGCCGGTGGGTCGCAGGAACTCGAGGATGTCGGTCACGGCCTTTCGCACGGTCTGTGGATCGATCCCGTGTTCGGCGTTGTAGGCCTGCTGGAGGCTGCGCCGTCGGTTGGTTTCGGCGATGGCCTTGCGCATCGACCGGGTGAGCCCGTCGGCGTACATGACGACCTGTCCGTCGACGTTGCGGGCAGCACGGCCGATGGTCTGGACGAGCGAGGTCTCGCTCCGTAGGAAACCCTCCTTGTCGGCGTCGAGGATGGCGACGAGCGAGACCTCGGGAAGGTCGAGGCCCTCTCGCAGCAGGTTGATGCCGACCAGCACGTCGAACTCCCCGAGGCGCAGGTCGCGCAGGATCTCGATCCTCTCGATGGTGTCGATGTCGGAGTGCAGGTAGCGCACCCGGGTTCCCTGCTCGAGCAGGTAGTCGGTGAGCTCCTCGGACATCTTCTTGGTGAGCGTGGTGACCAGCACCCGCTGGTCTACGGCCACCCTTTCGGCGATCAGCTCCTGGAGGTCGTCGATCTGCCCCCGGGTGGGCTTGACCACCACCTCCGGGTCGACGAGGCCCGTCGGCCGCACGATCTGTTCGACGATGCTGCTGCTGTTGTCGAGCTCCCACGGGCCCGGAGTGGCCGAAAGGAACACCACCTGTCCCACCCGGTCGCGGAACTCCTCGAACTGCAGGGGTCGGTTGTCGGCCGCCGAGGGCAGGCGGAAGCCGTGCTCGATGAGGGTCTCCTTGCGGCTGCGGTCGGCGTGGTACTGGCCGTTCAGTTGCGGGACCGCCACGTGCGACTCGTCGACGACCACGAGGAAGTCGTCGGGGAAGAAGTCCAGGAGCGTGTAGGGCCGCTCTCCAGGTGAGCGTCCGTCGATGTGGGCGCTGTAGTTCTCGATGCCGTTGCAGAAGCCCAGCTCGCCGATCATCTCCAGGTCGTGCTCGGTGCGCATCCGGAGCCGTTGCGCCTCCAGCAGCTTGTCCTCTCCCTGGAACCAGGCGAGGCGCTCCTGGAGTTCCCGTTCGATCAGCCCCATGGCCCTGGCGAGGACGACCTTGTCGGCGGCGTAGTGGGTGGCCGGGAACACCACCAGCTCCGAGAGCTCCCGCAGGTGCTCTCCGGTCAACGGATCGACCTCGGTTATCGACTCGACCTCGTCGCCGAACAGCGAGATCCGCACGGCGGTCTCCTCGTAGGCGGGATGGATCTCGAGCGTGTCGCCCCGGACCCTGAACTTTCCCCGACCCAGGACCATGTCGTTGCGCTCGTACTGCATGTCTATGAGACGACGGAGCGCCGCCCGCTGGTCTATCTCCTCACCCTGTCGGAGGACGAGCAGGTTCCCCTCGTAGAACTCCGGGTTGCCGAGGCCGTAGATGCACGACACGGAGGCCACCACGATGGTGTCCCGCCGGGTGAGGAGCGCCGCCGTTGCCGAATGGCGCAGTCGGTCGATCTCGTCGTTCACAGACGAGTCCTTCTCGATGAAGGTGTCGCTGGAGGGCACGTATGCCTCGGGCTGGTAGTAGTCGTAGTAGGAGACGAAGTACTCGACGCGGTTCGACGGGAAGAACACCCGGAACTCGTTCGCCAACTGGGCGGCGAGGGACTTGTTGGGGGCGATCACCAGGGTCGGGCGCTGGACCTGTTCGATGACCCATGCGAGCGTGGCGCTCTTGCCGCTGCCGGTGATGCCGAGCAGGGTCTGGAAGCGCTCGCCGCCCTGGATGCCTGCGGCCAGTTCGGCGATTGCGCTGGGCTGGTCGCCGGCCGGCGGGAAGGGTGCCTCGACGCGGAAACGTTGGTTCACGGGCGCAGCGTAGCGACGGCCTCCGGGGAGGGAGCCGAAGGGGGGGCTGTCAGCCCTTCTCGGCCCTGCTCCCGATACGTCGCACGGGCGTACCCGGCTGCGGCCGCTCGAGGGTGCCGATCCAGGCCCAGCAGCGGTCCACCTCGGCCTCCAGGTCTTCGGGGGTTCCGGAGTTGGAGACTACGAAGTCGGCCTTCGCCAGGCGATCGCTGCGGGAAACCTGCCTGGCGATCCTCTGGCGGACGTCCTCCTCGTCGAAGCCACGGTGCTCCACGAGCCGCTGTACGGACATCTCGGGGTCGACGTCCACGACCACGATCCCTCCGTAGCCCTCGTGCCCAGATTCGACCAGGAGGGGAATGTCGAGCACCACCGTGGCATCCGTGCCTGCCAGTGCGTCCCGGCGGCGGGTCATCTCATCGCCAACGGCCGGGTGCACGATGGCGTTGAGGGCAAGCAACTCGTCCGGGTCGCCGAACACAAGATCGGCGACGGCCTGTCGGTCGAGCGTGCCGTCACCGGCCACGATGTCCTGCCCCCAGCGTTCGACCATGGCTTCGAATACGGGGCTGCCGGGTTCCTGGAGTTCGCGCACGATGGCATCGGCGTCGACGAGCAGGGCGCCCCGCTGTACCAGCAGGGATGCCACGGTGGACTTGCCGGAACCGATGCCTCCGGTCAGTCCGATCTCCAGCACCGGGTCCTCCCGGAGCGCCGGCTAGGCGCCGGCAGTATCCGGCGCTTCCTCGGCAGGCGCATCCTCGGCCACAGGCGCTTCCTCGGCAGGCGCATCCTCGGCCACAGGCGCATCCTCGGCTGGCGCATCCTCGGCCACAGGTGCCTCCTCAGCCACATCCTCG
>MPLZ02247814.1_pt1 | contig 17002 bp, 29 predicted proteins | sample 1617311 | NCBI WGS metagenome assembly MPLZ02 (sample SAMN05944806, study PRJNA350692) | marine metagenome | biome: marine; feature: ODZ; material: water; isolation source: 160 m water sample filtered on 0.2 um supor filter | place: Pacific Ocean | collected 2012-04-08 | depth 160m m | reverse complement strand
TTAATAGTGTCGCAGATTTTAAAACGAAATGGAAAGAAGAGCTTAAAGCTAATATTCGCAACCATCCTTCTCAAGAAGAAGCAGAGGATTGGGAAAGAGATCTTTCTGGTTATACTGCCGCTGAAAAATTAGATAAAAATATAAACCACATAATTGACCAGTCTAATGGAAAGGGAACTAGTACTGGTAAAAAATTAAAAGCTGCATCAGGTTGGACTTGCTATATCTATAAGGTACTTGATGGTGAAAATAAAGGTGATATTAGTTATGTACATGTTTCCGACGATGGTTCCTGGGCAAAATACTGGGATACAGATACGGAGTTTTGGTTAGAATCAAGAAACCAAGGAAACAGAAATCTTATTGAAGGTGTTTTAAATAAAAATACCATAAAGAATAAAGCTGGATGGGATAAATTGATGAAAGAATTGTTAAAGCTTGGTAAAAGTGCAGGCTTTAAAATGACAGTTCCCCCTGGATCGGACTCTACTCAAAGAAAACCATCGCTTGAAAAAGAACCATTTTTTAGTCCAAACTATGCTAGTGCAATTGAAGGTATATATTATACAGTAAGTGATTGGGAAGATGGGATGATGGATGATGATGGTCCGATGCCAAAGAAAATGTCTAAAATTAAGGCTAACAAACAAGGGTCATATGATATAATTAATTATGGAGATGATAGTATAACTGATTTAATGGCAGAAATTTATATTGCCTTAAAGGATTTTGAAAAGGCTGGTGCAGATATCAATGCTGAAAAAGAGTATAAAAGATTAGTGGGATAAGTAATTAACCTGAAGGGTTTATGTATAATATTATGATGAAAATATTTGATACTTTAAATAGAAAGAATTTTGAGCTTTATGCAGCACATAATTATAATAATCCTGAGTGCATAGATATAGATGAATTTAAGGAGGACTTGGCTAGATTTAAATATATTAAAAGGCTACTTAGACGTTACGAATTAACCGAAGAGTTACAAGAAAGGCTTGTATTGAATCATTTAATTGTTCTATATAATGTGTTTGGTATTGAAGCTGCTAATAAAATGATTTGGTATAAAATAGAACCAGAACATTGGACATATATTAAACCCTTTTTACTATTTTTAAACTATTTACCAATAGATGAAAAGATAGAAATACCATTAGATCCATGTATTGTGGACATATTGAGGAAAATTTAATGGGTGTAATATCCCGTACAGCAGACTTATTTTATGCCTTTAGATTTCTAAAGTTATTAGTAACATCGTGGAACAAAATGGGTGCCTATGAACAGGGTATCATTGATGAAAATGGTAAAAACCTTAAGAAGGCTAAAGAACTAACAACTCCCGCAGAAAAGGAAGTTTATACGGTATTTCATAGGTTAGTATTTAATCTTAAACGACTACTTAATAAAGTACCTTTCGGCAAATCAAAGTTAGCTTCTTATGCTGCAGCTCTATTTTTAATTAAAGAAAATAGTGAGCTAACAGAAGAAGAAATCAGAGAAGTGCTAGAGGAAATATTAGACGATTTGGATGAATCTCTTGATGAAAGTGTATTTTTTATTAAGGACGAAGTGATTAATCCAGGCAAATATATTCTGACATCAGAAATGGCCAGTAATAAAACGGGAGAAATTATTGCTTTCCCAGGCCAGGAAGTTGTGGTAACCTTTCATAGTAAACCAATAAGTTATATATTTAATACTGGGATCTATGAAGTTACACACCTATTAACTAATCAAAAACTATACATAAGTAGTGGAGACATTAAAAAATGAAGAAATTTAACGATATGTGGGAAGATGCCGCAGCCAATTCTGTAAGTGGTGGTGGTGTTGCACTGCCAGCCGATGCAGTAAATAAAAAGAGGAAGACTTCCTCTTTTTATAATAAAAAGAGGAAGAAACCAATGTATGATGGTAGAACAAAGGAAGGCAGAAAATTCGTAGAAAGAATGCTTGCAAAGCGTAAGGCTCGTATGGAAAGACAAACTGTTACAGCTTCAAAACAAAATCTGGCTTCTATTACAGTTAAAGAAGAACCTGTAACTGAAGCAGCTTCCAGCAAACTTAAACAACTACGTTTTTTTAGCGACAAGAGCCTGAAATTCACAGTGTCACCAAGAGTAATAAAAGCTGCCTTGTATTGGAGAATTGAAGACGATAAGGGTAGTTTATTTGATGAAGTTCCAGTAGGCACTCTCGGCCTAAAGAAATTTAAAAAAATGTATGGTGAAGAAACTGTTGCTGAAGCAAAGGTTAGACCACCAAAGATTAAAGGTCTATCTATCAAAGGATCAGAAATTACTGGACTAAAACAGGGAACGAAAACATTCAGTGCCAAACTAGTAGTTTATCAAGGTAAGTTAGGTTATAAAGTAATGGATGAATTTGGCGGATTTGAAACTCTTGATTTAAAGGCATTCACTAAGAAGTTCGGTTAACATATGGGTTATATTATGTCAAAAATATTGATGGGTATTATAGCAGCAATGGGACTAGCAGGTTTCATGTATTATAATTTCTCTATAGTACCTATGAAGAATAAGTTAGAAGAACAAGCCAAGGTTATAATAGCACAAGACCTAAGAGACCAAGAACAAAAGGCCGCCATCGAGGCCATTCAAAATAATCTACAGCAGACTACTCAAGCCTTGAGTGGTTTACAAGTTAAAAATCAACACTACGAATCCGAAATGGCAGAATATTTAGATATATTCAGACGCCATAATATTTCTAAGTTAGCCAGTGCAAAACCCGGTATGATAGAACTTAGAGCCAATAATAGAACGAAAGAGGCCTTTGATGCGATTGAAGCAGCTAGTCAGCGTATTAGTTCTCTTAACGATTAGTGGTTGTAGCCTGTTCCAACAGGCGCCAAGAGAAGTAGAGATTATAACTAAGCCAGTTAGAATAGAAATTGTTCAACCGGTATTACCAAGAGCAATTGATTTAAAAGAACCTAAGTGGTATGTAGTATCCGATACTAAGATAATTGAAAATTGCCTAAAGAATCCAGAAACTAAAAAATCTGATTGTAGTTTGGGTAAGGAAGATTTATACCCTGATGGGTATACTTATTTTGATAAATTTATAGACGATATTAAAAAGAAACACGGGGGTGATATAGTATTCGTTGCCTTGACAGTAGATGATTATGAAATAATGTCTTATAATACTCAAGAAATTAAACGATATATTAATCAGCTCGGCGAGGTGATTGTTTACTACAGGAACGTAACGATAAATGACAAAGAGGCTGGAGCAGTTGAAATCAAGGTGGAGCAAGAAATTGGCGAAAAGTAAAATGAAAGAGCGGTTAACGGTTTGGGAGCGCGCTGAGATTGCAGCCAAACTATCCGCTATTGCATATATGGATGAGGTATGGGCAATTGGTAAGTGTAAAAAATTAGGATTTGCTTCTGCTAGATTAGTTAGTCGTGGCGGTGCAGAAGTACTAATTGTAAAGGATCGAACAGACTTATGGTTTGCCTTCCGAGGAACTGAACCTTCTAAGTTAAATGATGTTCTGGCAGATCTTAAAGTAATTAAGAATATTGCTAAGGCCGGTGGTAAAGTACATAGTGGATTCCAAGAAGAGGTCGACGATGTATGGATGGATATTGTAAAAACCTTAGAACATAACGATCAATTAAAAATTAGAAAGGATGTATATATTACTGGGCATAGTTTAGGAGCCGCTATGGCAACTATTAGTGCTACAAGATATAATCCAGAAGAGCTCTTTACCTTTGGTTCTCCAAGAGTGGGCGGGAACCTCTTTATTAAGAATATTAAATGCCCACATTATAGATTTATGAACAATAATGACATTGTATGTAGAATCCCTCCTGCATTTTTGGGATTCAGACATCATGGAGAAATGATCTATTTTAATAGGCTTGGTGAAAAACAGGATGGGCCCACGTGGAGAGATATGCTGTACGGTATTTTACAATCTTGGAAACGCTGGAAATTCTTTGACGGTATAGTAGATCATGGAATGCCTCGCTATGTTCATGCTATTAAGAAATTAGCAAAGGTAAAGTAAGTGCATTTTCTATTAATTCTATCACTTAAATCTATTCTGGGTTCTATTATAGGATCTTCTTTTTACGCTTGGTTCCAAGGCACAAACGGTGGTATCTGGTTCCAGAAGCACGTAGATAGATTCATGCAATATTTCGCTGAAAAGTATGATTTAGAATTGGCTAAGAAAGACGCCAAGTTTAGAAAGCAGTACCCTCTAGCAGCCGATCGGCTGGACAAACTAGAGCAAGAATATCCCAAGTTGATAGCTAAAATAGAAAAATTAGAAAAAAAGTAAAATATCACTTTACATTTCAGTAGAAATGTGATATAATATATACTATACAAACGGAATTAATAATGAATGTGATAAATGTAATGAAAATAAGTGTCACTAAGCGTGATGGAAGTAAGCAAGATTTTGATTTAGAGAAACTACACAAAGTACTTGAATGGGCAACAACTGATATAGCAGGTGTTTCTATTTCCGAGATCGAACTTAAAGCTAATATTCAACTGTATAATAATATACCCGCATATGATATTCACGAATTGTTGATTAAATCAGCTTCAGAACTCATTTCAGAACACACTCCGAACTACCAATTTGTATCGGCCCGATTAATCAATTATAAACTACGCAAAGAAGTTTATGGACAATATGATCCCTGGCCTCTGGCCCAGCTAATTGACTTAAATATAGCACGGAATGTATATGATGCTGAAATTATTTTACAATATACACCCGAAGAAATCCAGCAATTAGATAAATACATTAAACACGAACGGGATGAAACCTTTACTTATACTGGTATGGAACAGTTTAGGGGTAAGTATTTAGTCCAAGATCGTAAGAACAAAATCTATTATGAAACTCCGCAAATGTTGTATATGATGATTGCTGCAACATTGTTTATGAATTACCCAAAAGAAACTCGATTAAAATATGTTAAGGACTATTATGATGCAATTTCTCAATTCTACATCTCGCTTCCTACTCCAATTATGGCAGCAGTACGTACTCCAACCCGTCAATTTTCAAGCTGTGTTCTTATTGAATCTGGTGATAGTCTCGATAGTATTAATGCTACTACCACTTCCATAGTAAAGTACATCAGTAAAAAGGCTGGTATCGGCATCAACGCAGGAGCTATTCGAGCCGAAGGAGCAAAGGTAGGTGATGGTTCGATAGTTCATACTGGATTAATTCCGTTTCTAAAATACTTCCAAGCTGCAGTAAAATCTTGTTCACAAGGTGGTGTTCGTGGTGGTGCCGCAACGGTATATCTACCACTCTGGCATTATGAATTTGAAGACCTGGTAGTATTAAAGAATAATAAAGGTATTGAAGAAACACGAGTAAGACATATGGACTATGCATTCCAGTTTAATAAATTAATATATGAGCGCCTATTAACTGGTGGTAATATTACCTTCTTTGATCCTAATGATGTTCCTAACTTATATGAAACATTCTTTACAGATCAGGATAAATTTAAAGCTCTTTATGAAAAATATGAACGAGCCCATTCTATTCGTAAAAAGTCACTCCCAGCACTAGAGGTATTTACCCAATTCCTTACAGAAAGAAAGGATACTGGACGTATTTATTTAATGAATGTGGATCATGCTAATGATCATGGCGCTTTCTTACCAGATCTTGCTCCTATCCATATGAGTAATCTATGTTGTGAAATAGACCTACCCACTAAACCCCTTGGTGGAGAAGAAGATGGTGAAATTTCTCTGTGTACTCTATCTGCAATTAACTGGGGGCTAATTAATAATCCAAGAGATTTTGAAAAATACTGCGATCTGGCAGTCCGTTCTTTGGATGAATTATTAGATTATCAAGACTATCCAGTTCCGGCAGCTCAAAAAAGTACAATGGCCCGTCGTCCATTAGGTATCGGTATTATTAATTTAGCATACTTCTTAGCCAAGAGGGACTTTAAGTATGATGAATCAGCATTTGATATTGTTGATGAATATGCCGAAGCATGGTCTTATTATCTTATCAAGGCCTCAGCCAATCTTGCAGAAGAAAAAGGAACAATTTCTAAAAATAATGAGACAAAATACGCCAGTGGCGTTCTCCCAATTGATACATATAAGAGTGCAATAGATAATTTAATAGAGCATAATGAACGATTACCTTGGGACGAGCTGAGAACTCAACTTAAAAATTCAGGAATCCGAAATTCGACTCTCATGGCCCTTATGCCGGCCGAAACGAGCGCACAAATTTCTAATAGTACTAATGGTATCGAGCCACCAAGAGCATTGGTATCATATAAACAATCTAAAGATGGAGTAATGGCCCAAGTAGTTCCAGGATATCACCATTTAAAGAATAAATATGATCTATTATGGGATCAACAATCTCCAGACGGATACCTAAAAATATGTGCCATACTACAAAAATATATTGATCAGGGAATATCTGTGAATACTTCATATAATCCTGCACACTTTGAGGATAATAAAATACCTATGTCGGTAATGATGAAGGATGTTATAACAGCATATAAATATGGGTTAAAACAACTTTACTACTTCAATATCAACGATGGTGCTGGAGAAATGACAGATGATACAGGAACGGTAATGGTAGATGGTCATGCAACAAAAGTAGAAATCGAGGACGACGATTGCGAGAGTTGTAAGATATGAAAAAGAAAGAAAGAATACCCATGAAAGGCGGCGACGAATATGATGTACTCACAGGTGCCAGACACTATCTAGTCGGTCTATCCAAGCCGGGCATATGCAAGAAAATTAAACGTAAGTATAACAAACGATTCAGAAAAAAAGGAAAAATAGATGCCAGTATTGAAACAGAATAGCAAATCCCACTTATTAAAGAATATATTCCTTGATGAGCCGGTAGATATTCAAAGATATGATGAACTGAAATACCCACAATTAGAAAAGATTACAGAGAAACAACTTGGATTCTTTTGGAGGCCCGAAGAGGTTGATATTTCAAAAGATAAAAAGGATTTTGATTCTCTGACAGAACACGAGAAACATATTTTTACGTCCAACCTTAAACGTCAGATCGTTCTCGATTCTGTACAAGGACGTGCTCCTAATCTCGCATTCCTACCAATCGTTTCTCTGCCTGAAGCAGAATATTGGGTAGAAGTTTGGTCACTTTTTGAAACTATACACTCAAAAAGCTATACACATATTATTCGTAATATCTATCCACGACCCGGGGAAGTATTTGATGAAATTTTAAATATACCTGAAATTGCAGAATGTGGTACCGATATTGCTAAATATTATGACGACCTTATTCATTGCAACAATCGAGGAAGTACTAGTCCTTTAGAACATAAGAAAGCAATATGGATGGCTATACAATCAGCTAATGCGCTGGAAGGTATCCGATTCTATATTTCTTTTGCGTGTTCATGGGCCTTTGCAGAATTAAAGAAAATGGAAGGTAATGCAAAAATTATTAAATTCATCGCACGGGATGAAAACGTACATCTTGCCGCTACAACAATTATGTTAAAGTTGCTAGAAAATGAAGATAAAGATTTTGCAAGGATTTCAAAAGAAACGAAAGACGAATCTACAAAACTATATGTTGATGTTATTGAACAAGAAAAAGCATGGGCGGAATATCTATTTAAAGATGGATCCATGATCGGTCTTAATGCGAAATTACTTTGTGATTATATAGAATGGCTTGGGTGCAAACGAATGCGCGCAATTGGTCTACCAGGTCCATATACCATACCCCAGTTGAACCCACTACCATGGACGGAAAAATGGATCAGTGGTGGTAATGTGCAAGTTGCCCCACAGGAAACAGAGATAAGTAGTTATATAACCGGTGGAGTAAAACAAGACGTGGACTCTGAAACACTATCAGGACTAAGTTTATGAATATAGAAATTTATAGTAAAGACCTATGTCCATATTGTGATATGGCGATTCATAAAGTAGAAATGATGATGGAAGAAAATATTGAAATTAAAGCAGCGGTATATAAACTTGGTGAAGATTTTGGCAGAGAAGAAATGATGGCAAAATTTCCATCTGCAAGAAGCTTTCCTCAAATAGTAATTGATCATCAGAGTATCGGCGGCTGGTTAGAATTTCAAAAAATTTAAATAAAAGGAGTTAATATGGTCTACGGACCGAACCCTACGAGCTGGATTTTAAATGATTGGTGAGATTGTCCTGGCATTGCAAGCTGTTAATTCCCTCGCGAGCGCGGTCTCTGAAAGTGCAGGACATGCCAGTACGTTGGGCGGGATCGTTAGCAAGCTGACCAAGACGAACGATGCTATTCAGACTGCCGAAGCACACCATCATGGCAAGATGAATCAGAAGGAAGCTTTGGATATCGCTCTGGCTAAGAAACGCACCCAGACCATCCAGACCCAGATAAGAGACCATCTAATGATGGCTGGCTTAACTGACGTTTTGCAGGACATGGATCGGATCATGAGTGAGAGTCGAATCCAGCATGAGAAAGATATGGCTGCATTAAAAAGGAAGAGAGCTGAAAACAGGAAGCTGCTTGGCGAAATTGGCCAGATCATTAGTATTTTCGGGACAGTGGCTGGGGCGGCACTCGCCGCTGTCTGGGCGTGGTTCAAGTTTAAATAAAAGGAGTTAATATGGTCTACAGACAGAACCCTACGAGCTGGATTTTAAATGATTGTGAGTATTGTTATAAACGCTCCTTTATAAGTTTAGATGATGAACGGGATTCAGATCATTGGTTCTGTCCAAATTGTGGTCAGCCGACAGAACCAATAGTTGAAGATTATAGGGATGCGGTGGATAATTATGAAGAATACGAGGAATAAACCAGAATGGCTCTATCAAGGAGTAGAATGGGAACCACCAGAAGCATTCACGCACGACGACGCGTATGGTTTTGTTTATCTAATAACGAACAACAAAGATCAAAGGAAATATGTCGGAAAGAAATTCTTTTGGAGTCAAAAAACACTATCAATAACAAAGAAAAGAAAGCGCCGTAAAAGATTAAAGGTAGAATCGGATTGGAGAACTTATTGGGGTTCCAATAAACATCTAATAGCAGATATAGAAGAACACGGAACTGGGGAATTTACAAGGGAGATACTTCATTTGTGTAAGACGAAAGGTGATTGTGCATATATGGAAGCAAGGGAACAATTTGCTAGAGATGTACTACTCACAGAAGAATATTACAATGGAATTATCGCTTGTAAAATAGGCGGCCAAACAGTTAAAAATTTAATCAAATAACCCTTTACTTTTACACAAAAGTGTAGTATAATATACATATTATGAATAATATAATAACATTTCCAACAGAAAGACGGCAAGAGCAGATAGATGATGAACAAGATCGGGTGTTCGAGAACTTCACAGAGGAATGTCACTATACTGCCCATTTTATATTACTATTAATTGAGGATTGTATAACAGATATATCAGAAGACGAAGTGTCTGCATTTGAGATGATGGCTTTTAGGGATCCTAATTTAGCAGAATCTCGTGATATGTTTGTGATTATTAATTTGTTATCCTCAATGTTTATGAGATACGGGGGCATCAAACATTTTTTACAAGATGATTTAGATGCTATTTTTGATAAAATAGAAGCGAATAACTATGATATTACTTGATTATAGCCAGATCGCACTATCGAATATTATAGTGCAGAAATTAAACGATGAAAACATGATACGCCATATGATACTTAATAGTATCCGTATGTATAATAAAAGATACCGCGCTGAGTATGGCCAGATGGTTATCTGTGCTGATGGTATGAATACTTGGCGCAAACAATACTTTCCAGAGTATAAAGCTAACAGAAAGAAACGGCGCGATGCTACTTCGAGTATGGACTGGCCTGAAATTTTCCGAATTTTAACTCTTGTACGAGAAGAAATTCGAGAGAACTTACCTTATAAAGTATTACATATGGAGGGTTGTGAGGCCGATGATATTATTGGTGCACTTGCTATGCGTACTCAAGAATTCGGTCAGGGTGAACCAGTAATGATTGTATCTTCTGATAAGGACTTTATCCAATTACAGAAGTATAATAACGTAAAACAATTCTCACCCATTCAAAAGAAGGCAGTTGTAGATAAGAACCCACGAACATATTTGTTTAATCATGTCATGCGTGGTGATTCTGGTGACGGCATACCAAATATTTTATCTAAAGACAATACATTTGTATCAGATGATGCCAAACAGACGCCCCTACGGCAAACACGAATTGATGATTGGTTAGATAAGAGTGATAATCGAAAAGATTCAATGGCCGAGGAAGTTTATCGTAATTATCAGAGAAATAAGACACTCATTGATCTAGCGGAAATACCAGAATCAATACAAGAATCTATTATAAATACTTATGATGAACAAAAATTACCAATGAAAATGAAAGTTTTAAATTACTTAATTAAAAAAAGATGTAACAACCTGATTGAATGCGTAGAGGAGTTTTATAATGCGTAAGAATGTACACGAAATCTTGTCGGAAGCGGCTAAATTAACTACTAAAAAAGCGAAGATTGATCTACTGCGAAATGCAGATTGTCCTGCTCTTAAGGACATACTAAGAATTAACTTTGATGATACTATCGTATCGCTATTACCAGAAGGTGCTCCACCATATAAAAAAGATGACATGCCCGATGGTATGAATTTCTCTACACTTCATAGAAAAATGAGCCAATTTGCATATTTCTTTAAGGGCCAGTATTCTGACATGAATCAAATTAAACGAGAATCACTCTTCATGCAGTTATTGGAAAGTGTTAATCCTAAAGATGCAGAACTATTTATTGCCGCAAAGGACAAATCAATGAAGTTTAAAGGCATTACTAAAAAATTAGTAATGGAAACATTTCCCAATTTGATTAGGAAGTAAACATGAAATATTTTTCCGTTGAAACAATTCAAACTTTTAAGCATAGGTATGTTATTTCTGAAGAAGACTTACAGAAAATGAACCCAACTATACCTTACGAGGCCCATTGGTTAGATGATGCAGTCACGTGTAATGACATTGACGAGTTTTCTCAAACACATATAGGCGAGCAAATCATAGGCAATCAGGTTCTAACGGAAAATGAGGTTTTGGAAATCTTTGACACGGAAAATGATTATCTATCTAGCTGGACAACCGAGGAAAAGATAAAACATATCAGAAACCAACGGACCAGAGTGGTTTAACTATGCCCACATATGATTTTAAAAATTTAGAAAACGGAGAAATAGAAACTAAGTTTATGACTATTTCTCAAATGCAGGAGTATACAAAAGATCCAAATATTAAACAACTTATTGGTTCACCCAATCTCGTAAGTGGAGTAAAAAGTACTTTGACTCAAGCAGGCGATGGGTGGAAGGAAGTACAAGATAAAATTAAATCAGGTTTAACTCAACAATATGCAGATAGGATTAAAACAAAATGACACTACCAGACGAAAGATTTAGAGCCCTTAAACAAGGGAAGAAATTATTAGAAGAACTTTGCGATCCGGGTAAAACTCCGCGTGTACCAAGTCTTATCAGAAATAGGGCAAGAACCACACTAAGACATTACCCTGCTGATTTCGATTTAGATGATATGGCAGAAGCCTGCCCAGAAATCTTGCAAAAAACCTCCTCGTTTAAGAACTGAACAAATGGGAAACTTTAAACATGAAAGAGTTAATTTGGGATATGACGATCTTTGTGCAGAGACAAGGTCAACTGGTAGAACATATACCGCTCCTGATGGTAGTACTTATCCTTCTATTACAACAGTACTTTCAATTCTAGGTAGAGATTCTATTCAAGCCTGGCGCGCAAGAGTTGGTGAAGAAGAAGCAAATAGAGTATCAAGAATTGCCTCATCACGAGGCACAGCGGTACATGATTTATTAGAGAAATATGTTAACAACGATCCTGACTTTGCTAAAGGTGTGATGCCTCATATACTACAATCATTTCATGATGTAAAAGAGCAACTCGATTCAAGATTAACTACTGTCTATGCACAGGAGGCTCCACTATATTCTGAACACCTTGGTCTTGCAGGTAGGGTAGACTGTGTTGGTGTTTGGGATGGTAAAAATTCTATTGTTGATTATAAAACATCTCGCCGTTTAAAGAAAAAAGAATGGGTGAAAGGGTACTTCATGCAATGTTGTGCATACGCAATTATGTGGGAAGAAAGAACGGGTCAACCCATTACACAATTAGTTATATTAATAGCTGTAGATAATGAAGAGCCACAGGTGTTTATAGAACATAGGGACAATTGGGTAAAACCTTTGTTCAATGTAATAGAACAATATAATACTGAAAAGAAACGGAGGAATATTTGGGGAGTTAAATGAAAAAAAGTGTTGACAAATGGTCATTTGTGTAGTATAATATACCCATAATGAATGATAAGGAATTTTTTAAATTATGAAAGAAAATATAATATTAGTAGATTGTGATGGGGTAATGTGCGATTGGGAATACGCCTTTACACAGTTTATGCACCACAAAGGTTTCCTAACTTTTGATTCAACAGCCTATACTGTGGGTGAGAGATTTAATTTTACCCGAGAACAAGGTCGTACATTCGTTGAAGAATTTAATAATTCTGCTGCTATTGGGTTTCTACCACCTTTAAGAGACTCAGTTTACTACGTCAAAAGGCTGAATATGTTACATGGATATAAATTCCATTGTATCACATCATTAAGTACCAATAGATATGCACAGAAATTAAGAATCCAAAACCTTGAATTATTATTCGGTAAAGAAGTATGGGAAGATTTTATTTTTCTAAAATGTGGTGCCGATAAAGATGAAGCCCTGGCAGAATATAAAGATACCGGATGTTTCTGGATCGAAGATAAAACAGAAAATGCTAGGGTTGGTGATAGGTTGGGATTGAATTCAATTTTAGTTGCACACACCCACAATAAAGACGAAAGCTGGGACATTCCACGATATTGGAGTTGGAAAGAAATATATAAACATATTATTGGAGAAATTTAATGGAAATGGAACCATGGGAAATATTGGCAATACTTGAATCTAATAATAGTAAGAACTTTAAACAAGAAGTTATTGGTCAACATATAGATAATCCTTTTTTTGTCAGTGGTCTAAAAAAGGCTCTAGACCCTTTAGTGACATTCGGCACTAGAGATGTTTTAATTAAAGAAGATGATGATAATGCTCCCGGTTTAGTCTGGGGAGATTTTAATCAACTTTTATATAATTTAGAAACCCGAACTCTTACTGGTCATGCAGCACGAAACGCAATTCTTATGGCAATGAATACGGCTACCAAAGAAGAATGGAATGGTTGGTATCGCCGAATTATCTTAAAGGATCTAAAGGCCGGATTTTCAGAAAAAACTGTTAATAAAGTAAAGAAAGGCACCATACCGGTATTTGGATGTATGTTGGCTCGTGATGGCGCTAAAGAAGAAAAGCGATTGGTTGGCGATGTAATTATAGAGAATAAATATGACGGTGTACGGTGTATTGCTATTATACAAAATAATTCTGCGACACTTTATAGTAGAAACGGTAAAGTATTTCCGAACTTCCCTCATATTGAACAGGCGTTAAGTAAACCTGAATTTAATAATATGGTATTTGATGGCGAAATCATGAGTGATAATTTTCAAGCTCTAATGAAACAAGTTTACCGAAAGACAGATGTTGATACCTCTGATGCATATCTTGCGCTTTTTGATGTACTTCATATATCAGAATTTAATAAAGGTAAGGGTAAGTATAATACCCTAGAACGAAAAGAAATATTAGCATACATGGTATTCGATGATTCTATTCGGGAAGTAAAATGGACTCGATGTAACCTAGACACTGATAACGGCAAGAAGAGGTTTAAAGACATGAATAAAACTGCTATTGCTGAGGGTTATGAAGGACTAATGGTAAAACCAATTGAAGCGATATATGAATGTAAGAGATCACCTGCATGGTTAAAGATTAAACCAATCATTGAAGTAACCCTTACTGTTGTGGAAGTTGAAGAAGGCCAAGGAAAGTTTGAAGGCACTACAGGTGCTTTGGTTTGTGAGGGTGTTGATGATGGAGTTTCCATTAAAGTAAATGTAGGTTCGGGTCTCACAGATGAAAACCGAGAAGAGATTTGGAAAGATAAAGATGTTGTAATTGGCCAATTGGTTGAAATTAAAGCAGACGCCATTACTCAAGCAGAGAATGGCGAATATAGTCTAAGATTTCCTAGATTTAAAACATTTAGGGGTTTTAATAAAAGTGAAAAAATATAGAAGTAATTTATGACAGAAAAAGAAACTAAAACCAATACTAAGTATCGGGGCATGCCCAAAAAATCTACCATTGTCTGGCGCCCAAAGATATACCCAATTGGTAAATTTAATTATAATGAAGTAAAGCTTAGGGTTGAAAAGGTTAGGGCCTCTGGTGATAAAGAAGCCCTGAAAACAATTACTAAAAACATTAAACGGGTGTGTGCAGATAACCCAGAAATATTTGATGAGTTTTTAGAACTTATACAGTAGGAGATTATGTCACCAATAAAATTAAAACCGTCGGTAAAAACTAGAAAACGTGGTGAAAAGCAAGATACAATAACACATTATTATATTAAAAACGTTTCACAAAAAGAATTAATTAAAGAATTAAATAAAGTCAATACTAAACCTAAAATTAAAGCAAAGATCAGAACTGAATTAGCTAGGCGCGGTATTAAATTATTATCGGAATAATTTGTTTAACTATATTATATAGTTGTCCACTTTGTTATGCGGCCGTATAAATAGTAATACTATGAAACACGAGGCAGGTATGGAGAAGATAAAACGCTACAAAACGAGATATCATCGGGTACTGTTTGATAAGGACAGTCCATTCAAGCGTCATCAAGTTGTTCCAAATAAAAAGAAAATCATTCCCCGAAAAAGTAAAAATAGGAACGATATAAATATAAGTAATATAGAGGTTTAAATATGGCAGATTTATTAGATTTTGATTTTGGGTTCACAGCCGTTGATGAAAACGAGCTTGAAGCCGTACAATCAGTAAAGACTGAGGCATCTACTGCTTCGGCCACTGCTCACGAATTAGAAGATAGGCTAAATAAGCTTTATAATTCTATACTACCCTTATTAACAAATTTAAAGAAAAATCCTGAAAAGGAATATATTCTATGGCCGAACAGGCTTGAGAAGATAGAACAATTCGAGGATTTAATTACGGAGATTATTAAGTAATGGCACTACCAAGTTCACCAAACCAGATATCGTTACAAGATATCCTTTTTGAAAAACAACACTCTAATACTGCAAGAACCAATGTAAGTCTTAAAGGATTATCAGTAGATGGGACAGACGATTATCAAGGGGGAGATATTACCGGAACTCCGAATGGAACTGCACCATATAAGATTTCAGAATTTTGGGGATGGCAGGCTATGATAACTAGTGGAAATCTGACGAATGGATATGCTCCGCCTGCCTATCCTTTTAATATATCATCTAGCGGATACGCCGCGGCGCCTCCGCCCGGTGTTGGCAGCTGGACTGGATCAAACTTTTATTATGATGGAGATGAAGTACAGTTATTTCAACTATTGACTATTGACACGCCCTCCGCGGCTCCGCGCATATATTTGACTTTCTACAGGAATAATACCGAAGATCTGTCTGACTTTGAGAATAGCGGGTGGACCGATTTAAATATATATTTAAATCAGACAGATAATGACGGAAATCCAGATCTCACGTTGACTCGAGCCTCGGCCAGTTGGACGTCAGCACCGCCAATGGCTAACTGGGTCTGGGGCCCAAGCTCATCATATGCTATAAGCTCATATTTTGGAGATACTGCCAATAATACCCATCACATAGAGATAATATAATGACCTTAACATATACACATTTTGAAAACGTGGAAAGCCCAACTGGATTTACATCTAGATTAGAACATTCAGATGGATGTATCATAGAGATTCCTTCTCGTCTTAACGAAGATCAAACTATTAATCATTGGAAATGCGAACAGGCACTTGTACATGTGCATGAACGTGATATTTTAATTAAAGCAACTATAGATAACTTTCGTTCTATAGATGCCACTAACGCCATAGATAGAACTTACATGAATGGCACTCAGATTAGAACAGACTATTCTGTAGCTACTTTAAACGGCCAAGCAATAGTAGAAAAGCTTAAAGAGACTTGGCCCGATGAAGTTGCATCTTATGACAATAACGGTATGAACCTTGTCGCAGAATATACACCAACAAGACCGCCATATAATAATAATCCAAACATTTCTTTTTACAGTTGGGATCCAGCAAGTCCAGAACTTTTAGAAAGCTTTGGTGCTCATTATAACGAGTATGTGGAGTGGTACGGTTTAAAGTTTGATACTGTTACTAACGATGTAATATTAAAAGCTGTTATACCTCTATTCGAAATGGAAAGAGTTTATCCACAAACATATAACTTAATTATGGATCTATTACCGTCAAATCACTATACTTTTTTTGCAAGAATACATGATAAAGACGGAAACATAAATGATAATGTCGATGTGTATTTCCAAGGATCTGTGGACAGCATAAAACAATGGTGCACCAGTTATGGTTACACATTTCCGTTCGACATAAATGACCAAAATATAATTAAAAAGGTATTTATTTGGGGGTGTGTTTATAATACTACATCAGGAGAACTTACTCATGTTAAAGCCTACACTAGAGAATCTTTTAGTCTTTAAAGATACGATTGAAGACATTGATAAGAAGTTTTGGCAGGTTGTCGAAAAAGAAAGACGATTGTTTGAGATAAATAACAAAAAGAAAAGGGAAGAAAATGTTATTCGGAAGAAAAAATAAAGATATTGATATTGATCAATTGAGAGAACAACTAATTATAGATGAGGGACAAGTAAATGAAATTTATAATGATCACCTCGGTTATGCTACATTTGGAAT
>MPLZ02040494.1_pt1 | contig 17050 bp, 17 predicted proteins | sample 1617311 | NCBI WGS metagenome assembly MPLZ02 (sample SAMN05944806, study PRJNA350692) | marine metagenome | biome: marine; feature: ODZ; material: water; isolation source: 160 m water sample filtered on 0.2 um supor filter | place: Pacific Ocean | collected 2012-04-08 | depth 160m m | reverse complement strand
TTTTTACTGCAATGGATAACACTTGGGGAACTCCTTATTTTATTAAACCAATTAAATTAGGATTTGATATGTCTATAGTAGCCGCAACCAAATATTATTCTGGTCACTCTGATGTTATGGGTGGTAGTTTAGCAGTTAATAAAAGAGTTTTTAAATATGTAGAAAAAGCAAATAAAGTTACAGGCTTAAGGTTAGGACCCGATGATGCTTATCTTATAATTAGAGGTTTAAGAACATTAGATATACGTTTAGACAAACATCAAGAAAACGCAAAAAAAGTAGCAAGCTTTTTATATAAACATAAAAAAGTAAAACTTTTATACCCTTATAAAAAAGGAACTTATAATTATAAAATGTGGAATAAATATTATTCTGGTGCATCCGGTTTAATGGGGTTAAAAATTAAAGCAAAAAATAAAAAATCTGTTCTTAAATTTGTTAACTCATTAAAGTTATTTGGCTACGGATATAGTTGGGGCGGCTTTGAAAGTCTTGCGTTACAACAGGACCTTAGAGAATTGGGTAATAGAAATTATCTAGGCTTATCTAAAAACGAACATTTAGTTAGACTTCATATAGGCCTCGAAGATCCAAATGATTTAATTAAAGATTTAAGGGCCGCCTTAAAACATGTTAAATGAGTTCAGAAAAATTTATTCAAAACAAAACTGCTTTAATAACATTAATAGCCGCAAGTTTAGTAGTAGTAATTTCTTTAGGAATTAGACAAACATTTGGTCTTTTCTATTTTGATTTTTCAACTGACTTAGATATTTCAATTACACAATTTGGATTTGCAATGGGCTTACAATTATTTTTGTGGGGTCTTTTTGGTCCATGGTTTGGAATTGTAACAGATAAGTACGGAGGAAATGTTGCAATTTTTATAGGATTTCTTTTTTATTTGGCTGGAGTTTTTCTTTTTTATTTAGGATTTAATACAGGTTTTTACTTTACTTTAACTATAGGTGTTTTAATTGGAGTGGGACTTGGATCTACTGCAATAAGCATACCCGTGGCTATTGTAGCAAAACACTTTCCAATATCAAATAGAACTATAGCAACAGGAATAGTTACATCGGCAGGTTCATTTGGCTATTTTGTTTCACCTCTAATTGTCAGGTATTCTTTAATAGAAACTGGTTGGGAAACTACTTTATTATATTTTGTATTTTTCCTTACTTTAGGGCTTGTTGTAGCTTTGTTTATAACAACTCCAAAAATACCAGTAGGTTCAACAGCTAGCGAAAATAAACAAACGGCAACACAAGCAATTAAAGAAGCTTTCTCAAATAAAAGTTACATATATTTAACATTAGGTTTTTTTGTATGTGGATGGCATATAGCCCTAGTAGCAACTCACATACCAACTTACATAAATGACAAAGGTCTTCCAGAGTGGTGTGCTGCAGCAATATTAGCTCTTATAGGTGTATTTAATATGATTGGCACTCTAACTTCAGGTTATCTTTCAACAAGATACAGTAAGAAAATTATATTAAGTGCAATTTATTTATTAAGAGGTGTTTCTATTATTTACTTTATATTTTTACCTCCAAGCGTGTTCAATGCCATGGTTTTCGGTGTAACATTTGGTTTTTTATGGCTAGCAACAGTGCCACCTACTAATGGATTGGTAGCTCATATATTTGGAACAAAATACATTGGTTTATTGTATGGATTTGTTTTTTTAAGCCATCAAGTTGGATCATTTTTAGGAGCATATTTAGGTGGGGTTTTTTATGAACTTTATGGGTCATTTGATTATGCATGGTACATTTCTATCGCTTTATCTATTTTTGCAGGTTTGATACATTTGCCAATAAAAGAGAAAGCAATTGAAAGAGCTCAACCTGCATAAATTTAAATTTAATCCCTACTTAGAAAAGCTTTATCAATCAAATAAGACATTAATTATTTATAAAGTTGATGATGGGTATGATATTTATACTGATTTTTCGAAAAAGATTATTTTGAATAATAAAAATATAGTTAATTTTTTAAATTCTTTTGAAAAACGAAAATATAGAAAAGAAACAGATTTATACATTGGTTTCTTTGGGTATGAGATACTTAATAATTTATTAGGTCTGAAATTACAAAAACAAAAAAAAATAAATTTTCACAAAGGTGTATTTTATAAACCTGAGACCATAATTAAGATTAGAAAAAAAATTTATATCTCATCAAGTATTAAATCTCAGAAGTTTAAAAATTTCTTCCAATCAACAAAAATTCTTAGCCCATTTAAATTAAATATTAATTACAAGAAATATAAAAGAATATTTAATATTTTCTCTAAGAAAATTAGAGAGGGAGAAACTTATCAAATAAAAATATGCACCAAATATAAAAACAAATCACAAATTAATCCTATAAATTTTTTCTGGAGATTAATGAAGACAAATGCATCTCCAGAATCTTTTTTGATAAGAGACAAAAATTACTCTATTGTGAGCTGTTCTCCAGAAACTTTGATTTCAAAAAAAGGAAGAAACATAATTACCAAGCCAATCGCAGGAACATTAAGAAAAAAAAAGAATACCAATAAGTCGATTGCATTAAAATATTTTAAAAACAATTCTAAAGAAACCAAAGAACATAATATGATTGTTGATATGGAGAGAAGCGATTTATCTAAAGTTTGTAAACCAGGGTCTGTAAAAATTAAAAAAGAAAAATATGTTGAGGAATATAAACATTTATATCATTATGTAACAAGTATTTCTGGAAATTTATTAGATCAATCTACTGTAGAAGATATTATTAAATCAATGATGCCAGGAGGATCTGTTATTGGATGTCCAAAAATAAGAACTTTAGAACTTTTAAATCAACAAGAAAAAGAAGATAGAAATATTTTCACAGGAAGTTTTGGTTATATAAAATTTAATTCAGATATGAGATTTAATATTATAATTAGGTCAATATTAAATTATAAAAATTTTTCTGAAATTTCTGCTGCATCAGGTGTTGTTTTGGATAGTGCAGCAAAAAAAGAATTTAATGAAAACTTTATAAAAGCAAAATCTTTATTAGAGTTATACAAATGATTTATATAATTGATCATCAAGATTCATTTACATGGAATGTTGTTCACCAATTTTCAGAGTTCAATAACGTATATTGTTCAAATTATTTTGATATTAATAATAAATTACTTGATAAAGCAGATACTATAGTTTTATCACCAGGACCAGGATGTCCAAAAGATTATCCCGACACTTCAAAATTGTATAAAAAATATAAAGGAAAGAAAAAAATAATAGGTATTTGCTTAGGTTATCAACAAATTCTTTATTGTGAAAAAGGAAAGATTGTTCAACAAAAAAAAATTTTTCATGGATATCAATCAGAAGTGAAAATAACTAATAACAAATCAATTTTTCCAAAAAAATTTAAATTTAAAGTAGGTAGGTATCATTCTTTAAAGCTTAAGGAGCCTTTTTTTTCAAAGAATTTTGAAATAACTATGAGATGTAGCAAAACCAATATAGCAATGGCTTTTGAAAATAAAATAGATGATGTATATGGTTTTCAGTTTCATCCAGAATCTTTTTTAACAATAAATGGTAAAATACTTATTAAAAAAATCCTATCTACGTAAAGATCTAAAACAAGTAAGTTTTAATGATCTTTGGAATGACAATGGCGTATTCACGACAATGTGGATATATGGAAGACCAGCAAAAATTATATTTTTTAAATTACATATAGATAATTTAATTAAATCTTTAAAGGTTTATAAAATTTATAAAAAGAATATTAAGACACAAATATTAAAGTTAATTAATATAAATATAAAAAAAAACAAAAAATATAATCACTTACTTAGAGTTGCTATTAATAAAAAATTGATAACTATATCTCTAAGAAATAAAGTAAAAGTTAATAGAAACTTTAATCTAAAATTAATTAATTATAAAAGAGTAAGACCTGAGTATAAAAATTTAAAATATAAAACAATATTGAAGCATTTATCAAAATTAAATACTGCTACATCAGATATAGCTTTATGCGTTGGTGGTAAAATATTAGAAACCGGTACATCAAACTTGCTTTTTATTTCTAACAATAAATTTTTTTCTCCAATAGAAAGTTTTTACAGAGGCACAAATCTTAAATTTTTTGAAAAAAAAATAAAAATTATAAAAAAAGATATTATTTTAAAACAATTAAAAAATTATGATGAAATAATATTAATTGGTTCTGGCAAAGGTGTAACAACAGTCAAAGATATTGATGAAATAAAATGGAAGAGAAAAAGTTATAAATTCTTTAAAAAACTTTCTTTAATTTATAAAAGAGAAATAAAAAAACAAAAAAATATTAATAAATTTTTATGAGAGATCCTAATAATCCATGCTTGTTTTGTAATACTACTAAAAAAGAATATTTATTTGAAAATGAACTAGCTTATTCAACTTTTGATTCTTATCCTGTATCAAAATTTCACGTATTAGTTATTCCGAAAAGACATGTAAGTAATTATTTTGAGCTATCAAATGATGAGTTTGTTGCTTGCAATAAAATTATTATGTTAAGCAAAAATAAAATAGAACAAGACGATCAAACTATTAAAGGTTTTAATATTGGGTCCAATTCTGGAAAAGTTGCCGGTCAATCTATTAATCATTGTCATATTCACTTGATTCCAAGAAGAGCAGGAGATGTTGAGAATCCCAAAGGTGGTGTAAGAGGAGTTATTCCTTTGATGCAACATTATATAAAAAAATCCAAATAAACTTGGCATATTTTCTGTTGAAATGTCAATATAACGTGGTTGATCTATTATTATAAGTATACTAAAAATCTCAGATCTAGAAGGGAGATAATTCACTGTGTTATTAATAAATCCATTTGTAATATTGTCAGAAACTATTTCACCAATCTATATGCAATGGTTTGTAATTGTTATGGCAATACTAGTAGTCGTTGGAACTTTATTGGACATAATTCACAAGAAGAATGTTAAATATTTTTTTGAAAATGCAAAAAAAGCAAAACTATCAGCTAAAAAAACTTTAAGTTCATCTGAGAAAATATCTGTAATTTCAAAAACAATTGTTAGCGATATAGCAACTACTTCTGAATTAGGAGCGGGAAAAAGAAGAACGGCTCATCTTTTAGGAATGTATGGAACTATATTATTTTGGATCACTTCTGTAATAATGATTTTTTGTTATTCAAATCCAACTTCAGAAACTCCTTCAGCATGGCCTATTATTTGGCACGTAGGAGCTATAATGACAGTTTTAGGAGGATCTTGGTTTTGGTTTTTTTTAAGAGTAGATGTTTATTCAGAAGCTCAACCTTGGTACAGAATTATTAAAGCAGATTTATTTGTGCTTGCACTTGTTGCAACTTCTTTATTTGGATTAGTTTGGTCGTATTTACAATCATTAAATTTAAATGACAGATGGGATGATAAGGTATTTTTGGTTTTGTTTATTGTATCTAACCTTGTTCTTTTTGGTGGAGTGTATTGGTCAAAATTTGCACACATGTTTTATAAACCTGGAGCAGCAATACAAAAAAATTTAGCAGAAGCTGATGGATCCAGAGACAATCTTCCACCTGAGGCAGATGCACCAGAGCAATTTGGTTCAGGTATAAAAAGAGAAGAGCCAAAACATTATTAAAATGATATCGAAAGGAAAAAAATAAAATTATGTCAACTTTTGTATACATGACACGTTGTGATGGATGTGGACATTGTGTAGATATTTGCCCTTCCGATATTATGCATATAGATGAAACAATTAGACGGGCAAAAAATATAGAACCAAATTTTTGTTGGGAATGTTATTCATGCGTTAAAGCATGTCCTAACCATGCTATTGATGTTCGAGGTTATGCTGATTTTGCTCCAATGGGTCATAGTGTAAGAGTTAGAAGAGAAGAAGAAAAAGGAACAATCTCTTGGAAAATAAAATTTAGAAACGGAACTGAAAAAGATTTTGTATCTCCCATTACAACAAAACCTTGGGGTAAATTTATTCCAAAACTTGCCGAAGGTGCCAAACCAAACCAAGGAGAAATAAACTCTCAAACTCTTTATTCAGAACCAGAAGGTTTAAATACAAAGAAAGAATTACCTAAAGTAGAAAAAAGTGCATTTAAAAAAGGAGTTTATTATTAATGACTAGAAAAACAGTATTAGAAGATTGTGATGTTTTGGTAGTAGGCGGAGGAATGGCTGGAACTGGTGCAGCTTTTGAAGCTAGACACTGGGGTAGAGATTTAAAAATAATTTGTGTTGAAAAAGCAAATATAGACAGAAGTGGAGCGGTTGCTCAAGGACTTTACGCGATAAATTGTTATATGGGAATGCAATGGGGAGAAAACCAGCCTGAAGATCATGTACGTTATGCTCGAAATGACTTAATGGGCTTGGTTAGAGAAGACTTGGGTTATGATATGGCCCGTCACGTAGATTCAGCTGTTCACATGTTCGAAGAGTGGGGTTTACCTATGATGCGTAATAAGGAAACAGGACGTTATCAACGTGAAGGTAAATGGCAAATCATGATCCACGGAGAAAGTTACAAACCAATTGTTGCAGAAGCAGCAAAAAAATCAGCTGATAAGATTTACAATAGAATAATGATTACCCATCTACTTATGGATGAAGAAAAAGAAAATAGAGTAGGAGGTGCAGTAGGATTTAATATGCGAACTGGTGATTATCATGTTTTTAGAGCAAAGACAGTTATAGTTGCTGCAGGTGGTGCATCTCATATTTTCAAACCTAGAGCTGTAGGAGAAGGAATGGGAAGAACGTGGTATGCTCCTTGGAGCAATGGTTCAGCTTATGCTCTTCCAATTGCAGTAGGGGCCAAAATGACACAAATGGAAAACAGAATTGTGTTATGTAGATTTAAAGATGGATATGGTCCAGTTGGCGCATATTTCCTTCATTTAAAAACTTACACGCAAAATGCAAATGGCGAAAATTATGAAAAAAAATGGTACGAAAAAACCAAAGAATTAGTTGGTGAATATATCGACCATCATCCAACACCTACATGTTTACGTAATCATGCTTTTATACAAGAAACAATGGCAGGCGGCGGACCAATTCATATGGTTACTAAAGAAGCATTTCAAGACCCTCATTTAGAAACAGTGGGATGGGAAAATTTCCTAGGAATGACAGTTGGCCAAGCTGTGGTCTGGGCATCACAAAATATTGATCCAAAATATACAAACCCAGAACTAACAACATCTGAACCTTATGTTATGGGTTCTCACGCAACTTGCTCAGGTGCTTGGGTTAGCGGACCTGAAGATATAGCTCCACCCGAATATTTTTGGGGATATAATAGAATGACAACAGTAGAAGGTTTATTTGGAGCAGGTGACACTGTAGGTGGAAGTGCCCATAAATTTTCATCAGGATCATTTACCGAAGGACGTTTAGCAGCAAAAGCAGCTGTTAAATATATTGAAGAAGAAAAAGCAAAAGATATCAAGGTAAGCGATAATCAATGTGAAGATTTTAAAGAAATCATATTTAAACCTTTAGAAAACTATACTGTAGGAAGAAATGAGATTACCGGAGGAACTGTTTCCCCAAGTTATATATCTCCAATACAAGGACTTCAACGTCTACAGAAAATAATGGATGAGTATGTAGGTGGCATTTCATATAATTACATGACCAATGAAAATACTCTAAAAAGAGGGTTGGAACTTCTAGATTGGTTACAAGAAGATCTGGAAAATGTTGGTGCGGAAGATTATCATCAGCTTATGAGAGCATGGGAATTGAAACATAGAACTTTAACATCTCAATGCGTAACTGAACATACGCTTTTTAGACAAGAAACACGTTGGCCAGGGTATTATTATAGAGGAGATTATATGAAGTTAGATGATGAAAATTGGCATTGTTTGACTTTATCTAGACGTGACCCTAAGACTGGTAAATTCACTATGGAGAAAGCTCCCGTCTATCACATAGTTGATGAAAAAGAGAAAAAGGAAGCTTCTTAAATCACAACACAGAGTTAATGGGTATAATAGATAAGTCCGATGAAGAGATAATCAAAATTGCAGAGCCAATATGGTCTAACTTGGTGAAATCTTCAAATATTAAAGATTATGGAGGTTTTACTAAAGATTTTTCCTCTCAAATGCTATACGGCGCCAATGAAGTTGAACTAGGCAAGCAGTGGGCAAGTAACGAGCTTATATCTACTCTATCAGATAATTGTAAAGCATTCGGTTGCCTTAGGAGAGGACTCTACGTCACGATATTATATAAACAAACTAGCACCAAACTTCCAGGGGACTTTCTAGGACGACTCGTTTTGGGTGAGGAGGATGGTTTGGTTAAAGTTTTTGGAGCTACAATCTTTTAAATTTTTTTTAAATTTTTAAAGAAAATTCTTGCAAAATTTATAATCTAGGTGTACTTGCCAGCTATGCTTAATAATTTTCAAAAAAATACAAAATCATTTTTTAAGCAGTTTCAAAATTTTCAAACAATAGTTAATACCAAAACAGCTATATATTTTGGTTTAGCTACTTACTGGTTAGTTATTTTATTTGGCACATTTTCCAATATCTAATCAATTAGTTGACATTAATATATTAGAAGAATAGTTACGACATATGGAATATTTCCTTCCAATAGCAGAAGTTTATGTAAACATTCCTTTAATTTTTATTCTTAGTTTAGTAGTTGGAGTTCTTTCAGGTTTATTTGGCGTTGGTGGTGGATTTTTAATGACTCCATTTTTAATTTTTTTAGGTATTCCACCTGCTTATGCAGTTCCTAATGAAGCAAATAATATTTTAGGAACATCTATATCTGGTTCTACAACTCATTATCTAAAAGGTACTTTAGATTATAAAATGGGTTTAATGATTGTAGTAGGAGGTGTTGCTGGAACAATATTAGGAATTATTACTTTTTCTTATTTTAAAGATATTGGAAAAATTAATATCGTCATTTCATTAGCTTATATGTATATTTTAGCAATTATTGGAACAATAATGTTAGTTCAAGGAGTTAGCGAAATAGATAGGGCTAGAAAAAAAGTAATAATAAAAAACAAACTTCATTCTCATTATTGGATACACGGTCTTCCATTTAGAATGAGATTTAAAAAATCAAAATTGTACGAAAGCTTATTCACACCAATTATTATTGGTCTTTTAGTAGGATACCTTGCTGCAATAATGGGTGTAGGAGGTGCCTTTATTTTAGTTCCCGCAATGATTTACATTATAGGCATGCCAACTAAATTAATTCCAGGAACATCGTTATTTGTAACAATTTTTATTAGTGCCATAGTTACAGTTCTTCATGCATTTCATTATGGTTCAATTGATCTTATGTTAGTTATGGTATTAATTTTAGGTTCTATTTTAGGTGTACAGATAGGCCAGAAGCTTGGTGAAAAAGTTGACAGCTCACAATTTAAAGCTATTTTAGCATTTCTGTTATTACTAGTTGGTATTGCAATTGCTTATGATGCATTTTTTACAGAAAAGTCTATTAGAATTATATCTGAAACCAATGGAGCAAAAGCATTAAGTCCATTTGCAAAATTTATTAAAGAAATCTCAATAAATGTTCCAATTCTTTATGGTATATTTTCAATTGCTTTGGCACTTATACTTGGAGTAGGTGCGGCGATAATTAGAAAAGTATTTTCAAATCTTATAAAACAAGCTAAAAAAGCTTCTTAATTTAAGCGCTTCTAAAAAGTTTTGTCATAATAAATTCTTTATGACCAAGTGCTTCAGCACAAGTTAAACGTCCACTAGCAGCGCGAACAGTAATCTTTATTAATTCATCACCCGCTTGATCCATATTCATTTCTCTTTTTAAGATTTTTGAAACGTCTAAATCAATATGTTCTTTCATATTAATGGCAGTACTAGGGTTACCTGTTAATTTCACCACAGGTTCAATAGCATTTCCAATGATATTACCTTGTCCAGTTGGAAATAAATGAATATTAAAACCAGCGGCAGCTTGTAAAGTTAAACATTCTCCTGCCGCAGAAGAAGTGTCCATAAAATATAGTCCAGGGCCTTTTTTTGGCTCTTCAGCCGGAGTTAATACATCGATAAATTTTCTTGACCCAATTTTTTGAAAATTTCCAAAAGCTTTTTCTTCAATTGTAGTAAGACCACCAGCAATATTACCTGCTGTTGGCTGACTTTCAGAAAGGTCATTAGTAGCTTCTTTAAGTATAAAATCGTTGTAATCACTCCAAGTTTTCATAAATTTATCTGAAGCTTCTGAAGTGGCGCCTCTAGTAGCACAAACTTTTTCAGCTCCAGTCAACTCAGATGTTTCTCCAAAGCAAAGATGAACTCCTAAAGGTTCTAATTTATCCATTAAATTACCAACTGCTGGATTTGCGGCCATACCCGAAGTCGTATCAGACTCTCCACATTTAACAGAAATCCATAAATCACTTAGTGGACATTCTTCTCTTTGTTTTTCAGAAGCCCACTGTGAAAATTCTTGAGCTTTTCTAGAAGCTTTCATTATAGTTTCAATATCGCCAGCTCCTTCAATGCTAAAACCTTCAACAGGTTTTCCTGTAGTTGCTATAGCATCAACAATTTTTTTAGTCCATTTTGGTTCTATACCAATAACGATACATGCGGCCACATTTGGATTTTTTCCTGTTCCAATCATTGTGTCAAAAAATAATTCTAAGTCGGCACCAAATTGAAGTCTTCCATAAGCATGAGGTATAGCAAAAGTTTCTTTTATATTATTTGCAACTGCTTCTGCACAAGCATTAGAAATGTCATCAACAGGAAGAATTACTACGTGATTTCTAGTTCCAACTCTTCTGTTTTCTCTTTTATAACCTAAAAAACTTTTTGGGATTTCCATAAAATTACCACTTCTTAGTTTTTACATTGTGAACATGAACATGCTCACCTTTTTTGATTGATTTAACTACTTTACCAATATCATGGCCATATTTAATAATTGTATCTCCTTCTTTGAAGTCAATCATAGCTATTTTGTGACCCAACGAGATTTCATTTTTTGATTGAATTTGTACTGAACTGTCATTTTCCATAACCCAACAGTTGCAATCTTGATTTGGTATAATTTTTTCAATAACAACAACACCTACGTTGTCTTTTTCATCATGAATTATAATATCTGTATTTGCCATAAGTGACGATTTCTTTGTTTGAAATTTTGAGCAATTTATATATGAATCGTCCACTTTGACAATTAAAAAAATAAAATTTATTAAGGTCTTGTTATGACAAAAATGACAACAGAAGAAGCGTTTATAAAAGTTCTACAAACGCATGGTATAGAACATGCTTTTGGAATTATTGGTTCTGCATTTATGCCAATTTCAGATTTGTTTCCAAAAGCAGGAATTACTTTTTGGGATGTTGCACACGAAACAAATGGTGGATTAATTGCCGATGGATACACAAGAGCAACTGGAAAAATGTCAATGGTCATTGCTCAAAACGGACCTGGAATAACAGGACTAGTTACTCCAATTAAAACAGCATACTGGAATCACACACCTTTACTTTTAGTAACACCTCAAGCTGCAAATAAAACAATGGGCCAAGGTGGTTTCCAAGAAGTAGAACAAATGAATTTGTTTAAAGATATGGTTTGTTACCAAGAAGAAGTAAGAGATCCTTCAAGAATGGCAGAAGTTTTAAATAGGGTTATAGAAAAAGCATTTAGAGGATCAGCGCCAGCACAAATAAACGTACCAAGAGATTATTGGACTCAAGTTGTAGATATAGAAATACCACCAATTGTAAGATTTGAAAAACAAGGTGGAGGAAAAACTGCCATAGACCAAGCTGCCAAAATTTTATCAGATGCAAAGTTTCCTGTGATTTTATCAGGAGCAGGGGTTGTTATTGGTAATGCAATAGAAGACTGTAAAAAACTTGCTGAAAAATTAGATGCTCCAGTATGTAATGGGTATCAACATAACGACAGTTTTCCAGGCAGCCACCCTTTAGCCGCAGGACCTCTAGGTTATAATGGATCAAAAGCAGCAATGGAATTAATTGCTAAAGCTGATGTTGTCTTAGCACTTGGAACAAGATTGAATCCTTTTTCAACTTTGCCTGGCTATGGAATTGATTATTGGCCAAAAAATGCAACTATTATCCAAGTAGATATGAACCCTGATAGGATTGGATTAACCAAAAAGGTTACAGTTGGTATTTGTGGTGATGCAAAAATGGTCTCTCAACAATTATTAGAAAAACTTTCACTTAAAGCGGATGATAGCGGAAGAGAAGATAGAAAAAATCTTATTCATCAAACAAAATCTTCATGGTTACAAACTTTAACAAGCTTAGACCATGAAGATGATGACCCGGGAACAGTTTGGAATAAAGAAGCAAGAGAAAGAGATAAAGATAGAATGTCACCAAGACAAGCGTGGAGAGCTATTCAAGCTGGAATGCCAGATGACGTTATTATTTCAAGCGATATTGGAAATAATTGTGCGATTGGTAATGCTTATCCAACTTTTGAAAAAGGAAGAAAATATTTAGCACCAGGACTATTTGGTCCTTGTGGATATGGATTTCCATCAATATTAGGAGCTAAAATTGGTTGTCCTGATACACCAGTAATAGGGTTTGCGGGAGATGGAGCATTTGGAATAAGTATGAATGAAATGAGTTCTTGTGCAAGAGAAGACTGGCCAGCAATTACAATGGTTATTTTTAGAAACTACCAATGGGGAGCAGAAAAAAGAAACTCTATTCTTTGGTTTGATGACAATTTTGTTGGTACAGAACTTGATCCAGAATTAAGTTATGCAAAAGTTGCAACAGCATGTGGTTTAAAAGGTGTTTCCGTTAAAACAATGGATGAAACAACAAAAGCAATTAAACAATCCTGTGAAGATCAAAAAAAAGGAATAACAACTTTTATTGAGGTTATTTTAAATCAAGAACTAGGTGAACCATTCAGAAGAGATGCAATGAAAAAACCAGTCAAAGTTGCCGGTATAGACAAAGGCGATATGAAACCTCAAAAATCTCTTATAAATTAAACTATATTTAGTTTTTTTTTAAATTGTGTCTAAATTTAATTTAGTAAACGATAATGGATGTGGTTGGCTTAATCAACTTCCTAAAAGAATAAATATTAAAATTTTAAATAAAGATTTAATCTCTGATTATTTAATAGTGGGAGCTGGTTATACAGGTCTATCTGCCGCAAGAAAGTTATCAGAAATTGATAGTAGTAAAAAAATAATAATAATTGATGCTCAATTAGCCGGAGAAGGCGCTAGCAGTAGAAATTCTGGATATCTAGTTGATACAACTTTAAATGATGGTTTTACTTCTAATAAAGATCTTCAAAATTATAATAATAAAGTTAAAATTTATGATTTAGGAATAAAAGCTGTCAGAAGGTATGTCAAAGAATATCAAGTAGATTGTGATTGGAATGATAGTGGAAAATATTTTGCCTCTTCTAAATTAGAAGATAAAAATAGAGCAAAGTCATTTGCTAATTTATTAACAAATTTAAATTTTAAAAATAAAATTTTATACAAAGATGAATTGAAAAAAAAATTAGGTACTTCATTCTATAATATTGCTGTTTATACAAATGGAGGGATACTTCTTAACCCGGCAAAATTAGCAAGGTCAATGGTTGATACTTTACCGGAAAATGTCGAGTTATATGAAAATACACAATTGTTAAACTGGAAAAAGATAAATAATAAAATTGAATGTCAGTTTTCAAAAAATAAAATAATTACTAATAATATAATTTTTTGTACCAATGGATTTTTGGGATCATTAAATGTTAGAAAAAATTATAGTTTTCCAATTACTTTAACAGCAAGCATGACAAGACCACTAAATGATAAAGAGTTCCATTCTATAGGTTCTCCTCAAGAGTGGGGAGTTTTACCTATAAGACCAATGGGAGCAACTATAAGGTTAACGAAAGATAAAAGAATATTAATAAGAAATACTGCGGAAGTTAGAAATCCAAACTTAATGAACGAAGAAGATTTAAAAGAAAGAGTTAAATTACATACACTAGGGATCAAAAAAAGATTTCCAAATTTACCAGATAATTTAATTGAGAATAGTTGGTCAGGTATTGTTTGTAGAAGCGGAAACGGTTCTCAAATTTTTGAAAAAATAGACAAGAATATATATGCTGCAGGTTGTTATAATGGATCAGGAATCGGTGTTGGTACATTTTTTGGTGAACAAATTGCACTTAAGGTCTTCAATCAACAAACAGATGAGATTTCAGTAATAGAAGAAAGAAAAAAACCTAATTGGTTACTTCCCCAACCCTTATTAAATATTGGAATATACACTAGACTAACTTATGAAAGAATTAAAGCTAGATCCGAAACTTAAATGAAAAAAATTTTGGTCATTGGCGAGGGTGTAATGGGTTCGGCATTTATATAAAAAAAATTAATGAAAAAAGAATTCCTTTGATGATTAATTTGCTTAGAGCAATATTAAAAAATAAAAGACTTATTATTTAGAGTGAAACAATATTAATTAATATTTCTCATTCTTTTTACATAAATTGTATTATTATAGGGGTAATTGTCTGGATCATAAAAAAAATGAGATTAGACTAGATTAATTTCATTTACCATATTAAAAATCCTCAATAAAACAAATTTAAAGATGACTAATTATAACTGGAATTATCCAACAACATTATGGGTAGGTGAGAATAGAGTAAAGGATCTGTCTTCAGCTTGCAACAATCTAAAGATAATCAATCCTTTATTTGTAACTGATAAAGATCTTATAAATCTACCATTTGTTAAAAATATTGTTTCTCAATTAAATAAAAATTTTAATAAAATAAATATTTTTTCAAATTTTTCAGGTAATCCAATAGGAGAAAATGTAGGTGAAGGAGTAGAAGTTTTTAAAAAAAATAAATGTGATGGAGTAATTGCTTTCGGTGGCGGCAGCGGATTAGATGTTGGAAAAGCTATTGCATTTATGTCTGGTCAGAAAAGACCCATATGGGATTTTGAGGATATAGGAGATTATTGGAAAAGAGCTGATGAAAAGAATATTGCACCAATAATAGCTGTTCCTACAACGGCGGGCACCGGATCTGAAACTGGAAGAGCATCTGCTATAATTAATAAACATACAGGAGTAAAAAAAATTATTTTTCATCCAAAGTTTTTACCTTCTATAGTTATCTTAGATCCAGTTTTGACAGCTGATTTATCTCCAAGACTGACTGCAGCAACCGGAATGGATGCTCTAGCTCATAATTTTGAGGCATTTTGTGCTCCAGGTTTTCATCCAATGGCAGATGGAATTGCAATTGAAGGGATGAAGTTAATAAAAAAATCATTGTTAAAAGCTGTAAATAATGGAAAAGACTTAAATGCAAGAGCAGATCTTTTGGCGGCAGCAAGTATGGGTTCTACCGCTTTTCAGAAAGGTTTAGGAGCTATTCATTCTTTAAGTCATCCAGTAAACGCACAATTTAATATTCATCATGGATTATCAAATGCAATTTTTATGCCATATGTTTTAACATTTAATAAAAATTTAATTGAAAGTAGGATTGTTTCTATTTGTGATTATCTTAATTTAGATAAAAATTTTGATAGTTTTTTAAATTGGATTTTAGAATTAAGAAAAGAACTTAAAATTCCCCATAAACTTTCAGAAGTTATTGAAGTGAATAAAATGAATTTAGAACAACTATCAAAAATGGCAGTAGAAGATCCTTCTACAGCAACTAATCCAAAACAAATGACCGTTGATGATATGAAAACATTATACAAACATAGTATTTCTGGTGAATTATTTTAATTATGAATAAAAAAATATTAATAGTCGAAGGAAACCTAAAAGAAGAAAATAATAATTTTTCTAAAAACGGAATCCCCACTCATACAGAAAGTTTAAAAGAAAGTTTATTCTTTTTTACTAACAGTTTAGATTTAGATGTTGTTAATCCAAGTTCTGATACAAATATAAGTTCAATTATTAAAAATATAAAAAAATATGATGGCCTGATTTGGGGTGGAAGCGCTTTGAGTATTTATAATGATACAATTGAAATTAGAAGGCAAATTGAATTTATGAAAGAATGCTTTAAAAATATAAAAAGTATTTTGGCAATATGCTGGGGAATGCAAGTTGCTGTAACAGCGGCTGGTGGTGAAGTAAAAAAATCTAATAATGGTGCACATATTGGAATTGCACAAAATATTTCAGTAAACGAAAATGGAATTAAATTTCCATTATATAAAAATAAAAAAAATATTTTTAATTCTCCAGCTTTTAATTTTGATGAAGTTGCTACAACCCCCAAAGATTCAACAATTTTAGCATCTAATAAAGTAAATAAAGTTCAAAGTTTAAATTTTAAAACAGGTACTAGTGAAATATGGGGACTCCAATATCATCCCGAAATAACCTATGATAAAATGATTAGATTAATTAAATTTAGAAAAGATAGATTAATTAATGTTAGAAAAGTTTTTATTAATGAAAATGAGATAGAAGAACATATAAATTTAATTGAAGAGGAAAATAAAATTTCAGAAAAAAGTTCAAGATTGCGAGAGTTGCAAAATTGGCTTGATTATATAAGTGCAAATTAAATCAAAAAAAAATATTATAGATCATTTTAACAAGGGTATAAAAAAAAATCTATTCATTGGAGTTGAAAACGAAAAATTTTTATTTGAAGAAAAATCAAATAAGAGAGCAAGTTATAATAAAGTTAGACAAACTTTAGAAATATTAAAGAAGAATTTTAATTGGAAAGAGGTTAAAGAAGATGAAAATCTAATAGGACTTAAATTAGGCGGAAAATCAATAAGTCTTGAACCAGGAAATCAAATTGAACTAGCTGGAGATAAATTAGAAAATATTCATCAAGTGTGTTCAGAGTCATACACTTTTCAGAATCAATTAGAAAAAATCTGTAAAGAGATTGGCCTTAAAACGCTATTAGAGATTTCGGTAAAATGATTGATATTGTTAAAAACGCATTTGGAGACTCTTTACCAAAATCAACCACTATTGATCT
>MPLZ02173512.1_pt1 | contig 17063 bp, 19 predicted proteins | sample 1617311 | NCBI WGS metagenome assembly MPLZ02 (sample SAMN05944806, study PRJNA350692) | marine metagenome | biome: marine; feature: ODZ; material: water; isolation source: 160 m water sample filtered on 0.2 um supor filter | place: Pacific Ocean | collected 2012-04-08 | depth 160m m | reverse complement strand
GTTTCATAGACAACATTGTGTGCTAAAGTATATGCACCCAATTGAAGAAAGTAATCTTGTATATAATCAACTTTTTTAGGTCTGTTAGCTTGTTTAAAATCTATAATAGTTTCTCTTCCTTGATAAAAACCAACAAGATCTGCTGTGCCAGCATATTTCTCAGGATAATGCAAAGTTGTCTCCATTCCATAAATTTCTTCTAATTTTCCCTTAATTCCTTTTTCTATTATTTCTTTTGCCATATTTTTATATTGCTCATTACTTTCAAAAAAACTCTCATTAATTCTTCCTCTTAAAAAATCTTCAATATAAGAATGCATTGATGTGCCTCTACTGGACGCTTCATTTTTAATTTTATTGGCTTCTTTATGGCCTACTCGTTGTTTCCAATTTTCTAAAGACGCTTTATCTTCCTCAGATTTAGTAGCTTGTAAAATAGAAGTAACACTTGGCAATTTCTCTTTTCCAAATAAATACTTTCGCATTCCATCTTCAATAGATCTTGATGATTTTGGATAATTAAATTTATTATTCCACTTCATAGAATCTCTTATAAGTGTATTTAAATTGAAAATGAAATTAATTTTTAAACTGTTTTGAGTGATCTTCAAATTTTTCTACATTCTCATCTTTAGCTGCTATTTCAATTTGACCGGGATCTTTTATGTTTTCTAAGGTTCTTGTAATTGATCTTGCATCTGTACCAAACTTATCAACAACACTCATGGCTTCTTCTAATTTTTTTCTAAGAAGAATAACGCCCTCAAAATGTTTTGAAAATCTAGTACTAATTGTTTTTAAATGATCATAAATCTCAGTTGCATGTTTTTGAACTTTTAATGTTTGAAAACCCATATGCAAAGATTGCAAGTAAGCTGAAAGAGTATTAGGTCCTAAGATAACAACTTTATATTTTTGCATTAATTCCTGGGTCAATAATTCTTTTGTTGTTGGATCTTGATATGAAGTTAATTCTGAGAATAAACTTTCAGTTGGGGCATAAACTATTGCAAAATCTGTACTTTTTGGAGGAACTATATATTTCTCATTCACGCTCTTAGCTTTGTCTCTAAATGCTCTTGCTAATTTTGTTCTAGCTTCTGCTGCTGCTTTTTTATCATCTGCTTGATAGGCATCATCGATAGCTTTGAATTTTTCTACAGGAAAGTGACTATCTACTGGAACTAAAACATCTCCTTGGAGTTTTATGGCAAATTCAACATTTTCACCTGTATCCTCTTTCATCTTAACATTAGTCAGGTATTGAGAGACAGGTAATAAATCTTTTATTAAAGCATCTAATGAAAATTCAGCAAGAGTTCCATATTTTTTAACTCCTGCTAAAACTTTGGTTATGCCTTCTTGGCTTTTATTTAAATTCTCTACCTGGGTATTAAAAGCGGCAACTTTTTCATCCACTTTAGTTAATGCTCCCGTCATATCTTTTGCTATTTCTTTAGTCATTGATCCAAATGAAGCAGTAAAATCTTTTGCCATGTCTTTGGACATAGAGCCAAAAGACTCATTTAATGAGTTTCTCAACGAATTTATTTCTTCTTGAATTTTTTCGGTAGGGTTTTCTTCTTGCTTAGGTTTAGCCTTAAGCTGGAAATATAAAATAACTAAGCTAATTAATATTAAAACACCAACTAATATTATTAATAAACTGTCCATGATTCGTAGGATATACGTGATTAACCAGAAATCAACTTTTGGTAATTTACTTAGAAAGTATACTTAAAATCCTTTTTAAACCTTTTATTTTTTGACTTTTTTTAGAAATCATTAAACATGCTTGTGATTTAAGTATTTCGCCATCTTTTAAAACTCTTAAATTATTTGCCTTTAATGTTTCTCCGGTTGAAGTGATATCGGTAATAATCTCTGATGATCCTGTGAAAGGATAAATCTCTGTAGCACCAAGACTTTTAACTAATTTAAATTGAGTAACTCCTTTGGAAAATAAAAATTCTCTTGTTAAATTAGGATATTTGGTTGCAACTCTTAACCTGCTCTTCTTTTTATCCTTAAATTCAAAAGCTATTTCCTCAAGGTCAGCTATTGTTTGAACATCAATCCATTCATTGGGAATAGCAATCACTAATGTTGCATTGCCAAAATTAAATCTTTTCTTAACAATTATTTTCTTTTGAATATTAATTTCACTTTCTTTAAGTAAATCATATCCGGAAAATCCAATATCTAATGATCCATCACCAAGTCTTTCGACTATCTCTCTTGCATGAAGATAGATTATTTTGATATTTTTATAATTTTTAATAAATCCAAATAAATCTCTTTCGCCTCTTTCAGATAAAATTTTTAGTTTTTTCTTACCAAATACTTTTAAAGTATCTTTTCTAAGTCTGCCTTTGCTTGGTATTCCTATTTTAATCATCTAATTATTTAAGTTAATAGCCGCTCCAACAGCTGGTATTATTTTAGAGGATCCAAGATCAGCTATGAGATTATTGTATCTACCACCGTTGATTGTGTTAATTTTTTTTGATTTAGATTTAATATCAATCTTAAAAACCATGCCTGTGTAATATTCAAGCTCTCTTCCAAAAGATGAGGAAAATTTTATATTTAATTTAGAGAGCTTATTTTTAGTAATTGGAAAATAATTTTCTTGAACTCTTAGATTAATTTTATTTTTTTTAAAAAATAGATTTAACTTATTTGCAGCTTGATCTATTGGGCAGTTTATTTTTAGAAATTCTTTTATAATTTTTGAAACATTTCTTCCTTTTTTTGTACGTCTTGGATCTTTAATTTTATTACTAAATCTTGCTAAAATTTCATTAACTGATCTTCCTGCGATTTGTCTTGATTGATCATCCTTTAACATTCTTTGATATTTTTTCTTATCAATTTCAACAATCGTTGGGTCTACATCTGAATTGGTCTCTAATCTTTTAAGTAAATCATTAAAATAACTTTCTCTCCAAAAGTGTCTCTTTAATCTTAGTCTCCATCTTTTTGGAATATCAAGTTTGTTTAATAGCAATTTAAATATTTCAACATTTCCTATAACTAAATTGCCCGATGAATATTTAAATTTTGATAAAGATTTAAGAGATGTCTCAACGATTTGTTTATCATCTTTTTTTTCATTTTTAGATCCAATAATTTCAAAGCCTATTTGATTTCTTATTATCGGATCAGTTTTGTTTAAATTCTTCCTAAAGGCTTGGCCATAATAATGTACCTTTGCTGTCCCTTTAACTTTTTCATTTAAATATCTAAGGCAAGATGCAATTGTTAGATCGGGTCTTAAGCAAAGTTCATTACCATTTTGATCATTAAATGAAAAAATAAATCTTCTGAAAGATTCGCCTGATCTTTCAACAATATGATTTGTTTCAATTACAGAATCCAACTCTATAAATTTAAACCCCTTAGCCTTTACCAATCTAAGGATATTTTCAGATAAGTTTTTTGATTTCATTGATTAGATCGTTTCTATTTATAAAAATTTGATCATTTTCTTTTGAAGAAGTTAATTTTTTTATAACTAATTTATTCTCATTAAATTCATTTTCACCAGAAATTATTGCTAATTTTACCTTTTTTCGATCAGCATATTGAAGTTGTTTTTTTAGATTTTTATTTTTATCTAAATATATTTCAGACTGAATTCCATTTGTTCTTAGCTCATTTAAAATATTATAATATTGTTGAATATACTTTTGATCTAATACACAAACTAATACTGGTTGTTTTGTATCAACTTTTACATTTTCTAATTGATTTAAAGCATAAAGTAGTCGGTCAATTCCAATTGACATTCCGCTTCCTTTGTAGTCTGCACCTTTAAATCTTGCTATTAAATTATTATACCGGCCACCAGACGCGCAGCTTCCTAATTCAATTTCTTTTCCTTTTGCATTTTTAGCTTTAAAATTAAGATTAGTTTCTACTAAAAACCCACTGTAATAGCTTAAGCCTCTAATTTTTGTAACATCAACTTTAACTAATTCTAAATTATTACCATATGAAATTACCTCGAGTAATTCTTCTAATTCTTGAACACCTTCGACAGAAAGAGGATTTTTTAAATTTGTTTTTAGTTCTTTAATTTTTTTCAAATTCAAGAAACTCAATATTGCTGAAACTTGCTCGTTAGATAATTCACAACCTTTAGTAAATGCTCCAGATTTATCTTTTCTTCCTTCTTTTAATAACTCACTAACTCCATTTGGACCTATTCTGTCTAATTTATCTATAGACTTTAAAACTCTATATTGTTTTTGTTCTTCAACTTTAAGTTCGGCTAATAAACCCTGAAGAATTTTTTTGTTAGATATATTTATGGTAAATTGTTTTTTGTTAAGACCGCAATTTAAAAATGAGTCAGCAATGATATTACAGATTTCAGCATCTACTTGAGCTTCATTAGCATCACCAATTACATCTGCATCAAATTGAGTAAACGATCTGAAACGAGCACTATCAGCTTTTTCCTGTCTAAAAACATCTCCATATGCATATCTTTTATAAGGAAATATAAGATCCCTAAAATTTTGAGCAACAAATCTGCTTAGTGGGGCACTTAAATCATATCTTAATGTTAAAGATTCCTTTTCATCTTCAAATAAAAACACATCACTCATAGGATTAGTTTCATCGTTAGCAAGAAACGAACCTATGTTTTCGCTTTTTTCAAAAGGCGGGGTTTCTAACGGCTCAAAACCATAGTTAATAAAAACTTGTTCTATAGTATTTATTAATTTTTTCTTAAGGGCTAACTCTTTTCCCCACCTGTCCTTAAAACCTTTTGCAAGACTAGGGATTAATTTATTTTGTTTTTCCATTTTTTGGTACACGAGGGCAGATTCGAACTGCCGACCTTCGGTTCCACAAACCGCTGCTCTAACCAACTGAGCTACTCGTGCTCCTCTTATTGTTTTATACTAAATGTGGATAAAATTAAATTTATAAAATGATTAAATAGCTAGCATGCAGCCAGCATGAAAATTATGATGTCTGTGTACAGTTCTGAATATTCTATTTTTTTTAATCATTGGGGGTTAAATAGCACCTTAAAATTAAAATGCAAGAATGAATTGTATAGGAATAAATATAACTTTTAAACTACCTTATCCCTATACAAATATTTTAAATGAAATAAATTTTAAGAACTTGTCTTTTTAAGGTTGACCGCTGACGGTCCCTTATCACCATCTTGTATCTCAAATTCTACAGCGTCGTTCTCATTCAAAAAACGAAGTCCTGCTTCACGAACTGCGCTTGCATGAACGAAACAATCTTTTTCTCCGTCTTCTCTTTCTATAAACCCGTAGCCCTTCTTACCGTTGAACCACTTTACTTTTCCTTTTAATGTACTCATACTTATTTTTACTCTTTCTTTATTGTATTAAACTTAGCTAAACTTCAGCTAGCGGATAATTAGTAGATTTTAAAATTGATTGCAAGCTTAATAATATTCATAAAATCAAAGAAAGATCTTTTAAATTAAATAAATTAATGAAATATTATGCAATTCGTGATGTGGTGGGCCCTCCAAGAATCGAACTTGGTCTTTTAGATTTTCAGTCTAACGTACGCACCAGCTATACCAAAGGCCCTTTTTTTTAAAATCTAAAAATAATTCTACCCTTTGTCAAATCATAAGGTGTAACTTCCACATTAACATTGTCAGAATTTAAAATACGTATACGGTTTTTTCTGAGCTTTCCTGCTGTATGTGCAGTTATAATATGCCCATTTTCCAATAAAACTCTAAATTGAGCATTTTTTAAAATCTCAACAACCTTTCCTTTGAATTGCAAGACATCTTGTTTTGACAAATTTATTTTCTCCTCATTCTAGATCTTATACTTAACATATGAGCCGTTAGGCTTTCATAATTTGCAAGATGTATCGCACTTTCACCAATTTTTTCAACTCCTTTTTTTGAAAGAGTTATATAGCTAATTTTTTTATAAAATTCGCTCAAGTTTAGTCCTGAGGAAAATTTTGCCGATCCTAATGTTGGCAAAGTATGGTTGCTACCTGCATTGTAATCAGTAACTGCCATAGGGCTGAATTTACCAATACAAATGCTGCCAGCATTATAAATTTTGCTAATATATTTTTTATAATTAGAGATATTTAACTCTAGATGCTCGGGTGCAATCTCATTAACAGCATCTATTATTTGATTATCATTTTGACAAAGAACGATAAGACCATGATTTTTTAAACTTTTTGAAACAATTTTTTTTCTAGATAATTTTTTTAAATTGATATTAAGATCTTTTTGAACTTTTTTAATTAAATCCTTATATTTTGTAACTAGTATACTTTGCGAATTTTTACCATGTTCTGACTGTCCTAATATTGAAGTGGTAATTTCATTAAGTTCTGTTTTATTATCTGCAACAATACAAATTTCTGAAGGACCAGCAATCATACCTTCAATTCCAACGTCTCCAAATACCAACTGTTTAGCTTTTGCAACATAATCGTTACCTGGCCCTGTAATTTTGTTTACTTGTTGAATATAAGCCAAGCTTCCAATTGCTTGGGCTCCACCACAGGTTATAATTTCATCAACACCACATTTTTTTGCAGCATATATTACAGCTGCATTTAGATGTCCATTTAATATCGGGTTAGCAACTACAATTCTTTTAACTCCAGCAATTTTTGCGGGTATAACGTTCATTAATAATGTTGAGGGTAAATTTGCAGGCACATAAACTCCAATTTTCTGGATTGGAACATGTTTATATTCAATTTTATTTTTAAATTGATCTACATATTTTATATTTTTTGCTTTTTGCAAAGAATGAAATTTGAATATTCTTGAATAAGCAAAATCTATGGCTTTTTTTACCTTAGGATCTAAAGTTTTAATCGATTGGTTTATTTCTCTTTGGGTTGGCTTAATTTTTGTATTTTTACTAAACTTCTTTTCATATTTAATTAAGGCTTTAAGTTTATTTTTTTTAATATCTTTTATTATTTTAGAAACCATTGAAGTATCAACAATTTTTCCAGATCTTCTTTTTTCTAAAAAAATTTTTAATTTATTTTTATAGTTTTTATTTTTACAGTTAATTACTTTTATCATCTTCTAATTTTTGATCTTCTAAAGTTACCTCAACAATTTCAGTTGTGAGGGTTATAAATCTATTTTTTGAAAATAATAGCGTAATTTCAAAATTATGGTCTCTTTTAAAAATATCTATAGCAAGTAATTCTAATAATAAATTAGAATTATTTTGATCGATGTTTTTGGACTTAGACGATTCAATAAATTCAAATTTAATAATACTATTTATTAAATTTTTATTATTTTCATTTTCTTTATCAATTCTTAATATTGATAATAAAAATATTTTATTTGAAGGAAGATATTTTATTTCTAAAGTATTAACTTTGGCTTCCGAGCAGCACGCTGATATTACTTGTAAATCTTCTGGAGATTGTGCAATAATTTTTTTAAGAAACTTTTTATCCATTAAGACAATCTTTTAATATCTACTCCAATTTTTCTAAGTTTATTTTCTATTTTCTCATATCCTCTATCTAGATGATAAATCCTATTTATCACCGATTGACCTTTTGCAACAATTGCAGCAAGAACTAAAGCGGCAGAAGCTCTTAAATCACTAGACATTAATTCGGCACCTAAAAATTCTGTATTCCCTTCTATAATAGCCTTATTATCTTTAATAATAATTTTTGCACCCAGTCTTTTTAGTTCCGCTACGTGCATGAATCTATTTTCAAATATACTTTCAGTTATTGTGCTTCTTCCATTAGCTTTACATAATAAAACCATAAATTGAGCCTGCAAATCTGTTGCTAATGAGTTGGGATATTCTTTAGTGACAATGTTACTTATGTTTTTTATTTTTTGAGGTCCTTTAATATGAATTTCATCTTTAGACGTTTTAATCGTAGCTCCAGTTTTTTTTAAAAGGTTTAATTCTGTTTGAATTAATTTTGGATTAAAATTTTTAATTAATAAATCTCCTTTAGCAAGAGTTGCTGCCACACAAAAAGTTCCTGTTTCTATTCTATCACCCATTACAGAATATTTGGTTTCTTTAAGAGAATTTACTCCTATAATTTGACAAGTTCTTTTGCCAGTCCATTTAATTTTTGCGCCTGCCTTGTTTAAAAAATTTGTAAGATCATTTTTTATTTCTGGTTCTATTGCACAATTTTTTAAAATAGTTTTTCCTTTTGCAAGGCAAGCAGCAATAATCGAATTTTCTGTTGCTCCAACACTGATATTTGAAAACTTAAAATTTGTTCCTTTAAGTTTGCCTTTTGAAATTGCGTGTATGTATCCTTTTTTAATTTCGTATATCATTCCAAATTTTTTTAATGCGTTTAAATGATAGTTTACTGGCCTAGCTCCTATTAAACATCCACCAGGCAGTGAAGTTACTGATCTATGATATTTTGCAATCATTGGTCCAAGAACTAGAATCCCTGCTCTCATAGTTTTAACTAAAGAGTAAGGTGCAAATATTTTCTGTTTTTTATTCTTTGTTATTTTTACTGTTTTTTTATTATTTAAAAATTGAATCTTGGAACCTAGAGATTTTAATAAATTTATCATAGTATCTATATCTTTAACTCTTGGAAGGTTTTCTATAATTACCGTCTTATCAAAAAGAATAGTTGATGCTAAAATTGGTAAGGCTGCATTTTTACTACCAGATATGGAAACTTGCCCCTTGATTTTGCAAGGACCTTTAATTAAGAACTTATCCATAGATTATTTTGCTTTGGCTAATTGGATGCCCACCTGGTTTTGATATTTTCCCTTACGCTCAGCGTATGAAGTTTCGGGTTGTTCACCTTGAAAAAATAAAATTTGAGCGGCACCACTATTTGCATAAAGCCTAATTGAATTACTAGTATGATTAGAAAACTCCAAAACTAAATTACCATGCCATCCAGCTTCCAAAACGGTAGGAGGAGTTCCTAGACCACATCTTGCATATGTTGATTTTGCTGTAACTAAGCCAGTCACATTTCTTGGCATTTTGAAGAATTCATGCGACGATGATAAGGCGAAGCTGTTTGGTGGAATTAAAATTGAAGGCTCTCCTTTTACAGTAACAAAGTTGTCTTCACTAAAGTTTTTTGGGTCAGCCGTAGCACCTTTAATATTTGTAAAAATTTTAAATTCATCACTACATCTAAGATCATATCCAAATGAATTTAAGCCATGGCTAATTCCTTGCGCAATAGATTTATCAACAAAAGGGTTTATCATATCATTTTCTTCTGCTAATTTTTTTATCTGCTTATCGTTTAATATCATTTCTTTTTTTATATTTTTTGTGAAAAATTTTTCTTTTCTTTAGGTTTTTACGTAGAGCGCTTTTTAAATCAAGCTCTGAAGCTCTCCTTTTCTTATACATTAAATAAATTACTTATTATCTGGATCCGTGAGGTGAGCCAAAGTTATAGTTTCATTTAATGGGATTGTGTTATCTTCATTTTTTTTTATTATTGGACCTGACTTAGCTTGTTTCTTGGCTCTTTTTTCAGCAAGTTTTTTTTCTCTCTTGGCTTTTTTTTCCATAAGCCTTGATCCTTTGTTCGCGCCAAATGTGTAATGTATGCCCATAACATTTCCTTATAATTAGATATAACCGATTTTTAAAAAAAATTAAGTCTTTTATATGACCAAAACAATCTTATACACTAATTATTTTTTTATTAAGCCCCTGTAGTTTTAGCCTGGTTAAAACAGGCCCTTGGTAAGGGTCAGTCAGGAGTTCGAATCTCCTCGGGGGCACCACTAATTTTTATAAAAAATATTTTTAATAAATATTCCAGCTATTAATAAAATTATAAAAGCAATAATTGGAATATAAATTTCGGGAGAGAGCAATATTTCTATTAAAGATGGTGCCTCAATATTTTTTTGTATTATTTCATTTAAACCAGCACCAAGGGAAACGCCAACAAATATCTGGGGCGACAATCCAATTATGGATCCAAAGAAAAAATTTTTTAACTTTACATTAAAAATAGTTGGCAAAATATTTGAAATAAAAAAAGGTATTCCTCCGACAAACCTATAAATTAAAAAGAACATAAATTCATTTTTTTTAAACTTTTCATTTAAATTAGAAAATCTTTTAGAAAACTTTTCTTCTACCAAGTCTTTAAGAAAATAGTTTGCAAAAATATAAAGTAAAGTAGCTCCAATGGATAAGCTTAGAACTGCATAAGTCGTTCCCATCCATTTTCCAAAAATAAAACCTGATAAAAGTAATATTGGAGACCCAAATCCTAGAAGGAAAACCCAAATTATTGTAAAAATAAAAAAAACTAAACTTATTAGAAAAAAGTTTTTATTTTTAAGTTGATTAAAGTAGTCATTATTACTTTTTATAAATTCATAACTGCTTATTTCGCTTAGGGAAAAATTATCAAAAAATACCCATAAAAAACTTAAAATTATAAGAACATAAGTCGACCCTAAAAAAAATTTTAACTTTTTTTCTTTTTTCATAGATATTTAACTTATTAAAAATCGCTTTACTTATATATATATATTTCTATAACTACCTAAATTTTACAATAATATATTTAACTATGAAACGAACTTATCAGCCTTCAAATCGGGTCCGGAAAAAATCTGTAGGTTTTCGGGTAAAAATGAAAACTAAAGGTGGAAGAGCCATCTTAAAAAGAAGAAGAGCTAGAGGTAGAAAAAAACTAACGAATGCTTAATGAAGAGCAAAATAGTTACTCTTTCAAAAAATGAAGATTTTAAATCAATACTTAGTGGAAAAAAAATATCCAATAAATATTTAACAATTTTCTTTAAAAAGTTATCTAATAAAGATAGTAAAAAATTAAACATTTCTATTGTAACCAAAAAAAAAATTGGTAACGCAGTAAAAAGAAATAAAATAAAAAGAAGACTTAGAAATATAATGAATGATGTTGCAAAAAAAATAGATCTTAATTTAAAATATTGCTATTTGTTAATTGCAAAGATATCGGTCTTGAATGAACCATATGAGAATATTAAACAAACTTTATTTACTGATTTTGAAAAAATAAAATAATGAAATCAATTAAGTACATATTAATTAAAATTATTAAATTATATAAACTATATATATCACCTTATCTCGGTAATAATTGTAGATATTTACCAACTTGTTCTGAATATTTTATAGACAGTTTAAATGAAGAAGGTGTTTTTAAAGGAACAATTAAAGGAACAAAAAGAATTTTATCTTGTCACCCAATTAAATTTTTAGGGAGTGGCGAAGGTTTCGATCCCGTAAAAAAGAAGAGTAAATAAAAATGGATACAAAAAATATCATCGCAGCAATATCTTTAAGTGCAGCAGTAATAATTCTCTATAGTTTATTTTTTGCACCCTCGCCGCAAGACAGAAAACAAATTCAACCAGAAAAAAATATTACTAGTGAAAGTACTGATGCTCCTAGTCTTGAACAAAACGAGCCAGTTTCTAAAATTTCCAGAACAGATGCAATAAATGAAGGAAATAGAATATTATTTGAAAATGATAGTATCAAAGGATCAATTTCTTTAACAGGAAGTTCGATAGATGATTTAACATTTAAAAAATACACCAAAACATTAAATGGAAAAGATAATATCGTCCTATTAAATCCTAAAAAAGTTCAAAATGGATATTTCGTAGAGACTGGCTGGGTAACAGCAAATAAAAATATAGAAATTCCAAATTCAAAAACTATATGGAAAATTGAAGGGAATAATAAACTTACCCCTAATTCACCGGTTAAATTAGTTTGGACTAATGATGATGGTATTAAATTTGAAAAAAAAATAAGTATTGATAATCAATATTTATTTACAATTAATCAAACTATAATAAATAACTCTGACAAAACCTACAATTTTTATACCTATGGTCAGATTATAAGAAATGAAGCGCCAGAAGTAACTAATTTTTATATTCTTCATGAAGGTTTGTTGGGTGTTTTTGATGATCAACTTATTGAAGAAGATTACGACGATATCGAAGAAAAAAAATATTCAGTTAATGCGGAAGCAGGTTGGTTGGGTATTACCGACAAATATTGGATAACAAGTTTAATACCAGAAGAAGAAAAGAAATTCAGAGCTGAATTTGATTATAAAAATAAATTTAAGGCTAATTTTATCGAAACAAATGCAACTGAAGTTGGTGCCAATGAAACTAAATCAAATAATATTAAAATTATAATAGCTGCAAAAGAAGTAGATATTATTGACGGTTACGCCGAAAGGCTAAATATCAATAAATACGATTTAGCAATCGATTGGGGTTGGTTTTATTTTATAGTAAAACCATTATTCTTTGTAACTGATTATTTCTTTAAACTTACAGGAAACTTTGGAATATCAATAATATTAATCACATTCTGTATAAGACTAATCTTCTTTCCTCTTGCCAACTACTCGTTTAGATCCATGGCTAAAATGAAAGTCTTGCAGCCTGAGATGGCAAGATTAAAAGAGCTTCACAAAGAAGATAAGATGAAACTCCAACAGGAAATGATGGCTCTTTATAAGAAAGAAAAAGTTAACCCAGTAAGTGGTTGTTTGCCTATCTTTATTCAAATACCTTTCTTCTTTGCAATTTATAAAATGCTATTTGTAACAATTGAAATGAGACATCAGCCTTTCTTTGGTTGGATCAAAGATTTAAGCGAAAGAGACCCAACTTCAATTTTCAATCTATTTGGACTTATACCTTGGGACCCTCCATCGTTTTTATTAATTGGTGCATGGCCAGTATTAATGGGTGTTACTATGTTCCTTCAACAAAAACTAAATCCAGCACCACCTGATCCGGTACAGGCAAAAATATTTATGTTTTTTCCTCTTTTTTTGACAGTAATTCTAGCACCATTTCCATCGGGTTTGGTAATCTACTGGACAATTAACAACGTACTTACTATGGCACAACAGTACGTAATAATGAAAAGAACAACAGTTAAAACCGTATAATCAATGAATATTGAAAAGATTTTACCTAAAGAAGGTCCATCTATAGAAGAAGTAGAAAAATATATTAAAAAGTATTCTAACGAAATCATAGTAATAAAATGTGGAGGAAGTGTTTTGATTGATGAAAATTTATTCAATCAATTTATTGAGGATATCTCTATAGTCAATAAATTAGGATTATCATCAATAGTTATTCATGGTGGTGGCAAAAATATTAAAAAAAAACTTGAAAAACAAAACATAGAGACAAGGTTTATAAATGGGTTAAGAGTTACTGATGAAAAAACGATAAAAATTGTTGAAGAAGCTTTATTAGAATTAAATTTTGAAATATTAAAAAATATAAATAATAGTCAAGCAAATGCACAATCGGTAACTCCCAAAAGTGGTAATATAATTAAAATTGCTCCGGAAAAAAAAGAGCTTGGATTTGTTGGTACACCAAAAGAAATAAATAAAGATTTACTTTTAAATATAATTAAAGAAAAAATAGTTCCAATTATAATGCCAATGGGAACTGGAGATGATGGAAATATTTATAATATAAATGCTGATGTAGCGGCAGGGTCAGTTGCAAAAAGTCTAAATTCTAGAAGATTATTGTTAATGACAGACGTAGAGGGTTTACTTGATAAAAATAAGAAATTAATTTTAGAAATAAATTCAGAAGTTGCAAAAAAAATGCTTGAAGAAAAAACCATTTCTGGTGGAATGATACCAAAAATTAATACATGTATAGACGCTGTAGAGAATGGTGTGACAGGTGTTGTGATTGTTGATGGAAGAAAACCTCATTCAATCTTATTTGAATTATTTTCTGATAAAGGCTCAGGAACTCTCATTAGGAAGTAATGAATCTCAAAAATATAAAATACATTATCGCGGATATGGATGGTTGTTGCTACAATCCTAGGTATTTGAAGACTTTATTTGGACAAGTTAGTTCCAGAATGACTGATTTTATCTCTCTTAAACTTGGTATTGAAAAAACTAAAGCAAAAGAAATTCAGCAGGAATATTTTTATAAGTATGATACTTCCTTAAATGGGTTAATGAAGAATTACCCAAAATTGATAGACCCTCATGAATTTCTTAAGTACGTCCACAATATCAACTACGACTGTCTTGAAAAGGATACAGAACTTAGAGAAGAACTAATAAAATTAGATGTAAAAATATATTGTGCAACGAATGGTAGTAAGGAGCATGCAGTTAATTGCATGAAAAAAATAGGAATTGATGATTTGTTTGAAGGAAAAATTATGGACATTGTAGATTTTGATTTTAAACCAAAGCCTAATTCTGAATCGCTTAAATTAATGTGTGATAAGTTTCAAATTCCAACTAATGAAGAAACTGTTTATATAGAAGATATTGCCAAAAATCTCTCCTCTGATATTGCAAAAGACATGATAAAAGTTTGGTTTATCAATGAAGAACCTATTAATAATATAGATAAACATAAAGATGTGATTGATTATAAAATTGATAATCTTGCTTTATTTTTAAAAAAAATAAGGCTATTAAAAGAGGCATAATATTATGAGTGATATTGAAAAAATTATTAATGATGCTTGGGAAAATAAAGACCAAGTAAATCAAAATTCAGATAAAAACTTAAAAGATATAATCAATCAAACTATTGATGATTTGGACAATGGCAAAGTAAGAGTTGCTGAAAAAATAAATGGCGAATGGATTACTCATCAACATATTAAAAAAGCCATAATTCTTAGTTTTAGAATATATCCTATGGAAAATTTAAGTGGTCCTTACAGCAGTTGGTATGACAAAGCTCATTTGTTAAAAGGCAAAACGGCAGGGTGGACTAAAGAAGATCATGAGAGAGCAGGGTTTAGAATGGTTCCTAATTCACCAGTAAGAAAAGGTTCGTTCGTTGGAAAAAATGTTGTCTTAATGCCATGTTATGTAAACATTGGCGCATATATTGACGAAGGTACTATGATTGATACTTTTGCAAGAGCTGGGAGCTGTTGTCAAATTGGTAAAAACTGTCATATATCAGCCGGCACAGGAGTCGGTGGAGTTTTAGAGCCTGCTCAAGCACTTCCAACAATTATAGAAGATAATGTATTTCTTGGGGCAATGTCCGAAGTGGTAGAAGGAGTTATAGTTGAAGAAGGCTCTGTATTAAGTATGGGAATGTATATTGGACAATCAACAAAGATTGTTAATAGAAAAAATGGAGAAATAACTTATGGAAAAATACCTCCTTATTCAGTAGTAGTTCCAGGTTCTTTACCTGATAAAAATAATCCCTCTGCGCCATCATTATCATGTGCTGTAATTATTAAACAAGTTGATGAAAAAACAAGATCTAAAACATCAATTAACGATTTATTAAGAGAATAAATCAATGAAAAATTTTGATGAAATAAAATTAGCTAAAGAGCTAATTAGGTTTCCTACAATTATGACAGAAGACAGAGGTATTATGAAGTTTTTATCTAAAAAACTATCTTCTATGGGATTTAAATGTAAAATTATCAAATCAAAAGGTTTAAACTCTAAACCTGCTTTAAATCTTTTTGCAAAATTTGGAAATTCTAGACCTCATATAAGTTTTCTAGGTCATACTGATGTCGTTTTGAATCTGGAAAATTGGAGTTTCTCTCCTTTTAAAAGTGTTATTAAAAAAGGTTATCTATATGGAAGAGGCGCTCAAGATATGAAAGGTGGTATAGCATGTTGGATAAGTGCAGTAAGAAAATTTATTAAAAGTGATAATTTTAAAGGTTCTATTTCAATAATTATAGCAGCAGATGAGGAAACTACGGGCTATGGCACACCTATGGTAATAAATTATTTAAGAAAAAGAAAAGAAAAAATAGATTTTACAATTGTTGGAGAGCCATCATCAAATAAAAAAATAGGTGATGAGATTAGAATTGGAAGAAGAGGCTCTATGAATGCAATACTTACAGTGATTGGAAAAAGTGGCCATACTGCGTTCCATGGATCTTATATAAATCCTTGCACAACATTAGCAAGAATAATTGCTAAATTGAAAAATACAAGATTAGATTCGGGAACAAAATATATGCCTCCTTCTCATTTAGAAATATCTAAAATGAATGTAGATAATTTGTCAGAAAATGTAGTGCCACAATCAGCCGAAGCTTATTTTAATGTAAGGTTTAACTTAAAACATAAATCTTCTTCTCTGAAAAAAAAATTAAACAGAATAATTTCCACTGTAGTTAAAAAGGATAAATGTAAATTTAAAATTGATTACAGAGTTTCGGGGGAAGCTTTTTATACAAAACCAAATAAAGAAATTTATATGGTTAAAAAAGTAATTAAAAAAATCACTAATACATCTGCTAAATTGAATTGTCGAGGAGGTACTAGTGACTCAAGGTTCCTTGGCTCAATTCCAAGATTAGAATTGGGTTTAAGAAATAACACCATACATATGGTTGATGAAAGAACTTCAGTTTCTGATATGAAAAAATTGTCTAAAATATATTATAGTATTTTGGATAATTACTTTGCATGAGCACAGGAATTATTACTTCTGATACTTCTATAGATCATTTAACGGGAAATGGTCATCCTGAAAAACCAGATCGAGTAACCTCAGTTATCAATTATTTAAAAAAAAATAAAAATTTAATTTGGGATAAAAGTAAAAAATTTGATGAATCCTTGCTAAGCTTGACTCATTCTTCTAATTATGTATCTGGAGTTAAAAAATCATTCCCTAAACATGGGTTGAGTTTTCTTGACGGTGACACAATTATTTCACCAGGCAGTAAAAAAGCAACCTTGGATGCAGTTGGTTCTATTATTTCTGCAATAGACAGCATAGAAAATAAAAAATTTAATAACGCTTTTTGTGCTGTAAGACCGCCCGGACATCATGCTGAAAAAAACAAAGCTATGGGTTTTTGCATTTACAATAATATTGCGGTTGGAGCTAAATATTTAATTAATAAATATGAGTATAGCAAAATCGCAATTATCGATTTTGATGTTCATCATGGCAATGGGACTCAAGATATTTTTTATGAAAATGAGAAAGTTTTATACATATCAACACACCAATACCCATATTATCC
>MPLZ02068794.1_pt1 | contig 17151 bp, 17 predicted proteins | sample 1617311 | NCBI WGS metagenome assembly MPLZ02 (sample SAMN05944806, study PRJNA350692) | marine metagenome | biome: marine; feature: ODZ; material: water; isolation source: 160 m water sample filtered on 0.2 um supor filter | place: Pacific Ocean | collected 2012-04-08 | depth 160m m | reverse complement strand
TTTAAAAGAAAGTAAATATGCATGGGATAGAAAGTTTGGTGATCCACTTCCCACTTTTAAAGATATAGCAGAAACTCATCAAAATAAACCAAAAGAAATAGTTAAAGAAGCAAAATTACCTCAACTTAAAGTTCCAAGTGATGTTAGTTATTACAATAGAGATTGGGGTGACGTATTTGAATGGTTATCTCAATATAGAAATGTTGAATATGGCCCAAGAGAATCCGATATGTATGATTGGAATGATAGAAGTAATTATGATAAAGTTGTAAAAGAATTTAATGCAGAAATGGGTCATGTAGCCGCTGTTATTAATAAGGCCATTAAACCTTTAGAAAAGTCTTGGAAAGTATGGAATAAAATTTTAGAAAAACATCGTAAAAAAGATAGGAGTTAATTATGAAAATAACACAAGAAAGAATAAAAGAGATAATTCGTGAAGAATTACAAAGTATTCTAACCGAAGGTAAGAAAGCTCGTAGTCTTAGTGATGATGTTAAATCATTTAAACAAGAATACGCCGTTAAATCTGGTAAATTGAAGGAAAAGGCAACGAAACTTCAAGAAAGACAGAAGATAATGGAAGCTGTTGGTATGATTAATGATACTATTATGAAAATGGTAGGTGAATTAAATGAATTACCTGTAACTGAAGTATTAGAGAATGTTAAGAAATCTCACGCTAACAAATATATCAGAGCCATTGAAACTTTGAAAGGTATTTGTGAACATAATACTGGTTGGATTAAAGAGAATCAGTAATGAAAATATCACAACTTAGAAAGTTAATTAGAGAAGAATTACTTATCGAAGGGTATTCTAATTATTGGGATCATACAGAAGATTTTACTAATTCAGAATGGTCTAAGATTGTTAGATTAGCCAAGGCTGCAATAAAAACAGCTGAAAAACATGGAATTGTAATACGAGATGGTTGGGGTAAAGGTAAACCAATAGTAAATAATAAAGAAATATATTTAAATGGTGATGCAGAAAATAATTTAGGCCACGAAACTTTTAGGATTACCAAAAAAGTTGATCCTAAGAGACCTTGGGGATCTACTAAAACTGCAAGAAAACCATATGATGCAGTAGTAGCAACAATTTTAGTTGGAATTAAAAAGATAGCACCTAAGAAATTTGAACCAAAATCTGATGGAACTTTAAGAGTAGGTGGTGTAAATAGATGGTCTAACAAGTAATAAGATGCCTTTCAAATCCGAAAAACAGAGAAAATGGATGCATGCAAACGAACCTGAAATGGCAAAGAAGTGGGAAAAGGAAGAAGCTATAAAGGGAAAGTTACGGAATCTCATTAAACAAGAAATAAAATCCATAAATGAAGCCAAACCTAAATCATTTAAATTTAAATTTCAATGTATGGAATGTGGAAAATCATTTATCAAATCGTTAAAAAAATCACTCGAAGTTAAATGTCCAAAATGTAAGAGTGTTGATATAGAATTAGAGAATGTAAATGAAGATAATATTAAATTTTCTAAGGAAGAAATGGCACAATTACATAAAGGTGGAAAAATTGTTGGATTTGAAGCAGAATCTAAAAATCGTGGTAGAGCAGAAAAGAGTAGATTGAGAAAAGAAGATATAACTATGTTAGAAGCTAAATTTACTGATGATACTTTAGCCCCCAGAATTAAACATTGGGCGAGTAAACATAAAGGTACAGGGATAGGATATGGTCATGTACTTGGTCAGTTAGCAGTTCATATGAAAGAAATGGGTTGGAATAAAAGTTATAAAGAAGTTGCAAGAGTTGCAATAGAATTGGGTAAGAAGAAAAAAGTTGAATCCGTAGATGAGGGAACTTGTGGATATACTCATACAATAGATGGTAAAAAATTAAAAACACCTGGTGGTATAAATGATGATGATATTGATAAAACTGAATCTATAATTGTAGAATTTGATAAGTATCGTTTAGGTGGGTTACTTGATAGTAAATTAAAGAAAAGATTAGAACGTACTATTAAAATTATTGGTGGTAAAGTAGATGCGGTAGGTGATGATTATGTTAAATTTAGAATTGGTGGTATGGATTTAAGTAGATTACCAGCAGTTATTACTAAATTAGATAGAAATAAAAATGTTTGGATTAGTGATAGATATAATAAAAATATTTGGGATAGAAAAAGAAATATTGATAGATTAAGTGAAGGTTCAAAGGATTGGGAAAAATATTTTACATGGGCTAATAAAAAACAATTAGATGTAATTTCAAAATTTGTCATGATGGATCCTGAAGGTGTTAAAGGTATTTTAAAAATGATGAAAAAAAGTCCAAAAGGATTTAAACAATTTGTAAAAGACGCTGCAAAAAAAGGATTAGGTGAAGGATTTGGTGGAGAGTTAAACGAAAAAGATAAAGCAAAATTTGAAAAAGCAAGAAAAGCTAATGCAGAAGTTTTGGGGTTTGAGTTAACTGGTGTTACAGATGTAAAAGAATTTACAAACGAAGGTAAGTGGTCTAAAATTATGACGAGTGTTCGTAAAGGAAGTAAAGCAGGCCCTTGGTCTATCGTAGTATATGATAAAGCAAAAAGAAAAGTAATACACAATAGAATAGTAAAAATATTACAACAGATTCCTGCTCACTATGAAGATGTAAAGAAAAAATATCCAAGAGCTTCAATTGGTATTGAAGATAAACACGGTCAAAGGGTATATACTGAATCTATAAACGAAGGTACAAAAGCATTTCGTGCGTATCGTACAATGTTAAAAGGAGCAGAAGATATGCATAAAGGAATAAGAATTTTGAGAGGTCATATTGATAACGCTCCATATAATAAAAAATTTAGTTTGGTGACCAGTGAATTATATAAATTACAAATAGATTTAGAAAAAAAACTGTATAGACTTATTCCACAAATAAAAAAGGTTTCTGCAGATAAACTGTTAGAATCCGTAAATGAAAAAATGAGTCCAGCTCAATATCATAGCTATATGCAATATGTTTTCGATACTCAATTTAAAACACCAGATGAAAAGAAGATGAAAAAGAGTATCATTAAAAAAATAAATGTTGCTCAAAAGAAAAAAGGTTTACCATTATATAAAGAATCTGTAAATGAAAAATGGTCAAAAGGTTTAGAGAGATATAAAGTTACTTTAGAAAATGGTAAAGAAATAGATGTTAAAGTTAAAGAAGGTGTAGGTTTAGAAGGTATAGGAAAATTATTAGAAAAAGAAGGTTTGAAATTTGAAAAAATTACAAAAAAAGCATCTCGTCCTACCCTAACTCCAGAATCCGTAAATGAAGCTAGAGAAACTGCAATTGATATAGCAAAAAGAGTTGTTAAAAATAAACAACACGAAAAGGGTTTAGATTTAACTACAGCAAATTTTATAGTAAAAATATATGATGCTTATAAAGAACATCCAAATTTACAAAGACAAATGAAGAAAATGCCGTTACCAAAAATGGTTAAATTAGCGTATAAGGTGATGAAATGATTAAATTAAAAGATATATTAACAGAAAAAAAAGAACTCGGTGGTGCACTTATTAATAAAATAGAGCAACTTACTGATAGAAATGCTCATACAGAAGCTAGAATGACTTTGGCAAAAGAAGTAGATAAAAATTTATGGAAAGCATATGAAGGACTTAATGCAGCTCAAAATTATTTAAGACGAGCAAATGAAACAAATATTGTTCGAAATGTATTAGACAAAAAATTATTCGCATATGCTAAAAAGAAATTTAGTGATTATTATTCTATAGAGAGAGCATTTTAATGAAAATAACTAAATCACAATTACAAGAACTTATTAAAGAAGCTTTTCAAGATGGATTTTTTGATGAAGTAACTGAAGAAATTTTAAATGATGATAGAGAAGTAGATTATTTATTAAAAGCGTTTTTGTCAGAATTAAAGAAAAAGAAAGTTGTTCGAGGTAAGAAATTATTCAAAAAAGTTATCTGTCCTAAAAATAAAAGGTATGTAGCGGCACTTAAAAAGTGTGTTGTTAAGACAGCCGGTGAGAAAGCTAGGAAAAGAAGGGCAATGAAAAAAGCCGCAAGGAAAAAAAGAGGTAAGATGGCTCAAATTGTTAGAAAACGTAAGAAGTCAATGAAAAAACGTAAAGCGTTTGGGTTGAGAAGAAAAAAACGATGAGTAAAAAAACAGTATATAAAGATTTAATGGAAAAAGAATTACACGAGGCCATTGGAACACCACCGCCTTTTAGTTCATCTGAAGCAAAAATACAAGTTGATAAGGATTTAATCGTAATGTCAAAACATTTAGGTAAAGCGTCTCAACAAGTTATTAAAATTATGATGGATGGAGTAAAGAGTGGAAAATATGATGCGATGGATTTAGCAAGAGGTATTGAAGTTGGGCCCGCTAAAAGAACACATTATGGTGAAACAGATTTTATTAAACAATTATGGGTTAAGGTAAGAAGCGGCTTTAGACGGTATTCTAAACGTGGAAAATTAAGATAGGTTATATTTATTTATAGTAAGGTAATGACAGGTTAATAGGGAGATTATAAAATGTCAAAACGAATAAAATTAAAAGATATTTTAAATGAAAATTTTACAAGAATGCCAATGGGTGGTATGATTGGTGGTGGTGTTGTGACAATTAAACCAATAAATTCCACGAGTTTATCTGGAATTGTAAAAGAAAAATTTGGTGATGTTGACGAAAAAGTTGATGTTAAACTATTGACCAAAGAAATTTCAAATTATAATAATATTGGTAAGTCTATTTTTGAAAGATCAAATTTAAAAGATGTTGCAGAAAAATTGAGTTGGATGGCTAATTCAGTTAAAAATCATACTCTTCAAGAAACAGAAGATTGGTTTGATAAGATTACAGTTAATCGTAATATGAAAGAGTTAACTGGCCTTTCAAAGTCTTTTAATAAAATTTCAACTGAAGCTCAAACACTTCAAGAAAGAATGAGTGGTCTTTATGAAGATATGGGTCATATTCTTGGTAGATATTATGATATTGATGAGATGGGAGAAGGATCTAAATCTTATAGACACGGTGATGAAGATAATGAAGATAATGCTAAAGTAAAAGAGGTTGAAGGTGACAAGGCGGAATATCAGAAATTTTTTATGGCAGCATTAAAGAAATTTGGAGTGAAAGAACCAGATCAACTTCCTGATGAGAAAAAAGCAGAGTTTTATAACTATGTTGATGCTAATTGGAAGGGTGATAACGAATCAGATTAGATTGTTGGAGGTTATTTGATTTATATAAAAGTTATAAATAATAATATAGAAAAAGCTTTAAGAAAATTAAAGAAAGAAGTTAAAGAAACTAAGTTATTATTAGAATTAAAACAAAACGAATATTATAGAAAACCTTCTGAAATACGAAGAGAACGAAAAGCGAAAGCTAAAATTAGACAAAAAAAATTTATTGAAAATTGAGTGTTTTTTATGAATCTATATATTTATATATACATAAAAATACATCACGACCAACTCGGTCAGCATGTGATGTAATCGAATTTTAATCACATTATAGTTCCAAATAACTATATTAAATCCATACAAAATTTATTCCCTAATTTTTGGTCGAATGGGAATTATAATTTAAGGAGAATAGTAATGGATGATCTTTTAAAAGAAGCCATTGCGGATGCAAAAGCAGTTCGTGAAACCGCTCTTGAAAACGCTAAAATCGCTTTAGAAGAAGCTTTTACACCTCGCTTACAATCAATGCTTTCTAAAAAAATTCAGTCTGAAATTGATGATGATGTGAATGAAGAAGAAGGTGATGAAGAAGAAGAAGAGGAAGAAGAGATGGAAGAAGAATCCGTTGAGGATTCTGAAGTAGATTCTGTATCAGAACAAGATGATGATGAAGAAGAAGCTGAAGAAGATGAAATGGAAGAAGAATCCGTTGAAGATTCTGTAGAAGATCCAATGTCGGAACAAGATGATGAAGAAGAAGCTGAAGAAGAAGAGGAAGAAGATGAGATGGAAGAGTCTGATGACCTTGATTTAGAAGCTATTCTGAAAGAATTGGAACTTGAGGAAGATGATGAAGAAGGTGAAGAACCTGAAGTCGAACCTGAAGATGAACCCGATGTTGAAGAATCTACTGGTGAAGTAACTGAAGAAGAAGGCGAAGAAGCTGAAGAAGAAGAGGAAGAAGAGATGGAAGAAAAAGTTGAAGAATCTGATGAAGACGTTAACGAGGAAGAAGATATTGACCTCGAAGAAGTCATCAAAGCACTTTCTGAAGAGGAAGTTGAAGAAGAAGAAGCAACTAAAAGTTCCAAACTTCAATCCGATCTTGATGAGCATCGCAATGTAATTAAATACTTACGTTCTAAACTTAACGAAGTTAATTTGCTTAATGCAAAATTACTTTTCACAAACAAACTTTTCCGTTCTTATGGTTTATCCAATGAACAGAAAATGAAAGTTGTGGAAACTTTTGATAGAGCACATAATCTACGTGAAGTTAAGTTGGTTTACTCCACACTTGCCGAATCTTTCGGTGAAATTAGAACAGGTAAAAAAGAGATTAAAGAAATAAAAGGTTCAGCCTCTAAAGTTGTTGCCTCAACAAAGTCTCCCAAACAGGAAGTAATTTCTGAGGGACATGAGATGAGAGAACGATTTAAGAAGTTGGCTGGTATTCTTTAATATATTGGAGAAAAATAATGAGTAAAAATCTTTCTACAGTCGAAAAGTTGATGGATGGTTTTAATCCATATCGTCAACGCATGGAAGAAACTCGCGGATTGGTCAAAAAGTGGGAGCCGACCGGTTTGTTGGAAGGTATAGATGAAGAACAGAGAGTTCAGGCTATGGCATGTCTTTTAGAGAACCAAGCTCGTCAATTAATTGATGAAGCAAGTTCTACTGGGACTTCTGCTAATTCTGAAGAATGGTCTGGTGTTGCACTTCCCTTAGTTCGTAAGATCTTTGGTGAACTAGCAGCTCAGGAATTCGTTTCTGTTCAGCCTATGAACCTTCCTTCTGGTCTGGTTTTCTATCTGGATTTCAAATATGGTACAGCACAACCTGGATTCACATCCGGTGATCAGGTTTTTGGTGTAACATCTGGTTCAGGTGATCCTACTGATGGTCTTTATGGTGCAGGTCAATTTGGGTATTCGGTTAACGAATCTACAACTGACAGATTTAATACATCTGGTGGTTTAACAGGTTCAGTAACTTGGGCTATGATTGACTTCGAACCATCTCTGTCATCTTCGATGGCAGCTGGTAACTTAAAGTACTTTGATGCTGCGTTATCAAGTTTTACAACACCTGATAAAGAAGGTGTGAGAGCATTTGTTCCTACGGGTTCTGCTGCTTTAACAGCTTATTATCCGGCGTATACTAAAATCTTGAACAGTTCAAGTACAGAAGTTGCCCCTTCAGATGGTGCAGCTACTAAGATTAGATTCATCATAGATGAAGGTAGTGCATGTGAACAAATTAGTGTTCAGTATCATAAACAACCTGCTGACACAACTCGTGGTGATTTTGAAGCATCCAGTGGATTGACTTCAAATCCTGAGACAGATGTAGGTATCCCCGAGATTGATATTGCTATGCGGTCTGTCGCTATTGTTGCGAAGACTCGTAAATTGAAAGCAGTATGGACTCCTGAACTTGCGCAAGACCTTAACGCTTATCATAGTGTTGATGCTGAAGCAGAACTTACTTCACTTTTGAGTGAATATGTATCAATGGAAATCGATCTTGAAATCCTTGATATGCTTCGTGCAAATGCTATTGCTAAGACTGAACGTTGGTCTGCAAGAGTTGGATATGAATATGATTCAGCAACTTCGTTGTTCACACAATCAAGTGGCGAATCTAATGCATATACAAAAGGAACTTGGTTCCAGACATTAGGTAACAAGATTCAGAGTGTTTCTAACGCAATACACCAGAAGACACTACGTGGTGGTGCTAACTGGGTAGTTGTTTCACCTGAAGTTGCTACAGTTCTTGAATCTATTCCTGGATATGCAACATCTACAGATGGTGACTCAACAGCGAAGACGTATGCAATGGGTGTACAGAAAGCGGGTATGTTAAATAACCGTTGGACTGTATACAAGAACCCATATCAGTTTGAAAACGTGGTTCTTGTCGGGTTTCGTGGAAGTAATTTCCTTGAGACCGGTGCAGTGTACGCACCATACGTACCTCTTATCATGACACCTTTGGTGTATGATCCTAAGAACTTCACACCTCGTAAGGGTGTGATGACCAGATACGCGAAGAAAATCGTGCGTCCGGAATTCTATGGTAAAGTTATCGTTGCTGATGTAAACTATGTCTAATAGTTAATTCGGTTTAGGATTACGAAATTAAGGGGAACTATTTTATTAGTTCCCCTTTTTTTATTTAATATTGTTACTTCTTATATTTATTAATGAATAAATGTATTTAATTTAGGAGAAAATGATGGCAGAACTTATTTGGGCAGGCAGTAGTTCCTTTTCGTCAGGCGATACTCCGTATGGATTTTACGATTCAGATACAGAGTTTTCTGGCTCAAGTACCAATTCTGTAGATAGATTTGCTGATTGGGCAGCTCGCAGATTGGGTTTTCCAATTATGTCTGTTGAGTTACAATCTGGTTCATTTTATGCGTGTTATGAGGAAGCTGTAACAGAATATTCAGCTCAAGTGAATCAATTTAATATTAAAGACAATTTACTAACATTACAAGGACGGCCTACAGGCTCATCTAATAATTTGACTCATAAAAGAATTACACCAACTATGGGTAGAACAGTATTTTTGTCTAAACAATATGGTACAGAAGCCGGTGTAGGTGGTGAAGTAGATTGGAAAAAAGGTTCTATATCAGTAACGAGTGGTACTCAAGAATACGATTTAAATACTCTTTTTGCTGATGTTAGTGCGAGTGGTGCTATAGAAGTAAGAAGAGTTTATTATGAAGCTACTCCCGCAATGCAAAGATTTTTTGATCCATATGCTACTACTGGTTATGGTACAATAAATTTAGTTGAAGGATTTGGATTTGGAAATTACTCACCTGCAGTATCATTTACTTTAATGCCTATATTTGAAGATTTACTTAGAGTACAAGCAATTGAAATGAATGATTCTATTAGAAAATCAGCATATACATTTACATTAATTAATAATAAATTAAGAGTTTTTCCAGACCCTGATGAGGATAGAACTTTATATTTTGATTATGTAGAAGTTTCGGATAGAGATGATCCATTATTTACAGAATATAGTGGTTCTGCTAATGTTATTTCTGATTATTCAAATGTTCCATATAATAATATGGAATATAAATATATTAATGATGTTGGTAAACAATGGATACGGAAGTATGGGTTAGCACTAAGTAAAGAATTACTTGGTATAATTCGTAGTAAATATGGCACTATACCTATACCAAACGCAGACACAACTTTAGATGGTGAAACTTTAAGGAGTGAGGCTCAAGCTGAGAAGGAAGGTTTAATAACTGAACTTAGAGAAATGTTAGAAGGAACAAGTAGAAAGGCATTATTAGAAGCGGATAAAGACGAAGCTGAGTTTTTACAGGAAAAATTACAGAAAATTCCGTATCCAATTTATGTAGGATAGAAAAATGGCTAATAGTTCGCGATTTTTCACACAAAAAGATATAGATACTTTTGATAAGTTTAATAAAGAACTTATTGGAGATTTATTTGCCGGAAAAGACGGCGTTATTAGTCAAAAAGTTACACTATACAAGGTTTCGGTTTATGATACTGAAGTTAATATGTATGGTGAAAGTTCTGAAGGTAAGGTATATAAACCAGGTATTCAAGCAACGTGTTTAATAACCGCCGACGATCAAGTTACAGAAACAAATGAATTTGGCCCTGATGTGACGCAAACTGTTGTGTTTGCATTTATTAGACAATCGTTAGTAGATGTTAGTTATGTTATTGAGGTGGGTGATATAATTGATTGGAATACTGGTTATTGGGAAGTATCATCAATTAATGAAAATCAATTTATAGGCGGACAAACAGATTTTAAACATTCCATAATTTGTACAGCGTTCTTATCAAGAATGGCTAATTTAAATATCGAAAGAGTTAGAAGTGTATAATGGCAAGAAATAAACCACTACCAAGAAAACAAAGAGTTATCAATCGAGGTTTTTTATATTCAAGACAAGCTGAAAAAGATAAAACACCAAATATTTCAGTAGGATTGATGGATATAGATTCGGCTATTATATTTTATTTTGAAAATGTTATAAAACCGTCAGTAGAAGATAATGGTGAAAATGTAAAAGTTCCTATAATGTATTCTTCTCCAGAAAGATGGAAAGCTATTTTACGTGATGGTTTTATGCGGGATAAAAAAAGACAATTAATTATTCCTGTTATTACATTTAAAAGAATAACACTTGAGAGAGATGATACAGTTCCACAAGATAAATTAGATGCTAATAATCCTCATCTTTTTTATACGTTTGAAAAGAAATTTTCAAATATAAATAGATATGATAATTTTACTCAACAAATAGGATTAATACCACAAAAAGAATATTATAATGTAACTTTTCCTGATTATGTAACAATAACTTATGATTTTATTGTTTGGACAACATATATTGAACAAATGAATAAAATTGTTGAACGAATAAATTATTCAGCTGGAGCGTATTGGGGTGATCCAGATAAAATGAGATTTAGAACTCAAATAGATAGTTTTTCTGATGCTACGGAAATGAGTGATATTGAAAGATTTGTTAAAACTAATTTTACTGTAACATTACGGGGTTATTTATTACCTGAAGCTAATTTTGATCATCGTTCAACAACTCAAAAATATTTAACACCTAAAAAAGTTATTTTTGGAACTGAAACTGATGTTGCTATTTCTAAACCAGTAGGAACTGCTGGTCAATTTTTAGATGAAGAATCAACTGAAGTTAAAAGTCTTGGACGAGCGACTGAACAAAGTTCATTAGCTGTAGCTCTTGATAATCCATTAATTATAACTCAAGGGACTGGAGTAACTGTTTCAAATACTGGTGCAGAATTTGATGGAAGTAGTAGATTAACTCAACAAATTTCAATTGGTCAACCGGTTACGACAACATCAGATGTAATATTTAATCAAATATCAGGTAGTTCTTTACTCATTGGTGGGGTATTATATAATAGTACTGGTATAAGTAGTAGTATTTATGTAACTGGTTCAGTTACTACTACGGGTGATTTGACAGTTGGTGGTAATGCTACCATAGCTGGAATATTAACAGCAGAAGAATTTCATACAGAATTTGTAAGTTCTTCAATTGTATATTCAAGTGGTTCAACAAAATTTGGAGATGATACAGGAGATAGTCATACTTTTACAGGTTCATTAGGAATAACAGGGTCTTTGAGTTTGAATGATAGTTCTGCTATGGTAGAGTTTTCAAATGATACAAGTTTGGGAGATTCAAGTGCAACAGCAATTGTTACGGAAAATGCAGCAAAAACATATATTGATGATCAAACTTCAAGTCAAAATACATATTTTAGAAAAACATTTGTAAAAACATCAGCATCAATAACAACAGCAACTGCAAGTTTCACCGCGGTTACCGCGTCCGCTCCAAGTGGATTAACTTCTACAGGTGAAAATGATTTTGTCTTTTTTGTTAATGGTCAATATATGGAACATGATGCTATAGCAATAGAACAGTCTGGTTCTACATTATTATTGAAAGTAGATAATAGTAGTATAGGATATGATTTAGAATCAGATGATGAAATATTGGCGTGGGGAAAATTTAATTCATAAAGGATTACTGTGGCAGCAATAATTACAAAAAATCCAATTATATTTACTGCTGGAACTGGTGTAAATATTGATAATGATGGAACAGAGTATACTGGAGAAAATAGATTAACGGTTACAATAGCTATTCCACAAGCAGTTTCTACGAGTTCAAATGTAGAATTTGGTGGAATAACTCTTACTAGACCATTTATAATAGGTAATGAAACGAAGAGAATTAAATTAGACAGTTATGGTATAAGTGGTTCGTTTTCATTAACAGGTAGTTTAGAAACTCCAAGTGATTTAAATGTATCAGGTAGTACAACAATATTAGGTAAAGTTGTAGCAGAAGCTTTTATTCTTGAAAGAAGTTCTTCTCAAACTATACAAAAATCTGGTTCTACATTATTTGGTGATGTTTTAAATGATAGACATGATATGTCAGGAAGTTTAACAGTATCTGGTTCATCAATAAGTTTAAATAGTTATTCAATAACAGAAATTTCAAATGACACAAGTTTAAGTGATTCTAATGCAAGTACAGTAGCAACAGAAAACGCTATAAAATCATATACAGATACTAATGCAAATACAGTTCATACATATTTTAGAAAAAACTATGTTCATACTGGTAGTTTTGTTAATGCTAGCACATCAAGTTTCACAGTTGTTACAGCATCATCACCGACTGGAATAACAGATACAAGTGAAAATGATTTTTTCTTTTTTAATAATAGTCAATTAATGGAATATGATGCATTAGAAATTGAACAAAGTGGGTCTAAACTTTTATTAAAAGTTAATAACAGTAGTATTGGTTATGATTTAGAGGCAGGAGATGAAGTTGTAGCGTGGGGAAAATTTAATTCATAAATTTTACTAAGCCCACTTTTCTTTTACTGTTACCTTAATATTTATTAGTATGAGAATATACAAAGCAACAAACAATGAAAACGGAAAAGTCTATATAGGACAAACTATCCGAAAAATGCACAATGTATTAAGTGAAAGTGCAAAAAGGGGGTGGGAAACAAGAAGAAGAAATGCGCAAAAGGCACTGGAAGAATAGAAAGAATCGTAAATGTCCTACTTGTAGTAGGATAATTTATTATTCGAGAAAAGATGCGTTTGATAGAGCTATTGGTAATAATAGTGTATGTAAATCTTGTGCACAAATGGATAGAAAACTTACTATGGAAACAATTGAAAAAATGAAACAACCAAAAACAATTGAACATAGAACTAAAATTTCTGTCTCACAATATAAAAGGTCATATCAAAGATATTTATTAGAAGTAGAAATACCAGCATTATCATTACATAAGTTTATAGAAGCAAGAAAACAAGGATTTAATTGGTGATTTTAAATGGCACAAATTAGAGGAAAACAATTAAGGTCAAATTTAACAGGGTCATTTTTATTTAGTGGTTCGTACCAGAAATTTTTTAGTGATCAAGTTGTAGTTGGTGATACGCCGCATCCGTCAGCGTCATTTACGGTTTTAATGCAAAATAAAAAAGGAATGCTATTACCTTCAGCATCCGCGGATCCTTCTAATTTATCTACTACTGAAGAGGGGATGGCGTATTTTAATACAACTGATGGTTTGTTAAAACTTTTTGATGGTTCTAATTGGATACCAGCAGGTGATATCAATACTAAAAATACACATCTTACTATGTCTGCTGATATTGATGCTGATGGAAGTAATAGTACAATATTATTTAGAATTGATGGTCAAGATGATTCTAATGTTAAATTAAGATTAAAATCTGATAATTCACATGAAGTAACTGGTAGTGTAAATGTTTCAGGTTCAATAACAGCTTTAAATGCAGTAACAAGTTCTACAACTATAACGACAACTAATATTACAACTGGTTATCCTACTTCTAATTTGTGGCAAAGTAATTTAGGTGGTTCGTATTTTAATAATTTTGATCATACTACTAATGTGTCTGAAATATTAAGATTTATATCTGGATTATTGAGTGCTTCAGCACCAGATGCAAGTCCAAATGCAAAATATTGGAGTTCTATTTCTACTCAAGAAAATAGTTTAGGTAGTACTGATACTGTAGATGGATATTTACCACAAAGTTATGATAGTACAAATGCAACTATGTTATATTTGGTTAATAAAGGTTTAGTTGTTTCAGGGTCTACTATTTTTAGTGGTAAGAGTGTTTATACAAATACAAATTTTACAGTTGATTATGATTCAGTTGCCGGCGGTTCTACAACTGTAACTTCATCAAACGATAGTCAATTGGTTGGACTGGGTGGTTTAACAAGTGGTGGAGCAACTGAATTTAATGTAAGTCAATCATACAAAATACAATTTTCTGATACAGGTAGTAATGGAGTTACGTTTAGTACTGGTTCTGAAAGAGTATATAGTGTAAGTTCATTTGGAACAAGTGATGGAGTAACTTTAGCTAAAATTGCTACCGCAAATCCATCTGTAATTCCTGCGGGATATCAGGATGGAAAATTTGAAGGTATTGGTTCTTTATCAAGAAAATATCATAGTAGTAATACAAATATGTCTTCAAGTGTGAGTGCATCTGGAGCATATACTATGAGTGCGATAATTGGAATAGCTACAGGTTCTGGCGGAACATATACTTATAAAGCGTCAACAACATCTTCAAGATTTTATGCCCCTGTTGCATATATTTCTGAATCAATTGGTATGAATACTTTGAGTATAGGACAAGTTACTCAGAGTTATTTAACAGCCGCAAGTAGAAGTTTAAGTGGAGTTCCTTATTTAACTACAGGTGCTACATATCATTTAAGTGCTTCTATTATGGGTCTTTTTAATCCAATGTATGATGCCAATTCCACACTTGTAGATGATAATATTAGTGGAGAATCATTGTCTAATGTGTCAGTAGCTGGTTCTGGAACAGATGATATAAGTACAAGTGGTGGTACTATTCAAACAGCTAATTCTATATTTGCTTCTAATGGTACTGTAAGATCAACAGGAATAGTTCCAACACGAACTGATACGGGGTCATTAAATGCAATATATACATTAACAGGTACAGGAACAAATATACAACAAGCTGGTGGAAATTTTGGAGCTTCAGTATCAGATGAAACATATACAGTAGCTGTTAGAGCAAAAAATAGAGAATCAACTCGATCTACTTTAGCAACATATACATATTATTTTCATTCTGGTAGTACTTTTGGAAAAGAAGCAACAAGTGGTTCTATGGCATATTATGGTAGAGCCGATGGTTATGATGGCGGTTCTTTAACAGGAACAAGTGAAGCGTTTAGTGGAGAATCATTTAGAATTAAATTAAATAATAATATTACTTCGTTTGGGGGTGAGGCGTTTGATAGTGGTTCAAGAGTAGGTGAACAAGATTTACAAGTTAAACCAGGCTATTTGGTAGATCCAAGTGATAGTTATAGATATTGGTATCCAGATGGATATGGAACAGGTTCATATAAATATTATATTAGAAGATTTAAAGATACAACAACAAGAACTTCTATGACAGTAGATGTTGGTAAAACATTAATTAATTGGAAATCTACTGCAGATGGTGTATCGTGTGTATTATTATTTGAAAGTTCTTGTAGTGGAAGTGCACAAGAATTTTCAAGAGCAAGAATATATGATCCATCAGAATTAGTAAGTAATGCAATTTCAAGTAGTATTGCACACCAAACGGATTTTCATTTAAATCCAGTTACAGATGCAATAGATTTGTATGGAAATACTGGTGGTTCAAAAAGTTCTAATGAATATACAATACCAATTAGAAATGCTGATGGAATGTATATGGATGGTGGTACTAATGGAGATGAGTACTATTTAATATTGAGATATAAAAGTAATCCTTCACCTGTAACCACAATAACAGTTGGTTATAGTTAGGAGTAAAAATGGGATTTATTGATAAAACAGCAAAAGCGATTAGATTATTAGTATCAAGAAGATATACTCATAATGCTTTAACAGATGCACAAGAAGCGTTTACGAATACGTTTGATTTGAACGCGTCTGAAATTTACGCAAATCAAAATTTAATACCTACATCATCTTTACCGTTTAGTGGTAGTTCTCAACATCTTTCAACATATATTACACAAGGAAAAACTGTATTAAAATATTGGTATAGACATAAATTAACTAAGTCAAATGTTAATAATGAAGTTTGGTTTTTCTTAAATCCAACAGGAAGCGATTCTGGTATTGGTGCACAGTTAATAGATGATAATCAACAAGTTAATTTTATATCACCTAAATATTCTATATCATCATTAGCAAACTCGGTTACTGAAGATGCTACCCCTGGTTATGGTGTTGTTGTTTATGTATCTTCTGCGGTTAGTCAAAGTATTCAAACAGGTTCATTGGAAGCATCAGAAAAAGTTTCTTCGAATAATTATGCTTTTGATTATAAAACTGGTGTTTTACAATTTAGTAGTAGTGCATATGATCCAAGTGATTCTCAATATACGTATATAACAACATATCAGTATGTGGGTGAAACTTTAGAAGCAAAACTTAATACACTTGAAACAGATACACCATTTAGTAAAACTGGTTCTTATTTTTCAACACATGGTAATTTAAAAATGACTGGTTCAGTAGATATTTCTGGTTCATTAACTGTTAGAGGACAAACACTTATGGATAGTTTATTGAGTGGTTCTGATTCTTTGATAGTTAGTGGTGCAATGACAATAGCAAAACAAACAGCAACTAATGCTATACAAAGTGCGTCTATTACTATTGGTAATCTTGGAACATTTGCGACACCTGAACAAGCAGGTATTATTGATTTAGGTGATAGGTTTAATTAAAATGTATAATTTATATATTTATATAAGAGATAATATATCTATGGGAGATAATTAATGGCTCAAATTATTAGATTAAGACGAGGAACTTTAGCTGAGTTAAGTAGCGTAACCTTATCCAATGGTGAACTTGGTGTAGTAACAAGCTCTGTTGCTAATGTAGGAGATGCAGTATTAAAAAGTGCTCTCGTAGTTGGCCATACTGATGGAACAAATCGTTTAAGTATTGCAAGAGTTATTACAGGAAATGCAACTCCAGATTTAAGTGGAATAACTGGTGGTGCAGCATTTAATGATATGTTATATCATGAAACTGATGCTAAAGCACTTAAAGTTTTAAATACAGGTGGTAATACAACCTTAGATTTATCAGCTAATATATCTGTTAGTGAAATTGCAGGTAATGTAAGTGCTTCTGTAACTTCAACTGGTTCATTTGGTTATCTTAATGTAGATGGTGATGCAGTAATTGGTGGTAATTTAACTTTCGGTGATGCCGCATCTGATTCTGTTACTTTTGGAGCCGATATTACTTCTAATGTAATACCAGATGCAAGTGATTC
>MPLZ02115738.1_pt1 | contig 17215 bp, 16 predicted proteins | sample 1617311 | NCBI WGS metagenome assembly MPLZ02 (sample SAMN05944806, study PRJNA350692) | marine metagenome | biome: marine; feature: ODZ; material: water; isolation source: 160 m water sample filtered on 0.2 um supor filter | place: Pacific Ocean | collected 2012-04-08 | depth 160m m | reverse complement strand
GCAAAGCTATGGTCACCAGTAGCAGCATTAGCCACTTTCCAGATGCTCGACACGCTTTCCCATTTCTCCACTTTGAAGGTCCGCCGCGGATTCGGCAGTCAAAGCATGTACTTCAATCTCTTTCTCGAGCACATCGAGGGAAATAGTGCCGGGTGTCAAGGTGATTGAGTTAGCAAAACTGACGCGACCCGGTACCGTCTGCTGATTTGCGGGCACTCGGATTATGGTTGGTTGAATCGGAAGGCTGGGTCGTGTGATTCGCCATGCGACATCAATACAGGCGCGAACGATTTCTTTAGCTAGCCAGGGTGCATAGCGAAGTAGCCCGGGTATCAGCCCCAAAGGTTGTCCTTCTGCATCGATAACACCCATGCGATGGCTGACCAAGGTTACGGTTGCCGCAGAGAGCAATCCGAGACTGAGCAGAAACGGATCGAAGTGTCCCGACAACGCGATCCATAAGCCGATTGTCAGAAAAAAAAGTATTAAAAGACGTAACAAGTCGGTGATCCAGTGGTCAGTGTCGTGGTCGAGCGGGATGGTGGGTGTCTCGCGCCGATTCAGGCTGTGGCTGCCCCTAATGCTCGTCGGCTAGCTCGTGCTTCTCGTAGCCGCTGTGAATCAATATCAACCAATACCCGCTCTACGTAGTCGATATGCCGATCTGATGCGGAGCGCGCATCATCAGGACCACCGTTTATGATCGCGGTCATCAAGTGATAGTGCTGGTCTCGGATGTGGTCAAAGCGCCCCGGCTGTGTGTAGAGATTCTCCAGGTTGTAGCGGATGCTTTTCCGCAGCAGCGAAAATAGACTGCGCATCACATGTACCAGAACAACATTGTGCGATGCTTCCGCAATGGCGAGATGAAAGCTCGCATCGGCTTTGGCTTCTATTGCAGCATCCTGCTGGCGGTGACAAACAATCAGTTGTTTGTAACTGTTTCGAATCTGTTCGACATCCGACTCGGTTCTTCGCTTGGCTGCGTAATAGGCAGACAATGATTCAAGCCCATGGCGTAGTTCAAGCACGTCTGCATGAGAGTCCAGTGAATTACTGATGAGTTCCAGCAGTGGATCTTCAAGTGCGGGATTCAGGGATTTCGTCACAATGGTGCCCCCACCACGGCGTGCGACAAGCAGACCGCGGGCAGACAGTTTCTGTAGCGCCTCACGCAACGACGGGCGGGAGACGCCCATTTGCTCAGCAAATTTACGTTCGGCGGGTAGGCGCTGACCCGGTTTCAGCGTGCCTTCGAGAATCGACCGCTCAATCTTTCCGACGACGATGTCTGAAACGCTCGGAGTATTCATAAATTTCCTGGTAATTTGGTATGACCAAAGATATGTTGACCATAACACTCCTGGTGTTTTAGGTAAATGACAAGCGACCACTTTTGCTGTCTCCCCGCCGGTTGGCCGGAACGAAAGCCTTACCCGGCATCAACTACACTATAGTTGCGGTGGTAAGCACGGGGCCTATGATACCGACCCCTTTAACCTGATATATCGGAGACCCTCGTTTGATTAGCAGTATGACAGCTTTTGTTCAGCACGAATCACAGTCAGAGCAAAGCCGGCTGGTGTGGGAGATTCGTAGCGTAAATCATCGGTATCTGGAAATCTCCATGAGACTGCCTGAGGAACTTCGTAGCGCGGAAATGATGTTCCGTGAGACCATTAAGGCGTCATTGAGCCGGGGCCGGATAGACGCTGTACTCAGACACCAGTCAGCTGAATCTTCAGCCAATAGCCCCGAGCTCAACCTGGATACAATAAACCAGCTGATGGCCTGGTCGAGAACCGTGCAGTCCACAGTGCCTGTTGCGGGTGAACTATCTATAGCAGATATTCTCAAGTGGCCTGGTGTGCTGACACCCGAGCGGATCGATGAGGACCAGCTGAGCGTAACTGCTAAAGATGCTTTAGCGAATGCCTTGTCCGCACTGGCCAGTCAGCGGCAGCGTGAGGGTCGACAGCTGGCTGTGGTGATCAACGCGAAACTTGCGGCTGCTCGGGATATCGTTATCGGTGTGCAAGGCCGCGGGCCCGAACTGGAGCAGTACGCCCGTCAGCGTCTCAACGAACGTGTCAGTGAATTTGCTGAACAGTTGGAGCCCGGACGATTTGAACAGGAGCTGGTACTGTTACTGGCTAAATCCGACATAGCTGAGGAGATCGATCGGCTGCAACTTCACCTGGCCGAGGTTGCAAATATTCTCAATGGGTCGGGTCCCGTGGGTCGAAGACTCGATTTTTTGATGCAGGAACTCAACCGAGAAGCCAATACCCTGGGCTCAAAATCAAATCACCCCGAAACCACAACTGCAGCGGTCGACCTTAAAGTGCTGATCGAGCAGATGCGCGAGCAGATCCAAAACATTGAGTAGGTGCAGTGTGTGACTGGCCGGCAGAAGATACCGCAGCTGTTGATATTTTCAGCACCTTCCGGGGGCGGTAAGACGAGCCTGGCCCAGGCCATTGCGAATGACTGCCCACATGTCGTGGTTTCCATATCCCACACGACCCGTAGTCCGCGTCGAGGAGAAGTAGACGGTGTTGATTATTTCTTTGTCAGTCCAGTTGTTTTCGAACAAATGATCGAACGCGGGGAATTTCTTGAGTACGCGAGGGTGTTTGACCATGACTATGGGACATCCACGGGTAGTGTGGACAGAGCTCTGGCAGCACAACAGACAGTGATTCTGGATATAGATTGGCAGGGGGCCCGAAAAGTTCGAGCGTCAAATTCCGATGCGGTCAGCGTCTTTATCCTGCCGCCTTCCATCGAAGCCCTGCAAGAACGTCTCGCCCGGCGTGGACGCGATGACCGAGATCAAATCGACTATCGCATGCAACGAGCAATCACTGAGATGGGGCATTACATTGAATACGATCATATCGTGATCAACGACAGGTTCGACGATACCGTGACCGAACTCAAACAACTCGTGCTCCATCAGCAGCCACCGACGTCAGCAGCTGGATTAGACCTGGCTGCCCTTGTGAATTCCGCAGAAAACGTTAAACTCAAAACTTCAGATACCCCAGACAGTTAGCGCAGCCTCCTCGACCGGATCGAAGGCAGACCTGGTCAGCCGCGTACTTGTTCGCAGTTCCAGACGGAAAAAGACTGCATCCCCTAGTTTGCCGGAGAAACAAAATGGCCAGAATTACCGTCGAGGATTGCCTCGAAAATGTCGAGAACCGATTTCAGCTGGTGCTGGTTGCCGCAAAACGTACCCGGCAACTGGCATTTGGAGCGGACCCCTTGGTACCGGAAGACCGTGATAAGCCAACAGTCATTGCACTACGCGAGATTGCAGAAGGGTTGGTAACCCCGAATATTCTCGAAGAAGAAGAAATCGATCTCGAGAAAGAACTGTTCGGTGAAAGTGAAGAGATTCAAACCGAAGCTGAGACGGAGACAAAAGATCTGAGTCTGAAAGAAGATACCGCAGCCAACGAGTCCAGTGCGGCAGACAACGATACAGGTGACAGCAATGCCGACAACAGCAGTAACAACGAGGAGGAAAGAACCTCAGTCCAGTAAAGTAGGACGACCGCCCGCATCAACAGGCAAGGTGGTCATCAGTGATCTGATCGAGGTTCTTGAGGAGTATCTAGATCCCAAAGAAGTAAAAGCCGTCTATAAGGCTTATCTGTTCGGTGCGGATGCCCACGATGGTCAGCGCCGCCGCAGCGGCGAGGCCTTTATATCCCATCCCCTGTCTGTTGCGTTGATTCTTGCGGACATGCGGCTTGACAGCCCCAGTATCTCTGCCGCCATCCTTCACGATGTTATAGAAGACACCCCCACTTTACGCGAGCAGCTGGCGGAATCGTTTGGTGAAGATGTCGCGTTATTGGTTGATGGTGTCAGCAAGATCGACCAGATCGAGTTTGAATCTAAGGAACATGCGGAAGCGGAGAACTTCCGTAAGATGCTCCTGGCAATGGCGAAGGATATCCGGGTGATCCTGATTAAGCTGGCTGATCGAATCCATAATATGCGCACCCTAGATTCTTTGCGTTCAGATCAGCGTAAGCGAATCGCCCAACAAACATTCGATATATATGCACCTATCGCCAACCGACTGGGTATGTATACCTGGACCCAGGAACTGGAAGACTTAAGTTTCCAGTTCCTCTATCCCAAGCGTTACTCCGCGATTCGCAAAGAGATCAGCAAACGACGGGGCAATCGCAAGCGGGTTGTTGACCGTTCACGTTTGAAGATTATTGAAGAACTCGAGGAGATCGGGATAGATGCGACCGTAGTCGGTCGTGAGAAAAACATCTACAGCGTCTACCGAAAAATGCAGGATCGGCGGGTACCGATGGCGGAAATGGGTGACATCTTTGCGATTCGCATTATCGTGAATACAGTGGACGAATGTTATCGGGTGCTGGGCATTATTCACAACTTGTACAAACCGGTACCCGGTATGTTCAAGGACTACATCGCGATCCCCAAAGCCAACGGCTATCAATCACTGCACACACAGTTGTTTGGCACATTTGGCCAGAGTATCGAAGTACAGATCCGAACCACCGACATGCACCGGGTTGCAGAGTCGGGCGTCGCCTCACACTGGCGTTACAAGTCTCATGGCGGTGAAGCGCCACCGCAGATAGTGGCCCATAGCTGGTTAGTCGATCTGATAGAAACCCAGCAAGAGTCAGGTAATCCCTCGGAATTTCTCGAGCACCTAAAGACCGACCTTTTCCCCGATGAGATCTATGTGTTTACACCTAAAGGCGATATAAAGAAGCTCCCTAAAGGCGCCAGCGCGCTGGATTTTGCCTACGCAGTCCACTCGGACATCGGTAATCACTGCATCGGTGCCAAGATCGGCAATGAAGCCATACCGCTGCACCATGTGCTCAACAATGGGGATCACATCGAAGTACTCACAGCACGGTCGGCATGCCCAACACCGCTGTGGCTTCATTATGTTGTCACCGGCAAAGCCCGTGCATCAATACGGAATTACCTTAAGTCCCAGCAGGAAGGAGATGCTGCCAAACTCGGTCGTCAGTTACTTGACCAGGCACTGACATCTGTGGGTCTGACGACCCGGTTAAAGACCAGCCAGAAGATTGGGTTGCTCAAACGACTCGATCGAGAAGACTGGAATGAGTTGTTAGCGGATATCGGATTGGGTAAACGCCTACCCATGATGGTCGCGCGCCAATTGTTGCCCGACAGTAGTGTCCCTTCGAAGAAAACTAAAAGTGGGCCTCTCCCGATCAAGGGTGTTGAGGGGATGAGTGTGTCTTATGGCCGATGTTGCCGGCCCATTCCCGGCGACAAGATAACGGGCCTGTTTTCCGTTGGTCGTGGCATTGTTATTCACACCACAACCTGCCCTAATGCTGCTAAACAGGCAAAAAGCGTCGAGAACTGGATCAGCGTACAGTGGTCGGATGAAGTTAAGGGGGAATTTGCGGCAGACATACGACTGGAAGTGCTCAACCGCCGGGGTGTACTTGCTCAGCTGGCTGCACTGGTCGCCGAAGAAGGATCCAATATCAACAGTGTTGCAGTCAATGCGCGGGATAATCGTAATTCGACGATTCGTTTTACGATAGAAGTTGCAAATCGCCAACACCTTGCCCAGATTATTCGTCGGCTAAGAGCACGACGGTCAGTAATTCGCGTATTCCGAGCAAGAGGATAATGCTCCAGGTGCAGCCAACTGAATGAGGGACAAAACACGATGACCAGTAGACAGGCTATCAGTACTTCGCAGGCGCCGGATGCGATCGGTGCTTATTCACAAGCGGTTGTTGCCGGTAATACGCTTTATATATCCGGGCAAATACCCTTAGACCCGGAAACTATGGAGGTGGTCGGAGGTGACATGGAAACACAGATTCGACGTGTGTTCGATAACCTGTCGGCAGTTGCTGAAGCTGCCGGTGCGAGCCTTGCCGATGCTGTCAAGTTGACAGTTTTTTTGACCGACCTGACTGACTTTCCGACGGTCAACCAAGTAATGGCTGAGTATTTTGATGAACCCTATCCTGCCCGAGCCGCTATCGGTGTGGCTGCGCTTCCCAAGGGTGTTCCAGTCGAAGTTGAGGCGATTGTTTATCTGCCGGCATAGGACAGTGCGAATAGCCGTTTGATTGGTGGAAAGCTAGGCCTGTCTCATGCTGCCGGTTAACCCACTCCGTGGCTAACCAACATTTGCTCGAACCAGCCGGGGCCAGGGCAGCGTCTCAGGCAATCACCACGCTTAAGGGTGTTGGCCCCCAAATCGAATCCCGGCTTGCCCGGTTGGGAATCCGCTCAGTCCAGGACGTCCTGTTTCATTTGCCACTGCGCTACCAGGACCGCACACGATTTTCACCCATGGGTGGACTGACAGCCGGTAGCGATGTACTTGTAACCGGTGTGATCGAGCTTTCCGGCGTGCGCATGGGACGTCGTCGTAGCCTGGTGTCGGTTATTTCAGACAATACCGGCACACTCACAATGCGACAGTTCCGATTCACAGCAACCCAACAGCGCGCACTGGCACGAGGGGGCTTGATCCAATGTTTCGGTGAAGTTCGCCAAGGTCCAACTGGCCTGGAGATGGTTCATCCTGAATACCGGTTGCTGCACAGTGAGTCGGAGGCGACTACAGAGCAGACATTGACAGCCGTGTATCCGACTACCGATGGCGTCGGCCAGCGTAAATGGCGGGATATGATCAGGCAAGCGCTGCCACGTTGTGCCACGGAGATTGAGGAGTTATTACCTAAGGGCGTCGACGTTCCCGGTATGGAGATATCGTTGGCCGACGCCCTCACCATACTGCATTGTCCACCTGTAGGGACCGATCCTCTTTTGCTGATGCAGGGGTCTCATCCTGCCCGGCAAAGGCTGGCATTTGAGGAGATGCTCTCGCATCATATTGCGATACGACAGCGGCGATCCCACCGCGATCGGCTGTGTGCTCCGCTGATGCCGCCGTCTACCAGGCTTTGGCCACAACTCTGTGAGCAACTGCATTTTCCGCTGACCAGTGCACAGGTTCGAGTTGTTGAGGAGGTGTTCAACGATCTGGCCGGTACTGTTCCTACGATGCGACTGGTACAAGGGGATGTAGGATCCGGAAAAACTGTGGTGGCTGCCGCCGCAGTGCTCGCCGCAGTAGAAGCCGGCTGCCAAGCTGTAGTTATGGCACCGACTGAACTGTTGGCCAGACAGCATTTCGATAGTTTTGAGATCTGGCTGAAGGAACTGGGGATAGATGCAGTGTGGCTGACCAGTCGGGCAGCAGCAGCGACTCGTCGACAAGCTTGTCAGCGCTTAGCCAGTGGTGATGTTCAGGTCGGTATTGGTACCCATGCGTTGTTTCAGGACGATGTTCACTATCACAACCTGGGACTGGTGGTCGTAGATGAACAACACCGCTTCGGTGTCGAGCAGCGACTGGCACTGCGAGATAAAGGGCGCTCAGATAATCGTGCACCGCACCAGCTGGTGATGACAGCCACACCGATACCGCGTTCTTTAGCTATGGTGATGTATGCAGACATGGATGTTTCGGTCATCGATAAGATGCCGCCTGGTCGACAACCGGTAGAGACAGTTGTGATACCCAATTCCAGGCGTCAGGCAGTACAGGAACGTATCCGGGAATCCTGCGCCCGGGGTATGCGAGCTTACTGGGTCTGTCCTTTAATCGATGAATCAGAGCTGTTGGACCTAGAGGCGGTGACGCAGCGTGCAGAGTCTTTACGTCAGGATCTGCCTGAACTGAAGATCGAACTGTTACATGGTCGCAACACACCCACAGAAAAAGATGTCGTTATGAACGGGTTCAGGAGTGGCCAGGTCGACCTTTTGGTTGCAACAACGGTTATTGAGGTCGGTGTCGATGTGCCTGAGGCCAGCCTGATGGTGATCGAAAATGCCGAAAGACTGGGATTGGCCCAGTTGCATCAGTTACGGGGTCGAGTGGGCCGTGGAGACCAAAAGTCGGCCTGCGTCTTGATGTATCAGGCCCCACTTGGAGATCGGGCAAAAGCGCGGCTGTCGACGATGCGCGAGACCAATGATGGATTCGAGATCGCGCAGAAGGACCTCGAACTGCGTGGTCCGGGCGAATTACTGGGCACGCGTCAAAGCGGCCTGCCTCAATTTCGCATTGCTGATCTGACCCGCGATCACATGCTACTAGAAAGTGTCCGGGATGTTGCAGCTCAACTGCTTGACAACGGCGAGACGAAGTTGATCGATCGGTTAATCCGTCGGTGGCTCAGAACTGAAGATGGATTTTACAGTGCGTGATCGCCTGTTTCTTTATGTGCGCCTGGCAAGGCTCGATAGACCGATCGGCTGGTTGTTGCTGATGTGGCCCACACTTTGGGCTGTTTGGATTGCTGGTGGTGGTCAACCACAAGTGCAGATCGTCGTAGTGTTTGTTACTGGTGTAATTGTGATGCGTGCAGCAGGATGTGTGATAAATGATTACTTTGATCGCGCATTTGATCCGCACGTCCAAAGAACTCGAAACCGGCCTTTGGCAACGGGCGACGTCTCTACGCGCGAGGCGCTGATCCTGTTTGCAGCCCTTATGATGGTTGCACTGGGGTTGTTGTTAACCCTGAACCGACAAGCCATTGTACTGGGCTTCATTGGTGCAGCGATTGCGATCAGTTACCCACTATTTAAACGCTTCACACACCTACCACAACTGGTTTTAGGGATTGCTTTTTCCTGGGGGATTCCGATGGCATTTGCTGCACAAACCGGTCGTGTACCGGCACTCGCCTGGTGGATCCTGTGCGCTAATCTGTTGTGGACGGTCGCTTACGATACCATGTATGCGATGGCTGATCGGCCCGACGACCTTAAAATCGGAGTTAAATCTACCGCCATTCTTTTCGGTCGATATGATCTATTGGCCAACGCGGTGTTGCAGGCTCTCGCACTGGCGGTACTTGGCATCATCGGCTGGGGGCTGCATCTGAGCGCTTGGTACTATCTGGGTCTGGTTGGTGCTGCGGTAACGGCTGGTTATCAATACCGATTGTGTCGCGGGCGCGATCGGGACATGTGTCTGAAGGCGTTTATCAACAATACCTGGTTCGGTGCCTGTGTATTTGCCGGTCTCGTAGTTTCCTTGCGCTTGAACTGAGTGGCGGCAGCGAACACATCCCCACCGACATCGATCAGGCGGGGTCCAAGTTGGCGTAGGCCAACACCAGCCATTTGCTGCCAGCAGTTTCGAATCGAACCTGAACTCGGGCATGCTCACCCTGCCCCTCTACACTAAGGACAGTACCATGACCGAACTTGGCATGATGTACGCGAGCACCCAGGTTGATACCCGGGCTGCTTGTTTGAGCCACGGTGTTCAGAACTTCGGCAGGTGTTGAGGTAGCCCGGGGCAATACGGTGGACGAACGGACTTCATCAACCAGTTCCGCCGAGATTTCGCTTAGGAAACGAGACGGGCGGGTATAGTTTTCCCGGCCATGCAGCCGCCGGACCTCAGCCCAGGTCAGAAAAAGTTGCACCATGGCCCGGGTCATACCGACGTAACACAGACGTCTCTCCTCCTCGAGTCGACCCGGTTCATCGATCGAACGCTGATGCGGAAAGAGGCCCTCTTCCAGCCCGCACAGAAATACAAGCGGGAACTCAAGTCCTTTGGCTGAATGAAGGCTCATTAGCTGTACGCAGTCTTCCCACTCTTCTGCCTGTCCTTCACCGGCCTCCAGCGCAGCGTGGGCGAGAAATTCCGATAGTGGGTCCGGATGTTGGTCATCGGCCGGGTCGTAATTGAAATGACGGGCTGCACTGACGAGTTCTTCGAGGTTTTCTACCCGCGTCTGCGCTTTTTCACCGTGTTGTTTACGGTAGTGATCGATAAGCCCGCTACGTTGCACAACGATGTCCGTCTGTTCAGTTAGATCAAGATCTCGTGTCGATACGTCAAGCGCTTCGATGAGATCGACAAAACATTTCAGCGAGGTCCGGGCTCTTGTGGGTATTTGTGTTTTGTTTGCCAATTCAACCGCAGCGGTCCACATGGAGGTGTCAGACGCCCTGGCATGTTCACGGATTGCGGTGGCTGTTCGTGCACCGATGCCGCGAGTGGGGACATTGACGACCCGTTCAAAAGACGGATCAGAGTGGCGATTTGAGATCAGGCGCAGGTATGCCAGAGCATCTTTGATTTCGGCTCGTTCGAAAAATCGGAGTCCACCATAGACTCGGTAAGGAATGCCTTCACTGAGCAGGAGTTCCTCAAAAACACGGGACTGTGCATTCGAGCGATAGAGGATGGCAATAGAATCACGGCGATTGCCTTCGTGCACCCACTCGCGAAGGTGTTCCAAGACGAACCGGGCTTCGTCGATTTCGTTAAATGCAGCGTAAAGCCTAATCGGTGCACCGGCCTGATCTTCAGTCCAAAGTTTTTTGCCCATTCGGCCGACGTTGTGGTCAATTACACTGTTTGCGGCCGCGAGAATTGTTCCAGTAGATCTATAGTTCTGTTCCAGCCGCAGGATCTGCGTATCGGGAAAGTCTTTCTGAAACAAGTTCATGTTCTCAATTCGGGCGCCCCGCCAGCCGTAGATCGACTGATCGTCGTCGCCCACAGCAGTGATGCTGTTGCGCGGTTGCGCCAACAGTTTCAGCCAACGGTACTGTATGGTATTGGTATCTTGAAACTCATCGACCAGGATGTGCTGAAATCGTTCCCGGTAAGCGTCGCGAATTGGTCCGTTGTTCTGAAATAGCTCCAGGCTCCGTAGCAGAAGTTCTGCAAAGTCAACCAGTCCAAAACGCTGACACAGTGATTCGTAATGGGCGTAAATCTGGGTCAGAGTCTGATGCTGGTTATCTGATGACCCTTCAAGTTGTGGAGGCCGCCGGCCCTCCTCCTTGTTGCTGTTAATAAACCACTGTACCTGTCGCGGTGGCCAGAATCCCTCATCAAGATTCAATTCTCTAAGTGAACGCCGCACCAGACGGTGCTGGTCCTGGGCATCAAGGATCTCGAAAGAATCAGAAAGACCTGCATCGGCATAGTGAGTGCGCAGCAAACGGTGTGACAGGCCATGAAACGTGCCGAGCCACATATTGCGCATAGGAGAACCGATCATGCGTTCTACCCGATGTCGCATTTCCTGAGCCGCTTTGTTGGTGAACGTAACAGCGAGGATAGACAGTGGCGACACTTCAAGTGCTGTCACAAGCCAGGCGATTCTGTGGGTCAGAACGCGGGTCTTGCCGCTTCCGGCACCGGCAAGAACAAGCATCGGACAGGGATCTTTGGATACTGCCTGGCGCTGAGCGTCGTTCAGATCATCAAAAATGAAAGACACGTCCATATCCGCTAAACACTCAAGTCAAGGACGCTAGGTTGAATGTTGCCTTTCGGCACTTCGGGTCGCTGTCGATCGTCGATAATAACGGCCATGACTTAACCTGGGATCCGCTGCGAGTGGCGTCATCGGTTCTGCCTGCCACACACCTGGGTCCAGTTCTGGGAAAAACACGGTATTTCCAGCTGAGATCTTGTCAGGCACCTGCGTGACATCGATGAAATCACAGAATTCAAGGGCTGCTGCATAGAGCTGTCCACCGCCGATAAACCAGACGTCGCCAGTACAGCTGGCCAGGGCGGTTGGGATCGTTGTATAGCACTGGACACCATCCAGCAGCGAGCGGGTGATTACAATGTTGCGTCGCCCGGCCAGTGGTTTTGCACCCATCGATTCCCACGTGCCGCGGCCCATAATGATGGTGGTGCCCAGGGTCAGCTGTTTAAAACGTTTCAGGTCGGCCGAATAGTGCCAGGGTAGTTTTCCATCTGCCCCGATGACACGGTCTTGAGTGATTGCCACAATTGCTGCGCGCAATGTCAGTCCCTAACTTGGGCCGGTAGAAAATTCCTGGCAATCAGTGCGGCTTCTGTTGTCATCGTACGACTACACGGCTACCTTGAAAGTAATCGCCTGCTCGGGTTCGTATCCGGCCAGAGAAAAAGTGCTGAGCAACTCGTCCGTCGTGGCACTGAGGAGGTCTTCCACGTCGTTGAGCGATCGAATAGCACTGTTTATGGTCAGCCGTGGCAATGGTTTGGGGTTTCGCAGCAGCTGATCTCGTAAACCAGGTACATGGTCGTACTCTGCCATACTGCCATCAGGCTTGGCGGTATAGATGTGCGCATCGATCAAGGTGTGCCCAAAGTAACCCACCGGTATACCCGCGAACTGCCCAAACAACTCGAGCAGGAAAGCGTAACCGGCGATGTTATAGGGTAGCCCTAGCGCAACGTCACAACTACGCTGGGTTAAGTGTAGGCACAACAGGGGTTCGCCAGCCTCGTCGCGTTGAACATTGAGTACCCACAGCGCATGGCAGGGGGGTAAACCGCTGAACTGGGCATTGCCCGGTGCCCAGGCGGATACCACCAACCGGCGACTGTCCGGATTTTGCCTGAGCTCTTTTACAACCCAGGCCACTTGATCGTTAAACGAGGCCTTGTCCTGATCATGTACTGGGAAGTGTCGCCAGTAGTTGCCATAGGCACTGGGCACGTGGCCGTCTTCATCTGCCCAAGGGTCCCAAAACTTACAACCATGCCGGCGTAGCAGGCCAATATCGGTCCTGCCCGACAGAAACCACAGATTCTCAACGACGATATTTTTCCAGGAAATCTCTTTGGTGGTCAGTAGTGGAAAACCCTGTCGCAAGTCAATCTGATAATTCAAATTAAAGATTGAAAGAGTATCAACGCCAGTTCGATTGGTCTTTCGATGACCGTGACTGAGTACGCTTTCGACGACATCAAGATACTGCTGCAATATGCTGTACTCTACTTGTGCTGGGGATCTGCTGAGCCAGTGGCTACAACACTTGTTCTGAGAAATAATGCTCTATCGCTTTACGTGCGACGTAGGCCGATTTTACATACCATTTTTCTTTGTTGATACAAAGAACCGCGTAAGCCAGCTTACGGTCACTGCGATGGGCATAGCCTACAAACCAATCGTAAGTACCGGCAGGATCTGTCCCGTTGAGTGTGCCGGTTTTACCACCGACTTCGACGTTTGACATCTTGCCGGTGAAAAAGTTATTGAAAGACTTTTTTGCCGATCCTTTGCGTACTGTTAAAGTCATCATAGTCTGTAGTTGGCGGGCAGTTGACTCGCTGAACACCTGTTGGGCATAGGGATCATCATCAGCATACAGAACGATACCGTTGGTATCCGTAATTGCATCGATCAGACTCGGCTGGACAATAAACCCCCCGTTAATGGTCGCTGCAGCCAGGACTGCGGCATGGATGGGACTCATCGTGGTATTTTGGGTCCAGCCAGACGCGGTTTCTACGATAGACCAGGGGTCGTCCAGGTTTAACACGAGGCGGCTGGCACTTATCTCGACATCACTTTTCATCTCCCGATTGAATCCCAGTCGTTCTGCGTAATCCAGCAGCGCTTTACCGCCGACTTGCTGTACACCCAGTCGACCGAATACGCTGTTAACAGATTTGGCAAAGGACATTTTCAGAGGCAGGTGCCGGGTCCATTGATTGTCCTTGTGGTGTAGTACATGTTTGCGGTAAAGGCTGGTGGTTTTACCGTTGAATGGAATGACAGTGTTAGCGTCAACTTTCCCCAGATCGACAGCAGCGCCTGCTGTTACAAGCTTGAAGACCGAAGCAGACGGATATGTTGCCTGTAAAGCGAAATTGGCAGTGGGCTTTGTCTTTCGACGATGATTGACCAGTGCCAGAATCTTGCCGGTATCAGGATCCAATCCAACAAACATCCCGTAATCCGGTCCATATTGTTCAAAAATCGCCTTGACCGAATCACGTAGTGCCCGATCGGTGTTGTAGTGGATTGTTGCGGGCAGTTGCCGGCCCTGACTGGTAACGGTGATCTCGTGTGGATACGTATTGTTCTGCACTGATGACGTTATAGCGCCACTGATGACTTGTCGATCTACACCCCACACGGCACTGCGTTGCCATTCTGTGGAACTCAGATGTTCCGGCCAGGACAACATACCACCAATCAGGATCACGCTCACAAGCGCAATCTGCAGCGGACCAGACAGGGTTTTCTGGCTGATGGTTTTACAACTGCGCTGGTTGCTCATATGGACGGGTTGTGTAGTTGTTGACCAGGATGGCAGGTGCACCGGCGTTCAACGGGGCCTCACGCAGCAGCACCTTTTTCGTGAATCGCTCCGCGTTTAGCTGGTATGGACCATATGATATCTGAGTATAAGGTGACTGAAGGGGAGAAAACATCTCGATGGCTGTCTGATCAGCTGGTCATGGTCTCTCGGGCCTGATTGATCAGGGTAGCTAGGTAATCCGATCCCCCACGATCGCTGTGCAGACGCTGTATTAGACGGCGATGCGCGGCTTTGATTTCCTTGTTCGATGCGTCTTCGGGAACACCTAGAATTTCCGCAGCTTCCCGCCGGCTCATGTGACCGCTGGGTGGCACTGTCGTCGTGTCCCCAGTGTCGGCATCCGCTCTCCAGTTTTCGCCATGGTGGCGATCAAGATAGGTTTCGAGCAAAGCAGCAGACTGGGCATCCTGCGCCTGACAGGTAGATAACAGGTCGAGTAGATTTTCGAGGCTCATCTGCTCGAGCTGCTGTCCGGCAAATGCCCCGGCAATAACTTCACCTGCCAGATCACCGCTGTCGTGATCCAGTGTCATGCGTAGAAAATCGGTTTCCACCTTTGAGACCTGGCCAGAAGCTGGGCCACGTGTCGATTTGAACATCTGCCATACACGACGCGCCATTAATACCCGTTGTAGCCAGGGCAGTGCCGCACTGACTGCTGCAAACATCCAGTGAATTCGGCCGGTCACTACCAGCAGCAACAGCATACCGGCGACGCCGTAGAGCAAAATCATCTTGAGTGCCTTGCTACGTTGGGCTGGTGTGGCCTTGCCGAGCCACGATGCCAGCCACATCAAACCCACCAGAGCGACTAAAGCGAGTACCAGCCTGATCATATTTTCAGTTCTTTTTGCTGATCTGGTGACTGAGTTTGAGTACAGTACCACCGCGTTTACGACCGAATTGCTCAAGTGCTTTCTGCCCCCCGGCTGCATAAACCGCCACGGCACAAAGAAGATCGCGCAACTGTGCAGCGCTGTTAGCGTCGAACCGGCACCAGGCACCCGAACTGAGCCGAGCAATGTTGCGAAACGTTCGCTCAGTAATCGGGTCGTCACCGTCCTGAAAAATGAACACTGGGATTCGGAGGATGCCAAGCTCACCGGCCAGTTTGCACAGAACATCCGGGTCTTCTTCCATGGCATCACCGACAAATACCAGAGCGTTGACGGGCTGGCCTTGTTTTGTGGCGTGTGAGAGAACGCGGGCAATCTGGGTCTGTCCTGCGGCACAACGGATGGCAGTCATGTGTTTGAGCAAAGTCTCGGCGTTACTCGTCCAGGGTGTCGAGGAGAACTGCATAAAGCCACGGTAGTGAACGAGCTGTACGTCCAGACCACCCAATGTGTCGGTTTCTTCAAACATCTGACCCTGAATGTGACAGGCTCTGTCCCACAAGGGTTCCCGACTGGCAGTAGCATCCATCGCGAACAGCAGCCGTCCCCGGCCGCTTGGGCGGGAAGCCAGTGGTGTGGATCTCACCCGCTGCAGAAAGTTATCGATGTCTTCGCGGCTTGATGTTTCCAGCGATCTGTTGGGTGGTTTTTTCAATTGCAACAGCGCTTAACAATCAGGTGATCAAGACGGATCATAACACTGTAGAGAGTCTGTCCGCAGATGCTAAGGTGAGGATCTGGACTGCCATTTAAGAGAGAATACGATCAATGATTTCAGACACGTCTTTAGACAATGCGGGTTGTGCTTGAATGTGTTCAAGCTGCTCACGCATCATTTCCTGTCGTTCACGGTTGTAACGTCGCCAGAGATTGAAGGCTGACAGTAGTCGGGCTGCGACCTGTGGATTGGTATGGTCTAGTTTCAATATGTATTCGCTGATGAATGCATAGCCTTGACCATCGACCTGGTGAAAATGAAGCGGGTTGGCATGGGCGAAAGCCCCGAGCAGGGAGAACACTTTGTTTGGGTTTTCCAGCTGAAACAGGTCATGTGATGTGAGCGCTTTAACGTGACCGAGCGTTCCAGGCAAATCCGCCGTTGCCTGAACCCGGAACCACTTGTCCATCACCAGCGGGTAATCGTGCCAGCGATCGAAAAAATGTGCCAGAGCAGCGGTGCGTTCTGGATATGGTGAACAGGCGAGCAAGGTTAAAGCAGCCAGCGCATCGGTCATGTTATCGGCTGCGTGCAGCTGGTGGCTGGCCAGACGTGTGAACTCGGGTTGTTCAAGCGCCATCAGGTAAGACAGACAGGTATTACGCAGGGCACGCTGACCACTGTTGATGCAGTTGGTTTGGTTGGTGCCTGTCGCCTCGAACCGGTGGTAAAGCGCTTCAAAATCGGCTGTAAATCGTGTGGCCAGTATTAGTTTCACTGTTTTTCTGGCCTGGTGGAGCCGGTCCGGCTCAATGATGGGGGTGATCTGCGAAAGGTGGGTATGATCTGGTAGAGCCAAGGCATAGGCTTGAAACGATCTGTCATCGAAGTCGTGCCGTAACGTATTTTCAAAGGCCACTGCAAAACGCTCATTGAGCGAAAACGAATTGCCCTCAACAGCCGCCTCGAACGCGCGCAATACTTCGGTGCTGGAAAGGCGCTGCCCCGCATCCCACCGGTTAAATGGATCGTCGTCATGCGCCATCAGAATCGCGAGCTCGTCATCTGACAGATCAGATTCGAGTTCTACTGGTGCCGAAAACCGTCGTAACAGGGAAACCACTGGCTCTTTCACGACGCCTTCAAATACAAATTGCTGCTCTTGCTGGCACAAGCTCAACATATGTTCATGTTTGGGATCGGCCTGCGCCCCAATGGTTGTCTTCATCGCTTGCCCAGAGCGATCAAATAAGGCGGTGGCTAGGGGAATATGAAACGGTTTCTTTTGATCCTGATCGGGGGTAGACGGGCACTGCTGAGCGACGGTCAGTGTGTAGCGTGCCACCTCGGCATCATAAGTGCCCCGGGCAGTTAGTTTGGGGGTGCCAGCCTGCTCGTACCAGAGCCTGAACTGCGAGAGATCCAGGCCGCTCGCATGTTCCATAGCACTGACAAACGCCTCAGTTGTCACTGCTTGACCATCGTGGTGATC
>MPLZ02083954.1_pt1 | contig 17257 bp, 16 predicted proteins | sample 1617311 | NCBI WGS metagenome assembly MPLZ02 (sample SAMN05944806, study PRJNA350692) | marine metagenome | biome: marine; feature: ODZ; material: water; isolation source: 160 m water sample filtered on 0.2 um supor filter | place: Pacific Ocean | collected 2012-04-08 | depth 160m m | reverse complement strand
GCGCTCGCCAGCGGTAAGAACAACTGTGAATGGGCTAGTTCGTGGCAACTCAAGGCCCTCCCTCGCCTATGCAAGGGTAACTGAGCCGTCGATGATCTGTCACTAAAATACGTCACTGTATTTCTGAAACGAAGTACTAAGTATCGGCTCATGATGATCCGCCTTGCGCTGGTTGCGGCTGTGCTCATGTCCCTCCAGGCTTGTACCATCGTCGGCACCGACCCTGAGGTGTCCGTGCTCCGCGCCCCAGCGGACGCGAAGCTGCCGCAGGTGGCGATTGACGACGCCGGCACGCTGCATCTGGTCTATTACATCGGTTCGATGAGCAGCGGAGACCTGTTCCACGTGTCGCGCGGCCCGGATGCCACCGAGTGGTCGGCGCCGCAGCAGGTCAACAGCCAGCCGCATTCGGTGACCGGCGTCGGCCCGATCGACGGTGGCCAGATCGCCATCGGTCCGGACGGCTTGTTGCATGTCGCCTGGTTTCACAACAACCCGATGCGGTTCTACTATGCGCGGTCGGATGGCGCCGGCGGCTTCGAGGAACAGCAGGTGCTGTCGGTGAAGGACGAGGGCGGCGTCGAGTCGGGCGCAACCGTGACGGTGGACGCCGACGGCAACGTCTATGTGTTTTGGCACGCCGACCCGGTGGAGGATGCGCAACGGCGTGTCTACATGGCGGTGTCGCGCGACAACGGCGCGCTGTTCGACTTGCCCCGCGCCGTCAGCCCCGAGGCCGAAGGCGCGTGCGGCTGTTGCGGTCTTCGCGCCCTAACCGACGACACCGGTGCCGTGCACGTCTCCTACCGCGGCGCCGGCGACAACATCCACCGCGGCATGCGGCTGCTGTCCACCGCCGACAAGGGCCGGACGTTCAGCGATCAGCTCGTCCAGCCGTGGGACATCGGCGCCTGCCCGGTTGCCACAACCACCTTGAGCACCGGGCCGGACGGTACCAAGGTGGCATGGGAAACCGAGGGGCAGGTGCAGTTTGCCGACATCACCAGGCTCGACGGCCCGGTGCCGGCACCCGGCGAGGCGAATTTTCGCCGCAAGAACCCGGTGGTCGCGGTGAACCAGCGCGGCGACACCCTACTCGCCTGGGGCGACGGCCCTGGCTGGCAGTCGGGCGGGGCACTGCATTGGCAGCTGTTCGATAAGGGTGGCCGCCCGCGCGGTGAAGAGGGCAGTGGAATTGCGCCGATCCCGGCCAGCAGTGTGCCCACCGCCGTGGCACGACCTGATGGCTCGTTTGTAGTGGTGTTCTGACGATCAGGGCTGGATCTGACGGGGCGACCGGACTACCCTAGATCGTTCCTTTGCGGTTTTCAGGAGGTGTTCTAGTGAATTCTAGTCTCACTCGATGGCGCTCGCTGTTCTTCGCCGTTGCGACGTTCGTGGCGCTCGGTGTCGGCATATCCACGTTCCAGACCGGGTCGTTGGCAGCGGTCGCAGAGCTCGCGCGCGACCTCGAAGTCATCAATCCGGCCGAGGTCGGCATATCGGCCGAGCGGCTCGAGCGGCTGGACGCCGGGATGCAGGCGATGGTCGACGACGGGAAACTGGCCGGTATTTCGACGATGCTGGCCCGTCACGGCAAGGTCGTCTACACCGACACCGTGGGCAAGCTCGACGTCAGCAAGGGCGATCCGGTCGAGCTCGACTCGATCTTCCGCATCTACTCGATGACGAAACCGATTGTCGGGGTCGCCATGATGATGCTGCACGAGGAAGGCAAGTATCAGCTCAACGACCCGGTGACGAAGTACATCCCTGAGTTCGCCGATCTCAAGGTCTACACCGGAGAGCAGGACGCCAACGGGAACATGCAGGTCGAAGACATCGAGCGGCGCAGGCGCATTACGATGCGCGACCTGATGAAGCACACCGCAGGGCTGGGTTACACGCTGAACCCGCGCAACCCGGTCCACCAGGCGTTCATCGACAATCGGGTAATGGACGCCAGCGCGCCGCTCCAGACGATGATCGACAAGATGGTGCAGGTGCCGCTGCTGGCGCAGCCGCAGACGATGTGGTCCTACAGCGCCGCGGTTGATGTGCAGGGTTATCTGGTCGAGCAGCTCTCCGGCCAACCGCTGGGCGAGTTCCTGCAGGAGCGTATCTTCGCACCGCTCGGCATGATGGACACCGGATTCTATGTACCGCCTGCCAAGTCCGGCCGCGTGGCGGCGATGCACAACGGCAATTTGCAGCCGACCTACGAGGGTCGGGGGTCGCTTCGGAACGAACCGCCGGCCGGTCCTTCTGGCGGTGGCGGGCTGTATGGCACGGCCCCCGATTACATCCGGTTCGCGCAGATGCTGCTGAACGAGGGCGAGCTGAACGGCGAGCGGCTCCTGTCCCCGCGCTCGATCGAGCTGATGCGCGCCAACCATCTGACCGACGTCGAGCAGGCGACCTACCGTCGGCCGGGGCAGGGGTGGGGACTCAATTTCTCGGTGGTCACCGACGGCGCCGCCTCTGGCGAGTCGTGGTCGACCGGGTCCTACTACTGGGTGGGCATCGCCGGGACCTGGTTCTGGGTCGATCCGGAAGAAGATCTCACGTTCGTCGGGATGATTCAGGCTAACGGCTCTGCCATCAACGAGGTGCAGCAGATGTCGCGCAGCCTGGTCTACCAGGCGGTCATCGGCGACTAGCAAGGCTGTCGTTCGCGACGAAACCGTAAGGGCCGGTCCCTGTGAGGGGGCGGGCCCTTTCTTTTTTGGGAAAGCCCCTCGACAAGTTATTACGCTTGACGTATTAATACGTTAAACGTAATACTACGTTGAACGTATCACTTGATGAACCACTGAAATGAGCGCACAACAGACAGGTCTGGACGACTTCGGCCGCTTCGCGGAGCCGGCCCTGCTGATCCTGATCAGCCTGGCCGACGGTCAAAAGCACGGGTACGCGATAACCGACGACATCGAGACAGTGACCGGCGTGCGGCACGGCCCCGGCACCCTCTACGGGGCTCTGGCGCGGCTCGAGTCCCGTGGATTCATCGAACCGGTCGAGAGCCAGGACCGTCGAAAACCCTACCGATTGACCAGTCTGGGCCGGAAGTCGTTGCGGACGCGTCTCGCGGCGCTGGAGACGGTGACCAGAGCCGGTCTACGGAGGCTCGTGGCCAGCGAGGGCTGAGCCGGAGATGTCATGACCTGGTTGTTGCGGCTCTATCCACGCGTCTGGCGTCGCCGATACGGCGCAGAAGTAAGGGAGATGCTCGCCGCGGAGCCGAGGTCGCTACGGCTAGGACTCGATCTCATCGCCGGAGCGGTCGACGCGCGGCTGAACCCACAGTGGACCCCGGCGGCCAATAAGGAAGGAGAACACGATATGACCGTGAACACTGCGTGCACATATGCGCGAAGCAGTTATGCACCGCACAGAGCGAAGGCGTCCGCCGCCTGGATGATCGGCATCAGCCTGGTGAGTGTGCTGATCGGGTTGGCACTGACTTCATCCTTCGGAGACAGCGTCTATACCGACGCGCTGTTCAGCGCGGCGTTCTTCATCGCGCTGCTCGTGTCGAACTTCGAAGGGCGTGACCCCAGACCGTACACCGGTGCGGCTCGGGTGGTCATTCTCAGCGCTGGGTCGGCGCTGGTCTATGGCTTCTTCCTGTCGGTGTCACTGCTGGCCGACCGGTTTTAACCTTAGCACTACTTTGTTACCTCCTCAGCGGTGGATTCCGCTGGAAGCTGTCGATTAGATTCAACAAGTTGCGGTTACTGATGACATAGAGCACCGCCATGATCTCGCGCACCCAGAAGCGGACGTGCGGCAAGGTCGGTCGCGGGGCGTGCTCGGAGCGCCGCCGTTCGAGTTGGAGAAACGTGAACGCCACTGCGGTGAGGACCGTGTGATGGCCCCAGCCGCGATAGCTCCGTCCTTCGAAATGATCGAGCCCGAGGTCGTCCTTGAGTTCCCGGTACTGTTGCTCGATGGGCCACCGGCTCCGGACTACCGTGACCAGCGTGCGCAGCACGGCGGTGGCCTCGAGGTTGAGCAGATAGTATTTCCGTTCGTCGTCGATCAGCGACCGCTCGCACAGCAACCAGCGCTCGCCCCGGCTCTTGGCGGGGCGCACGCGGACCGCCGCGAAGCGGGCGGCCAAGGGCCCTTTGGTCCCTGTGCCCCAGGTGACGCGCCGCCAGGCGGTCGCGGGCAAGGCGGTGGCGATCGCCGCCGCCGTCCGGGTGCGACGCGCACCGGGTGTCCACATCGTCAGCCCCGACCGAATAGCCACGCCGTAGCGCAACCCGAGACGTTCGACGCCGCGGCGAAACGCGGCATTCGACCCGTAATCGGCGTCGGCCACGACGGCCGTGAGGTGAAAGCCCGCCGTGAGCACCTGTCGGATATGCGCCAGGGCGATGCGCCACTTCTCGCGAAAGCGCACCCCCGCGGGAATCTGCCCACGCTCCCGCCGGTCGGGATCGGTGAGCCACTCGGTCGGCAGATACAACTCGAAGCTGAGGGGCCAGGTGAGCTGGCCGTCGAACAGCACGGTGGATACCGCGACCTGGCAGTTGGCGATCTTCCCGAGCGCCCCGCAATACTGTCGTTTCACCCCCACCGAGTGGCGGCCCTGCTTCGGGAAGCTGGTGTCGTCGAGCGCCAGGATGCCCCGCCGCACCGGCACTTCGGCACGCAGCTGGGCCCACACCCGCCGCGCCTCCCACGGCGAGTCCGTGATGAACTGCTGCAGGGCTTGATAACTGACCGGGTCGCTGAGCCGGCCATGCATCGCCTGCATGGACTTCCGCTCGCTGTCGTTGAACAGGCCCTCGAGATACTGCGTGGCTGCCGCGCGCTGGGGGTGGCGACTGAAGCAGCCCGCGAACTGGTCGGCAAACTGACCGAACCGCCGCAGGAGCGCACGCGCCGACCGATCCGTCACGCGCGAAAGCGTACAAAACTCTCGAAAATTGTACAAGTACGAAATCTTGGATCGTCATGTACGAAGCATTGGATCTAACAAAGTAGTGCTAAGGGCCTGCGCCACGAAAGATTCCCCTCGCGACCCTAATGGCCTGCGAGGGTGCAGCGCCCCTGAAGGGGCTTGCTACCGCTCCTCCAGGGCAAACAGGTCGCTGACGGTGTTGATGTAGAGCACGCCGTTGGCGGCAACAGGGGCACCATAGACGAGGCCGCGGAGAGTGTTCTCCGCCAGCACCTCGAGGTCGCGACCGGCGCGCAGCACCACCACGTCGCCGTCCTCGTCACCCAGATAGATCTTGCCGTCGACCACCAGCGGTGAGCCCCAGACCGCCGCGAACGTGTCGTAGACCCACACTTCTTCGCCGGTGGTGACGTCGAGGCAGTGCAGATAGCCGCTGAAGTCGGCGACATACAGCAGCCCGTCGTCGATCGCAACCGTCGACAGCGAACGGCGAATCGCCTCGGTCCGCCACACGACCCCCGACTCGCTGATGTCGCCGCGGCCAGTCGCATCAATGGCATGCAGGCGGCCATCTCCCTCGCCACTCTCCGGGTCCTGGCCATTGGCGACGAAGACCATGTCGTTCCAGACGACCGGCGTGGCGATGACGTTGTTACGGGTCGTCGGCCACTCGGCTTCTATCGGGTTGGTGTCGAACTCCCACAGCAGCATGCCATCGGCAACGTCGTAGCCACGCACCCAGCCGTCGCCCTGCCCGATCACCACCTGCACGACGCCGTCGATCTCGGCGACTGCCGGCGACGACCACTGGCCGTGCAGAATCCATTCGCCGACCGGGGCGGCCCGCCATACAAGCGCCCCCGTCTGCCTGTTCAACGCGATCAGATCCGGCGCCTCCGGCGACGGCACATAGCCGCTTTCGTCCTGACCGTTCGAGGTATTGACAATGACCAAGTCGCCATACACGGCCGGCGCACTGCTGGTCATATTGTGGGGAAAGACGTCGAGCTCGCCGATCATGTCGTACGACCAGATGACGTCGGCATCGGTCTGACCGGCGCGGACCTCGCCCGTGAACGGCCCGTCGTTCTCGCCATCGAGGAAGCCCTCGGTGTCGAGCGCCACCACTTCGCCTCGGTTGCTCACGTAGTAGAGTCGGTCGCCGTCAACGCTGGGCGACGAGCAGACCCCCTGGAACGGCCAGTCGTTGTCCTCGCTTGGCAGCTTGTCGTGCGCCATCTGCCAGAGAAAGGCACCATCCGCCTCGCGGAACGCCATCACGATCCCCTTGTCACCCTCGACGTCGGTATGCCGCGGCCGGTCGTTGTTGGTCCCGACGAAGACCTTCCCAGAGGCGACCACCGGATTGCCGTAGCTCGTCGACCCGAGCGCCGCGACCCACTTCACGTTGGCGCCGGCGTCGGTGTCCCATTCAGTCGGGAACCCGGTCTCGCTCGAAGTCATGTTGCGCGCCAGCGTCCCGCCCCACATCGGCCAGTCGCCCGCGGCGAAGGGGCGACCCGTGAGCAGACCCATCGCCGCCAGCACGACGACTGGCACCACGAGCCGCCTCACCGTGCGGCCCGCCAGCGATTCGCTCTATCCCCAATGCACATCCGGACTAGTGTATCGCCACCGGTCGACTAACCGGTCGACCGGTCCTGACTCGGTGCTTGGCATCTTTCTATGCAATGTGTATATTGCACAGATGAGCACCAAGACAGTCTCCCTGAAGATAGAAGCCTACGAACGCCTCCGGGCCGCCAGGCGCTACCGTGCCGAATCGTTCAGCGAAGTCGTACTGCGAGCGAGCTGGCCTGAGGACACGACCACGGCCAGAGAGTTGCTCGCGTCCTACAAGTCAGGCCGGCCGACATTCTCCGATGCGGAGCTCGACCGCATCGAGGCGCACATTCGTCAACAGCTTCCACCGGAGGATAAGTGGGCAGAACGCTGATCCTCGAGACCACCTTCTTGATCGATCTCGAACGCGAACACAACCGCGCCAGACCAGGAGCGGCCGTCGCTTTCCTCGAAGCCAACGGCGACGCCCGGCTCTACCTCCCGTTCATTGTGGCCGGAGAGCTGGCGGCGGGCGCCTCGCTCGCTGACCGTGCACGGTGGGAGGCATTTCTCGGCCCCTTCTACGTGCTCGCGTCGAACGCGGACGTCTGTTGGAAGTATGGGCGGGCCTATCGCTATCTGCAGGAACAAGGGCGGTTGATTGGCGGCAACGACCTCTGGATCGCCGCGACGGGACTCGCATATGACATGCCGGTGGTAACCAGAAACGCGGCGCACTACCGGCGGGTGCCAGGGCTCGACGTCGAAGAATACTGAGCGCCTTCGACCCGAGCAGCGAAGCCTTGCGCCCGAGTGACGGCCCTGCCGATATAATCCAACGACTCTCCAGGAACCATGGCACTGAACCCTGGCACCCGCCTCGGCGTGTACGAAGTCGCCGCCAAGATCGGCGAGGGCGGTATGGGAGAGGTCTACCAGGCTCGCGACACGAAGCTGGACCGGGACGTGGCGCTAAAGGTGCTGCCGGCGGCGTTCACGGCCGACCCGGACCGGCTCGCCCGCTTCGAGCGAGAAGCCAAGGTGCTGGCCTCGCTGAACCATCCGAACATCGCCAGCATCTACGGCCTCGAAGAATCTGGTCAGACGAGGGCGCTCGTCCTCGAGCTCGTCGAAGGCCCCACCCTCGCAGAGCGCATCACCGGTAGCGGTGACCCTTCGGGGTCGCCGATCCGCGGGTCAGAAGACCCGCGGCTACCAGTGGAGGAAGCTCTGACGATCGCCCGACAGATCGCCGAAGCCCTCGAAGCGGCGCACGAGCAGGGCATCATCCACCGCGACCTGAAGCCCGCCAACATCAAGGTCCGGGAGGACGGCACCGTCAAGGTGCTCGACTTCGGCCTCGCCAAGGCGCTCGACTCGACTGCCGCAAGCGGCACGACAGACCCGTTGCATTCGCCGACCCTGACGGCGGCCGCCACGCAGATGGGCGTCATTCTGGGGACGGCCGCCTATATGTCGCCGGAGCAAGCCAAGGGCAAGACGGTCGACAAGCGCGCGGATGTATGGGCCTTCGGCGCCGTGCTCTTCGAGATGCTGACCGGCGCGCGCGCCTTCGTGGGCGACGACGTGTCGGACACGCTGGCGGCGGTGCTGCGGGCCGAGCCGTCCTGGGACCGATTGCCGAACGACCTGCCGCCCGCGCTCGCCACCTACCTGCGGCGGTGTCTGCACAAGGACCCGGGCCAGCGCGTCCGCGACATCGGCGACGTGCGGCTGGCGCTGGATGGGGCGTTCGACCTCTCCCATCCTGCCGCACCGACCGAACCCGGTGTCTTGCCTGATGCAAGCGGCAAGACTGGCCAGCGAATCTGGATGGCCATGACGACGATAATGGCAGTTGTCGTGCTGGCAGCGCTTTCGGTGGCGGTGTCCTCCCTCACGCGCACACCGATCGCGCCGACGACGCGCTTCTCCGTGCTCACCGAAGGCACCGGAAGTGTGGGCTCCCTGGCGCTGTCGCCGGACGGCACCCAGCTGGCGTTCGTCACCGGTCCGCGCGGGCAGCTCTGGGTACGCTCTATTGATACGCTCGAGCCGCGTACCGTGCCGGGCGCTATGGATGCCGGCTTCCCGTTCTGGTCCCCAGACGGGCGTTCGATCGGCTTTTTCACGTTGAGCGAGCTCAAGACCGTGGACCTGACGGGGGGACCGCCACAGACCGTGGCCCAGGTCCCGATCGGGGTTGGTGGGACGTGGGGCGAGGACAACGTGATCCTGTTCGGACAGTTCGGTCGTGGCCTGTCTCGGATCCCGGCAGCCGGCGGAGAGCCGACGCCGGTGACCACGCTCGACGAGGTCGGTGGGGTGTCCCATGCCTGGCCGCAGTTCCTGCCTGACGGCGACCATTTTCTGTTTGTGACCACCTCTCTCGATCCGCAGGAGGCCGGCATCCGCATTGGTTCCCTCGAGACCGGAAACGTGTCTTCACCCATCGTGCAGACCGGCTTCATGGCCCGTTTTGCGGCGCCCGGCTATCTCCTGTTCGATCGGGGCGGTGCGCTCATGGCGCAACGGTTCGATACGGATCAACTGGAGTTGACGGGCGATCCGGTTCGTGTGGTCGACGGGGTCTTGTCTGACCCGACCCTTGGCTCGCTCGGGGTATCTACCTCTGACCGGGGCGGATTGGCGTATGTGCCCGCGGCCGGGTCGACGCTGACGCAGCTCCGGTGGCTGGACCGTTCGGGGAACGAGCTCGGCACGGTGGGAGCGCCGGGCGACTACCAGAACCCGGTGCTCTCTCCCGACGAGAGACGGGTCGCCGTGCAACGTGACGGCGACATCTGGCTGCTGGACCTGGAGCGTGGGACCGACCAGCGGTTCACCTTCGATCCGGCAGACGACCAGTGGCCTGTCTGGTCGCCGGATGGCGACCGCATCCTGTTCGCCTCGGCTCGAGAGACCCGACCGTTCGACCTCTACCTGAAGGGCACCGCTGGAACCGACCCGGCGCAGCTGCTGCTCGAGACCGACGAGCTGAAGGTGCCGTTCGGGTGGTCGACCGATGGCGAGCAGGTGTCCTTCACCACCCTGGACGCCGATTACGATCTGTGGTTGTTGCCGATGTCGGGGGACCGCCAGCCGACGAGCTTCTTGAGCACGCCGTTTCAGGACGCGTCCGGCGTCATCTCGCCGGACGGCCACTGGATGGCCTACTGGTCGGACGAATCGGTGGAGTTTCGCGTGTATGTCAGGACCGTGCCGCCCTCCGGTGGCCAGTGGCAGATCTCGACCGCGGCAGGATTTGCACCCCGGTGGAGCGCCGACGGACGGGAGCTGTACTGGACCACTGAAAACAACCAGCTCATGGCGGTGGACATCGACGTGACGGGTGACGCGCCCATCGTCATCGGCACACCGCAACAGCTCTTCGAGGCCCCTTTCAGGCAGACGCCCATCCAACGCAACGTCTTCGACGTCAGCGCCGACGGTGAACGGTTCCTGGTGAACACCCTCGTCGAGGGGGCGCTCTCGGCGCCGATCACCTGGGTGCTCAACTGGCCGGCCGAGCTCGAGCCGGCGCCGTGACCCTCCAGTCGACGACCTGTCCGACGCACGAAATCATATCTAAATATGTATTACAATACGAAGTATGGCTGCGAGAATCATTGGCGTCACCGAATTACAGCGACGCTTCAAGGCCGTCTTCGATGAAGTCCGTGAAAATCGCGTGCCCTACGTCCTGACCCGGGGGAGTCGTCCCGAGGCGGTGCTGCTGCCCTACGAGGAGTACGAGCGGCTGGAACGGCTCGACGAAAAGGAGGTCGTCTACCGCTTTGACCGCCTTCTCGAGCGCACCTATCGGCGGAGCGAGGACACCGACGAGGCAGACGTGGCCGCCGATGTTCGGCGCGCGCGCGAGGAAACGCGCCGGCCCCGCTAGCGGCCCGTGGTGAAAGTCCCGCGCGACGTCCCCGCAGGTCAGATGCGGGCGGTCATCGACACCAACGTCTTCGTCAGCGGGTCGATCCGGCCGCGCGGAGCGCCAGGTAACATCCTGCGAGCGCTGCGCGACCTTCGCTTTCTTGCCCTCGTCAGCACACCGATCCTGGAGGAGCTGGTCGCAACCCTCACCCGGCCGTGGCTGCAGGAACGCTACGGCATCGAGGACGAGGATGTGCGAGACCTCTTGCGTCTGCTCGCGTTGAGGTCTGAGCTGGTCGAACCCACCACCCGCATTCGCCAGTGTCGCGACCCCCATGACGACATGTTTCTCGAGGCGGCCGTCGAAGGACGAGCGGCGCGTCTCGTCTCTGGCGACGCGGACCTGCTGGCGATCGGGTCGGTCGGCGACACGCGCATCGTGACCCCGGCCTTCTTTGTCGCCGAACTCGATTGACCTCGGCAATCCGCACAATTGGCCTGTCTCAGACCCGAACCCGAAGCCCGCGTGAGTGGCTTCCTAAGCCTCTCCTCACGTCAGTCGAGAATCGCGCCGGCCAGCGGGTCGGCGCTGGTGATGCGGACCTCGACGCGCTGGTTGCCGTCTCGGCCGGGCGGCACCGCCACCTTCAGGTAGTTGTCGGTCAGCACGGTCGTGCCGCCTTCGAGCGACAGCCCGGGGCGCACCTGCCCCACCTGCGATTTGCGGAACCGCCTGGACAGATCGGCGCCGACGTCGCGCAACGTGCGCGCGCGCGCGCGCACTACCGGGCCGGGCACCCGGTCGGGGAGGCGCGCAGCCTCGGTTCCGGGACGCGGCGAGTAGGGAAAGACGTGCAGGTATGTCAGGGGGCTGTCGGCCAGATAGTCGAGCGTCTGCTGTGCGTCTTCCGCGCGCTCGCCGGGGAACCCGGCAATCAGGTCAGACCCGATGCCGGCGTGCGGCAGTCGGTCGCGGATGCGGTCGACTGTGCGGCGATACAGATCGAAGGTGTAGGGACGCCGCATGCGGCGCAGCATGGCGTGGCTGGCATGCTGGAGCGGCAGATGGAAATGGGGCGCAAACCGGCCGCTCGAGGCAACCAGATCGACGACCTCTTGCGGACAGTCCATCGGCTCGAGCGAGCTGATACGAAACGTGACGTCGGAGGGGTGCCGGTCGAGCGCGGCGAGCAGCGTGGTCAGCGAGGCGGGCCCGGACGCCGTGGCATCAGGGTCCAGGTCTCGCCCATACGACCCGAGGTGCACGCCGGTCAGCACCACTTCGTTGAATCCGCTCGCAACGGCGTGGCTGACGGCGCCGAGCACGTGCGTCAGGTCGAGACTGCGGCCATGGCCTCGGGTCGACGGAATGATGCAGTAGGCGCACCGCTCGTCGCACCCGGTCTGCACCCGGAGCATGAAGGCCACCCGGCCAACGGTGCCGGGCGAGACCAGGGCCCCGCAGACGCCCGGACCGTCGCCGAAGCGTTCGGCAGTGGTTTCCCCGTCTTCCCGCGGCGGCAGCAGCCGGTCGAGCATGCTGTCCTTGTCCGCGTTAGGCACCACCTCGGGCGTGCCCGGCAGCATTGCCACTGCCTCGCCATCCCGCGTCGCGTAGCAGCCGGTGGCGACCACCCGCGCCTCAGGATTCAGGCGCGCCACCCGGCGCAAGGTCTGGCGGGCGCCGTGGTCGGCGGTGGCGGTCACCGAGCAGGTGTTGACCACCACCAGATTCGCCTCGTCGACCGAGCCCGGCGTGGCACCCCGCGCGCGCAGCCCCATTTCGAGCTGCAGCGAATCGGCTTGGTTCACGCGGCACCCGAAGGTGGAGATGGCGTAGCGCAAGGGTGTATGTCCTACAGGAGGCAGGAGACAGGAGACAGGAGACAGGATGGGCTGGGGGGCTTCGCCGTCATCCAGACACCAGCGCCGCTGCCACGACATTCGAGGGACACTTCGTCATTGCAGCGTCAAGCGGTAGCCGTCGACGGTAGCAGCGATGGCCGGCGCCTCTCCGGACCGGGTCGACGGCAACTGCCGCACGATCTCGCCGTGACAGCGGAATCGGCTAGGCGGCCCGCCTGGCACACCAGACGGTAGGACGATGATGAGGTCGAGCGGCGAGTCCTGTTCGAGCAACGCGTCGGTGCGGAACAGGACGCCGGATCGGCTCAGGTTCTCGGTGTGCCCGACCTGCCAGTCCGCGTCCTGATCTTTCCGGGTCCGGTACCGTATCTCCAGACGCATGGTGAACCGTGCGGCGCGGGGCATCGTTTGCCTGCCAGCCCGCTCCACCGACGGTCGATCGAACTCGCGCTGACCGGCGACAATCAGCGAGAACGCATCTCGCCCCAGGTCGAGCTGGCGCCACAGGTGACCGCACAGGTCACAGTGCAGCCAGCGCGACCCCGAAGAGGACCCGAGGGCCTCGACGTCCGTGTCGGCTCCGCACCGCGGACATGACGGCAATGCATCCATCGGTCTTCAAGGGGCCAGTGGCCGGAGACCACTGTGAGCCGCCCACACTATCACGATCCTCGGGTCTGACGGCAGCCTGATCGGCAGTTCGCCGACCTGACCGGTGAGCCTGGCGTGGCCGATCGCCGGATGCCCGAGGGCAGACACTTTCCGGTTCCCTGTAACAGCCCACTGACATAGGATCGAACGTCAGGCGCACCGTCACGCGAACGACATCGTCACGGGCATCGCTCGGCGTCCTGTCGGCATCGTTTGAAGTCATCGATCATCTTCCCGGGAGCACCGCATGCGTTTCACACAGCTCACCTGGCTCACCGCCTTCATCGCCGCCGTGGCACTCGTTGTTTTCGCGCTGCCACAGCCCGATCCGCTGGCAACGGCAGCCGCGGCGGCACTGCCGGAGGACGCCCGGCTCGAAACGCTGAAGGACGAGGCTGTGGTCGACGTCGAGAGCCGCCGCGACTTCACCCAGCAGATGGTCGACATGATCTACAGCTTCAACGAACTGGGCTTTCAGGAGTTCGAGACGCAACGCTACGTCACCGGCATCCTCGAGGACCACGGCTTCGCCGTGGAGCGAGGAGTCGCCGGCATCCCCAGCGCCTGGTGGGCCACCTGGGGCGAGGGCTCGCCGGTCATCGCGATCGGCACCGACATCGACGGCATCCCGCAGGCGTCGCAGAAGCCGGGCGTCGCCTATCGCGAACCGCTCATCAAGGGCGGCCCTGGCCACGGCGAAGGGCACAACGCCGGGCAGGCGCTGAACATCACGGCGGCCCTGGCGGTGCAGAAAATCATGCAGCGCGAAGAGCTGCCGGGCACGCTGGTCATCTGGCCCGGCATCGCCGAGGAGCAGCTCGGAACCAAGGCGCACTACGTGCGCGCCGGGCTGTTCGATGACGTCGATATCGTGCTCTATTCGCACGTCAGCAACAGCATGAACGCGAGCTGGGGCGAGAGCGGCGGCAACGGGCTGGTGTCGGTCGAGTATCTGTTCGAGGGCGAGAGCGCCCACGGTGCCGGGTCCCCCTGGGACGGCCGTAGCGCGCTGGACGCCGTGGAGCTGATGAACGTCGGCTGGAACTATCGCCGCGAGCACCTGCGCATTCAGCAGCGATCCCATTACGTCATCTCCGACGGCGGCGACCAGCCCAACGTCGTCCCGCCAACGGCGGCGGTCTGGTACTTCTTCCGCGAGACCGACTACCCGAGCATCATGCGTATGTGGGAGATCGGGAACCAGATCTCCGAGGGCGCCGCCATGATGACCAGCACCACGGTCGACTCGCGGGTGCTCGGCGCCGCCTGGCCGCAGCACATGAACAAGCCGCTGGCCGAGGCGGTGCACACCAACATCCTCGAGGTGGGCATGCCCCAGTGGAGCGACGCCGACCAGCGCATGGCCAAGGCGGTGCAGAAGATGCTGGGCGCCGAAGAGCGGGGCCTGGGGACCGAGGTCAGCGAGGAGGTGCGCGGCCGCGAGGACATCCCGGACGGCCAGCGCCGGGGCGGCGGGTCAGACGACATCGGCGACATCTCGTGGGTGGTGCCGACCGTGTCGCTGCGGTTCCCGTCGAACATCTCCGGCGGCCAGGGACACAACTGGAACAAAGCCATTGCCATGGCGACCCCGATCGCCCACAAGGGGGCGACCGCCGGCGCCAAGGTCTACGCCCGGACGCTGCTCGACATTCTGCTGACCCCGGAGCTGGTCGAGAATGCCAACGACTATTTCGAGAACGTCCAGAAGAAAGACATGGAATACACCACGTTCCTGCGCCCGCAGGACGAGCCGGCCATCTGGCTGAACGAAGAGATCATGGACACGTTCAAGCCGCAGCTCGAGCAGTACTACTTCGACCCGTCGAAGTACGACACCTATCTCGAGCAGCTCGGCATCGCGTATCCGACCGTCCGTGAAGGCGCCAACTAGGAGACTGCGATGACAAAGGTCCGCTCAGCCGTCCCGCGGATCGTCGGCGTCGCGGCCGTCGTCGCGACCCTGACCGGCGTAACCGCGCAGCAGCAACCTCAACCAACGGCCACCGCCGCCCCGGCGCTCGACGCCGACCCGCGACTCGACCGCTTCAAGCAAGAGGTGATTGTGGACGTCGAGGCCCGGCGCGACTTCACCCAGCAGATGGTCGACTCCATCTTCAGCTTCAGCGAGCTGGGGTTCCAAGAGTTCGAGACCCAGCGTTACGTCACCGGGATTCTCGAATCGCACGGGTTCGCGGTCGAAAGAGGCGTCGCCGGCATCCCGACCTCGTGGGTCGCGACGTGGGGGTCGGGCAAACCGGTCATCGCGCTCGGCACCGACATCGACGGCATCCCGCAGGCCTCGCAGAAACCGGGTGTCGCCTACCGTGACCCGCTGGTGGCGGGGGCGCCGGGGCACGGCGAGGGTCACAACTCGGGGCAGGCGCTCATCGTGACCGCCGCGCTCGCCGTAAAGCAGGTGATGGAGCGCGAGAACATCCCCGGCACGCTGATGCTCTGGCCGGGTGTCGCCGAGGAGCAGCTCGGCGGAAAGGCGCACTTCGTGCGGGCCGGGCTGTTCGAGGACGTCGACGCGGTGCTCTACTGTCACGTCAGCACCGGGCTCGGCACCAGCTGGGGCCAGGGCTTCGGCAGCGGGCTGGTGTCGGTCGAGTTTCTGTTCGAGGGCGAGAGCGCTCACGGCGCCGGCTCCCCCTGGGACGGTCGCAGCGCGCTCGACGCCGTCGAGCTGATGAACGTCGGCTGGAACTACCGGCGCGAGCATCTCCAGATCCAGCAGCGCTCGCACTACGTCATCACCGACGGTGGCGACCAACCCAACGTCGTCCCGCCCACCGCGGCGGTCTGGTATTTCTTCCGCGAGGTCACCTACGAGCGGATCAAGAGCCTGTGGGACATCGGCGAGCAGATCGCCGCCGGCGCGGCGCTGATGACCGGCACCGAGGTCCGCTCACGGGTGCTCGGCGCCGCCTACCCGCAACACTCGAACAAGGCGCTGGCCGAGGCGATGCACGCCAACATCCTCAAGGTCGGCATGCCCGAGTGGAGCGAGGACGACCAGCGGATGGCGCGCGCCGTTCAGGAGATGCTCGGCGCACAGGCGCGTGGATTGAGCACCGAAGTCAGCCAGACCCTTCGTGGCCGCGAGTCCACCCCGGTGAGCCAGCAGCGGGGCGGCCCGTCTGACGACATCGGCGACATCGCCTGGAACGTGCCGACCGTCACGCTCGGCTTTCCTTCCAATATCTCCGGGGGCCAGGGGCACAACTGGAACAAGGCAATCGCGATGGCGACACCGATCGCGCACAAGGGGGCCACGGCCGGCGCCAAAGTGCACGCGATGACGGTGCTCGACCTGCTGCTGACCCCGTCGATCGTCGAGAACGCCTGGGACTACTTCAACAACGTCCAGACCAAGGACCGGAAGTATGTCTCGCTGCTGCGGCCCCAGGACGGTCCGGCGATCTGGCTGAACAAGGAGATCATGGACAGGTTCAAGCCGGAGCTGGAGCAGTACTACTACGACCCGTCGACCTACGACACCTATCTCGAGCAGCTCGGCATCGAGTATCCGACCGTGCGCGAGTAGACCCTCGACCGGTTGAACACGGAGCCCACGCCGGCATACGCTGAACACCTACAGTCTGGGACACTACGCCGCGACCGCTGCCTGTGCGGCCTAACCCCACAGCGTGGAGCTTATGTTCAATCTATCGGAGACTCGTGACCGCCTGTTCTTTGGCTCGGCGCTCATCGTCCTCGGGATTCTTTTTCTCCTGGATGGATTTGAATTTCTGCGGTTTGACCGCTGGTGGCCCCTCATTCTCATCTGGATCGGCGTATGGCATTGGTCGGCCAAACGTCTTGGAAGCGCCATCATCTTTGTGGCGCTTGGCGCGTTCTTTCTCGCCAATGAACTGGGATTCATCTACTGGGCCGAGAGCTGGCAGTTCTGGCCCCTGCTCCTGATCGCTATTGGCGTCTGGTTTCTCGTCAGACCCAGACTCACATCAGTCCCACACATTCCGCTGCTGGAGTCCAACGACCTGAACATCGTTGCGTTGTTTGGTGGCGGAAACCGAGTGGTCACGTCACAAAGTTTCCGTGGTGGACAGGCAGGCGTGATCTTTGGCGGCATCAATATCAATCTTGAGCAGGCGAAGCTTGCACCAGGCAAGATTCCGTTGACGTTACTTGCGATTTTTGGTGGCTTCGACATCATCGTGCCGGAAGAATGGAATGTTGAAGTCAGAGGCATTCCTATCTTCGCTGGCATGAAAGTGACCCGCCCCCTGCGGCCGTTCCACTTGTTAAGAGAGAGCGAAGTTCATATGTAGCCCGACGCCTGGTGCTGGCGTGACGGCCTCCGGCGCTGGAGGACGATAGCCCAGCGCGCTGTGCGGTCGAACGGTGTTG
>MPLZ02191528.1_pt1 | contig 17337 bp, 14 predicted proteins | sample 1617311 | NCBI WGS metagenome assembly MPLZ02 (sample SAMN05944806, study PRJNA350692) | marine metagenome | biome: marine; feature: ODZ; material: water; isolation source: 160 m water sample filtered on 0.2 um supor filter | place: Pacific Ocean | collected 2012-04-08 | depth 160m m | reverse complement strand
TGAAGAACTCCAACCAAGAGCATTTTCGTTTAATTCACCATTTGGTGCATGTACTACCTGCGATGGACTAGGAACGAAAGTATCCATTGATCCTGAATTAGTTATTCCAAATGCTAAAAAATCACTCATTCAGGGAGCTATTGATCCCATTGGTGAACAACCACGAGGGAATTGGTATAGCGCAATTCTGAAAAGTTTGGCGTTCCATTATGATTTTAATTTTACAACCCCTTGGAAAAAATTAACAGAAGAAGTGCAGAATGTTCTCCTTTACGGTACCCACCCCGGAGAAAAAATTACCATGTCATATCAATCTGAGAAATTTAAGGGTGAATATAAAGGGAAATTTGAAGGTGTAATTCCCAATCTTCAGCGAAGATATACCCAAACAAAATCTGGACAAATGCGAGATTGGATAGAAAAATATATGGCAATACAAAATTGTCTTGAATGTGGTGGTGCACGATTGAAATCGGCAAGCCTTGCCGTTACTATAGATAAAAAAAATATTCATGAACTTACTGAAGAAACGGTTGGAATTTTACATAAGTTTTTCAACAATATAAAATTATCAAATCGTGATGCTGAAATCTCCGAGCAAATTATTAAGGAAATCAAATCAAGATTAAATTTTCTTGTAAATGTGGGATTGGATTACCTTACTCTCAACCGATCATCGGGGACACTATCAGGTGGTGAATCTCAACGAATTCGGTTAGCAACACAGATTGGTTCTCAATTGGTAGGGGTGCTATATATTTTAGATGAACCAACTATCGGTTTGCACCAAAGAGATAATCAAAGACTAATTAAAACGCTTCAACATTTGCGGGATTTAGGGAATACAGTAATTGTTGTTGAGCATGATGAAAATACTATTCTTGCTGCAGATTGGGTGTTAGATTTAGGACCACGTGCAGGAACCCATGGTGGTAAAATTATAGCCAGCGGAACTCCCAAAGACATTATTCAAAGTAAAAATTCACTTACCGGAAAATATTTAACTGGGAAAGCCGGTATAAAAATTAAAAATAGTCGTCGAAAAGGTGTTGGAACTTTTTTAACATTAATAGGAGCAACTGGAAATAATCTAAAAAATGTTACAGTGAAGTTTCCACTTGGGAAATTTACAAGCATTACAGGTGTATCAGGTTCAGGTAAATCAAGCCTCATAAACCAAACTTTGTATCCACTAATGTCTAGAGAATTATATTCTAGTTTGCGTAAACCATTACATTTTGAATCTATAAAAGGGATGGTACATATAGATAAAATTATTGATATAAATCAATCTCCAATTGGGCGGACTCCTCGCTCAAATCCCGCCACATATACGGGAGTATTTACTCATATTAGGGAATTATATAGTCAATTGCCAGAATCAAAAATTCGGGGATATCAGCCAGGGAGGTTTTCCTTTAATGTGAAGGGAGGTCGTTGTGAAACATGTCGAGGTGCAGGACTGATTAAAATTGAAATGCATTTCCTGGCAGATATGTATGTTCAATGTGAAGAATGTAAAGGTTTGAGATATAATAGGGAAACCCTTGAAATAGTTTATAGAGGAAAAACAATATCTGAAGTTTTGGAATTTACAATTGAAGATGCTCTAAAGTTTTTTGAAAATCATCCTCAAATTAAAAGAAAATTGGAGACATTAAATAATGTGGGACTTGGTTATATTCATTTAGGACAACAAGCTACAACGCTTTCAGGCGGAGAGTCTCAACGAGTAAAATTAGCAGCAGAATTATCCAGAGCAGGGACTGGCAGAACATTATATTTATTGGATGAGCCTACCACTGGCCTTCATTTTGAAGATGTAAAAATGTTACTTCATGTATTACATGGTTTAGTAGATAAGGGAAATACAGTTGTGGTAATTGAACATAATTTGGATGTTATTAAATCTTCTGATTGGATTATTGATCTAGGTCCTGAAGGAGGTGAAGGTGGAGGAAACATTGTAGCTGAAGGCACCCCAGAAATGGTGAGTAAAGTCAATGATTCTTATACCGGACAATTTTTAGCAGAAATTTTGTAAATTTATTCTTGGATACTTGGCTCTGTCTGCTCGATTTAGGGGGATTGATTGTTGTTTAATAATACCAATAAGTAAAAAAATAATTGCTATAAAAAAGCCCCCAAACTTGTTGGAGGCCTTTATTAAATTCAACAGCCCACTACTCTTCTACTTCAGGTGTTGCTAATACATCTTCAATGTTTATATCCCCACCATCAATTTTTTTCTGAAGTTGATCCTTGATTTTGCCTTTTGATTCATCGATTTCCCGTTTTGATACATTGTCATCGGCGGTTTTTGGTGTGAACATGGCTGCCTTCTTTCCTGGAAGATAGCCCTGTAATTTGTCAACGGTTTCAGTTTCACTATCTGCCAATGCAGTTGCCATAATTTCCAGATCAATTTCGGGGTCACCCCAAAAAGTAGCAGCAATTCCATCTGGCATAGCAACAATGTCATCAAATAGGAGGAAGTATTTTTTCACTTCTTGGAGTAATCCTGGGTTATCTAATTTCATTTGTTCTAAATATTTTTTTGCATCATCTTCCGGCATTTTACCTAACATTTCTGAAACAGATTTACCCCCACCTCGTGAAAACTTAACTGATTCAGGAAGAAAAGCACATTTCTTTTTAAGCTCATTAGCAGTATGAATGATTGCTTCAAGGGGAATATCATTTAATTCACCAGTTTGTAAAACAATTTTATTTTGTTTTTCAACGTTAACCTTTGACAAAAAAACCATCCTTTTTTCATTGTCAATTTGCTCTAATGCCAATGCAATTACTTTGGGTTTTTCCGGTGACAATAATACGAAGAGCTGTTCATCATCTAAAGCTTCAAGAAATTCAAACATTTTTTCACTACTGGTTTGATCTTTATACTTGTCCTTGGAAAGCATTTTGAAATAATAATCTTCCAATACTTCCTTCTTTACAGCTGTTGGAACGGTATTTTTTAAGGTTTTGGCATGATCCCATATTTTATAAAACTCAGCTTCAGGAATATCTTTAAACATATTAAGGGAAAGAGAATCTCCTAAAATATCAAAAAGGATAGCAACCTTATCATAACCCGTCAATTCTTCTTTAGTTTTCATAAATTATTCTTCTCCAGCCTCTTCATCATCTTCATCATCTTTATTTGGATTATCCTCCAGCCATTCTTTAATGAGGGCAGATGCGCCCTCTTTTTCCCCTATGGTGAGCGACACAGCAGTCTGTCTTAATGAGCGGAGCTCAGAACGCAGACCATCTTCATCAGGGCGAGGAGGAGGTGCAGCAGGTTCAGGGGATTCTTCTGGTTCTGCCTCGCCAGTTTCATCATCATCAGAATCATTTTCTCCTTCTTTCTTCTTATCCTTTTTTTTGTCTTTAGCTTTTTCCTTTTCTTTACTCTTTGGTTTTAAATAGATTGTTTTCGGCTTTTTATTTCTGGCAGCCAAAAAGGTTACAACTATGAGGGCAATGATAAGTAAGATAAAAATAACAGAACCCATTATTCCCGATTCCCCCCCCCCCAGTTGCATACCCATTAGTGATTCGTCTTCCTTACCACCACCAGCTTGTTGTTTTACAATACTGAGAGTTTCATGAATTATTACAGAATCAGATTTAATTTTACTTTCCATGACTCGTTCGAGCCGTTTTTCAGTATTGATAAATTTGAGAGAATCTTGTGATTTTTGTAATTTTTCAGCTGCAATCATTTGAACAAAACGGATTGAATCTTCTTTGATACGCTGTAGTTCTCGATTATTTTCTATGGTTTCTAGATTATCTCTTCTGGTCCTTACTTCAGTAAGTTGTGCTTCTAAATCATCCAAGCGAATGGAATCCATTACAAAATCTGTTCTTCGTTTTGCAGCAATTAATTCAGCAATCTGTTCTTCTAATTCACCGAGTTTTGCATTTTTTTTGTCGGCCTGAAACTGCATAGCTTCGATTTTGATGCAATCCACACAGTCTTTGGTTTGAGGAATTATCTTTTCTACTAAGTATTTAATTTCTTGTTTTATAGAACCTTTATTATGCAATTCTTCATCTATTCCAATAGTAACTTCAACACGTCCGATATCTAAATCATTTCCACTACGGTTTTGGTTTCTGATATTATTGGATGGCTGTGAACCTTGGTTTGATGGCAAAGTAGGCAGCCCAGGGATATATCCAACAGAAGGGCCGGTTCCAGTTTGAGGTGTAGCAGATTTTTTCAGGGTGCCACCAACTGACGAAAATTCAATACTAACAATTACTAAAAACTTCTCCTGCCCCAACATTCGAGACACTGCAGCAGAAACCTTTTGCTGATAAGAATTTTCTATGGCAATTTTCTGTGAAAGAAGACCTGCTTGCTGGTTCCATAGAAATGCGCAGAGGGCTATTAATAAAAGATATTTACGGCCAAATTTAATGGTCATGGTTTTGCTCCTGTTTAAGCATAAGTAAATTTAATACATTCAAATTGTTGTATGAAAGATTGTACAATTATTTTCCGGCATTTTCGTATCTTTCAAGTCCATCTACAAATTTTTGCTGTGTAAAAATAATTTTAATACGCCGGTTTTTTGCACGAAGTTCTTTTGTTCTATTTAGGGAATCAATCACAGAATCCATGCTGATTTCATCAAATAAGGGATTCCCATATTTATCCGTGTCAACTCCTGTATATTCAGGCTTACCACCCCTTCCCTCTACAATTTCTACATTTTCGCCTCGCGGTTTTTGTACTGCTCCCCGCCTCATGTTTTCCCAGCTCATATCGGCAGGCCAGCGTTCAGCATAGCCATGAGAAACTAACCTTGAAGGATTTACTCCTTTATCTATAAGGTAGCTTACTACTGCAGAGGCTCTGGCAGATGACAATTCCCAGTTTGTTGGGTACATTTTTGCCACATTCCTAGTAGGCTTCACATTATCCGTATGCCCTTCTACAATAATTTGCCGATTATCAGATGGAACAGTTAAAAAACTATCTACAGCTGCATCTAAAAATCCTTTCAATTTTTCTTTAATGGCAGCCTCTCCAGCATCAAAACAGACATTCCCGTTTAATTCAACAACCGTGCCCCGGGGGTCTTTCATTTCTACTTTTGCCTCAGAAGAATCTAATTCCATTTCTTCTATAATTTCAGCTAAATCTTCATGCATTTCATAAGATTTCGGAGGTGGCTCTTGCTGTGCCTTTAAATCCTGAATGAGGCTGTCCATATATTCTTCAATAGGCTTATCATCTATTTCTGTCACCCCTTGTTCTTTTAATTCCTGAGCTTGTTTTTCAATTTCTTCAATTTCTTCCTCTTGTTTAGCTGCCCCTGCTTCATCCCCGCCCCCTTCAACAAGCCCAGCAGGATCCGTGCTTGACAAAGAAAACAAAATCACAAAAAATGCAAAGAGCAGGGTGAACATATCTGCCATGGTGCCAAAATATCCAGGCAAACCTGCACCGTTTCCATCACATAATGGACAAACCTCGTCAGCCATTTATATTAATCTTCATCCGTGAATCTATCTTTTCTTGCCAGGAATGCATTTAGCCGTTCTTGTACCATAATAGGGTGAACCTTATCATATAGTAACATAGCTGCTTCTAAATGCAGGGCACTTTCTACCTTTTTACCTTCATTAATATATTTTAAATGTTCTGAAAAGGGCAGAAAAAAGAAGAAGGCAAAAAGTGCTCCGTAAAGCGTAGTAATGAGTGCGATTGCCATATTTGCGATAAGTGAAGCCATTGGGTCAGTACCGGGGGCCGCAGGCATGGTCATACCAGCTAACATGAAAATCAACCCAAATAATGTTCCGATCATACCAAAAGATGGGGCATATTCTCCTAATTTAGCTATAGCATTTGCTGCTTTTATTTCACGCAATGCACGATATTGTTCTTTATTTTCCATAATGGTACGGATATCATCTTTTGCCAAACCATCACTAATCATTCGACAGGCATCTTTTATACTAGTAAGACGAAAAGGCATGTGTTCTGGAGTTTCATCCGCAGCTTTTGACAGCTCCCCTTTTCGTGCTAATGCAGCAAGACCAACATAATCCTGTACCACATCTTTTAAAGTAAACCCTTGTGCACCCAAAAATACTTTTGGAAATCCAGCAAAAGCTGCAATTACATCCTCTAAAGGGTACGCAATGCAGGTTGCGGCAGTCGCCCCACCAACAACAATTGCTAAGCTAATTGCGTCCCAGAGAGAACTCATACCACCTGTATCTGCAGATCCCATAATGGCTGCGGTAAGCAAAATTCCAATACCCATCACAAAACCAATAACTGCACCTAAATTCATTTAATATTCTCCTGTATTTTTCCTATTTCTATGGGTGTGAGGCGGTTTTCATCAGATGCCAGCAACACATCATAAATTTCTGTAAATTCCGGATCTAATTGCAGAGCCACATTCCAGTTCAGTGTTGCCCGGCGGTTATCGCCCAGTTTGTAATAAATAGAACCACGCCTGCCATAAGCAATAGCTAAGTTGGGATTTAATTCAATGGCAAAATTCACTTCGGACAAAGCATTTCTATATTCTTCATCATAGAAAAACCTCAGCGATCTGGATAAATGTCTCATTGCTTTATTTTGGCTAGATTGGCTCACCTGTTCACGTAGTAGATTTTTTCTGGTGGAGTCAACTAAAACCACTTCATTATGCTGAAGCATATTATTATAATCATTTAAGTTATCAATCATATTATTACTTACCTTGATGGAGTCCCGCAAAGTTTCTACAACATCTGTGCAGATTAGATCATAATACAAAATAGAAGAATCCGTTTCGCCATAAATACCATACCCTAATTGTTCATCTAACCCTAATTCTTCTATTTCATCTGCATCAAAAATTCTAGGTACATTTATACCCATTCCAAAAGTTATGGATGGTGCATCGCCTCTTAGTGCGGACCAATCATCAGTACGGTCTTCAGTAGCAAAATCACCAAAACTCTCGAAATGAGTAATGCCTAAATTAATATGAGTTGACTTTAATATGGGAATAGAAACACCTATATTTAATCCTTTACCATCAAATTCAGTCATAAAATTTGCTCCACCATTTTTTTTCAAGAAGGGAGTAGTAAAATTAAACCCTAAAAAAACCCCGATATTTTGCTTTTGATTTGAAACATACAGATGTGAATCTTCATTAATTTTTCCAGAGCCAAAACCCAAATAGGTTGCAATGGCGTAATCATCAAAATCTTTTACACTGCTGAGAACTGCAAAAAGAGACACTCCTTTAGTGTCTAATCCATCATCATCTGCAGAATCACTGCCCTGCCTGAAAATAATATCCTGAATTCCTGCACCTACATTCACATCTCCATATTTAAACATATTTTTTTGAAGATGAAAACCAAGTTCACCCGAATTAGCGGGATTTACCGGCCTCACAAAAGATAGTCCATAAAGGTAGCCGGATTTTCCCATAGTGTTCACAGAAAATGCAGAACTGCTTTGGCTTGAAGATAAATATTCAGAGGATACATTAACTGCTAAGAGATTTTTATACATATTGATATCCATATTGGGAACACGCATCATATTACCAGGCCTGGAAAATGCAACACGTGAATTTGCATCTATTACTCCAGCCAATAAAATAAATGTAAGTGGAATTAAAAACTTTGCTCTGGGCATTCTTTAATGTTGGTTTAATATCCGCGTTTTGATTTTAGCCGACATGAAATAATCGCTTTCAGGATAAAAGGAAATAAGTTTTATATAATTACTTTTCGCGTTTTTGATATCTCCTATTGATTCATAAATCATTGCTATTAAGAGATAAAGTTCATCGCTTTCGTTTTGTTTGAGTAATGAAAGTACTTGGGCTTTGGCTTTGTCAAGGTAACCAGTCCGGTAGTAGGCCACCGCAAGTAAATAGTTTAAACTTTCTCTATTTCGTTTTGAGAGCATGCTCAAATCTCTTTGGTAAAGAATCTCAATTACATGTTGATAATTATTATTAAAATAAGATTTTTCTGCTGCTAATTTAATTTGGTTAATACTAATTTCAACTGAGTCACTTATCAATTGGCTAGATTTTTTCGACAGCAATGTTTTTTTCACAGGGGGTATAAATGGATCTGTAATGACGGCATTTATTTTTGCACGAGTCTTTTTTTCTTTAGATGATAACGGATGGGGAGCCTCTTTGACATTCTGAATTTCAGATGGAGTAATTACAACGCCCAAATCCCATAGCACCTCATTTGTAAATCCCATTGAATAGAATAATCCAATGCTAACGCACAAAACAAATTTGTTAACCGTCATACTGACTCCAGTCAATATCATAACTATATCCAATGAATGAACCAAAAGATTTTGGGATTACCATTTGGAAGTTCCCAACAGCGTGCGGCAAAATACTATTATCGGATGAAATACCAGTTTCGAAGGTATTTGTCACCCCATTTATAAATGCTGTCAAAGCTTTTGAGTCTCCCTGCCAGTTTGTTCTAAAGGTGAAAATAATTTTTGAAAAATCTGCTCGTTTATTCCCCACATTTTTCACTTCACCTGATAGTACCGTATTCCCAGAGCCATCCTTTTCCTCTGTAATATCTCCCACCAACACCAAATGAGCAGACATATTTGTCACTCGTTTTTGTATGAGGTTTACTCCAGAAGGGTCTGGTACTCCAGGGACCTTAGATTCGGTGTCAAAATTGCCGTAGGCACCTACTTGATTTACTACCCGAATGATTGTATTTCGATCAATAATTAGCTGTCCTATTAAGGTTTCTATTTTCATTACATCTTGATCCTGATATACAATTTTACCAAAAATAGAACTTCCGTTATTGAGAACAACTTCTTTGTTATAAATAGCAAATGGGTTTGCCCAAACTTGGGTTTGAGCTTCCAACTTACTTAAATTTTCATGCTGATAGTCCAGTTCAGCCTTCATTTTCTTGATATCCATACGAAGATCTTCAATAATTTCAGGCATATTTTTTTCTACAGCTGAATCCTGCAAGAGATCATAATTGTTTCCATTTTCGCCATTATTCAAATCAGGAGAATTATTTATATCAGGAGAGGTCTCAATTTGGTCGTTTTTACCTCCACAAGAAAACATAAATAGAGTGCAAAAAATTATTATTATATAGAGTTTAATGTTATTCATAATTGAAAAGATTATTTATAATATTTTGGAGTTTTTTTTTTTAAAGGAATCCCTGTGATGCCAAGAATTTAAATCAATACAACATATTGTTATCTTGAAGGAAAAATATACCTTATAATGTGGATATCAGCAAAATGATTTATTCCCCAATAGTATATTTTTTTGGGCAAAAAAAGGACTCAATTATTTTAAATTAATTATTGAAATTAAAAGTTAATCATTTTTTGTGAAATAATGGGAATAATTGTAAATTTACTTCATTAGTTGAGAGGGAAATAGCTTGTTTATAGAAATGCTTAAAGGAAAAATTCACCGGGCAACGGTGACGGAGGCAGATTTAAATTATATCGGATCGCTTACATTAGATGAAGATTTAATGGATGCTGCCGGACTTAGAGAGTACGAAAAAATTGGGGTATTAGATATAACCAATGGAAATCGTATAGATACCTATATTATTAGTGGAGAAAGAGGGTCTGGAAAAGTATGCATTAATGGAGCTGCAGCTCACTTAATTAGCAAGGATGATTTGGTGATTATTGTGGCATACTGCCAACTTAATGAAACTGAAGCCCAGATTCATAAACCCAAAATTGTTCATGTAAATTCCGAAAATCATGTGACATTTTTGGGCAATGAAGAGCCAGTTTTGGTATAATATTCCATGAAAAAAACAACTATCAGAGATATTCAGAAGTTAAAGGGTAGCGAATCTCCCTTTGCTACTGTTACTGCCTATGATTTTGTTTCGGCTCAAAATGCAGACGCCGTAGATTTTCCATTATTATTGGTAGGTGACAGTGCAGCTATGGTAGTGTATGGGATGGAGAATACAATCCCAATTTCAATGGATGAATTACTATTTTTGGTGAGGGCTGTATGCCGGGGTACGAAAAAGGCGTTGGTAGTTGCGGATATGCCATTTATGTCCTATCAAGCATCTGTGGAAGATGCCGTTCGAAATGCAGGTAGATTTATTAAAGAAGGGGGGGCAGGAGCCATTAAGCTGGAAGGTGGAGTTCCCTATACATCCCAAATAAGGGCAATTATTGATGCAGGCATTCCCGTAATGGGACATGTGGGATTATTACCCCAATCGTATAATCTGAGTTCTGGATATAGAATTCAAGGAAAGTCAATTTTGGAAGCAAAAAAAATTATTGAAGATGCAGAGGCAGTTCAGGAAAGTGGCGCTTTTGCTGTGGTTCTGGAAGGAATACCCGGGGATTTAGCCGATAGAATTACTAATTTATTAGACATACCAACCATTGGAATTGGCGCAGGTCCCTTTTGTGATGGTCAAATTCAAGTGTACCATGATATTTTAGGTTTATATGGTGATTTTTCTCCGAAGCATGCAAAACGATATGGCAACTTTGGAGTTGAAATTCAACATAAACTCGCAGAATATAAAAATGAAGTTGAAGAAAAAACTTTTCCCACTAAAGAACACTTCATTAACAGTAATATCCATCTCGAAAAAACGCACTAATTATTGAAGAAAATTTCCACCATTAAGGAATTCCGAAAATGGAGGGAGAATATTTCAGGTTCCATTGGATTTGTCCCTACTATGGGTGCCCTGCATGAGGGCCATTTATCCTTAGTATCAGAATCAAATAATACTTGTGAAAATACAATTGTGAGTATTTACATAAATCCAACTCAATTTGCCCAGGGTGAAGATTTAGATACGTACCCCAAAACGATAAAATCAGATTTAGACAAATTATCTAACTATAAAGTAGATTGTATTTTCTTGCCCGGCAACACTGAAATGTATCCTGATGGAATTAATACAGGAAATTATAATAATAATTTGTTTAACCTTTTAGAAGGGAAAAGCCGCCCCGGATTTTTCAAAGGTGTAACCACTATAGTTGCAAAATTATTTGATATTATTGAACCAAGCCATGCATTTTTTGGTAAGAAAGATTTCCAGCAACTTTGTATCATAAATAAATTGGTTTCAGATTTACAATATCCAATTCAGATTGTTTCTTGTCCAATAATTAGAGAGAAAAATGGATTGGCAATGAGCTCTCGAAATAAATATTTAACGGAACATGAATATTCAGTTGCTGCTACCATTTTTAAAGCCCTAGTAAGCGGAAAAACCCTACTAAAAAATGGCGAACTCAATTGCGAAAAATTAAAGAATAAGATAACCAAAATTATTAATAGTGAACCCCAATTTAAGATTGACTATGTGTCAGTGGCAAATAGAAACACACTTGAAGAAATTGAGGGGAAATTAGGAGGGGAAATTCTAGTAAGTGTAGCTGCGTTATTAGGACAAACTCGCCTTATCGATAATTTCACCTATTCTTTATCAGATCTACATAATTGCTAATTTACTCTAAACATAGAGCGTATTAATCGTGTTTATCCCGGAATCAACATGCTTCGACTGTCGCTCAATACAGATGGTTTATGCAGAAAATAACAATTATTCCTTGTCTTCCAGGAGGTAGTGGGTGCCAATACTTTCTCTGGCCTCCAGAGTTGCGGCAATAATTGCAATAGCAGTCTGAACCCCGTTTCTCAGCCCCACAATGCTTGGAGTCAATCTGGCTTTCTGATAGAAATCTTCTATTTCTGTTTGAAGGTTCCGCATAATAGTTCGAGCACGGTGGAGTCTTTGACGGGTACGAATTAATCCTACATAATTCCACATGGTATTTTTTATTGTGAGCCAATCCTGTGCAATTAGTGCCGGATCAATTTCATCAATTTCATCTACCCAGGTTTCAATCTCTGGGAAATGATCATCCCCATCTCTAAAAATGGCCGCATCTTTTCCTGCATGGTAACCCCATACTAAAGCCTCCAATAGTGAAGTACTTGCCAAGCGATTGGCTCCATGAACACCGGTACAGGAAACTTCACCCACTGCATATAAGCGTTTTACAGAAGTCCGGCCTTCCAGATTAACGCCAATACCTCCGCAAATATAATGTGCAGCTGGAACTATGGGAATGGGTTCTATTGTCATATCAATCCCCGCATCCATACAGCCCTTATAAATGGAAGGAAATCGATTTTTTATCCAGTCGCTATCCTTAAATGAAATATCCAAATACATGCAGGGAAGAGTCGTGTCTAACATTTTCTGATGGATGTTTCTAGCAACAATATCCCGTGGAGCTAAACTTCCTTTTTCGTGGATTTGATTCATAAACTCATTTCCATTTTCATCAATTAATATCCCACCTTCTCCCCTAACAGCTTCGGAGATTAAATACCGACTGGACCCACTGAATAGAGTTGTGGGATGAAATTGGATATACTGGAGGTTAAAACATCTGGCACCCGCCCGCCATGCCATTGCAATACCATCCCCTATAGAATCGTCCGGGTTGGTGGAATGGAGAAAAATTTGTCCCAATCCCCCCGTTGCCAATATAGTTCTTTGAGAATAAATTGAGGACACCGTTCCAGTGATATTATCCAATACAATGGCACCGAAACAGGCTGGTTTTTTATAGATGTCTGTAGAAATTATAGAGTGATGTGATAATGTTAAAAGGTCAATGGCTGTAATATTGGTAATGATTGAAATTTTAGGATGTTTTTCTAATTCACTCAATATGGCAGTTTGAATGGAATCACCAGTCTTGTCTTTGCTATAAATAATACGAGATTCTGAATGGGCAGCTTCTTTTGTTCGGCAAAGATTATCACCATTATCTCCCATAGAATCACCGGTGTCAAATGCCACTTTAAATCGGTCAATGAGTATTTTTTTAACTAATGGAGGACCTTCGTTGCAAATTAAATTTACAGCATCAACCCAGGAATGGTTATCACCCGCTTTCATAATATCATTTTTCAATTTCTCTATGGAATCGGTACTGTTTGTATAAACAATTCCGCCCTGTGCCTTTGGTGTATTTCCACTTTTTAACTGGGGAGATTTTGTAATAATGGTTACATTTTTCCCCGCATCTGCAGCGGTAATTGCTGCCGTGGCGCCTGATAATCCACTGCCAATAACCAAAACATCTGTATTAATTGAAGGATTCATGAAACAAAGTCCAGCCGAATGTTTTTACTTATTGCCTGATGGGTTAGAGCCCCAATGGAAATGGCATTGATTCCAGTATCCAAATAAGGGAGGATATTTTCTAAGGTGATTCCACCGGAAGCTTCGATAAACACATCTTCCCCATTTTGGGAAGCCCTTATAATAGAAACAGCAGACCTGATTGTCTCAGGTTTCATATTATCCAATAAGAATCCGTCCACTCCTGTTTTTAAAGCTTCATGGATTTGATCAAAATTATCTACTTCAAGTTCCAATGGTAAATGGAGGTCTTTTTTTCTAGCAGATTCAATGGCATTGGTTACGGATCCTGCAGCAATTATATGATTATCTTTGATAAGAATTCCATGGGATAAATTGAGCCGATGATTGAAAGCTCCACCAATTGCTACGGCATATTTTTCAAATAAGCGTAATCCGGGAGTTGTTTTTCTGGTGTCTAAAATTTTCACATCAAAGGGGTTTGCAATTTCTGCATATTCATGGGAGAGGGTAGCGATACCGCATAGCCGTTGGATTAAATTCAGCATTACTCTTTCACGAGAAAGTATTTCTCTGGTTGAACCCGTAACTGCCCCAATTACATCGCCATTTGAGAGCATAGAACCATTTTTATGATTAATCGTCACCTGGCATTTTTCTCCAAAGCAATGAGGAATAATTTCACTTCCAGCAAAAATAAGTTTTTCTGCTGCGTGGATTTCAGCAGTTATTTCAGAATTGTCAGCAGTTGTACTTTCGGTAGTAATATCACCATTTGGAATATCTTCCGCTAAAAAGTAAGTGATTTTTCCAATGATATATTCATCCGAAAGTTTTTTATGTTGAGGGTATTCGATCAACTGAGTGCCAACATTTTTTCTAAAGGAGCCAGTGCCTTGAGTCGATAATCTTCTGATAAAATAATTTCGGGAGACATAGTCTCAAGAGCAGTAACCATTTTTTCAATTGTGTTTAGACGCATATGGGGACATTCATTGCAGGCACAGCCATCATTTGTAGGAAGAGGAATAAACGTTTTATTAGGACTTTCTTTTTCCATTTGATGTATAACTCCCGGTTCAGTGGCAATGATAAATTTTTCGAGATTAGATTCAGAAGCAAATTTAATAATAGAAGTTGTGGAGCCTATATGATCTGAATGGCGCAGTATATTCTCGTCGCATTCTGGATGTGCAAGCACAAGAGCATCTGGATTCCGAGTTTTCAATCGAACAAGTTCTCTTTCTGAAAATATTTCATGAACTTGGCAGGAGCCATCCCACAATAATAAATCACGCCCAGTTTTTTTCTGAAGGAATGCCCCCAAATATTTATCAGGAGCAAAAATAATTTTTTTATCTTCCGGCAGACTATTGATGATTTTTTCAGCGTTGGATGAAGTACAGATAATATCTGATACGGCCTTTACTTTTGCAGAGCAATTAATATAAGTGATTACCGCATGATCCGGATGAGAATCTACCCAGGTCTTAAACTTATTAGGAGAAGCGGAATCTGCTAGAGAACAGCCCGCATCCATATCGGGCAATATTACCCGTTTGTTCGGATTTAATATTTTGGCAGTTTCACACATAAAATGAACACCACAGAAAAGGATGACATCTGCATCTGTTTTCACTGCATATTGTGCCAGAGCAAGACTATCTCCAATAAAATCAGCAACATCCTGGATGTCAGGATCTTGATAATAATGTGCCAAAATCACAGCATTACGTTCTTTTTTTAAAGACTCTAACTTTGATAAAGTGTCTGAAATCATATTTTGATATGGAATTTAGCCCCAGTAATTTAGGTAATTATTAAGAATGTCAGTGTCAATTTAGATATGGGTCATTTATGAAAACACCGTCCACTCCCAAAAGCTGAGCTTTTATTAATTGCCTTTGGGTCATTACAGTAAAAGTTAAAACAGACATATTTTTTCTACTAACCCAATTTATTAATTGTTCATCCAGGTAATCAATATCGGCATGGAATCCATCTGGTCGGCATATCCAAACCCAGAGTGGAGTATTTATAATAAACTGAGGATCATTTTTACTCCATAGAAAAGCAGTTAATATTTTTGGATCAATTTTTTTGATTCGCCTGATAATAAAGGGATTAAAACTGGATATGACGCAGTTATTTTCGAATCCATATGTTTTGATTAATTCTAAAACATTTTTTTCAATATTGGTATTAATAATATGAACAGATTTTATTTCAATATTGATGATAATTTTTTTATTGAGAATATCCAATACATCGGTAAATAAGGGTATTTTATTTTGGTCATTACCATTTAATGGAATCTTCTGAATTTCGGACCAGGACAAATTTTCGATTAATTCTATTTTCCCGGAATCACATTCTACACTCCAATCATGATATACCACCAATTTTTTATCAGCAGAAAATTGAACGTCTAATTCTATACCATTCATCCCTGTATCAATGGCTTTTCTGAAGGAGTCCAAAGTATTTTCATGGGCGAGCGATGGTGCTCCGCGATGTCCTATTTTTACTAGTTTCCCAGTTGAGTAAAAAGGGGGAGATACCGGCACCCAATTTTTTTTATAAATGGTAACGGTAATTATTAAAATCGTTAATAATAGTATTTCCACTCCAAACATTCACTGGTAAATTACAATTGGTTTAAATAACAATTCTGTATGTTTTCAACTTGTTTTAAGTGGACTTAATACCCGAATTTTAGGGGTGAATTTTATATTATGGTTACCAACATGAACAATATAGCCGAACAATCACCTGGCCAATTTAGTTTAAATAAGGACGAGCTTTGGGGAAAGTGCTTGTTATATATCAAGGATAGAATTCAAGAACAAGCATTTCAAACCTGGTTTGATGGAGTGGTTGCAACAAACCTAAATGAAGAGGGAATTACACTTCAGGTTCCCAATCAATTTCATTATGAGTGGTTGGAAGCAAAATATCGTCACCTCATCGATAATGCTTTAAAGGAAAACGCAAATCATCCACTCATTGTAAATTATAGTGTAGTAATCAGTGATAAAAACATTGATGAAATACCGACTTTAACCGCCAAGGAAAAGCCAGTTCCTCAGGGATATCAAAGAAAATCCCAGTTGAATTCCCGCTATATTTTCGAAAATTTCATTGAAGGTAAAAGTAACCAATTTGCTAAGGCTGCAGCATTATCTGTTGCAGATACTCCCGGCCAAACCCCCTATAACCCGCTTCTTATTTATAGCAGTCCCGGTCTAGGGAAAACCCATCTATTACAGGCAATAGGGAATAAACTCATCAGGCAGAATGGGAATATGCGCGTGGTATACCTCACCAGTGAAAAGTTTATGTTAGATTTCATCAGTTCTATTCAGAAAAATAGCTCTACAGACTTTATCAGCACCTATAGAAATATAGATATGCTATTATTGGATGATGTTCAGTTTTTCCAATCTAAAGAACAAACTCAAGAACAATTTTTTCACTTATTTAATGATTTATTTCAAAAAGGTAAACAAATTGTATTGACAACAGACCGCCATCCAAGTGAGTTAAAAGGATTGAAAGATCGTTTAATTTCTCGGTTTCAATCCGGGCTTGTGGTGGATATTCAGCCACCCGATTTAGAAACAAGAATTGCAATCTTGATGAAAAAGGCTGAAGATGATGGATTGGAAATTCCCTATGATGTAACCGAATTTATAGCAGAAGCAATAGCAGGAGATATCCGTGCAATGGAAGGAGCGTTGGTAAAATTATTGGCGCTTTCGTCTCTCCGCCGAGAAGATATCACTATGAATTTGGCTCAACGGGTTCTAAAAAATTTGTTGGGAGAAAATTCATTTACTGATTTGTCCATTGATCAAATTGTTAAATATGTTTGTAGAGAAATGAAAATTAGTGAAAGACAAATCCTGGGGAAAAGCCGTACAATGGAAGTTGCACTTGCACGACAATTGGCCATGTTTCTATCTAAGGAATTAACCAGTGCATCTCTGGCCAATATTGGAATACATATCGGTGGAAGAGATCATTCCACCGTTATTCATGCCTGTAAAAATATTGATAAAAAAGCAATAGCTGACAGTGATTTTCAAAGGAAAATTAACAGTATGAAAAATGAAATATCCGGACAGAAAATGTCCAAAACAG
>MPLZ02020204.1_pt1 | contig 17360 bp, 16 predicted proteins | sample 1617311 | NCBI WGS metagenome assembly MPLZ02 (sample SAMN05944806, study PRJNA350692) | marine metagenome | biome: marine; feature: ODZ; material: water; isolation source: 160 m water sample filtered on 0.2 um supor filter | place: Pacific Ocean | collected 2012-04-08 | depth 160m m | reverse complement strand
TATGACAGGTGGTGACCAGCTGTTGTTTGCCTTTGAAACTGTGATCATTGGCGGCATGGGGTCAATCTGGGGGACCATGCTTGGCGGTATGGCGTTGGGAATCTCACAGATTATCGGCTTCAAAATTCATGCTGGTTGGGGCGCGTTCGCCGGTCATCTGATTTTTTTTGCATTTCTGTTTGTCAAACCTTCCGGGTTGCTGGCCAAGGGTGATCAACATGCATGAGGGCGAGACGCTTTCCAATTCCGGCTGGAAAATCGAGACACCACTCATCGGACCAGCATTTTTGGCGCTTCTGGTTATTGCATTGGCTGCCGTACCGTTTTTTGGCGGCACTGGCACCATGCGGCTGATGGTTGAAATATTCGCCATGATTGCTATGGCCCAGGCATGGAACCTTCTGGCGGGATATACGGGTTTTGTTTCTGTTGGCCAGCAGGCCTTTATCGGAATAGGCGCTTATGGCCTGTTCATGGTGGCTCTTAAGGGGGGCATTGATCCATTTTCGTCTGTTTTACTGGGTGGAATTTGCGCCGGGTTGATTGGCGCGATTTCTGCGCCGGCCTTGTTTCATCTTCGCGGCCCCTACTTTGCCATTGGCACATGGGTATTGGCCGAATTATTTCGAATTTTCATTACCAACAATGACTATTTTGGCGGTGCGAGTGGCTTGACGCTCGCCCGTGTCTTAAAGGAGATTCCACGGGATATTCGCAACGATACGACTTATTGGATTGCCCTGGCTTTGGCGGCCTCTACTTTAGTTTTGGTTTATGTCCTACTGCGTTCGAGATTTGGCCTGGCCATAAGAACGGTGCGAGATAACGAATATAGCGCCGAAAGCGTAGGCGTGAACGTCAGGGGTGTAAAGTTTACGGTGTTTGTTATCGCCTCTTTTATCACCGGCTGCGCAGGCGCCGTCGCCTACCTGAATACGATGTTTGTTACGACCAGTGCGGCCTTTAGTATCGAGTGGTCTGCGTTTATTATTTTTGTCGTTATCATAGGGGGAATTGGCACCATTGAAGGGCCAGTGATAGGGGCCCTGGTATACTTTTTCCTGCGCGAATGGCTCGCCGATTTTGGAACCTGGTACATTATTACTCTGGGTTCAGTAGCAATTGCCGTAATAGTATGGGCGCCAGACGGCATATGGGGCCTAATTGCGAAAAGGTATCCAATTCGATTGTTCCCGGCAGGGGCAGTAATGCGGAAAAAACCGTCTAACTGATGATAGGTCAGGAAGAGGCGTGATGCATATTTTGGGTTAGCCGCCCTTCATGCGTTTGAATTTAAGCACTCATTCCGCCATCGACCATCAGCATTGAGCCGGTAGTGTATGATGAGCGATTTGATGCCAGATAAAGGACCGACTGGGCGATTTCGTCGGCTTGACCATGACGCCCCAGCGGGGTTTGCTCATCAAAAAATTCGCCGGCGTCGCGTCCAATAATTTTGCTCAAATCATCTTCAACAGCATGTTGGAAGGCATTATCAATCGGTCCAGGATGAATGGAATTTACACGAATCCGCCGCGGGGAAAGTTCTTTGGAAAGGCAACGCATTAGTCCGATTTGCGCGTGCTTCGCCGTGATATATCCATACACGCCGGGATCGCCTCGGGTTCCAGCAACGCTGGAAGTTATGATGATGCTACCACCATCATTCATATGAGGGACGGCATATTTACATATCAGGAAAGCGCCTTTGACATGGACCTCGTAAACGGCCTCGAAGATCTCCGTTGGATAGTCGGCAATGGGCGCTACTGTGCCAAAATTTCCCGCATTGCTAAAGACGATGTCGATTTTGCCAAATCTTTCGACAGTCGCTTCAACGAATGTTTTAACTGAGCGTTCATTGGTAACATCGGTTTCAATATATGCCGCATTTTCTTCTCCTAGGCTTTGTACGGCGCGAGATAGATCGTCCTTGTTTAAATCAGCCAATATCACTTTTGCGCCGGCTTTTACAAAACGGTGCGCGCTCGCCAATCCGATGCTTCCCGAACCACCGGTAATGATGCTTACTTTTCCATCTAATTCGCCCATGTCGAACCCCCCAGTGTTATCAAGACTTTGTAGAGTGAATAAAAATGCTATAGGAAAATCAAAACCAGTCAAGGGAACATTTTCACAGCTCCAATGGCATCTGAGGGATAGGAATTTGCTTTTGGCAGATGTGGCGTCTTGGGTCTCGAAACCCTGTCGTTGTCTGTTTCACATCACCCCTGCCATCCCTAGCAACCATTTCATCCCCTCATCTTTCCTGTTTTCATTCACCAACACACAATTTGCTCCAATTAGCGGCTGTTTTCAAGCGCCATTACCACCCAGCAGCCAGAGGAGACTCCGCGCCTCCATCGCCTTCGGACACGTGCAGGAAGCATTATCCGAGGCAAGCACATTAATTGAAATTTCCACAGGGCCACCTCAACCCGTCGGGCAATTATTGTTTTAGTCTATGACGATCAGTTCACGACGCACATCACTCAAGCGTACGCCACCGTCTTCAGTCACGGTAAACGGTTCTGATACCGCAGCACCCAGAGTCTCCAGCCAGACACCTGACTGAAAATGAAAACACATACCGCTTTGCAGCACGGTCTTGTCGCCCGGGCGCAGGCTGGCAGTACGCTCGCCCCAATCCGGTGGATAATTCACGCCAATCGAATACCCCACCCGGCTCTTTTTGTGATACCCGTTGCGGTTGAGTATCTTTTGCCACACGGCCTCGACCTCTTCACAGGTTGCACCCGGACGGGCCACGTCGAGCGCAGCATCCACTCCCTCAATGATGGTATCGGCCAGTTTGGTCACCTCCGGCGGAGGTGCGCCCAGATACAAGGTGCGCGTCAACGGGGCCTGATAGTGACGTCGCGCACCGCCCAGTTCCATCATGACCAGCGTATCTTGTGGCAGGGGGTTTTCCGACCAGGTCAGATGCGGTGTGCTGGTCCCCTCACCCACCTGTATCAGGGGGCATAAACTGCTGTAATCACCATACCGGCCGTGAATGCCCGTGACCTGTGCATGGTAGACCTCGGCAATGATCTCGTACTCCGGTACGCCTGGGGCCGTTTTTGCAATTGCTCTGTTCATCGCCGCACTGACAATCTCCCCCGCTTCACGCATATAGGCGAGTTCGACCTCTGACTTAACCAGTCGAGCCCAGTTCACCAGTTGATGCGAATCAGACACCCTGGCGTTGGGCAAACCATTGACCAAATGAGCATGGGCACGGGCTGTGTAGTAATGCGCGTCCAGTTCTACTCCAATACGATCTGACGCCCAACCACGCGTCGTGATTAACGTGGCCAGATCATCATAAGGATGTTCCGTGGGGTGATGAATAAGGGTTTCGGAAAAAGTCGTAATATTCTCTGGTGGAATATCCGTCGTGATATGCGCTGCCTTTGCATCCATTGGTCGACCAAACCAGATTGGTGCATCCTCGTCGGTGTGCACTAATACCGCCTGCGGGGTATAAAAAGACCAGCTATCAAAACCGGTTAACCAGTTCATATTCGCCGGATCCTGGCAGATGATCAGATCGAAGCCCTGTTCGACCATTCTCTTCTTCGTTTCAACCAGGCGCCGATCGTATTCCGTTATTAAAAAAGGTTTGGTGTATTGCATATGGCTATCAGTAATCAATTGTGAGTGGGTTGTGCAACCAATCAATCAATCTTTGCCGCTATCCCGGCCAAAAAATCACCTGGCTTGATCAGACATGGAGAATCTCGCCCCATGAAAATGCATCCCGATCAACCCGGATAGATTCGATCAAACCCATATCTTCATACCTCCCTTAAGGCATCCAAATATTCGGCGCAAGTTGCGCCAGGCGCTACCCCAGCACCCGGACAAGATCATCGCATAGGTCTTCGGGATCTTCCAAGCCGACCGAGACGCGGTACACACCGTCCCCAGCAAAATCACGGTAAGCTTGCAACTGCTTGCCAGAGAGTCGGTAACTGGATGCCATCAGGTCATCTGTATCCATCCAGCAGATCAGACTTCGATGGTGGCCCAGCGAGACCGCGTAGTGGATAACCTGCAGCTGCGACATCATCTGTGGCGCCATGTCAGCGCCGTTGTCTACCTGAAAAGAAAGCATCCCGGAGAAATTCTCCATCTGCTTTTTCGCCAGGTCGTGATGCGGGTGACTGGGCAGGCCCGGATAAAGCACTTTTGTCACCCGGGGGTGTGCCTCAAGAAACTGCGCAAGTGCCATCGCATTATCCTGGTGCGCTTTCATTCGTAATGGCAGGGTTGCCAGCCCCCGGTTAATCAGCCACGCATTGAAGGGGCTGATAACACCGCCCACATGAATCTGGCCGTCCGTTTCAATGGTACGCATATTCTCATCAGAGGCAAGGACTGCACCCCCCATGGCGTCACCGTGACCGCAGCAATACTTGGTTAAGGAGTGAATCACATAATCTGCACCCAAGGTGATGGGGCGTGTTGCCATTGGCGTCGCGAATGTAGAGTCGATAGCGAGGCGAGCACCATGCTGGTGCGTAATTTGCGCGATCTTCGAGATATCGGTTATCCGCATGGTCGGATTCGCCGGCGTCTCTCCCCACACGAGTGCGGTCTCGGGGGTTACGGCCTGCTCAACCGCCTGCAGATCAGAAAAATTTACGGTGACGACATCGATACCCATGCGAACAAGATCGTTACGCGCCAGCTCTGCCGTGCCGGGATAATTTGCATCGCTCATCACCAGGCGATCGCCCGTTTTCAACACACTGAACAGCAATGCAGAGGTCGCGGCCATGCCTGATGCGAAACATCGGCAGGCCTGGGCGTTCTCCAGCGCCGCTAATTTTTCCTCGAGCTGTTGCACCGTGGGGTTGCGCCATCGGCTATAGATATAGGGCGCGTCATCAGGAATATCATAAGCTGAGAAACCCACAGGCTCATCAAGTACAAAAGTGCTCGACATGACAATATTCGGCGCAGACGCGCGAGTGTTGGGGTCAGGCCTCTCACCGGCATGCACTGCCAGAGTGTTGTTCCCTCTTTTGTTCTTCGAGTGCTGATCAGTCATCGTAACCGCCTTGATATTTTGTGAAGCCCCAGCAACGACACAGGCTATCTATCCATGGAAAAGACCTCAAAAACGACATGCGAGGGCCGCTGATTTGTCTCTATAACTGCCCATCACCAACATTGGCATCACCCCTGCCATCCCCAATAGCCATTTCATCCCCTCATCTTTCCTGTTTTCAAGCACCAATACATAATTTGCCCCAATTATCAGCCGTTTTCAAGCGCCATTACCACCCAGCAGCCAGAGGAGGCCCCGCCTGGGATCTCACATCAGCCTTGAGCCATCAGTGAGTCAAGGGGTTATTTTGCTTGACATCAAGTTTCGTTAAGTGATTAAATCGAGTCAAACGAACATTAAAACGCGCCCACGAACTTTAAAACACACCTACGAACATTAAAACGCGCATAGCTTTATGGCCAGGGTGATCCGGCAAGGGTTGTGGATCTCATGGCCTAGATCCTGCATTTTCTAATGCAGCTTTTTTTTTCAACAATGGAGGAGATACAAATGAGAAGTAGATTAAAACTCCAGATTGCAGCGACGTTGACCGCAACGGCGCTCGCAACCTCAGCATTTGCTGGCGGCAAACTGGTAATTTCGGCAAACACTTCAGACGAGGCCCCTCGCGCTGCATTCGAAGCAGTAGTTGCGGGCTTCAAAGCAGCAAACCCTGATGTTGACGTTCAGTTCAACGTCATTGAACACGAAGCTTACAAAACAGCGATCAGGAACTTCCTGGTAGCGGACGAAGGCCCAGATGTTGGGTTCTGGTTTGCCGGCAATCGTATGGCAGGGTTTGTTGAAGACGGTCTGTTCGAAGATGTTTCGGACGTCTGGTCAAATGACGGCCTCAATTCAACCATGGCCTCGACAATGCCGTCGATTACTTTTGACGGTAAACAATACGGGCTTCCATATTCGTACTATCAGTGGGGCATTTACTATCGCTCCGACGTCTTCGAAAAGAACGGTGTAGCAGTGCCTGATACTTTCGATCAACTGCTCAGTGCCTGCCAGACCCTTCGTGGCGCAGGTGTCGCACCAGTTACCATTGGAACCAAATATCTTTGGACTGCTGCTGGTTGGTTCGACTACCTCAACATGCGCACAAATGGTCTGAAGTTTCACATCGATCTGATGCTGGGCAAAGCGGCTTACAATGACAAGCGCGTTGTTGCGACTATGGCAAACTGGCGCCGTGCGTTGGATGCAGGGTGCTTTATCGAGAACCACCAGAACTACTCATGGCAAGAAGCTCAGCCGCCACTCATCAATGGTGAAGCGGCAATGTATTTGATGGGCAACTTCCTGGTTCCGAACCTGCCTGAGGAAACTGTTGCAAATCTTAGCTTCTTCCAGTTCCCCGATATCACATCAGGGATGGAACGTGGTGAAGACGCGCCAACAGATCTCGTGTTCATTCCATCGAATGCACAGAACAAGGGAAATGCAAAAAAATTCCTTTCTTTCCTGGCAACGCCTGAGAATATGACTGCAATCAATGTCGCTCTGCAGCAGCTTCCACCACACTCCGGGGCAAAACCAAAGGATGATCGTTTCCTCAATGCCGGCGCTGCGATGTTAGCTGCGTCCAAGACGGCTCAGTTCTACGATCGTGATACCACACCCGAAATGGCCAAAGTGGGCATGCAGGGGTTCCAGGACTTTATGCTGAACCCAGATGAAGTGATGGAAATTCTCGATGAACTTGAAGAAGAGCGTGCCCGAATTTTCGGTAAGCTTTAAGCCTTCACATTGGTGTTCAAAAGGCCCCCTGTTTGGGGGCCTTTTTTATTGCCCCAAATCAACTCACCCCTTGTTCGCGCCAAGTGTTAGTCCTGCCACGAATTGCTTTTGAAGAAGGAAAAACATCAGCACTGGCGGCAGTGCAACAATCAAAGAACCTGCTCCAAGGACGTTCCAGGCATTATAAAAACGGCCCTTTATGATGTTGTTTAATCCGGTCGGTGCAAGCATCCCCTCAGGGCTGGCCGGAGTAAGTACCAAGCTCCAGAAAAAATCGTTCCAGACAAAGGTGAATATTAGAACCGCAAGTGCCGCCATTGCAGGGCGAACCAATGGCAGGACAATCCGATAAAAGATTTTCCATTCATTGGCTCCTTCGACACGAGCCGCTTCGATCAATTCAGACGGCAGTTGAGCTATGAAATTGCGCATAAAGAAGACACAGAACCCGGTCTGAAATGCACCGTGAAAAAGTATAAGCCCCCACCTTGTATTATAGATTCCAAGGTCTTGTGTAAGCCTAAGGACAGGCACCATCAGGATTTGAAAGGGTACAAAATTGCCGCCCACAAAGAGCGCAAATACCCACATTTGCCCAGGAAATCTGAATTTTGAGAGCGCATACCCTGCCATTGTGGCCAATGAGATTGAAATCACCACGACAGGCGGGACCACCAAAAAAGAGTTCATGAATGAGGCCATAAAGTCTTTGTTAGTAAATGCGGTGATATAGCCATCAAGCGAAAACGGATTGGGCAAGTTCAATCCACGTCCACCTGCATTCAGTTGATCAGCGGTCATAAAACTCGCCAATGCAATAATGATCATAGGAAAGAGCCAAAGGATCAATATAACCAGCACGGCAAATTTGTAGAGCGTTCGACCGTGCGGTGTCCATTTTTCAAGCGGCGTAGGATACATTTTATGTCTCCGAGCCTTGGCGCACCATGTTGCGAATGAAGATGGCAATAAAAACCAGCATGAGCAAAAACAGGATCACTGCCAGCGTTGCGCCATACCCGTAATCTTGGTCGAACAGTGTCTTTTGGTACATGTATCGAGCCAAAACATCTGACGAACCACGCCCTGGCCCCCCAATGGTCATAACTTGCACCATGTCAAAAGATCGCAGCGCGCCAATAACGGTGACGACCAAGGCGACAAATGTTGCAGGCCAAAGCTGTGGCAGGATGATTCTTTTCAACAGCGACCAGCCTTTAGCGCCATCGAGGCGCGCCGCCTCAATTTGCTCGGGTTCAATTGCAGTAAGACCAGCAAGATAGATAATCATGCAATAGGCGATTTGCGGATACCAGGCAGCAACAATGATTCCATAGGTGGCTCGATGCTGATCGCCAATGATCCCGCTGCTCCATCCCAGAAAATTGTAGATTTCATGGAGCGGGCCCTGTGGATCGTAAAAGTATTGAAAGACAAAGCCAATCACCGCCGGGCTGAGAACCAACGGAAAAAAGAATAGCGATTTTGTCATCCTTATCCACATCGATGATTGATTTAAGAAGAGGGCAAACGCGAGGCCAATTGGGATTGCAAGCGGGAACAGGATAATCCACTTTATATTGTTCATAACCACTTTGGTTTCTACCGAGAGGCGCGGCCAGCGCACCTCTTCACCCGATAATCGCTTGCTTAAGTAATTTCCAATCCGTTCAATGTCTCGCGGAGTTTTATCAACAAACCGCTCATAGTTCTCAAAGCCAACCCATGTCATTAACGGCACACGGCGACATTTCTCACTGTCATGCAGTTCCGATAAACTTCTTCCATCAGAGCATTGATATTTGGTTCCATCCCAATCGTGAAAACTGATCCAGAACGATCCAAATATCGGATAGATCACAAGTAAGAAGAAATAAATCACGGCCGGCGTGAGGAACAATAGGGGTGCTGTTTTGAGAGAATTAAGTTTCATGGCACATCACTGCGACAATTCGTTCCAATTAGTCCTGGAAGCGATCCATATTCCGGGTTTTCCTACTCTTTGACTGCCATGCCAGCACTATCAAAAGCATGCAGGCAGCCAGGCGCAGGCGCTAGCCGAACAATCGCACCCCTTTCGTCTTTGCCTGAGCCAGGTTCCGACAGCACAATGACCTCTCCCGAGGCAAGTTTAATGTGTGTAATCGTCTGGCCACCCAGATGTTCAACATGGTAAACCCGTCCCTCAAGACCCGTCTGAGATCTTTCGAGATGTTCAGGCCTTACGCCAAACCGTGCTGCTGAAGGGTTGCTGCTCTGGATCCAGCCGGCAGCGACCACCAATTCTGTAGAGAGCAGATTGATCCTGGGAGAACCGATGAATCCCGCCACAAATTCATTGGCGGGGTTGTTATACAACGCCATCGGAGGTCCTACCTGCTCAACATGTCCACCGTTGATGACGACGATTTTGTTCGCTAGCGTCATCGCCTCGATTTGATCATGGGTGACATAAATCATTGTGACATTGAGTTCTTGATGGAGAAGCGCAAGCTCAAGGCGCATTTGGACTCTCAACTCTGCATCAAGGTTGGAAAGCGGTTCATCGAATAAAAATACACCGGGCTCCCTTACAATAGCGCGCCCGATGGCAACTCGCTGACGTTGTCCCCCTGACAGTTGTTTGGGCTTGCGCTCCAGAAGATTTTGCAACTGGAGAATTTCAGCAGCCTTGTCGACTTTTTTGCGGATCTTTTCTTTGGGGTGATTGGTGACCTCCAGCCCGAATGACATATTCTGTCTGACAGTCATATGAGGATAGAGGGCGTAGGATTGAAAAACCATCGCCACCTGACGCTCTGAGGGCGCTACGGCATTGACGACGTTGCCCCCAATTTCGATTTCGCCGGACGTTACATCTTCCAATCCGGCTATCATTCTAAGAATTGTAGATTTGCCACACCCGGAAGGACCGACGAGGGCCACGAATTCACTGTCTTTTATGTCAATATTGGCATTCCGAATGACCTCAACGGAGCCAAAATTCTTAGTGATGTTTTTTAGTTTTACGGTCGCCATGCTCGCTCTCTGGTTTTTCGGGATTAGTCTGAGTCAGCGAGTTTCCACACTGTTAATTAAGGAAATAACGGCCAAGACGATGGTGAGGGACAGAATCTAGGGAAAAGAGAAAGTCTATGATATTTTAAGGTTTGAGGCAACCATTGCCACAGCACTTAAATGCAGATCAGGGACAACCAACCAGGGTTGAGGGTGGATGAGTAAACCAGCAAAAATCGCTTTTATTGGCGCCGGCTCGACGGTTTTCATGAAGAATATCGTTGGCGATATCCTGCAACGAGAGGCGCTGAAAAATTCGCATATAGCGCTGATGGACATTAACCTTCAACGCTTGGAGGAGAGTGCGCTGGTGGTTCAAAAACTAGTGTCCGGATTGAATGTCGAAGCGACCTTTTCAACCCATCCAGACCAGCGTGAAGCGCTGGAAGAGGCAGATTTTGTTGTCGTTGCCTTTCAAATCGGGGGTTATGAACCGTGTACTGTCACTGATTTTGAAGTGCCCAAAAAATTTGGTTTACACCAAACCATCGCCGACACGCTGGGAATTGGGGGCATCATGCGCGGTTTGCGAACAGTTCCTTATCTGTGGTCGGTTTGTGAGGATATGCTGGATGTTTGCCCCCAGGGGTTGATGCTCCAGTATGTCAATCCCATGGCGATCAACACATGGGCGATCACTGCCCGATACCCCACCATCAGGCAGGTCGGACTTTGTCATTCTGTACAGCACACAGCTAATGAATTGTCCAGAGATTTGAAAATTCCTTTAGATCGTATTCGCTACCAATCAGCTGGGATCAATCATGTTGCGTTCTTTCTTCAATTTGAAGAACGCCTGCCTGACGGCAGCTATCGTGATTTATATCCAGACCTTAAGCGAGGTTATGAACAAGGGATTTATCCCCGCCCTGAAAACTCATTGAACCCTCGTTGTCCGAACAAAGTGCGTTATGAGGTGATGAAGCGTCTAGGGTATTTTTGTACCGAAAGTTCCGAACACCTGGCTGAATATGTGCCCTGGTTCATCAAGAACGGCCGAGAGGATCTGATCGAACGGTTTGGCATTCCGTTAGATGAATATCCCAAAAGGTGCGTCGAACAGATCGAGCAATGGAAATCGCAACTTGAGGAATTCATCTCTTCCACTGACATCTCGATACCCAATAGTGTCGAATACGCTTCTGAAATCATCAATTCGGTATGGACGGGGAGGCCGTCCGTTATTTACGGAAATGTGCCAAACAAGGGGAGTATGCCGGCGTTGCCGGAGGGCTGTGCAGTCGAAGTGCCCTGTGTGGTCGATGGCAATGGCATTCAGCCTACCATTATCGATGACTTGCCCCCCCAGCTTATGGCGTTGATGCGAACCAATATCAACGTACAGCAACTAACGGTACGTGCATTACTCGAAGAGCGTCGAGATCATATCTACCATGCAGCGATGATGGATCCTCACACCGCCGCAGAACTCGATATCGAACAAATCTGGGCAATGGTTGATGAACTCATCAAGGTCCATGGCGCCTGGCTGCCCAGGTGGGTCCACGATCAATGACCACAGAACCTCAGAAAAACGGTATGACATGTCAGTAAAGCAAAACAGCGGAGAGAAAGACCGATGAAACGTACCCTTGGCACTTGCTATTATCCCGAGCACTGGGACGAAACCATCTGGAACCCAGATGCCCAAAGGATGGCTGAACTGGGATTGTCCTGGGTAAGAATCGGTGAGTTTGCATGGTCTCGCATAGAGCCCAAAGAAGGGCAGTTCGATTGGGATTGGTTGGATCGGGCAATCGAAACACTTGGAAGTCGTGGACTTAAAGTGATACTTGGAACGCCGACAACCACCCCGCCAATCTGGGTAACGCAAAAGTACCCCGATATGTTGGCTTTAGATAGCGAAGGGCGACCGCGTGGTTTTGGGTCTCGAAGACATTATTGCTTTTCCCATGACGGCTATAAGGAGCAATGTCGCGATATCGTGACCAGGCTGGCTGAGCGCTACGGAGAAAATCCTCATATCCAAGCCTGGCAGACAGACAATGAATACGGCTGCCATGATACTACGGTTTCTTATTCAAAGTCGGCAGAAAAAGCATTTCAGGCCTGGCTGAAAGACAAATACGGCAACCACCTGGACGCCCTGAACACAGCCTGGGGCAACGTATTTTGGTCAATGGAATATGGAAGCTACGAAGAAATAGCGCTTCCCCACCTGACGGTGACAAACGCCAATCCAGCACATTGGTTGGAATTTCGGCGTTTTTCTTCCGATCAGGTAGTAAAATTCAACCGCCTGCAGGTCGACATAATTAAACATTATTCAAAGGCTCCCATCGTTCACAATTACATGGGGCGCATCACCGACTTTGATCATTTTAAAGTGGGCGCCGATCTCGACATCGCAAGTTGGGACAGTTATCCGCTTGGTTTCTTGATGGATCGGTGTTGTGCTACGGACACTGAAAAGCGCACCTATATGAGGCAGGGTGATCCTGATTTTCAGGCTTTTCATCACGATTTATATCGAGCCGTTGGCAAGGGTCGCTGGTGGATAATGGAGCAGCAACCCGGCCCGGTAAACTGGGCCTCCATCAATCCAGACCCATTGCCGGGAATGGTGAGATTATGGACATGGGAGGCCTATGCACATGGTGCAGAGAACGTATGTTATTTCCGTTGGAGACAGGCCCCATTTGCGCAAGAACAAATGCATGCGGGCCTCTTGCGCCCGGACAGCGTTGAAGCCCCAGGATTTTTTGAGGCAGAGCGCGTCGCCAAAGAGCTGAGCGATTCAGATGATGTCGCGCTTGATACGGCGGACGTAGCAATATTGTTCGATTATGACTCAGATGCGGCATGGACAGCTCTGCCGCATTTGCAAGGCTCGAACTATTTCGAATTGGTTTTTCAGCACTATCGGGCATTGAGAAAATTAGGCTTGAATATCGATATTTTGCCTCCAGATGCGGGCAGCCTTTTCAATTACAAACTGGTGATTGCCCCTGGCTTAATAACAATGAGTGAAGAACTGAAATCGACATTGGTAAACTCTGGAGCACATGTAATTTTTGGGCCACGCAGCAGTGCCCGCCAAGAGGTAATGCAGCTGCCCGTTCCCTTGCCGCCCAATATCGACGGCCTGGACGTCACTGTGGCGCGGGTTGATTGCATGCTGCCAGATCAACGAATTCCGGTAAAAGGAGGGGGATGTGCGATTTCCTACCTCGAGATTTTGGAAACGTCCTCCTCTCCTGTAGTCGAAACAGAAGGGGGGCAGGTTCTTGCAGTCAGTGACGGAAATACTACTTATCTGGGTGCCTTCCTGGATGACGAGGCCTTGGACCACTTGTATTTATCCTGTTGTAAGAAATTGGAGATCGACTTTGAACCGATGCCGGAGGGCGTACGTCGACGAACGAGTTTGAATGAAGAATTTTGGTTCAATTATTCTGCTGAACAAAGATCAACGCCGCATGGTCCGGTTGAGCCCGCCGACCTGATAAGATTGCAGCGGAATTAAACACCTTCTCGCAGAAAACCGAGTTGAGCGGGGCCCCGGTATGCGGTTTCGACGGTGTCGTCAACATCGACCCCGGCAAATCCTGATTTATAAAAAGAGGGTTAACAATGAACCTGTTTAATGTGCTCACCCGCCAGGTCTCTTCCAGGGCTCTGGAACACTGCGTCCTCTGCGAGGACTATGGTCCGGTAACCTACGCTGAGCTCTATCAACAAAGCGGTCGGTACGCGCAGGCGCTGGTGCAGCTCGGGGTCCAGCCCGGGGACCGGGTGGCGGCGAAAACGGACAAGGGGGTGACATCGCTGTTTCTCTATCTGGCGGTGTTGCGGGTGGGTGGGGCCTATCTGCCGCTTAATACCGGGTACACTCCGGCCGAGATCGAATACTTTTTGAGCGATGCCACCCCACGCCTGTTGATCTGTCCGCAATCCGAACTGGAAAAACTCAGCCCGGTGGTGGATTTGCTCTCCGCAACATCGATTGAAACCCTCGAAGCCGACGGCGGCGGCACTCTTGCCGAGCGCGCTCAGGCTGCGGATGAAACCCATACTGTGGTCGATCGCGATGCAGATCAACTGGCCGCCATTTTGTATACCTCGGGCACAACCGGCCGTCCCAAGGGGGCGATGATTACCCACGGCAGTCTGATTTCCAATCTCGAGGCGCTGACCTCCACCTGGCGCTACCAGCCCACCGACCGGTTGATTCATGCTCTGCCGATGTTCCATTCCCATGGTCTGTTTGTGGCCTGCAATCTGACGCTTGCCAATGGAGCATCAATGTTTTTCCTGAAAAAATTCAACCCGCTGCGGGTCATGGAATTGATGGCTGAAGCGACGGTATTAATGGGCGTGCCGGCATTTTATGTTCGTCTGCTGGCAAATCCCGGATTTACCCGGGAAACCGCCGCACCGATGAGACTGTTTGTATCCGGATCTGCGCCGATGACCGAAGAGGTTCACAAGGCCTTTGTGGAAAGAACCGGGCAGCAGGTACTGGAACGCTACGGCATGACCGAAGCCAATATGATCACCTCCAATCTCTACGACAAACGGAAGATCGGTTCAGTCGGTCCGGCCCTGCCGGATGTGGAGGTTCGGGTGAGTGATCCGGAACAAGGTGGAACCCCCGTTTCCGGCCAGGTGGGTATGGTTGAAATCCGCGGCCGGAATCTCTTCAAGGGGTACTGGAACCAGCCTGAAAAGACCGCCGAGGAGTTCACCGATGACGGCTTTTTCATCACCGGCGATCTGGGCATCCTGGATCAGGACGGCTTTCTCAGTATTGTCGGGCGTTCCAAAGATCTGGTGATTTCCGGCGGTTACAATGTCTACCCGAAAGAGATCGAGCAGCAGCTGGATGTTGTGCCCGGGGTTGCCGAATCTGCTGTTGTTGGGATCCCCCACCCGGACCTGGGCGAAGGGGTTTTTGCAGTGGTGGTTGCCGATGGTACAACCGAGCTCGATCTGGAGACCCTCAGAACCGCCCTGGGTGAACACCTTGCCGCATACAAGGTGCCAAAGAGGCTGGTCCTGGCCGACAGCCTGCCACGCAACACCATGGGCAAGGTACAGAAAAACCTGTTGCGGGAGTTATACCAAAACGAATTTATCCGTTAACAGCTCCAGCTGATAACCATGATGAAGCCTCTTGTTATTGGTTGGAGAAATTCGCCAGGGCTTCCAGTGCCAAAACATAGCTTTGCTTGCCGAAACCACTGATGACTCCAAGACATACCGGTGCAATCACAGAGTAGTGGCGAAACTCCTCGCGGGTGTGCACATTGGATATAAACACTTCAATGCACGGCAGCAGCAAAGAGCCGATGGCGCTGCGCAGGGTATAGCTATCATGCGCCAGAGCACCGGCATTGATAATGACTCCGGAATATTTTTCAGGGGCCCCTTGGAGGCAGTCGACAATGTCGCCTTCAAGGTCGAATTGGAAACAGTCTACCGATAAGTCCATCGCCGTAGCGCTCTCTTGCAGGGCCTGGTGTATATCTTCCAGAGAACTGCCGCCATAAATTGAAGTTTCCCGGCAGTCAAGGAGATTCAGGTTGGGGCCTGAAATAACCAAAAAGCAGTTCGTACTCATGATGGTTCTTCTATTGGCAGGCGTTCACACAACAGGGCTTTCAATCCCAGGATGTAACCCTGAGCGCCCAATCCGCAGATCTGGCCAATACAGACAGCTCCGATGACGGAAACATGACGAAAGGTTTCGCGTTTGAAAATATTTGATATATGCACTTCCACAACATTTACCTGTGCGGCAGTGATGGCATCCCGCATGGCTATGGAGTAGTGTGTATAGGCGCCCGCATTCAACACTATGCCCTTCACCCGGCCCCGGCATTGTTGAATAAAGGTAACCAGTTCGCCTTCATGGTTGGACTGAAAGAACTCTACGGTGACACCCAGTGGATCCGCTGCTGCAGCAATCTCGTTGTTGATGCTCTGCATGCTATTGCCACCGTAGATGCCTACCTCCCGGAGGCCCAGCATGTTCAGGTTGGGTCCGTGAATAACTGCAATTTTAGTTTGCACCGGTATCTCCCAATAATAAATGGCTTAAGTAGCTATATGGGAAACATACTGGTCAGGCGAATAAATGTCCAATTCCATCAAGCGCTGATTTCAGCCAACAAATCAAAGACATTAAAGCTGCTGCATGCGATTATTTTTGACAAGTACCTGCGTTATCAAATGTTGATTTTAGGATACCGTGGTAAACTCGCCCGTGATGAACACAAGCAGATGATGGAGGCGGCTTTGGCACGAGATGAAAAAAAAGCCATTGCTGTATTGGAGCAACACGTAACCCATTGGTCTGGACAGTTTGGTTCATAATTTTGACGAACAGCCAAAGTGATGACACAAGAGATCGCATCTGCCGCAACCAAATTTCAATCCCTCCTGAAACTGTCGTGATGACAATCCAGACGGGTGATCTGAGAATCCTCCAGCGCCAGCCGTTGATTACCCCGGCGGTGCTTGCCGAGGAACTGCCATTGACCGAGGGGACGTCACATTTTGTCCGCGAGTCGCGACAAACGGTCCAGCGTATTCTCGAAGGTAAAGACCAGCGCCTGCTGGCGATCGTCGGCCCCTGTTCAATTCATGATCCGGCTGCTGCCGAGGATTATGCCGGCGAGTTGCATTCCGCCACATCTGAACTGGCCGAAGCCCTGTTCACGGTGATGCGGGTCTATTTCGAGAAACCCCGGACCACTGTGGGCTGGAAAGGGCTGATCAATGATCCTGACCTGGACGGAAGTTTCCATATCAACAAGGGGCTGCATCTCGCGCGCAGACTGATGCTCACAGTCAACAGTTCGGGGCTGCCGGTCGCCAGTGAATTTCTTGATACCACCTTTGGCCAGTATTATGCTGAGTTGGTCAGTTTTGGCGCACTTGGGGCAAGGACCGTCGAAAGCCAGGTGCACCGTGAACTCGCTTCAGGTCTGTCCATGCCGGTAGGCATCAAGAACCGTACTGATGGTGAAATTGGTGTGGCGATTGACGCTGTTCTGGCGGCCCGTTGTTCCCACTGGTTTCCTTCCATTACCCGGGAAGGGGCCCCCGCCATTTTGCAATCATCTGGAAATGAGCAGTGCTTTCTGGTGCTTCGTGGTGGTGATCAATCCGGCCCAAACTATGAACCAGAGGTGATTCAGCAGGTCGCAATGCGGCTTGGCGAGAAAGGACTGCGGCAGGCGGTCATTGTCGATTGCAGCCACGGCAACAGCAGCAAGGATTTCAGTCGCCAGCCAGTGGTCGCCCACTCAGTCGCGAACCAGTTGGGCGAGGGTAATCAAGTGATCCGGGGCATCATGCTGGAGAGTCACCTCATCGAAGGAGCCCAGACCCTGCGACCTGAACAGCCGCTGACTTATGGGCAAAGCATTACCGACGGTTGTCTGTCACTGCAAAAAACTGTTTCAGTGTTGGAAGAGTTGGCAGAAGCTGTCGCCAGGCGGATGCAAAAACAACAACAATAGAAAGC
>MPLZ02048997.1_pt1 | contig 17370 bp, 8 predicted proteins | sample 1617311 | NCBI WGS metagenome assembly MPLZ02 (sample SAMN05944806, study PRJNA350692) | marine metagenome | biome: marine; feature: ODZ; material: water; isolation source: 160 m water sample filtered on 0.2 um supor filter | place: Pacific Ocean | collected 2012-04-08 | depth 160m m | reverse complement strand
GGCAAGAGCCTCTGCTCTCTCCGTATCCGCATCTCTGACGCCCTCAAGTGGCTTGCCGACCAGTTCCGGGCAGGCAACCCCTCCATGGAACCTTACGCCCGCCTGAAGGGCCGCATCCGCTACACTGCCACCGACTCTGCTCTCCGACTCCACCTCAAACGACCCCACAACTACCGCCCCATCCCGCACCTTGACCCCGCGCTCCGCGCTCGCCTACAATCAGCCCTGCAACGACCCGACCTAAAGCCCACTACCCGGGCCAAAATCGAAGCAGCCCTTAAACAATGATGAAACACCTCCTACTCACAACAATCGCAGCCGTGTTTCTAGCTGGGTGTGCTACGAAGCATCAATATTCTGTCCAATTCGGAAACATCGAAGCTGTCAAACAGCACTTGGCTGTTGGCACAGATGTGAATGCGAAGGATATGAATGGAGAGACTTCTTTGACTTGGGCGGCTTATAGCGGTCACAAGGAAAACGCCGAACTGCTTCTTGCCAACGGTGCCCGCTTAATCAGATTTGAAGCCTACGAACTCGGCAGCATCTGGGGTGATGAACCGAAAAGGTCAATCTCTCCCGCGCAAGAATAAGCGGTCAGAAAAAACTCATCGTCTTGCGAAGGGAAGACAAACCAGAACATAATAGAATCGCGTCGCGCTTATGACTCCGAATGTTTGGGGGGTGCCCTTTTGACACAAACAAGATTGAGTTCAATGATTACAAGAAACATCCTCTTTATCGGGCTGGCCTTCAATCACTTCGCAGCCGGGGCCGATTGGCCCCAATTCCGCGGTGCCAATTCTTCAGGAGTCGCAGAGGGCGCCTCGCCTCCACTCGAGTTCGGGCCAAGCAAGAACGAACTGTGGCATCTGCCGCTCGACTCCGGGCATAGTTCCCCGTGTATCAGCGGGGATTCACTGTTCTTGACCACTTTCAATGACGCTACCAAACAACTGGCGGTGGTCTGCATTTCTCGTTCCCAAGGCAAGCAACGCTGGCGACAGATCGTTGAGGTCGAGAAAATCGAGTCCGGCCATCCTTCATTCAACCCAGCGAGTAGTTCGCCCGCAACCGATGGGGAACGAGTCGTCGCCTATTTCGGTTCCTACGGCTTGCTCTGCTTCGACATGGACGGAGAGAAGCTTTGGGAAATCAAGATGCCATTGACCCAATCTTACGCCGGAAACGCCACCTCACCAGCCATCTACGGCGATAGCGTGATTCTCTATCGCGGTAACCACGTGGACCACTTCCTCATCGCGGTAGACAAGCACACAGGGAAGGAACTTTGGAAGGTGCCCCAAGTCGAACAGTTTACCGGGGAGATGGCTTGTACTGCCTGTCCGATTCTCTCTGACCGCACGCTCATCGCCCATACCGCCCGATCCGTTCAAGCCTTTGACCTTGCCACGGGCGATCGCCGTTGGGTCACCAAATGCGCGACGACTGCCACCAGCTCACCGGTCATTGCCGGAAACAAAGTGCTGGTTGCTGCTTGGAACAAAATGGGAGAACCAGTTCTCCGACCACCATTTCCATCTTTCGATGAACTATTGAAACAGCATGACCAAAACGCAAATCGGACCATTGATCAGAATGAGTTTCCCAAGCTCTGGATCTTCCACCGCCCGCTAGGTGGAGAGGCACCGCAGAACGGTGCGACTGTTCGTTTTCGTAAAGCCGACAACAACAACGACGGTGAAATCAGCCGAAACGAATGGCGGCAACAGTTGGAGGAACTTGCTGAGTTCCGATTCCGATATCGAACACACGGACTGATCTCGATCGACCTCGAATCGGCAGGGGTTGTTGAAGAAACCTCGATTCAAACCCTGGAAACTCGGGGGATCCCTGAAGTGCCTTCACCCATCTATCACAATGGTTACGTCTACCTGATCAAGAACGGCGGTCTATTAACCTGCATCAACGTGACCACCGGTCAACGAGAATACCAAATCAGAACCGGAGCCAGCGGCACACATTATGCCTCACCACTCATTGCCAACGACCACCTATTCACTACTTCGGGCGCCGGCAAGATTTCCGTCCTCACCCTCGGACCTAACCCAGAGGTCTTGTCCACTAACGACATGGAAGACAGCGTCTTCGCCACGCCGGCCATCGTCGACGCTGTGATTTATGTTCGAACGCATCACCAACTCTATGCCTTTTCCGGTCAAGAATGAATGCCATGCACAACGAGAAACTCAAAAATCGTAAGACTAAGAATACAACACTAACCAGGCGTCAGTTCTTGGGAAAGACAGCAACAACTGCATCTGCTGCTGCTGTCTTTAATATTGTTCCGCGACATGTTCTCGGTGGTAAAAACTTTACCAGCCCAAGCGAGGTGATTCGTATGGCAGGTATCGGTTGTGGCAGCCATGCGGCATTCTTTTTCCCCGGAATGATAGAACAAACAGCTTCCAAAATGGTTGCCCTTTGCGATGTGGATACCCAATTTCCAAAACGACCTGTTAAACGTACCAGCAACCTAAAGGATTATCTTGGCGTCTACACAAACCCTCTGTTTTCCAGCGCAGAAAGATTCCAATACTATCAAGAACTGTTCAATAGAGACGATCTTGACATTGATGCCATTCTAATCGCGACCCCCGATCACCAGCACATGCCCATTAGCATTGCGGCAATGAACAAGGGTATGCACGTCTATTGCGAGAAAGATCTAGGCGTTAACATCTATGAAGTGCGACAGGCCACGCAATTGGCAGAGAGCAGGGGAGTGGTGACCCAGATGGGAATCGGAAACCACAGTAGGGTTGAAATGCGTCGGATAGCAGAGGCCATCCAGACCGGTGTGATTGGCGAGGTGACTGAGGTCAATGTCTGGTGTGATGATGAATGGGTTCCGCGCAGCACCAGCACCTGGCCACCGAGAAAGGTTGGCAAAAAGTATTACACCAAGGAATTCTCAGACCGTCGGCATCGCCCCTACGGGGGTTCCATTCCTGCTGGACTCGACTGGGATGCCTGGCTGGGGCCTGCAAAGGAACAGCCCTATTGTGGGCCTGGAAAATTGCATCCTCGAAATTGGCGAGGTTGGTGGGATTTTGGTGGCGGCAGAATTGCAGACATCGGCTGTCATGCCCTTGACTGGGTGTTCTCTGCGTTGAGGCTCAAATATCCGCTGTCAGCGGAAGCAGAAGGGAGATTCGAGGCAGGAGACGAAAGGGCCGCAGACTGGCTCAAGGTCAAGTGGGAGTTTCCCGCGCGCGAAAATAAGCCACCAGTGATTGTAAACTGGTATGACGGAAATACTCGGCCTGAAAAATATAGGCACATTCAGGAAGAGCTCAATCAGGTAGACAACGATGGCTGGGCCCGAGCAAGCATGTTTATCGGGACTGAAGGAATTCTGGTTGCTCAGTTTTACCCGACTAGGTGGAAACTATATCCACTAAAGAAAGGCTCCAAGAAGTATGCTAAGTTTGACTACAAGAAGAGGCCAACCATCATTCCAAATTCAATTGGTCATTACCGTGGATTTGCTGAGGGCATCAAAGCGGGAGATCCAAAGGTAGCCCAATGCGGATTCGATTATTCAGGCCCGCTATCCGAGACAGTTTTGTTGGGAATCGCGGCCTATCGCACCGGCAAGAAACTCGCATGGGATCCCCGCAATCTAAGAGCAATGGGAACGCCTGAAGCAGATCAGTTTCTTAAAGGAGAATACCGCGATGGTTGGGCACTTCCCTCTCCGACTTTACCTGATAAAAACTATCCAGCTAAGGAATCGAAATGATCAACAAATACGCTCTTGGTCTTTTGCTAACTGGACTCCCTTTGGAGAGTTTTGCAGGAGATCTTCTCGAAAAAACCTTTCAACACGGTGGCCTCACGAGGGAATATGAAATCTATCTTCCCGATGATCTGCCTGAAAATGCACCCCTAGTTTTTGTTTTGCATGGGCGAACAAGTCGGAATGAATGGGTTCGGGGCCATTCTCAAATGAATCCTGTGGCCGACAAGAATGGTTTTGCTGTGTGCTATCCCCAAGGAACATCAGCTAAAATGCCTGGTGTCGATGACAAACCACGACCTCATTGGAACGTACACCTTAGCTATATGAAGGTCGATGATGTTGGATTCCTGTCAGGTTTAGCAGTATTCTTACAAGTCGAACACAAATTAGACTCAGAACGTACATTTGTTGCCGGACACTCCAACGGCGGCCACATGGCTTATGCACTCGGGGTTGAAAGACCAGATATATTTAAAGCCATCGCCTCAATTGCGGGGTGGATGAGTTATGATGCTTGGCAAAAGCGCAACGATGCAAAACCGATTCCAATCATGCAAATTCACGGACTTGCCGATCCAGTGAATCCCATTGAAGGATACGGGGGAGATCCCAATCGTCGGGGCCTTGGCTGGGGTGGCGCAATACACGTCGACGAGATTGTCAAGTTCTGGGTTCAGTTGAACGAGTGCAGTGAGAAAACCATCGATATTCTCACCCCAAAAACCACTGCCTATCGTTATACCGGAGATACCGGAGGTATAAACAATCACGAGGTATGGTATTACAAAATTGCGGACTGGCCCCACATATGGCCAGCAAATGGCTATAATCCCAATAACGTAAGCAAAGAAGGCATTATCAATGGCTCTGAAGAGATATGGAAATTCTTCAGTAAATTCCCAGTGCAGCCGTCATCAACCGTGGAAGCCTCACTCGCGCTTCCACCGAAGCCGCAACTGGATTCCCGTGCTGCGGGACCGCGTTTCCCGAACGTCGTCACCCTCCTCGTTGACGACCTGGGCTACCGCGACATCGGATGCTACGGCGGCCCAGTGAAGACCCCTGTACTCGACAAGTTGGCCGTCGAAGGCGTGCGCTTCACCGACTTCCATTCCGGGGCTCCGGTCTGTTCCCCGTCGCGTGCCACATTCCTCACCGGCCGCAACCACATCCGCGCCGGGGTCTATTCCGTCCTCAATGAACAGCGTCATAGAATGCATCTGCTTCGGAGCGAAACGACTCTCGCCGAAGTCCTGAAGGACGCGGGCTACGGCACCGCTCACTTTGGTAAATGGCATCTCGGTATGCCGATAAACAATCGCGACAACCCCACGCCTGCCGAACATGGCTTCGACTACTGGTTCGGCCTGGTCAATGGGGCTAATCCTACTCACAAAGATCGCACCAACTTGCTGCGCAACGGTAACCCCGTCGGGCCCATGAAAGGCTACTCCTGCCAGCTCGTCGTCGACGAAGCCATTGACTGGCTCGACAAGAAACGTGACGCCAGCGAGCCCTTCTTTCTCAACCTCTGGTTCAATGAACCCCACGCTGTCATTGCAGCCCCCGACGAGATCGTCTCCCGGTATGGCGCGCTCAACAATCAGGCCGCTATCTACAACGGCACCATCGACAACACGGACCGCGCCATAGGGCGACTAATCGCCAAGCTCGAGCAAATCGGCGAGCTCGACAACACCATCATTCACTACTCCTCCGACAACGGGAGTTACCGTCAGGATCGCTGCGGAAAGTTGCGCGGCAAAAAGGGATCGCATTATGAAGGAGGCCATCGCGTGCCGGGCATCTTCTACTGGAAAGGGAAAATCCCCGGTGGCCATGTTGAGAAAGAGGCTGCCGGAGCCGTTGACCTGCTTCCGACCATTTGCGGGCTTCTTGGCATTGACAAACCCAAGGGCGTCTTCCTGGACGGCTCGGACCTCACGCCTTTGCTCATCCGCAACGGCAGTTTTGAACGTCATCAACCACTTTTCTGGATGAACGGCTCCACCATGGTGCTTCGAATGGGGGCCCACACCCTCTTGGCACCGAGCACAGCCAGACTCCCGTTTGACAATGCGAAGGCAAAACGCTTGCTGGAGCAGACAAAATTGGCCTTGGGTGACGATCTTGAGAAAGAGCTGGGCGGACTTGATCTGCGCACACGCATGTTCAACGGCAGATTCGTCAATCGCGAAGCCAACCGGCTGCGCGATGAATTTCGTGCCATGTTCCATTTTAATGAAGCCTTGATCCCCCAGATGAAGAAGGGAGGCGTCAATCGGGTTCAACTCTATGACCTCTCAAAGGATCTCAAGCAGCAAAACGACATTGCGAAAAAGCGACCCAAACTCGTCGCGCGAATGAAAAAGCAGGCCAACCTCATCTACAAAAGTGTTATGGCCGATGCTCCGGAATGGCTCACCCCAGAAGAACAGGTCGTGGCGAAGAAGCCCCGAGGAAGCGGACCACAAAGGCCTGCCACCGGAGCCCCCGGCACCGATGCCGCTAAGCTCCTTGCCAGCATCGACAAGAATAACCTTCCGGAGGGCTATCATGCCAGCAGCCACCAGCCTTACGTCGACAAGGTCATGGCCGGACTCAAACCCGAACAACGAGCCCGGGTCGGCCAACTCTGGAAAGAAAAGCTCCACCTCGATCCCAGCATGCCCAATCGGGGATCCTCCTATGTTAAAATCCTTACCCACGTCGCCGGTGAAACAGCAAAAAGTTCACAACCCAACGTAGTCATTCTGTTGGCCGATGATCTTGGCTCAAAGGATCTTGGCTGTTATGGAGGATCAGTGAAGACGCCGGTGCTCGACGGATTGGCAACGAAGGGAGTCCGGTTCACCGACTTTCACGCCGGCGCGGCGGTTTGCACCCCGTCGAGAGCGACCCTCCTTACCGGCCGACAGAATCTCCGCACCGGAATTTACGGTGTCTTGCAGGATCACATGCACGACATGCATCTACTGGAGCGTGAAGTAACGATCGCCGAGGTGCTCAAGAAGGCCGGATACGGAACGGCTCACTTCGGTAAGTGGCACGTCGGTATGACCTCCGGTAAACGGAAAAAACCTTCACTCCATGATCACGGTTTTGACTACTGGTTTGGCTTGTCCAATGGCGCAAATCCCAGTCACAGGAATCCCACGAACTTTATGCGCAACGGTAAAAGGGTGGGGCCGATGAAAGGTTATTCCTGTCAGATCGTTGTCAGTGATGCGATCAACTGGTTGGAAACCAAGGCAAATACCGATCAGCCGTTCTTTATGAACATCTGGTTTAACGAGCCTCACTCCAAACTTGCAGCGCCCGATGAGATCACCTCGATCTATGGAGACCTCAAGGATGAAGCCGCCATCTATTCCGCCACGATTGACAATGCCGATCGCGCCATTGGCCGCCTCGTTGCAAAGCTCAAGGAAACAGGCAAGTTGGACAATACACTAATCATCTATTCCTCGGACAACGGTAGCTATCGGGCCGATCGCAATGGCGGATTAACCGGCAACAAGGGGTCGAACTTTCAAGGCGGTTTGCGTTCACCCGGCATCTTCTTCTGGCCCGATGGCATTCGCGGCGGCCGGATTGAAAGCACGCCATCGGGCGCGGTCGATCTGTTGCCGACCATCTGCGGCCTAGCCGGCATTGATAAACCCAAAGGCGTGCATCTTGATGGTGCGGATCTGTCACCTTTGCTGATTGAAAAAGGGACGTTTAAGCGCTCACAACCCATGTTCTGGCTTGCCCCCTCATCGGGCCATCTGGCCACCCTGCGGGAAGAAAATTACACGCTGATGGGTTACCGCGGTTACAAATTGCCTTCGAATCAGGCCAGGAAAAACGAATTGTTGCAGGAGATGGCCAGATTGGCGGGCATCGACCCGTCGACGCCCAACCTGGGCTCCCGCGTCAGCAACACCACTTTCACCAGCCCCGAATACAAGCGACTGAAGAACGAGTTTGTTCGTTTAAGGACCTTCCAGGAAGCGTGGATTCCGATCATCAAGGAGGGTGGTTTCAGCCGGTTCGCTCTGTATGACTTAAAGGCGGATCCGCTGCAAAAGAAGGACATTTCAAAGCAGCGCCCGGAAGTCACCAATCGTCTAAAGAAAAAACTGCTGACGCTCTACAAGGACGTCATGGCCGATGCGCCGGACTGGCCCTCAAAATGAACCGATTCAACACATACTATTGCATCGCCATGGCGCTGCTTGCCTGCTTCACGGGAAGATGGATGATGGCAGAACACCGCTAGATGTGGCCATTAAGATTAAACGAACCGAAACCGCCGACCTCCTCCGCAAACACGGCGGCAAGACGGGTGAAGAATTGAAATCAGAAGTAAATAAGCTTTACAGATCTTATGAAGAACAAAATTAATCGATGCCTTTTGATCCTCTGTGCTTCAACAATGCTTGCCTCTGTCGGTCGCGGAGAACGTCCTAACATTATCATGTTTCTGATTGACGATCAGAACCCATCGAGCATCGCCGCATTTGGTGGCGATACCTACACGCCCAATCTCGACCGCATGGCAGAAGAAGGAATGAAGTTCACTCGCGCCTACGTCAGCAGCTCGGTTTGTACTCCTTCTCGATACAGTTTCCTGACCGGTCGCTTTGCCGGTAACTCGCATAGCAAACTTTACAACGACGCGGTCGGCGGCAAAGAGAACCAGGGGCTTCCCGGTTTTAATGTCGCACTGGAGCGCGACAAGATGAACGTCGGCAATGTTCTCCGTGAAGCCGGCTACACCACCGGGTTTGTTGGGAAATTCCACCTCACTTCCAAATCGGACTTCCCGGAGTTCTACAAGGGCAAAAACAGATGGATCAACATTTCCAAAGACGCTCGTCCAGGGCCGGAAGCCTCGGCTCAGTTCAAACACAACGAACGCTGGATGCGTCGCTACCTCGAAGAGCTGGGCTTCTCCTGGGCGAAGAACGTGTATCCGGAGAATTCGCACAAGCCTTACTCGGAACACAACCCGGAGTGGACGACGGTGGCCGCGTTGGAATTCATTGAAGAGAACAAGAACGGTCCCTTTTACCTTCATCTTTGTAGCACTCTGCTGCACGGGCCGGACAAGTCATGGCGAAAATCCATGGATCACCCGCTCGTAACCGGTGAGGGGGAAGTTGAAAGTCTTCCCGAAGTTATGACTCCTCGCGCCGAGCTTCTCAAAACAATCACAGAGAAAGGCTTCGATCCCGACAGCCATGTAGCTGGTGAAGCGTGGATCGACGATTCGCTTGGGGCGATTATTCGTAAGCTAAAGGAACTCGGAATCGATGATAATACGCTTGTAATTTTTGCTCCGGATCACGGTCGTGATGGCAAAGCGTCCGTCTTTTCTCATGGGGCGGCTCAAGTGCCCATGATCATGCGCTGGCCCAAAGAAATTCCAGCCGGACAAGTGTGTGAGGAGCTCGTGCAGAATATCGATCTGGTGCCCACCTTTTTCGAACTGGGTGAAGCGGAGAAACCGGAGTCTTACCGGATTGATGGAAAGAGTCTCACTCCTCTTTTTAAAAACGGAACAGCAAATGATTGGCGGACTCATCTTTATCTCGAAATGGGAGCTGCGCGGGCCACGGTTACGAAAGATTGGTCTTACATTGCTGTCCGCTACACCAAAGAACAGATTTCAGCCATCAAGAGAGCCGGACCGAAAAACCTACCTAAAGCCATGTCCTACATTGGACGTTTGGGTATCGGAGTGAGAGGGGCTGATCGCCCCGGTTTTTTTGACCAGGATCAACTCTACCACCTGAAGAAGGACCCGAAAGAAATGAAGAATCTAGCGGATAATGTAGTACATGCCAGTCGCATGAAAAAGATCCGCAACCTAATGCAAAAAGATCTAGAAGCTATCGGTCGTCCTTTTGGAGAGTTTATTCCCGGCGGGAATGCCACTGCTCCCGGCCAGATTGACAGGCAAATCGATATCGTTAAAAAACTCAAAATAAAGGGCAAAACGGTCACGGTACCAGAATCGTTAAAGAAAAGTCTGGGAGTTTCCGATGAACCAACTCTCGACAAAGTGACAAAAAAAGAGAAACGCGAAGCACGAAGAAAAGCTCGTGAGGCACGTAGAGAAGCTCGCTAACAATCCCAAGATTCTCAACAAATAGCCCATCGCATTACTTCGCAAACACGGAGCCAAGACGGGTGAAGAATTGAAAGCTGAAGGGAAATGAAACACCTCCTACTCACAACAATCGCAGCCGTGGTGCTGGTGGGGTGTGGGCCGAGTGTGGAGCGGCACGATGAGAAGGGCTTGCTTCGCTAGTGTGGTGATTAATAATTCCTGTTACTGACGGTTTCCTTCACATCAGACATGCCAATGCAATTGAGGATGGCAAGGTCTTTGGCCTGGTTGCGAACGTTTATTCGGGAGCTACACTTTGAGCCGATTGGAAGCGTGGTGTTCTTCAAGACGACGGTCTCCCCGTCGTTAATGACGAAGGCCGGACGGCCGTCAGCTCGCTCAACGCGGAATTCGCAGTCTGTGAATCGGATGTCTTTGACGTGTCGCAAATACCATCCATAAGCGGGAAGGGTGCCGAGGTGACGCGGAAAACGCTCGTCGTTTTCGGCGGGAAGGACATCGGCGTCTGCCACGGGATGGCCGCCTCGGGCGATGATTGAAACATTCTTGAAGGCGATGCCTGATATAGGCGTGTCCGCCTTGCCCCATATGACACAGGGCATCTCGCGGCCCTTGAAGTAAGAGTAGCAGTCGGTCGCACGGATGTTCTCGAATCGGATATTTCGGATGGAACCCCGTTGGTAGGCACCTGCTGGGACCCGCGCGACGTCAGAGAGTTTTATGAAGATGGGGGCAAAGGTTTTTTCCATGCTGATGTCTAGGAAGTGGAGGCCCTCGATGACACTGCCGTCGTTGGAGGTGATGCTGATGCCCGCCTTGCCGGCACGGACGATACGAATGTTCTCGAAGCGAATATTTCGGAAGGGCGCCATCGTCTCGGAACCGAACTGGATGGCATTGCACCCGCTGGCCAGGAAGCAGTTGCGCACGCTGATGTTTTCGCTGATGCGTGCCTTTCCGAGCGACAGATCACTGCCGAGTTTGATGGCATCGTCTCCGCCGGCGGGGTAGCCATCTTCAAACCGCACGGCGTCTATGTGACAATTGGCGATCTCGACGTCGCTACACTGGGAGAGGTTGATCCCATCACGGCTGGTCTTGATGGTGACGTTGTCGATGAGCATCCTCGCGCAGCCGGTCGCCAAGATGGCATAGTGGCCGCCTTCTCGGATGTTCAGGTTGCGGATCTCAATGTTCTTGCAGAGCTTGAGGGCGATGGCTTTGTCACCGATTCCTTTCGGCACCTTGCTGCTTCGGGTCAGTGCGGAGCCGTCGAGCGTCCCCGGTCCGTAGATCTTCACGTTTCGCAGGTTCTTCCCCCAGATGAGCGATCCTTCCCAATGGTAGTAGGCGGAATCCATCAGGCCCTGGTCGTTGGGGTTCGGCTCCCACGGATCCATGATGCCGGGCATGGCCTTGAGGACCGCGCCCTTGTCGAGGGCCAGGGTGACGTTGCTCTGGAGATGAACCGAACCGCTGGTATAGATGCCCGAGGGGACGAAGACAGTGCCCCCGCCCGCGGCATGGCAAGCGGCGATGGCCCGGTTTATGGCCGGGGCATCGTTGGCCGTGCCGTCACCGACGGCGCCGTAGTGACGCACGTTAAATGTCCCCACCGACGCTAAGCCGGAGGGCGTTAGTCTTGCGAGGACGGTCTCTCGTTTCCTGCCGGTGTGTGCCTCGAAGGCTGCCGCCATGGCGTCTCTGTCACCCTGGGCGTCCGCCACGAAATCGACGAGGTTGTTCAACGTAAATTGGAAACGATGCTCGTCGATTTGGCCTGCGAGCGTCTTCCACAGGTCGACCATCTGTTGGGCTATTTGCACCGCCTCTTCCATGCCGCCGTAGACATCCTCGATCAAGGTCCGGCCGATGGAGAGTCGGTAGTCGTGGTCCTTGGAATGGAAGGAGGAAAGGAACTCTTCGCCGCGGAGAGGATCGCCATATACCTCACGCAGGCCCGGCGCGTATTGAGCGATTAGCCTTTTCTGCAGGGTCTTTGAGGCGGGGCCGATGCCCTGAGGTGTGATGGCGTAGGGCGTCTTATTCTCAACCATGTTCTTGTCGCCCTTATCGATCCAGATGCCTCGATAGCCACGGTAGAGGTAGAGCTTGCGGGCGACGTCGTCGGACATGAATAGGATCCTATTGACAGTGTCGAGCACCTGGGGGGCACTGCCGAAGGTCTGGACAATCCATTCGTGGTAAATCTCGTCGAGAGAGCGATCGGGGTTCCAGGCCAGACGCCCGAGTCCGTAGTAGTTCACCATGTTCAGCGGAGAGTCACCCCAGGAGGCCTGCGGACGCACCATGGCAACGCCCATGATGCAGTGCACGCTAGACTTGTTGAAACTGCCGGGGCCGCTGCGATAGCTGTCCTGGTCCAACCACCACTTCCACTTCTCGACCCAGGAACAGGGAAAGCCTTTGTCAATGACCAGTTCGCTCCCGGAGAGCGTCTCCTTCATGACCCCATCCATTGCGGGGATGGGGGCCGAATAGTCCCAGTCCCCGGCGCTGCCCTTGGGGACAAGCACGACGTTCTCGCGATACTGACCATCTTCCGGGGCAAAGATGTCGTGGGGTATAAGGTGACGATAGGGCTCGGGCGTATAACGATAATTGCCATAGACAAAGCCACGAACCAGGCAAAGCCCGCCATGGGGCGCCAGCGTGTCGGCGATACGGTTGACCATGGGGGGACGCGGGTCGCCGTTCTGCTTTTCGGAGCCAAGCTTCATCATATACCCGCCGAAGTCTGGTACGCGGGCATAGAGTTGGTCCGCGGTATGCTGATCCAGTGCCAGGTGGTAGCTCGGGCTCCAATAGAGTGTCATGCCGTAGTCCCGCAGGATGCCGGCCAGGATCTCCACCTCATCGAGGTGATCGAGATAGTTGTCCATATAGTGCCAGTTGACTTCGCTGGGACAGATGGCATTCCAACCGGCTGACGCCATCATGCGGACCCAGTCGCGGATGCGCTTCGTGTCACCGGTACGCAGCTCCTCCCAACTGTAGATCGAGTCGTTCCTGCCGCCCCCGCGCCATTTGTCGCCGAAGCCGCCGCGGAAATAAGACCAATGATCGACCATTCTCAGGGGGATCTGGGGATTTTCGAGCACATTGAGTTTGCCGGGGTCCTGTCCCAGCTGTAAGCGGCGGATCAGGTCAAAGGTGCCAAAGGTAACACCCGCCGGGACGGCGCCTGCAATGACCAGGGCTTTGGTGTGGCCTAGGTCGACTGTCTTGATGATGAACCCGTCTTCCTGTATGCGATTCAATCTCAGGTCATCGGCGTGTTTGCGAATGAAGAGTGAGGTCTCCGCTGTCCCCAGGATAACCCGCTGGCCGGCGACGGCCTTGGAGTGGAGGGCCGGTTTAAAACCAAGCATGGATGCGATCGCGTCGCACAACTCCGACGCTGCCGTCTTGACGGTCGAATTATTGCCCTGGGCGACGATGTTCTTGAACAAGTTCGCGTTGCGCTGCTCGGGGCGTGGCGTGTACTGCAGCCAGGCCTGATAAAGTGTATGATCTTCTTGCCGGTATCGGTAGGTGGTGACTTCCCGCTCAGTAGGGATCGTGTCCCGCCGGCCGGCATAGGTCGCCTGGGTTGTGTTGTAGATGGCCCGCATGTCCGCATCGGACAGCACGCGATTATAGATGCGGATATCGTCCATGAAGCCGATGAAATCTTTGCCGGTGGTAATCTCTGTCAGGCCTTCACGTTTAAGGGGCTCCATCTCCACCGCCGACAGATCGACGACCGAGATCAGCTCGCCGTCCCGCCACCCAATGATCCGCTTGCCCTCGGCATCGTAGGCCGCGGCGAAAAGATGCCATTGCGAATCGTCGACCGACGCCCTAGGGTGCCCGTAGAAGGCGAATTCTCGCATGTCATACTTGGGCCAATCGTAATCGAGGATCAGGTCGCGATACCTGAAAGTATCCTCACCCTGGAAACGTGCCTGGAAATCGCCGCGATAGGCGTTAAGCTCAATAGCGCCGTTGTCATAGGCCAACAGGGCATTCCTACCCACGACCGTGTTCAACCAAAAGCACACCGTCCCGCTTGAAATGGCCAGGACAGATGTCTCGGATGCCGGAATCCGTAGCGGATCGGCGTCGGGCACGAATTGAATACAGGCCTGTCCCTCTCCTAGAGAATAGACGGTCCCGCCAGCCAACACGGCATCGTTTCCGTTGCCGGAGAGGTCTTTGCCCGTCCCGTCGTCAAAGGTCCAGTGGCCGACTAGGCCAGCAGGCTCTGCGGCAGCCACGTTGCTCATTCCGACGGACACACCGAGAACGACGACCAAAGCCATACAGATCGAACTGTGAGATTTCATGCCCAGTCTTCCGTAGGGATTACGGCCGAATGTTGGCCAGTTTAATCTGCTTGCGGGCGTCGTCGTAGACCACGTCGGCGTTGCCGCCGACGATGGTGACCTGGGGATTGGGATTCTCCGGTCCGCCGTCGAATTCACCGTTTCGATTTCCGCGATAAATGAATAGCACCAGGTCGCCGTTTTTCTCGGCGTCATAGGCGCTGATGTCGACGATCAGGTACTCGCCCGTATAGGCGTCGAGATTCAGGTCTTGGCACTGTATGGGTGTCACCCCGTCTCTATGGGCGACAAACTTGGTGACGGTATTGCCTTCACCGTCACCCGTTCGGTATTCGCCTCTCACGTTGATAGACTCGATATTGCCCCGATAGTCGTTAACGATGAAAGCCCCCTCATTCAGGCTCAGTTTTCCGACTTGAAGGGATCCTCCCGTGATGACGTACTCGCCGCCGATGGCCGCATCGATGTCGAGGTTTCTACCGATTTCGACAGTCCCGCCGAGTTGCCGCGCCACACTGTGGGTGCGGTCGACGATGAGCGGTCCCTTGATCTTGAGCGTGTGGCCGTCGGGAATGATGAGGGTCGATTGCTCATAGACCCGCACTTCGAATTCGCCCTCGACGTCGCGATCGAGCGTCAAGCGAACGCCGCTCTTCACCACCTTGCTTTTTCCAATCAATATCCGCTCATCTATCCTTGCGTCTGGCAGTCGGTCAGCATCGTCAGCGGTCCAATCCAGACGAGCCCCGTCGCGTCCCGTCTCCCAGTTGGAAGGATTACTCCACGGACCGCTATGTCTGGGGGCTATAGACGCCGTTCCTTCGAGTTCTTTCTCAAGAGGAGGAAGAAGTGGGGGATGTGAGGGCTGAATCTTGCCGGCTATGGACACATTCGTAAGTACGATGTTTTCAACCAGTCGAAGGTGCAGAACCGGCGGCCTGACGGTGTCAACGACGATGTTTTTGAGAAAGACGTCGTAAACCAGTGCCTTTTCGACCCCCGCAACGGAAATGGTCTCGTCGGACCCTTCACCAATATTCACATTCTCGATGTTGATGTTGCGGAACTCTGTCGGGAAGTTGCCGCCCCGATAGCCGTGATAGTTGTTTCTCAATCTCAGAATCCGGGCTTTGCCAACATTGAGGTTCTTTATATAGATATCCTTTATGAACCCGCCCCGGTCGAGATTGGACTTGCAGTACAGGATGTTCCCGTCTTCGTAGTCGCAGTCATACACGAAAACGTTCCTCACACCGCCGGAACACTCGCTGCCGATTGCGACGCCGTCGAAGTTCGACGGCATATTGCGGATAACAATATTCTGGCAAGGTCTACCGGATCGCCAAGCGCTATTGTCCCGGCCGGCCTTGATTGCAAGGCAGTCGTCGCTTTGGTCCAAATAACAGTCTTCGATCAGGACATCCGTGCACGAATCGGGATTGATTCCGTCATTATTGGAGTTATGGCTGACAATCTTCAGTTTTCTGACGGTAACATTTGTGCAAAATGTCGGGTGCACACACCAGAACGGATAATCGTTCAATGTCACGCCTTCGATCAGGACATTGGTGCACTCGAAGGGTTCAATCATCGTTGGTTTTCCGTAGATCCTTATGTCTTCCACGGCGACATTGTCGTGGTTCAGTTTGCGTAGTTCCTCGTTCGTCGTCGTTCGAGGCTTGAGCTTTAATGGCCACAAACCCCAGGAGGATTCCGCCTGCCCGTTAAGCTTGCCTGAACCCGTGATGGCGATATTGGTTTTTTTGTACGCGTAGACCAACGGCGAATAGTTGTAACACTCGGTGCCCTCCCACCGTACCCGGACGTGGGGGAGATAGTCTTCAAAGTGTGTGCCGAACATGATCGTGGCGTTTTTAGTCACGTGCAGGTTGACGTTGTTGTCCAGATGAATAGGCCCGTTGCTTAGAAACACGCCTGTCGGGACAATAACCCGGCCACCGCCAGCCTTTGTGCAGGCAGAGATCGCTTTTTGAATAGCCGGGTTGCAGTCGGTAATGCCGTCTCCCTCGGCGCCATAATCGGTCACGTTGAAGTCACGATCAGGGAATGAAGGGGGAACGATACGTTTCAGAATCTCGGGCAACAGGTCCCAACCTTTGGCCGATTCTGCGGTTGATGCGGAGTAGGTGCTCCCAACAAGAATAGCTATCGTCAACAGCACGTACGATGTGTTTTTCGTGACTGCTTTCACGGGCATGCTCCTGTTCATTTAGTTGATGATCTAAATCCTATTTTAACGCACGGCCAAACTGCGCTGCCTGGTCGGCTGGAATGGTCAACGGGCTCGCTCCATCCACATTCTCCCAAGGACCATTCACCGTCGCTGCCGACTGAAGTGTGCCTTCGAAGGTCACCGTGACAGTGCCGTCCCCGTTGTTGACCACACTGATCGTCGGCGGCTCAATTGGTATGCCCGCTTGTAGGGTTCCGGCAAAAATCAAATTACTGACGAAGACTTCGCCGCCTGTTCCATCGCGCAATCCCAGTGTGATGCCGACGTTGTCACCCCAGCCACTCCCGTCGAGATCACCTTTCTTGTCGATCGTAAAGGCATCCGGTCCATCTACGAAATCCTGCTTGGGGCCTGAATGGCGATGCCCGGCGCCGTCGTTACCGATCCAACCCGCGAACCTGTTTCTTCCACCGGTCACATCCACCCCCCCATCGGGGTTGTCAAATACATCGGCCTTATAAGCCCAGGTGTCACCCTCCTCATAAATCAATTCGACGTCATAGGCATAATCTTTGCCTTCAAGCGATCCCTCCAAGGTCACGATGCCCGACCAGCCCAGATGAAAACCAACAGGAGCACCCTCCTTGTCGCCAGAGACCGTGTTGGCGAACCCAACGATTCCTTTTCCGGCAGGTATCGGCGCGTCGGTTTTGTCCTTCTGTTTCATGGTGGGAACCGGCATGGGAGCACTAAATTCAATGCCATCTACCATTGCCGTCAGCGTGCCCGACCCTGTTGACGGATCCGGATCCGACTGGCTCCAGGTAAAGCTGACTATGGACGCGGTTGTAATGTAGGTGGGAAGATCCTCAGCTGGAATCTCGGATGTGCCTGTGAAGGAGAAAGTCTCTTCCGTTATGTCCTGTTCAAGTGTTCCAGT
>MPLZ02158118.1_pt1 | contig 17561 bp, 11 predicted proteins | sample 1617311 | NCBI WGS metagenome assembly MPLZ02 (sample SAMN05944806, study PRJNA350692) | marine metagenome | biome: marine; feature: ODZ; material: water; isolation source: 160 m water sample filtered on 0.2 um supor filter | place: Pacific Ocean | collected 2012-04-08 | depth 160m m | reverse complement strand
TCTCGAGAGCGGGCTGGATCAGGGCTTCCAACTGCAGATAGGTATCAAGCAGTTCATCATCCTTGTCCGGAATGGGGAACTCGCCCTCGGGTCCGTCGAATACCAGCGTGGCGCCTTGCTTTTTCCGCCGCTTTGGCCGCTTTGCCTTCACATCCTCGGCACTGGCAGGCTTGCCGGCGAACAACCTGAATCGCCGCTCTTCGGCGACACTGCCGTTGCGAACCTTCCAGTAGACCAGAATGGGGATGAGCATCACCGCGAGGCCGATGAACCATGAAATGTAGAACATGCCAGCAAACAGCATCACGCTGAGGCTGATGATTGCTGTGATGAGATGGATGAGGTCCCACTTGGTGGCATCGAGCCGAAGTGCGCGAGCGTCGGGATCCAGTCGCGTGCCGACCAGCCAGGCCCATGCGACAAAGGATGCCCAGATCAACAGGGGTTTCCAAGGGCTCAGGAGAAACACGGCATCGGCGAGCAGAGTCATGGGGGGGGGCGATTCCGGGTGCGATTCCGATCAGGAGATGCCCTTGAGGCGCATCTTGAGTTCTTCGGGCTTTGGTGTGGCATCCATTGCAACGCGGTGGTGAATCCACTCTTGCTCCACCAATTCAACCAGGGCCGAAGTGAAGTCCAACATGCCTTCTTCACGGCTTTGCTTGATGATGTCGAGCAGTTCGCCTTCGCGGCCTTCAAGGACGTATTTCTGGACAGCGGGGGTGCCGAGCAGGATTTCGAGGGCGGGGATTCGTGGTGTCGTATCTGGGCGCAGGGTCTTGAGCAGTTTTTGATAGATGATGGCCCGCATGTTGAAGGCGAGCAGTTTGCGAATCTGCGGCACTTCGCCTTCGTCAAAGAGATCGTAGATGCGGCCGAATGTCTGCCACGCCGATGATGCGTGGATGGTCCCGAAGACAACGTGTCCCGTTTCGGCGGCGCGGATGGCGGCCTCGAAGGTTTCCTTGTCCCGCATCTCGCCGACGAGCACAACATCCGGATCCTCACGGACCAGAGCCCGTAGCGCCTCGTTGAAACTCAGGCAGTCGATGCCAACTTCCCGCTGATTGATTGTGGCCTTGGACTCGGTAAAGATGTACTCGATGGGATCTTCGATCGTGACGATATGGCATCGTCGTTGTTCATTGACGTGTTGGAGCATCGCCGCAATCGATGTGCTCTTCCCGCTTCCCGTGACGCCGGCAAACAGAATCAGTCCGCTGGCCGCCAGTGCGATATCGCCAAGAAGTTCCGGAACATGCAAGTCGTCGAACCGTTTGATTTCGGCTGTGATGAGTCGGCAGGCATAGGACACCTTGCCGCGGCTCATGAAGATGTTGACGCGGAAGCGATGGGTGTCGTCGTACTCGTATGCGATGTCCATCTGTCCGTGCGTGGCGAACACGTCATACTGGAACTGGTCAAGCACATCCATGGCAATTTGATGGGTTTCGTCATGGGTGACGCTGGTCGTATCGAGTGGCCGCAACTCACCTCGGACGCGAATGCGAGGGGGTCCATCGGCCTTGATGTGCAGGTCCGACGCGGCATAGCTGATGCATGCTTTGAGGAACTTGCGGAATTGCGTCAGGCCGGCTCCCGGTTCGGTACCTTGGACATGGTGAACGAGGCGGGCATGGTCTGAAGCCACAGTGGACACGAGCGAGAACTCCTTCTCGGAGGCTCTGGGGCCTCCCTTGCATGCCCTTCTGAAGGGCGTCATTGGAAGACCTGATCGTACCACACCGTCCATGGCTGGAGGGGATCGGCCACCATGGCTCCTTGACAGGATTCGCCATTGCCCGGATCATCCCAAGATGGAGCGGATATCGATACCGGAAGGCATCACCTTCGATGATGTGTTGCTGGTGCCTCAGCGGAGCGAATTGACGCCCGACCAAGCCGATGTGTCCACGCAGTTGACGCGACGGATCCGGCTTGAGTTGCCACTGATTTCGGCGCCGATGGACACCGTGACCGAGTCGGCGCTTGCGATTGCGATCGCCCAAGAGGGAGGGATCGGGATCGTTCACAAGAACCTGAGTCCCGGCGAGCAGGCAGCCGAGGTGGCCAAGGTCAAGCGGAGTCAGAATGGCATCATCGCAGACCCCATCACGCTGAGTCCGGATGAGACGGTCCAGCGCGCCATTGATCTCATGAAGTCCCAGCAAGTGTCGGGCTTCCCGGTCACTGCAGATGGCTCCGGGCACGGCACGGTTGCGGGCATTCTGACTCGCCGTGACATCAACTTCGTCGAGTCGCCGCAGGATCGTGTGGCCGATGTGATGACACCTCGGCCACGGCTGGTGGCGGCCCGCCCCGGTATTTCGCTTTCCGAAGCGGAGTCGCTGATGAACCGCGGCCGCGTTGAGAAACTCATACTGCTCGGACCGGAGGATCAACTCGCCGGCCTGATCACGATGCGGGATATCGAAAATGTTCGCAGGCACCCACGCGCATGCCGTGATGAGCGTGGGCGGCTCCGAGTCGGCGCTGCGGTCGGTGTTCATCAGATGGATCGCGTTCAGGCACTGGTTGAGAGTGATGTTGATGTGCTGGTGGTGGACACGGCGCACGGGCATTCCGAGAATGTTCTGCAATCGGTCCGCGACATCAAGGCAGCGCATGACATCGATGTCATTGCGGGCAACATCGCCACTGGCAAGGCTGCCGATGACCTGATCGAAGCGGGTGCCGACGCTGTGAAGGTCGGCATCGGTCCGGGCTCCATCTGTACGACCCGTATCGTCAGCGGTGTGGGCGTGCCGCAACTCACCGCGATTGCCAATGCCTGCATGGCAGCCCAGTCTCATGGTGTTCCAGTCATTGCCGACGGAGGTATCAGGCAGAGCGGCGATGTTCCCAAGGCCATCGGGTTTGGGGCCAGTTCAGTCATGCTCGGCTCGCTGCTGGCCGGCCTTGAAGAGAGCCCCGGCGAATTGGTGCTGCATGGCGGTCGGCGATACAAGACCTACCGCGGTATGGGCAGTATCGGCGCCATGGGGCAGGGATCTGCGGATCGGTATGGACAGGCTGGCATCGAGCGGACAAAGTTTGTGCCCGAAGGTGTCGAGGGGCGCGTTCCGTATCGCGGAGCACTCAGCGACTTCGTCCACCAAATGATCGGGGGCCTCAGGGCTGCCATGGGCTACTGCGGATGCCGATCGGTTGAAGAACTCCAGCAGCGAGCCCAATTCGTCCGCGTCAGCAATGCAGCGCTGGTCGAATCGCACGCGCACGACATTCAGATCACCAAGGAAGCGCCGAATTACACGGCGTCACATCCTCGCAGCGAGTAGGCTTGATCATCCCCGGGCAGATCCGGGATCGGTCCGTGGAGGTCTACGATGCATCCATATCCAGCCAAGTTCGAGCCGCCTGAGTTGAAGGAGGCTCCTGTGCGGGATCGAATTCTCATGCTTGGTCGCCGAAAGGCGGGCAAGACAGTTTTTCTTTCAAGACTCTATGAGCAGGCGTGGCGTGGCGGTCAGGGCCTGCACATGCGGGCCGTGGACGGGGCGCTGCATGAGATCTGCATGGACATGGTCGATCAGTTGAAGGAGGGTTTGTGGCCAGCGGCTACGGCTGGTTCGCTCAGCAGTGGTGTCGATGTCAGTTGGCAGGGACAGCATACGACGATGGTGATGTTGGATTATCCGGGTGAAGTTTTTCGCCGAGCCTTCGTCGAAGGCGGTGGCGATGAACAGTCCGACAATTTGATCGATCACGTCGATCATGCCGCTGCGGTCATTCTGCTGATCGATCCGAGCAATGTGCATGGGGGAGAGGCTTCTGAAGTTGTAGACGATGACTATGGCATGGTGCAGGCGGTCGAACGCATTCGGCGTGTTTCCGGCGACGACAAGGTGCCCATCGCAGTCGCACTGACCAAGTGCGATGAGCATCTTGGGATTGTGCAGGATGCAGGAGGCGCCCGTGGATTTGTCGAGAAGTACCTGCCAAATCTCGTCAGGTATGGCGGCCGCATGCGGATGTTCGCAACCGCCGCCGTCCGAACTCGGCTCGACGCGGTCGGGAGGCCGATACCCAACACGCAGTACGAGCCCGCCGGACTACTTGATGCCGTGAAGTACTGCATGAAGCATGTCGGCAGGCAGATTGAAGCCGCCGAGCAGCGCCGCGTCGAAACGGCGCGTCTCCGGCAGCAACACGAAGCCGAGAGATTGGATCGCCAAGTAGCCCAACGCTCGCGGCAGCGATGGATCGGTTTTTGGATCGGGGCTGCCGTGTTGGGTTTGATCTTGGTCGGATTATCAGTACTGGTCAGTGCCGGGGCATTCAAGGGTGCTTCGTCACCAAGTGAGCCACCGTCGCCGGTGGAGCCCGTCATCGCCGACGAAACACCACCCGTTGCGGAAGAACCGATCGAGCCGCCGGTGATGCCGGAGTCACCCCCACTGCATGGGGCCACAATACCGCGGTATCCATCCGCTGGAACTCCTCCATGATGGCCGGCACTCATCTGCTGGGATCTGAGCGGGGCTACAGCCACTTGGCCGCCTCGCCAGATGTGTCCCCTGCGGAGAGAGCGGCCATCGCCGGGCTCGATGTCGGACTGCCCGCAGGCGGCCGTGCCGAACGGCTGGAGGAATACCTCGTTGTCGTGTGCCGACCACTGCCGAGCGGGCGGGTTGCGTTGACTCGGTGTGTGGCTGGTGGCATCGATGATGTGGGGCGGAGGACCATTCAGTTCCGCACGCTCATTTTCAACCTCAGCGAATGGCTACTCGAGGCGAGGCACGAGTTGCCCCGCTTGCTCACGACGCCGGCGATCTGGAAGAATCAGGCATTTGAGCAGGGGGCTCCCCTGGCGGTGAGCACAGATGTCTTCGACCGCTCGCCGCCGTCACAGAGTGCTTTGGCACTTGCGTGCATGGTGCGCGACGGCCCTCGTCCGGTCTTGCTTCGAGCGGACGCTGCCACCAATGGAGTTTTGATGTCGATGGTGTCAAGACTCTCTGACGCAGATGCTGGCGAACTGCGTTGGGGCTTGGGATTGGGGCGGGTCATTCCCGACATGGACGTGCTCACGGTCGGGGTTGGTGCTTCGGCGATCGGTCAACCGCTTCGTCAGATTGATCAATCACTGGCGGAAGGTTGTGGTGCCTGCGGGATCGTCACACTGCCGCCGCTGCGAGAGGCCGATCCTTCTGCCTGTGAATCCTCGCCGCCATCCGATCGTTCGCGAACCATCGTCGCTCCATCGAGCAACAATCGGGTCATGGCAGTGGTTTGGCTCGTGCTTCTGGTGATGGTCGGAGGGCTTGCATGCTATTGGTGGTGGGGGGGCAGTTGGTGGCCGACGCGGCAAGCAATCCACCAATCGGAAACACTCACAGTAGTTTCAGTTCCGAAGCCGATCGCTGCTCCGAAACTCGCTCCTCCCGACATTGGCGCCGCCTACGACCAACCTCAGTCTCAGGAACTACCTCCATCGCTGCCCTCTCCAGAGCCCCCTGTACTTCCGACATCGACAAAGGCATTGGAGCCAACGCCGGGGAGTTCCGTGGAGCAGCCTCTGCAGCCCATTGCCAGTGTGCCTCCTCCTCCGCAGCGACCCTTGGTTCCCGAGGATCCCGCAGAGGTTGCCGAACTGCTCAATCAACTGCACCGGAGCGTATTGGATACCTTGCTGCCCGAGGGGGCTACGTGCAGCGATACCCCCAGTCGGGCCGTGATGAGCGCATACATCCAAGAGCATGTGTCATCGGTGTGGGATCCCGGCGCAGGCAAGGAGGATGCATTGGCGTACCTGTGTATTTTCGCCCAAGTGGATGCCAAATTTGAGACGATCACATCGTTGATCGACGAAGAAGGGGTGAAATATTGGGGCTCTCGACCAGCGACGGAGCGATGGCTCAGGGCAGCAGGCCGAAACGAGCGGCAGATCGGTCGGCGAATGCGTGCATTGGATCGCTGTGCGGACATGGTGCGTCGCATCGGGCAAATGGCTGATGTCCTTCGTGAGACCGTGAATCGTGACGACTTCGACGCGGTTCGTGACTTTGTAGTTCGCAAGTGGTTCGCGTCGGGATACGCTGATGTCATGAAACAGGATTGGCGGTGTATTGAACAAGCGCGACATCTGATCGATGAGCGGCTTGGGAAAGATTGGCCGGGGGATTCAGCGATCATGCGGATTGCGGTATCTCGTGATGTGTTGAAGGCACGCCGAGGTGGTGATCCCGGGCAAGGAGATCGTTGATGAGGATGACAGTCAGTACACGAATCTGTCTGGCGGGGGCCCTTGTGATCAGTGGTGTGCTGTGTGGATGCACCTCTTCTCGGCCCGAGCATGCGACCTCTGCTCCTCAAACATATCGCGTGCGCCCGTCGATCCCCCAGTCCCGGCAATCCATGCCGCGCAGCAATCGCGGCGGTGCCGCCGACAGCAATTCCGAGGTACTCAACAGAAGTTCCGCCGATCGTGGCGAGGATGATGAACGCTCGCTCGATCAGCCATCGCCGAAACGCACTGCGGCCACTTCGTCATCCGCGGCCAACCTGAGGCAGCCCAGCAGCGAACACGCCCCATCGCCGAATGCGTCGGGAAGCTCGCAGCCTCGTGCCGCGGATTCCAACACGGCCTCCGGAAGCAGGCTCGCTCAGCCTCAAACTGGAGGTGCAGTCGATGCGGGTGACAATGTTCGCAAGGCGGAAACGAGTCCGCCCCATCAAGGCGAGCAGAAACCATCGTCCGATTCCCCCGAGGGTCATGTTCAGTCGGCAGAGAGTTCTCGGGACGGAGCATCTGAAGCGGCTTCGTGCGGGGGCGGGGACAGCCAGCAGCAGGGGGCGGAGTCGACTGGTAGCGAGGGTGGGGTATCCGGTGACACATCCGGGGACGTATCCGGGGGTGCATCCGGGGGTGCATCCGGGGGTGCATCCGGGACTGCGGGGGGGACCGAATCGCTCCCGGAATTGGCGGCCCCATCCGGGAGCGGCATGTCGGCGGCTGATTCTCAGAAGCCAAGTGATGAGCAGGGGCCACCTGTATTCCGGGACGGGGGAACCGGCGCTTCCGAGCAGGTATCTGAATCCGAAGAGGGCATCGGGGAGCGCGGCTCTGAATCTGCGCAGTGTGATTCCGCATCCGATGAACAGGAGGCGTCGAGTGCCAATGCGGGCGATGAAAGCGGGGGCGATCCGCTTCACGGCCCCGCAGGTTCAGCCGATGCGATCGACTCGGCCGGCGAGCGAGCCAAAGATGCAGGATGGGCTGTTCGTCCAGAATCGATGGATGAGCGAGGTGTCGGCGAACAGTTGGACACAGAGGGCCATGGCGGTGGGCAGGCCGGGAGCAGTACCGGTGGTCTCATGGGGGACGGCGCGGGTGGGAGTGATGGCAGCGGCGAGACCGAGGGAGGCGGCGAGGTTCCCGGAGAACGGGCTGGCACTCCCGGTATCGGTCAGAGCGAGCAGGACCCCAGCGTGAGCGGGGCAGCGGCGGCGCAACCATCGGCCAGTGAAGGTGAGTTGGAGGATGGTTCGCTCGATGGGCAGAGCGCCGAAACCGTTGCGAGCGATCTGGCATCTCCGCATGGGCAGCGGGAAAACTCCGAATCGTCCGAGCCCCCCAAAGATCGGGCACAGAGCGGCGAGCGACTCGAGCCCGACGAGGCATCCAGAGCGTTGCCTGCCACGCCCAGTGTGGAGCAGTTCGATCCGCCTCCTGCGAAGTCACAGCCAGCACCATCACCACCCATTGATGCATCGGAACTGGCGGCGGTGACCGCTCCGCCCCAGCCGATGGGGAGCGAATCGTGGCATCGGCAGGTACGTGGTGCCTGGAGACTTGTGACTATCCACGATCCGGATCGCGACTTCCTGCCGGGAGGAGCGAGCGAGCGGTTTATTGGCATCGATCCAACCTCGGACATTTTGCGGGCGGTTCTGTCTTGGAATGGGGACGTTTCGGTATCGATGGCTGCAGAGTATTTCGCAGGATTCCGTCCCAGACTCGTAGAGATCCAGCCGGTTCCGCACGCACCTTCGGCGTTTCCTGCCGAACCCGGGCCACTGCTTGGTGGAGGGACCTTTACTCCAGCCACCTCGCGGCCTCCCTGCGAGTTGAAGTGGGTTCGCGACGGCGATCGACTCATCATCGGCGGTGCAGAATATGAGCCTGCTGATCCCGATGTGATGATCGACCTGTTGAGTCAGCCCGAGCCGGTCGCTCCTGACGGAGGAGGTTTTGTCGATGAAAACGGAGATGGCGAACAGTCGGGGCAGTCTGCGGTAACAGTGGACTTCTTCGGAGTACAGGCCGAGGGCCGATACTTCTGCTACATCGTGGATGTGTCTGGTTCGATGGACGGCAATGGCGGAATGTTGAAACTCCGAATGGAGTTGGAGCGATCGCTCGCTTCTCTGCCACCGGGTACGAGATTTGCGGTGCTTCCCTTCAACAGCAAACTCCGTGATCTTCAATCGCACTGGATTTCCGCGAGTCCTCACAAGGCGAGGGATATTGGACATCGCCTCTCTGGCATTCGCGCTTCTGGCGGCACCAATCCTGCCGGTGCGTTCTCTTGGGCGTTTCAGGAACTCAGGCCGCAGCCGGATGCCATTTTCTTCATGACCGACGGCCAGATACGGGGCGGAGGCGGCGCAGTGCTTACCCAACTCAAGTCGCTGAATGCGTCCAATCCCCGCACCCGCATTCATGCCATCGGCCTGGGCAACAGCGCAGATGCCAAGTTTCTTCAGCGGGTGGCTGATGATCATGGCGGCACCTACCGCTCGGCGCCATAAGGCAGGTTCGGGGATCTCACTGCGAATCGGGCACTCGCCAGCCGCGTGTTGTTCCTACTGGCCAGTAGTGGTGCCGACGCGGATCTTGTCCCGGTAGATCATTTCGTCTCCGAGCGAGGGAATCGGCCTGACGTCGTATTCGATGCCCTGACCGACGACCAGCCTTCTGGCATCGTGAAATCGATCAAATGAATCGGGCGTCACCCGAAATGAGACAACGTGTTTCCCTTTGACAAGGTCCTTCATGAGTTGAGTGATGGCTGCTTCGTTGGAAGGGGAGCCCAGAGGGATACCGCCATCCTTCCGTAGGTGAATCTCTCGGTCGATCATGAGTCCACCCGTGCGGAATCCGCAGGTGCCATGATCTTCGAAGGTCGAATGGTCTGCATCGACGGCCTGCGGATTCCACGTGCTCCAGAATACGCATCGCTGCCCGACCGGATCGCGTGTCGATCTCCAGCCACTCCAATCGTTGAGCAGGTAGAGCCGATCGCCGGTCAGAACGACTTGAACTGGGACACGCCCCTTGATGGCCCTTCGGCGGGGTGTACGCAGTTTGATATCGCGGATTGAATGCAACTCGTTGAGCTCATCCTTGAGCGTTTGGATATCCATGCGCATCTGCTCCAGAGAGATGGTCGATTCGGCATCCGCAAGTTGTTGCTCCAGCGTTGAGATCGATATATCCAACCGATCGGCGTAGTCGCGGGCTTGCCTCAGCTCCTCGGCGGCCATTTCCCATTTCTCGCGGAAGATCTCATCGTCGTTGGCCTCGAGTTCCTCGATGGCCAGTCGGATCGAATCCAGTTCTGCAGCATCATCCCCCATGGCGGCGGCTTCGGCGATTCTCTGGGTTCCTCCTGCTCGGGCCAGTACGGCAGCGAGCACGGCGATGAAGATGACCATGCCGAACATGTTGCAGATGGTGTCGAGCAGCAAGTCGAGACTCGACTCATGTGATGTCCGGCGTCTCATGGGTTGGGTTCCACCGCGTCGTACAGTCTGGTTGTGGTGGCGTCTTCGCCAATGAGGTCCAGCCCGATCGACAGGTTCTTGAATCGTGGGTCGCTGTCGCGGAGGCGGTTGATCTCCGACCATAGAGTCCGTCCGGATGGTTTGAGACTCAGCAAAATGTGAGTCGTTCGTTCTGCAGAGTCGACGAGCCACTTCTCCAGCAGGATCCGAGCCAGAAGCGCGGGGTCATCTGAGTCGACGGCCATCGGAGTGTCACTGGCACGCACGCTTGAAATGACAAGTCGATCCGACATCAACTCGGCGACGATGGTGTCGCTTTCTTCCTCGTCGATTAGATAGGAGACCTGCCGGCGGCGCCGCTGCGTCTCGATTTCGTCGCGGAGCCGATCCTGTTCGACCGTCAGCAGGTTGGCCATCTGTACGTCATCCGATCGCTGCAAAGCGAGAAAATGTGCGTCGCGTTCGTCCCGCAACTGTTTCCAGCGTTCCTCACGTATCGTGTTGTCGGCCTGCGTGGCATTCAATTGCAGTCGGGTTTCCGCGTACGCATTGCGGAGTTCGTCGACACCGATTCGTTCTGTGAGGAGAGCCAGCCGTTCATCGAGGACGCTTCGCTCAGTTTCCGTATCGATCTGGTCAGCGTGAGTGACTGCGTGAAGTGTGTGTTGCCCGATGTTCAGCAGCAGGACGAGTGTGATGATCAAGACAATGCCGATTGTGCCGACCATGACATCCTGAAAGGAGAAGAAGCTGATCGGTGCTCCCCGGTTTCGGCGGCGACTCATATCGAACTGCCGGGGGTGATCCGGACATGGGCAGTGATATTTCGGGCGGCATATTGGCGGCAGTCATCAAGCAGCCGTTCATCACTCCTCCGAACAAAGGTCAGCGAAAGATGCAGCAGCAGTGCCGCAATCAAGCCTTCTCCTGTGGTGATGAAGGCGGTATCCAAACCGGCGATGACTTCTGTCAGGCTGCTTGTCAGAATATCGACGGTTGCGTCGCTCGCTTGCAGCACTGTTCCGAATCCGGAAATGGCCTCGGTCAGGCCGACGATGGTTCCGATGAAGCCAAGTACCGGGATCGCCCAAATGAAACCGCGAATGACTGTGTAGCCACTGTCCATGGCATCCTCGTCTGCTTCAGCGGCGGAGTTGAGCATCTCATCGAGATCACCGATGCGTCCGATGTTGCGGATGGACTTCAGTGCGGTCAGTACGCGATCGAGCAGGAGGAAGTGGTGGGGTTCATCGACACCTTTCTCAATGGAGTCGATCACACGATCGACCGTTGCCACGGAAAGTACAAAGCCAGGGTCGCCCGGCATGAAGCGGAGGCGAAGTGCCGAGCGTTGAGCGCGAATCTTGGCGGCTTTGATCGTCAGAATGGCGGCTGACCAGCATGAGAGCAGGAAGATGGGGATGGGGATTCCGGAGAATCCAGTGAGGTACTCCCACATGTTTTCGCCAAACGCTGTGCTTTGAATTGCCCACCCGACACCGTAGAGGATTCCCATGTAGACAAGGCCTAGAAGGAGCGATGAGATGCCGCCGGGGGTCGTGAACCGTCCCGATGGAAGGGAGAGTCGCCGCTCGGGGTCGAGGGACGCGAATGAAAGAACCTGCGAGGGCGATTGGTTCCATGCGGGGGGGGTTTGTGGTGAGGTGGTCATGGCCTGCCAAAGATGATAACTGGGAGCGTGTGGACACCCGGCGGGGCTTCGACAAGGGCATCGTGTGAGAGCCGGTCATCGAACTGGAAGAAATGCCAACCTTCCTCTTGGCTCAGCAGCACTTCGGGGCGTCGTACCTCCGATTCGAGCAAACGGACCCGCATCATTCCGGGGGGGGCCGTGGGATCGGGAAGGAGCAGGCCCTGAACGATGCGGGCCGCCGCCATCGACCGCATTTGTTCCGCTTGCTGGTCTGTATCGCTCAAACTGCGAATGTGGTGGTGCCTCGGGCTTTTGGCGAGTTCTCCTACGGCATGGCGCCGCGTCAGTGATTGGGTGGAGTTGTCGGCGGTCGGGGCGCGCTGCGCCCAATCGGCATTGATTGCGTCGCCCGCGTTGCTGCGGAGCCGATCAAGCCAGTTGGTTGCATCGGTACGCGTTTGGGCGGGCAGTGGCAGGTCGAGTTCCAGAATGAGTTCCCACAGCATCTGATTGACGGCAAGGAGAAGCAGTTCGTCGCGTTCGGGACATTCCTGAACGGCTTCCAGCAGATTGCATACAGCATCGACGGACGTGATGCCATCCGCTCTGTGGGCGTCGGATGCATTCTTGAGGGCCACTGCGATGGCAACGGGTTTTTCATGGGAATACAGATCCGTTTTTTCAGAATCGGTCAGTTCCTTTAGCAGTCGCGGATCGACCGACAGTTCCTGTCGCGAATCGATTCGCCGCAGGCCATTTTCGAATGGCCGCAGATAGCGATAACCGTGGGCGGTATCCGCAACATGCAGATCGAATAATCCGGTTGCCAAGAGCCTGCGGTGGAGTACGCCTCCTATGTCGCGGTCGCTGGAACGCTTGGCAACTTCGATGAGACGATGTGCTGCCTCAGCGTATGGTGATTGGTTCTCGGGATAGGATTCCAAATGGCTCTTCAATGTCACGATGGCGGACCTTGGGTTGGGCGTTTCCGCCGCATTGCCCAAGAGACCGTGCATTGTCAGTTCTGGAAGAACGACCTTCCGCCAATTTTCGGTTGCGCAGGCGGCTTGAGCCCGGCTTCGCCCTTCATTCCATCTGGCATTGGGATTGAGGACGAGCAGATCTTCGGCGTGATGAATCAGGAGGTCATCCCAAATGTTGTACCAGTTGCAACCGCCATTTGGGATGCGATGCAGATCGCTCATAAGTCGGCGTGCTTCCTGAATGCTGGTGATGCGGTTTGAAGCAATCTCCATAAGCCTGCTGATACGACTCTGTATCGCATTGGCCTTCTTCTGCAGATCATTTGCAGCGGCCGCAGGTTGATTCCGCAACTGCAGCAGCATGTGCTCGGCGCGTTGGAGAGTGCTCTTTCGATGTTCCCATCCGGAGTGATCGTCCAAGGCAGGCTGGTCCTCACCAAGCAACGATTCGATGGCAGCGAACTCTCGCAGTTGTTCATCATGTGCCTTCGCAATGCGGTCACTGCGAAGTTTTTTGCCGCGTCGCAATTGATGCTTCAGCGTCGCGAGCAGTTCATCGCGGGCCACTTCTTCCGCATTTTTGAGCAGTGCGATTGCCTCGTCAATATGAGGAAGGATGGCGTCGTCCGGTTCAAGCAGGGAAGTGGCTGCAGCAATGTCCAGTTCGGCCTGAGTTCGCCGTTCTTCAAGAGTCTCCTTGGCACGATCGATCCCAACTTTGTGGGCGGCGATCAAAGGCGATTGCTCGAGTTCCTCGCTGATCGCCTGGTTCCAGCAATCCTGGGCGCTCAGTAGGTCGCCATCTTCAAGATTCTGCTTGATGCACTCGCTCAGGCTCTCAATCATGTTCTGGCGTTTGATGCTGTAATTGTTGATCGCCACGACACTGGTCAGCACGCCGGCGATGGCGATGATGGATGAAAGCGACACTACAAATCGACGAGTTTGCTTCCGGCGTTCTTCGGTGATGTAGTGCGTGACTCGGCTTTCGACGGCCGGCGGGACAACGGCATCGTCGTTTCGGAGGGCGGAGTATCGACGTTCGATGGCGTGGAGGGGTTCCAGTTCATCCAGTGCCCTTACGAGATCATCGACGCGGTCCTGAAGGGCACGTTCGGCTGCCTCGCGACGGTCTTCGGCATCGATCCATTGGAAGACAGCTCGTGTTTCCTGCTCGTGATCGCCCGTCGCAACCTCCGCCTTCTGCCGCCAGTCGGTCCGAAGGCGTCGCGCAAGCGGGAGATTCATGGCTGCCCATGCCAGATGCAACTGCGCCCTGAGCGGATCGAGTCCCTGCGCCGCAGCGATCCCGAGTTGTTCGGCCTGCGCGACACTGAGTTTGTGCAGCAGCAACTGTCCGGAACGGCCAAGAAAGCCCATGCCCTGGATCTGCTCGCTGAGGTTGGCAATGGCGTCGGGGTCGCTGGCGGCGATGCATCGATCTGCTTCGTTTTCCCAGAGTCGCACGACGGCCACTTCGAGTTCATCATGATTGGATCGCCATGCGGTGTTGCGTGGCTCAAGTAGTCGCAGGCTTCTGATGGCGGCCATGCGCTCATCGAGCGATGCCTCGCTGAGATTGAGTTCAACCCATCGCTCGACTTCGTCTCGATGGGAAGCAGCCTCCGCTGGCAGCCGGGCGAGCGAGTCGAGTATGTCCGGCCCGGGAAGTCGAAGACTATTTGGTGGTCCGCCAGATCGGCGAGAGAGCCGCAAGGCAAGGCCGATGATGTTTCCAGCGTCAGCGTTCAGAGCCGCTGCTTCCCGAATGGCTCCACTTGATCGCCACTTGCGGCAGCGGGCGAGCGTCTGCGAGACGGCCTCGCAGGCTGCGGTAAGTTCCGCGCCGTCGCCACCGGCCAAGGCGTGTTGGAGGCGTTCGGCTTGATTCACGTGAACCACCCTCCGATGACGGCGATCGTTATTGCCACAGCGGCCGCGGCGAGGAGCATGAGCATGATCACGAGGCCCGGGATGCGGACAGGGTCAAGCCGCAACGTATTTGGCACCAACTCGACTCGATCCTGCACGAGATTCTGAGGTGGCTCGATCCCAGTTCCTTCCCTTGCCCAGGAATGAGCGGGTGGCTTCTGTAACGGCAGAACGACACCCTCCTTGGCTGCGGCGATTCGGGTTGCCGGCGGGCTGTCAACTTGAGCAGCGAGCAGAAGAACGCCGTCCCTCATGCGATCCGTGTTGGTGAGGAAAGTCAGTTCCCATTGGTGGCTGGGGGGGAGCGTCTGTTCAATGGCTGCGACAACATTGATGCAACATGTGGGGAGAGGAACCAAGATCGAGGTAGCTGCGTGGGCAGTTGCGCGTTGGTTGAGCAGGCGGATCCATTCCGGATCAAGAGTCGGGCAGGACGGCAATTCAGAATGATCTGGTAGGGGAGCAGGTGTCGGTTCTGGCGATTCAGTGTCATCCCACGCTTCGCGGAACCATCCGGACATCAGCAGGCCGACCGGACCGACCTTGGGACGCTCCGCGGGAGTCAAAACGAGATGGTGGGCGACGCGGCATGGGCGATCCGGGGACGGCCCGGCGGTCTGCGTGATGCTGCTGAGCACTGAACAAATGATTCCGTCCAACATAATGATGCGATGGGCTCGTATTGGTGGAACAGACCCTGTCGCTGGAAGGTCCATCCCGGAGAGCATTTCCAGCGTTCGAGCGGTTTGTTTGCTCATGCCCGTAGTGCGGTGGACGATCGTGAAGCCCGCTTCCCCTTGCCCGTTGTTTGACCATGCGTGAATCAACTCAAGCATCAGGTGATTCCGTCTCATTTTTCGAGTGGATCTTGTCGCTTTGGGTCGCGTGACTCCAGAAGCCGACCGGCCATTCGGCTCGGCATTCAGGGCATGCCGGTCGTGTTGCTTCGGTTCCTGTGGGATCGACAGGGAAACTTCCCGCGGTGAATCGTATGGGACGAAAACGCAGGGCAGCGTCAGGACCGAGAACTGGATCTCCGATGAGGGTGGGGGACTCGGAGATAAAGCGGGCGTTGTGCGAGGCGACTTTGGCTTGGCAGGTTGGGCAGATTACTGTGAGCATGGGTGGGCTATGGGGGTTGGAGGGCAGTAGAGCAGGGTGCAGTCGCGGCGGCGTCAACGTCCGCGGCAGGGCTCGAACCTGCAACCTTCGGCTTCGGAGGCCGACGCTCTATCCAATTGAGCTACGCGGACAGGGACTGTGGAGTTTACCCCGTGGATCCAGAGCGGGATTCGGATCCTCTGATGCGGTTTCGGGATCGGTAGTATGCGGGAATGACCGGTTCTACAGAGTTGGAACAGACTGCTTCCCTTCTTCGCCTCGTGGGGGTGCGTGGCCCGAGCATCGCACCCGTGGAAGTGACGCGTGCTGGTGGGGTGATTGGCCGCAGCAGCGCCTGTGAGGTGCGGCTGGCCGATGCCACCATGTCGCGTCGGCACGCCGAGATCTCCTGGATTGGCGGGCGATGGATGCTCAGCGATCTCGGTGGAGCCAATGGAACGTGGCTCAACGATGTTCGCTTGGAAGGAGGGGCGCCTACGCCACTGGCGCCGGGGGACCGCATTGCGGTGGGACCGTGGGTGTTGCAGGTCGGCACGTGGGCGCCGACCACAGTTGCAATGACCGGCGATGTTGAAACGGCCGACGCGATGGCGCAGGTGGAACGGATCGATCCAATTGCGACCGGTCGGATGGCTCACCACCGTTTGCAGTTGCTCATCGACTGCGCTGAACGCATCAATAAAGCAGCCGATGAGCGGGCGATGGCGATGTCGCTGCTTGAATCGGTCATTGAAGGGACGGGGTATGGACGTGCGGCGCTTGTCCGTCTTGTTGGAGATGACGAGGGCGTCGAGATTCTTGGAAGTTGCGCTCGCGACGGAAGTGAACCGGACCAGTTCAGCCGCACGCTCGTCATTCGCGCTTCCGGGGGAGAAATGGTGACGCTCGCCTCGCAGGAGTCACAGGGCAACTGGGGGCAGAGCATCGCGGAACTCAATATCCACTCCGCCATGTGCTGCCCAATTCTGCTGGACGAACAGGTGGCCGCGTGTTTGTATCTGGATGCCAGAGGGGGAGAGCAGGAAGTGCAGCCGGATGCGGCAGGGTTCTGCCAAGCCCTTTCGCAACTAGCGGGGCTGGCTATGTCGAATCTTCGCAGACAGGAGATGCGGCTTCGGCAGCGGGAACTTGACGAAGAAATGAGTGCCGCTCGCGAAGCGCAGCAACTGATGGTTCCCATGCAGCAGAAGGAACTGGTCAAGATTGATTACGAGGTGGAGTTTTTGCCAGGGCGGGTAGCTTCTGGTGATCTGTTCGACGTCGTGACACTCTCAGAGGATCGAGTGGCGGTCATTCTGGGAGATGTGTCCGGCAAGGGCGTCGGGGCCGCCATTCTGATGGCGGCTTCACAGGCCTATCTGCACTCGGCCCTGCTGCGGCACGAGTCTCCGGCGATGGCTGTAGCTGATCTGAATCAATTCGTTTTGGAGCGGAGCGCCTCCAACAGATTTTTGACTCTGTGGGTTGGTGTGTTCTCGGTGGACGGTGAGTTGACGTATGTGGATGCAGGTCATGGGCATTGGGCCCAGTGCGCCGCCGATGGCGTCACCGTTCACCATGCCGCCAGTTCGCCGCTGGTCGGGGCATTTGACGAAGTCGAGTATGTAGATGTGTCCGTGCAACTGACAGCCGGTGAGCGGGTGGTGCTGATGACGGACGGTATTCCCGAGCAGCCGGGGCAGGACAACGAGCAGTTCGGCTCAGAGCGGGTGCAGGCCATCCTTGAGAAGACTCGCACTTGCAAGGAAGATGTTACGGAGTTGCTCGCAGCGGTTCGGGCATGGTCGGCCGCAGCGGCGCTGGCCGATGATACGACCGTGGCGAGCGTTCAGGCGATAAAGCCAGATGCTGCCTCGGGGAATGCGCCGATGAGTTGAGCGGCGTTGTTGGTCCCGGAGCGAGACATGCCCCTTGCCATGCCGCTTCAGGAGTGCCAGATGTTCGAGCCGGAAGAGATGCGAGGCAAACTGTCCAACCAATGATGGCAGGCACAGGGGGTGCTATCATCCCGCCCCCGTTGAACCGCCCACCTACCCGCCCACCTACCCATCCACCTACCCACCCACCTACCCATCCACCTACCCACCCACCTACCCTACATACGGGTAGTGGAAGATGAG
>MPLZ02133592.1_pt1 | contig 17597 bp, 20 predicted proteins | sample 1617311 | NCBI WGS metagenome assembly MPLZ02 (sample SAMN05944806, study PRJNA350692) | marine metagenome | biome: marine; feature: ODZ; material: water; isolation source: 160 m water sample filtered on 0.2 um supor filter | place: Pacific Ocean | collected 2012-04-08 | depth 160m m | reverse complement strand
TCCTTGCCAATCTATATCAAAAATTACATTTTCTCCTTTATCTAATTTATTAAAAACAACATCTTTGGATGATCCGTAAAAATTATTAAAAACTTTTGCATATTCTAAAAATTTTTTTTTAGAAATTAATTTTTTAAATTCTTCTTGCTTAACAAAAAAATAATCAACACCATTAATTTCATTACTTCTTGGCTTTCGCGTTGTGTGAGAAATAGATATTGAAAAATTATTTTTTGAAGAAATTTCTTTTACTAGTGAAGTTTTTCCTGCTCCCGATGGAGATGATAATATTACTATTATCCCTTCATAATTAACAGACATGACCTTGTTAAAAATTAATTTGCTTTATTTTCAATAAATTTTACAGCATCACCTACAGTAAGAATTTTTTCTGCATCGCTATCTGAAATTTCAGAACCAAATTCTTCTTCAAAAGCCATTACTAATTCTACAGTATCAAGGCTATCAGCTCCAAGATCGTCTATAAAACTAGATTCTTCTGTGACTTTAGCTTCATCGATCCCCAGATGGTCTGCTACAATTTTTTTTATTTTACTTGAAATATCTTCTGACATTTTTTCCTTTAGGTTAAATCGTTAATAAATATTTTAATAATTTTGTCAACTAAAATACATCCCCCCATTTACATGTATAGTCTCACCAGTAATGTAGTCTGAAAGGTTTGAGCAAAGAAAAATAACCGTATTTGCTACATCTTTTGGATTACCAAATCTATCAAGTGGAATTCTAGATTTTAATGTTTCTTTATAATTTTCATTTATTCTATTTGTCATATCTGTAGTTATAAAACCTGGAGATACACAATTTACATTTATATTTTTTTTTCCGTACTCTAAAGCAAAACTTTTAGACATAGCTACCAAGCCAGCTTTTGATGCAGTATAATTTGCTTGGCCAATATTACCTGTATGTCCTACCACCGAAGTAATGTTAATTATTTTTCCCTTTTTATTTTTTAACATTTTTTTTATTACATTCTTACTTAATAAAAAAGTTGATGTAAGATTTATATCAATAACTTTCTTCCATTCTTCCTCTTTCATTCTAATTGAGAGATTATCACTTGTTACACCAGCATTGTTAACCAATATATCAATTTTATTTTCCAATTCATCGCTTACTTTGTTTATAAAATTTTCAATTTCTTTGTGTTTAGAAATATCAAACTTTTCAACTTTAACTGATTGATGTTTATTTTTTATTGCATTTAATTTTTCTTCATTTGTTCCAGTAGCTACAACGGTGGCACCAGCTTCTATCAATTTTTCGAGAATAGAATTTCCAATTCCTCCTGTGGCACCAGTTAAAACTACATTTGTGTTTTTCAAATTTATCATTTTAAATTAAATTATTTAAATCCTCCGAATTGTTAACTTGAATTAATTTAACATTACTATTAATTCTTTTTACTAGTCCAGATAAAACTTTTCCAGGTCCAATTTCAATAAATTTTTCTACTTTTGAATCTATCATATTTATAACGATTTCTCTCCACCTTACAGGTCTTTCTATTTGTTCAATTAATAGATTTTTGATTTCGATTGGATCATTTGTTTGTTGAGCAGTAACATTTGAAATTATGTTTATTTCAGGTTTTTTAAATTCTTCCTTTATTATTACTTCTCTCATTTTTTCAGTTGCACTTCTCATTAGTTCACAATGAAAAGGTGCGCTTACTGGTAATTTAATATTCTTTATTTTATTTTTTTTTAACTCTTCAGAAAATTTATTTAGATCATCTAAATTTCCACTTACAACAATCTGACCTATAGAATTATCATTGGCTACATAACACTTAAATTTTTCTTCATTGAAATTAATAATTTCATTTATCTTTTTTATATCAGAACCTAAAACTGCCAACATCCCCCCTTGTCCTTTGGCAACAGCTGATCGCATAAAGTTGCCCCTATTTTGTAAGAGCTTAATAGTTTGTTCAAAACTTAAAGATCCTGAGCATGCCAAAGCAGAATATTCACCCAACGAATGTCCTGCAAAAAATTTTGCATTATTTAAATTGAAAGAAGTTTCTTTTTTAATTACTTCATAAATGCAATAACTAACTAAAAATATTGCTGGTTGAGTATTTTGAGTTTGATCGACCAATTCCTTTGGACCTTCTAGTATTATTTTACTTATAGATTTTTGAAGAATATCGTCAGCTTGTTTGAAACGAGATTTAACATAATCAAATTTTTCATAAAGATTTTTTCCCATTCCTACTGATTGAGAACCTTGACCTGGAAATAGAACAGAAAACATAGAAAATATTAATAAATTTAGTATTTTTTGTATTGTAATTAAATATTTATAATAGTATATCCTCTCATTTTTAAAAGATTAAATATGAACTTATACGAACATACTATTGTTGCTAGACAAGATACAAGCCCTTCTCAATTAAAACAGTTGCAAGAAAAATATTCAAAAATAGTAGAAAAAAATGAAGGAAATATAGTAAAACTTGAAAATTGGGGCTTAATGAATTTATCATATTTAATAAAAAAAAATAAAAAAGGTAACTACATACATTTTAAAATTAAAGCTAATGGAAAAATATTATCTGAGCTAGAAAAGAATGAAAAAATAGATAATAATTTACTAAGGTATTTAACGGTTAAAGTAAAAAAATTTGACCTTGAAACAAATTTTTTTGATAAAAGTGACGAAAGAGAAGTAGAAAAATACCACAAAAATAAATATGAAAAAAAGAAATAATAAAAAAAAACATACACAAAGTAATTTTTCAAAATTAAGTATTTTTCAAAACCAAAAATATAAATTTAAAAAAAAATGTCCTTTAACAGGAAAAGAAGCTCCGGTAGTTGATTACAAAAACATTAAATTGTTAAAAAGATATTTATCTGAAAATGGAAAGATTCTTCCGTCTAGAATTACATCTGTTAGTCAAAAAAAACAAAGAGAGCTATCTTTGTCCATTAAGAGAGCTAGAAACCTGGCATTAATATAATGAAAGTTATTTTGTTAGAAAATATAAGAAAAATTGGATCAATTGGTGAAATAATTGATGTAAAAAGAGGATTTGCAAGAAACTTTTTAATATCAAAAAAGAAGGCACTGTTTGCTTCAAAAACAAATATAAAAGAAGTTGAAATTATTAAGCAAAAATTAAATAAAAAAGATCTAGAAAAAAAGAAAGAAGCAAGATCTGTTCAAGAAAAAATTAAAAATAAAGTTTTTGAAATCAAGAAACTTAGTACGGAAAATAAAGAATTATATGGATCTGTTAAACCAACAGAAATTTCTAAGATCTTAGAAGATATTGAGAAAATTAAGATAAACCCATCTTTAATACAACCTGTTAAAGAAATAAAATCATTAGGTGATTATGAGGTAATGATAAATTTACACTCAGAAGTTCAAGAACAAATTATTGTTAAAGTCGTACCGCAAGAAGAGGCTAAATAATTATACATTTTTTTCCCCAGATATTTTTATAATTGTATTTTAATTATAAATTTTCTATTTTATTAAATGATTCAACCTTTAAATATTTTAAAAAGCAAATTAGAAGAACTTCCAAACAATATTGAAGCAGAACAATCAGTAATTGGATCAATTTTACTATCAAATGAAATTTTTGATGAAATTAGTATGATAATTTCAAATAAAAACTTTTATGATCCAATGCATCAAAAAATATTTGGAGCAATAGAAAAATTGATTTATTCAGGAATGCTTGCAAACCCTATCACTTTAAAAAATCATTTTGAAAACGAAAAAGATGAAATAAACGTACCTGAGTATTTGGTAAAAATTACAAAATTTTCAACTTCTTCGAGGCAAGCTATTGAATATTCAAAGTTAATTTATGATTTGTTTGTAAAAAGAGAACTAATAAAAATTTCTGAAAACATGATTGATGCAGCAAAATTAAACGATCTAGATAATGATGGTCAAAAAATAATTGAAAGTTTTGAAAAATATTTATTTGATTTGGCTGAAAAAGGATCTTTAAGTTCTTATTTAGTCAAATTTGATGAAGCAATGAGACAAACTATTGCAATGGCTTCTATTGCTTACAAAAATGATGAAGGCATAGTTGGTGTGCCTACTGGACTTACAGATCTAGATGATAGGTTGGGTGGTTTACATAAATCAGATTTAGTAATCATAGCTGGAAGACCTTCTATGGGTAAAACAGCTTTGGCAACAAACATTGCTTTTAACGCTGCTAAAAAAATGCAAGATGAAGGAAAAAAATCTTCAATAGCATTTTTTTCATTAGAAATGTCTTCTGAGCAACTTTCAACAAGAATATTGGCTGAACAATCAAGAATTAAATCAAATGATATTAGAAGGGGAAGAATATCAGAAGAACAATTTGATAAATTTATTGAAACCTCAAAAAATGTGTCTGAACTTCCTTTATATATTGACGAAACTCCAGCTATTTCTATCGCAGCATTAAGTAATAGGGCTAGAAGAATAAAAAGATTATATGGATTAGATATGGTTGTTGTTGATTATATTCAGTTGATGAGAGCATCAAATTTTAGAGATGGAAGAGTACAAGAAATATCAGAAATCACTCAAGGACTTAAAGCACTTGCAAAAGAATTGTCCGTACCGGTTTTGGCACTTTCTCAGCTATCAAGAGCTGTAGAACAAAGAGATGATAAAAAACCTCAACTTTCAGACTTAAGAGAGTCCGGATCTATTGAACAAGATGCTGATGTGGTCATATTTGTATTTAGACAGTCATATTATTTAAAAGCTAAGGAACCAAGACCAGCAACAGTTGAGCATGCAGAATGGCAAGCAAAAATGAATGAAGTATCTCACTTAGCAGAACTTTTAATTAGTAAGCAAAGGCATGGACCAACAGGTAATATAACCTTAGAATTCGAAGAAATGTTTACTAAATTTAAAGATCTTCAAAATTAGTCATTTAGATTATATAAGCTAATATTGAATGTTGGCCAATTTTTATCAAAATAATATTATAGAAAAACCAAAACTAATTTTTGTTATATTGTTAATTTGTTTAGTTGGTTTTGGGTACTATTCGAAAAATTTCAAATTGGATGCATCTTCAGAGACCCTTCTGATTGAAGGTGATCCAGATCTTAAATACTTAAACGAAATAACTAAAAGATATGGCGCAAGAGAATTTTTAGTTCTTACTTACACACCTAAGGAAGATATGATTTCCTCAAGCTCAATAAAAAACTTAAAAAACCTTAAAGATAAAATTGTAAGTTTAGATTGGGTGCATAGTGTAGTCACACTTTTAGATATTCCCCTTTTAAGTAGCTCAGATAAACCTTTGGTAGAAAGACTGCAAAAATTTCAAACATTAACAAGTAATGATATTAATAAAAAACGTGGTTTTGAAGAAATAGTTAACAGTCCAGTATTTAGGAATTTTATTGTAAGCGAAGATGGAAAAACGAGTGGAATTATTGTTTACCTAAAATCAAAAGATCCTAATAACAAATTTACAAATAAATATGAGTTAGAAAAATATAAAGACAAATTAAAAAAAAAAAACCACGAAAATATTTTAGAAATAAGAGAAGTAATTAAAGACTTTAACAAAGAAAGCAAAATCCATTTGGGGGGCATCCCAATGATAGCAGACGACATGATGTCATATATTAAAAATGATATAGTTGTTTTTGGTTTTGGAGTTCTTTTATTTATAATTGCCACACTTTGGTTTGTTTTTAGAAAGCTTATTTGGATAATTGTTCCAATAAGCAGTTGCTTCTTTTCGGTAATTATAATGATGGGCTTGCTTGGATTGCTTGGTTGGAAAGTAACTGTAATTTCATCAAACTTCATTGCATTAATGTTAATTTTAACAATGGCAATGAATATTCATATGAGCACAAGGTTTTTACAATTAACTAAAGAATTTCCAAAAATCAAAAAATCAAAAATTATTTTAATGACAACGGGAAAAATGTTTTGGCCTATTATTTATACAGTACTAACAACTATTTGTGCTTTTTTGTCATTAATTTTTAGTGAAATTAAACCTATTATTGATTTTGGATGGATGATGACTTTGGGATTAATCACTTCATTTATAATTACTTTTACTCTTCTTCCAACATTATTAAACTTTGTAAAAAGTGATAATGTTTACTTATCAAAAGAACAAAATTCTAAAATTACTTCATTTTTTGGAAACACATCGATAAACAACAAAAATGTTATTTTTGGTACCACGGCTATAATAATTATTTTAAGTGTAGCGGGAATCTCTAGATTGGAAGTTGAAAATAGTTTTATCAATTATTTTAAAAAAAATACTGAAATCTATAAAGGAATGAAACTTATCGATGAAAAACTAGGGGGCACAACTCCTCTTGAAATTATTATCAAATTTCCTAAAGCAGAAAAAGATGAAGATGAAGATGACTGGGGAGATGAAGATGATGAAAAGTATTGGTTTACAAAGGATAAGGTAGATAAAATTAATATGGTTCATAATTATTTAGACAGTCTAGAGCCAATAGGAAAAGTATTGTCATTCTCATCAATTATAGATGTGGCTACTCAACTTAACAATAATAAACATTTGGGAACTCTTGAAATGGGTGTTTTGTATTCAAAAATACCAAATTCTATAAAAAAAGAAATTGTTGATCCTTACATTTCAATTAAAGACTCAGAAGCTAGAGTAAGTTTAAGAATTAAAGACTCTCAAGAAGGTCTTCGGAGGAATGATCTTATAAATAAAATAAACTATGATTTAAAAAACAAACTAGGTTTAAAAAAAGATGAATTTAAATTGGGAGGTGTTTTAATATTATTTAACAATTTACTACAAAGTTTATTTAAGTCGCAAATCTTAACTCTAGGCTTTGTAATGCTTGGAATTTTTATCATGTTTTTAGTATTATTTAGAAATATTAAACTTTCATTAATAGGTGTGGTTCCTAATTTTATTGCAGCTTTTTTCATACTAGGAATAATAGGATTGGTGGGAATACCTCTTGATATGATGACAATCACAATTGCAGCAATAACCATTGGTATAGCGGTAGACAATAGTATTCATTATATTTATCGTTTTAAAGAAGAATTTTTAAAAATAAAAAATTACAAAAAAACCCTTAAACTTTGTCATTCTACAGTTGGCATAGCAATTCTTAATACTTCAATTACAATAGTTTTTGGCTTTTCAATATTAGTTTTATCAAATTTTATACCAACTATATATTTTGGTATTTTTACTGGAATTGCAATGTTGTTAGCTATGATATCGGTTTTAACACTTCTTCCTGCCCTATTACTAACATTTAAGCCATTTAAATGATTGAAAGTATTCAAGATATTTTTGAACAAGTTACTTTGTTTGATTATATTTATATAGTTTTAACTATTCTATTTATAATACAAGGAACGTCAAAAGGTTTTGTATTAAGTATTTTATCGGCCGCAAAATGGATTTTAGCTTATGTTGTTACAATTTATGTTTTTCCAAAAGCAAAACCTTATGTTGAAGATATTATAGATAATGAATATGTTTTAGATATTATATTAGGAGTTGGAATTTTTGTTGTTATAATTTTTCTAATACTCTTGATTAATAAAGCTTTAAGCAAAGTGGTTTCATATTCAGGAATTGGTACAATTGACAAAGTTTTTGGATTTCTTTTTGGAATCGTTAAAGCTTATGTTGTTGTAGTTTGTTTATACACTGCCGCTCATATCGTTTATAATCATGACAAATGGCCTATAAACCTAGATGATTCATTTACTTTTGACTGGGTTGAAAAAGGTAGTAACTATCTTATAAAAGAATTTCCAGATGAAAAAGAATATGAAGAAGCAAAAGAAAAAGTTCAAGATATATAGCCCAAAAATAAAAGAAGAATGTGGGGTTTTTGGCATCAGTAATACTCCAGATGCATCAACACTAACGGCTTTAGGGCTTCATGCGCTTCAGCATAGAGGTCAGGAAGGTTGTGGAATTGTATCTTTTGATGGAGAAAAATATCATTCAGAAAAAAGATTTGGATTAGTGGGAGACAATTTTAATAAAGAAAAAGTATTAAAAAGACTTCCTGGAAAATATGCTATTGGACACAATAGATATTCAACAACTGGAGGAGCGGCTTTAAGAAATGTACAACCTTTTTTTGCTGATACTAATGGAGGTGGAATTGGTGTGGCTCATAATGGAAATCTTACTAATGCAATAACTTTAAGAAATAAACTAGTACAAGAAGGCGCCATTTTTTACACTACCTCGGATACTGAAACAATAGTTCAGCTCATAGCTAAATCAAAAAGAACTAAAACAATTGAAAAAATTGTCGATGCTATATTTCATATTCAAGGTGGATATGCTTTGGCAATGATGACACAAAATACTCTTATAGGGATAAGAGATCCTTACGGAATTAGACCATTGGTAATTGGAAAATTAAAAAATTCTTATGTTTTTACTTCCGAAACTTGCGCTTTAGATATCATAGGAGCAAAATTTGTTAGAGAAGTTGAAAATGGAGAAATTGTGTATACTGAAAATGATGAACTAAAAAGCCTGAAACCATTTTCACCAAAAAAAATTAGACCCTGTATATTTGAATACATATACTTTTCAAGACCAGATAGCATTTTGAATGGCAAAACTGCTTACGAGCATAGAAAAAATTTTGGAGCACAATTGGCAGAAGAAGATAATTTAGAAGCTGATATAGTTGTTCCTGTACCTGACTCAGGTAATGCGTCTGCACTTGGTTATGCTCAGAAAAAAGGTATTTCCTTTGATTTAGGATTAATTAGAAATCACTATGTTGGTAGAACTTTTATAGAACCTTCTCAGAAAATTAGAAGCCTAGGTGTAAAATTAAAATTAAATTCAAATCTATCTGTTATAAAAAATAAAAAAATAATTTTAATTGATGATTCATTAGTTAGAGGAACCACTTCTCACAAAATTGTAAAAATGTTGTATGAGTCTGGGGCTAAAGAAGTTCATGTTAGAATTGCAAGCCCAGAAATAAAATATCCAGACTTTTATGGTGTCGACACACCTACAAAAAAAGAACTTTTGGCAGCAAATAAATCTGTTAAAGAAATATGTGATTTTATTAACGCAAAATCTTTAAAATATTTAACTCTTGATGGACTTTATAAGGCCATGGGTTTTGAAAAAAGAAATGACACATACCCACAATTAACTGATCATTATTTTACAGGTGACTATCCTGTTAAAATAATTGATGAACTAGGAAAAGATAAAGTTACACAACTATCTCTTTTAAGTACTACTTCAAATAACTAGATATGAAAAAAGCAAGTTTTACTCAAATGAAAGATGGAACAAAAAAAGATTATCTTCTTTTAAAAAAACATGAAAAAGATTTTGAAAGAAGAACTGCTGATAGGGTTTTAAAATTTATGTTTAAACTCAATAATACTCTTGAAGGTTATCAAATTTCAAGACTAGAACATTCGTTACAAACGGCAACAAGGGCTTTCAAAAATGAAGAAAATGAAGAAATGGTTGTTGCTGCATTATTACATGATATTGGAGATGAATTTGCGCCAATGAATCATTCTCAATACGCGGCCGCTGTATTAAGACCATACGTTTCAGAAAAAACTCATTGGATTGTTGAAAACATGGGTTATTTCAAACTTACTATACCGCAGATCATTTAGGGGGCGATAAAAATGCAAGAGAAAAATACAAAGATCACAAATATTACCAAGCTGCAGTAGATTTTTGCGAAAATTATGATCAATCATCATTTGATCTAAATTACAAATCTATGTCGCTAAAAGAATTTGATCCAATGGTAAGAAATATTTTTTCAAGAAAGTCTTTCTATCATCATTAAGCTTTATCTGTATAATCTTTTTGATGTTTGGGAATTCTTTCATGAGTTCCAAACAAAAAATGGTTGGACATATTTTCTCTATATTTGCTAGCTGGCACTTTTAAACCAACTGCTTCAGCAACTTCTCTGATCAACATAGGATTTGCGCCACAACAAACGCCTAAATAATTTATTCCAAGATCAAATGCTTCTTTTGCAAATTTTCCAATTTCATATCTGTTACACTGCATTGGATCCAAAGCAGTAGGAAATGGAGTTTTGTGAGGAGTAGGACAGGCACATCCGTTGTTGTCTGGCAAATTAAAAAAAGTAGGATGACTTTCTGTTGTTCTATAAGTTATAGGTAATCCTGCTATATGACATTTCAATATTTTTCTAATTTCTTTAAGGTAAGGCATCATCGTATTGGGGCCTCTAAAACAATTCATTCCCACGACATCTCCTCCTCTTTGCTCTAATTCTTTACAAGTATCTACAATTGAAACTCCGTCCCTCATAATATTTTCACCCATAGGAGCAATTGTAATAACACTGGGAAGTCCTGATTGTTTCATTGCTTTCAAAGCGGCATAGGCTTCTTCTGCATAATAAAAAGTTTCGCCAATTAATATATCTGCGCCCTCGTCAACGGCCCATCCAATCATTTCGGAAAACATTTTTTCAACTTCTAATTGGGATTTTTTATCATTTTGATTCCAGATATTTGAATTTGAAATATTACCAGCCATTAAATTTTCTTCTTCACCAAGCGGACTATTTGCAACCTTTTTTGCAATTTTTAACGCCTCTCTATTAAGAGGTTCTAACAATTCCTCTTTTCCAATAACACGCATTTTTTCTCTATGGCCATTATAGGTAAAGGCCTGGACAATATCTGAGCCAGCATGTTGAAAATCTCTATGCAAATTTTCTAATGCTTCTGGGTGCTCCAAAGAAACCATTGGTACAAATTCTCCAGAAGACATATAGCCCCTCTTCTCTATTTCAAATAGAAAACCTTCGGCGCAAATAACTGGGCCTTGATTTAATCTATCTATTAGTTTTCTTTTTTTCATTTTTCCTCCAAAACTGTTTGGAGAAAAGAAACTCAAATATAATAGGAATATAAATATGAGCTTCTTCTTCTCCTTTTTAGTGCTTTAATTTTCGCAAGGTGCACAATACGGTTCAAATACCTGGTCTTTAGTTACTGTTAAATAAAAAAAACCACCGACTAAAGCGGTGGTCTAACAAGATCTATCGCTTTAGCAGGACTTATAAAGCGCTCGCAATTAGACTTAAATCAGCGCTTGTAAATAAAGTAACATAATATAAATATTTTTCAATAATTAATCATGACAAATCAGCTTAAAAATGAAAAAAGCCCTTATCTCAAACAACATGAGAATAACCCTGTTGACTGGTTTGCTTGGAATAAAAAAACATTGCAGAAATCAAAAAATGAGAAAAAACCTATATTTTTAAGCGTTGGTTATGCAAGTTGTCATTGGTGTCATGTAATGGCTCACGAAAGTTTTGAAGATCAAGAAACAGCAAAATTAATGAATGAAAAGTTTATAAATATAAAAGTTGATCGTGAAGAAAGACCTGATTTAGATTATGTTTTTCAAAGAAGTCTTTCAATACTTACTGGGACACAAGGTGGTTGGCCATTATCTATGTTTTTAGATGAAAATGGCGTTCCATTTACTGGGGGAACTTATTTTCCTCCAAAAGAAATGCAAGGGCGTCCTAATTTTAAAAAAGTATTAAATAATGTTTCAGATGTTTATAAAGAAAATAGAGAAAAAATAATTGCTCAAGCTCCTCAAATGCAGGATATTTTTTCCAAAATCAATCAAAGATCGGCTGTATTAAGCCAATCATTAGATCCATTTGTAGAAAAAATTATATCTTATCTTGATGAAGAGTATGGAGGTTTTAAAGGCGCTCCTAAGTTTCCTCAATTTTATATGTTTGATGCAATCTTTTACTTTTATTTAAAAACAAATAATCAAAAATATTTAACACCAGTAGAAACATTACTATCCAATATTTCATCAAAAGGAGTTTATGATCAATTAGAAGGTGGTATTGCAAGATATTCTGTTGACGAAAAATGGATAATTCCACATTTTGAAAAAATGTTGTATGACAATATTCAATATGTAAATCTTTTAACTAAATTTTATCAAAAAACTAAAAAAGAGTATTTTAAAACAAAACTTGTCCAAACAATTAATTTCCTAAATAAAGAATTTAAAAATAATGAAAACTTATATGGTTCAGCTTACGATGCAGACAGTGAAGGAGTTGAGGGAAAGTATTATGTTTGGTCTTACGAAGAATTAAAAAATCTTCTTCAAAATGATTTGACTTTATTAGAAAAAAAATATGAAATTTCAAATACAGGAAATTTTGAAGGAAAAAATATATTAGTTGAGTCAAAAAAAGAACTTGTAGAGAAAGAAAATAATAAAATTATCGAAATTGAAAAAAAACTTATTCACGAAAGACAAAAGAGAATTAAACCTTTTTTTGACAATAAATCGCAAACAGATTTAAATGCATTTCTTTTAGACACTCTTATAAATGCCTCTATTGTTCTAGAGGATAACAAACTTAAAAAAGATGCCTTGGATGCTTTAGAAATATTAAATGAAAAATTATCTAGAAAAATTTATCACTGCTATAATTCTAATGAAATAGATGTCTTTTTGGAAGATTATGTCTATTACGCTATGTTATTAATTACACTATATGAAGTCGACAGTGATGAAAATTCACTTAAAAAATCAATAATTATAATGAAAGAAATATGGGAGATGTTTTATAATAAAGATACTCAATTATTGCAAAAAAACATAATTAAAGAGAACGATCTTTTTGTTAAGCCTATAGATATAAACGATAGCAATATTCCAAATGGAAATAGCGTTTATTTAAATTTGTGTAACAAACTTTACACAATAACAAATGATAAATTTTGGATGGAAAAAGTTGAAATTTTAAAAAAATCATTTCACCAAGTAATTAATTCATTTTTTTCTCAGATGTTCAGTTTTATTAAAACTTTAGATTTATGCGATAATAACATCTCATTTACTTTTTTTGGAAACCAAAATTCAATAAAAGATATAAAAAATGATTTACAAAAAAACTATTTAGGTAGAGCAACTTTTATATATAAAAATAAAGACGAAATAAACGGAAGTGTTGTGGCATGCAAAAACCAAACCTGTTCAGAAAAATTAACTAATTTAGCAGAAATCAATAGTTTTATAGAAAGTAAATTATAATGTTTAAGAATTCTACCAATCAACAAAAAGGTTCTCTTCTAGCATTTATAGCTGTGGTGTTAATTACTCCAGATTCATTATTAATAAGACTATCTAATATAGAAACCTGGGGAATGTTATTTTACAGAGGGGCTATTCCTTTTGTGACTGTTTTGATTGGACTATTATTATTTTACAAAAGTAATTTTTTAAAAGCATTAATGGGTATTGGTTATCCAGGAATATTTTATTTTATAAGTTTTTCTGCATGTAATATTACCTTTCTTATATCAATACAAAATACCAATGTTGCTAATACATTGGTAATGATTGCTTTGGCTCCTATGCTTTCAGCTATATTGGGAGCTTTATTTTTGAAAGAAGCGCCTGATAAAAAAACATGGTTAGCTATAATGATTACGTTTGCTGCATGTATATACATTTTTCATGACTCTCTTAAATTAGGTAATCTTTATGGTGACTTATTTGGTTTTGTAACTGCTTTTGGTTTAGCTTGTAACGCAACTCTAGCAAGATACGCCAAAGATAGAGATCTTGTGCCTTCAGCTGTCATAGGTAAGTTATGTGTGGCTATTTTTGCACTTTTCTTTGTTTAAAGTTTCGAATTGTTAGGAAAAGATTTATTTTATGTGCCTTTGATGTGCGTAATGTGTGTAGCCATACCTTTTGTTTTAGTAACTATAGCGCCAAGATTTATAACTGGTGCTGAAGTCAATCTCTTCTTTTTACTAGAAACTATACTTGGACCAATTTGGGTATGGCTTGTAATTAAAGAACAGCCTAGTTTAGAAACCATTATAGGAGGTTCTGTAATCATATTAACAATCGCAAGCCATTCCTTCTTGGCCTTAAAAAAAACATAATAAAAAACTAACTACTTGCTTTTTTACATAAAAGGCATACTCACTGAAAAAATGGGAAAAATATTAAAAAATACCTGGGCTTTATTTACTGGAATAGGAATAATTCTACTTGCTAATGGACTTCAAGGCAATCTAATGGGTGTAAGATCTGTAATAGAAAATTTCAGTTCTTTATCAACTGGAATTATAATGTCGGGATATTTTATAGGATATTTCGTTGGTTCTAATTTAACTCCCAATATGGTGTCAAGAGTGGGCCACATAAGAGTTTTTGCTGCTTTTGCCTCAACAGCATCATTAAGTATTTTGATTATTGCAACATATGTAAATCCTATTGTTTGGACACTAGGAAGGTTTTTAACAGGGTTAAGTTTGGTTAGTTGTTATATCGTAGCTGAAAGTTGGCTTAATGACAGAGCTAATAATAGAACTAGAGGAAAATTGCTTTCAGTATACATGATTATAAACTACTTTGGTCTTGCTTGTGGAGCGCTTTTATTAAATTTTGATAATCCAACAAGTTTTAAACCATTTATTTTAGTTTCTATTTTATTATCTATATCTTTAGTTCCTATTTTGCTTACTAAACGTCCTGCTCCAAAATTTAAAAAAATTGGCACTTTAAGTTTAGTAGAACTTTATAAAATTTCTCCCTTAGGCACTGTAAGTTCATTTTGTACAGGTGCAATATATTCTGCATTGTTTGCAATGTTTGCTGTATATGCCACAAAAATTAATTTTACACTTTTTGAAATTTCGATATTACTTTTTTTAACAACAATTGCGGGAGCTTTTTTTCAAGCTCCTGTGGGATACTTGTCAGATAGATATAATAGAAGAGTTATAATTGTTTTATGCAATTTATTTAGTGCTGCTTTTTGTTTAACTTTAATTTTTATATCAGGGGATAAACTTTTTAATTTAAACGCCCTACATTTACTTTTAAATATAAATATACTTCAAGATTTTAATTTACTGACTTATGCTGGATCAAGTAAGCTATACTTCTTCATTATTATAACAGTTTACGCGGGTATAACGCTTTGTATTTTTTCTTTAAACCTTGCACATACAAATGATTTTGTTCCAAAAGAGAAGTTCGTTGCTGCAGGAGGTGGTTTGCAATTTGTTTTTGGGTTGGGTGCAATGGGAGGTCCTTTGCTTTGTTCTATTGTGATGGATATTCTGGGACCTAATGGTTATTTTGTTTATTTAATTATTTTTCACATAATTATAGGCTTATTTGGCATATATAGAATGGCAATAAGACAAGTTATTGAAAACCCTGATAATACATTTACTCCTCTTCCAAGAAACATAACTCCATTAGGTATAGAGTTAGATCCTGATACCGGGGTAGATCTATCTAATAAAGAAAATAAAAATTAATTTTTTACTTCAATTATATTTCCTGTTTCTACTTTTCCATTATTAAATGGAGTTAAATAAATACCCATATGAAAATGATTATAAGTTTTTTTTAATGATTGAAGTAAATTTAAAGAATTATCATCAGTTGTAGGTTTTAAATTTATAGCCACACATCTTGTAATATTTTTTTCAACTTTAAATGAAATATTGTTTATTTTGATTGTTTTACCTATCCAATTACGTTCTTCCCATGCTTCAATTCCATCAACATAAAAATTAGCTCTAAATCTTTGAAACTCAATCTTTTCATTAATTTTTTTTTCAAAATCTTTAATGCTATTTAAATTAATTAAAGACATAGAGTTATAAACATTGTTAGAGTGAGAAGTGTCATAAAAAGGAAAATCTATATTTTTTAATAATGTGATCGGCTTTAATAAAGATTTTTCTAATTCCATTAATTTATTTGATAACAATAATCTTTCATTTGGGTCATCTGCTGATATTGAAATTATATTTTCGTTATTAGAAATAAGTGTTAATTTATTGTTTTCATAAACAAAGTTATATTTGTTTAATACTGGAGAATTTTTTAAAGTTAAAAAATTATTTAACTTTCTTTCTTTTGCGTCTTTTTCTATTAATTTTGTTTTTTCTAAATTTATACTTCTTGAAAATGCGAATATTCTATCATTGGTAATACCTAGTTTTTCTTTTATTTCACATGACTGTATATTTTGAAAAGATATGGATTTAACTGGACAATAATGTATAGATGAAATCGTGCAATTCATGTATTTTGCTTATACTAAAAGGATTATGAAAAAACAATTTCTGAATCAATTCAGCTTCTAGAAATGGGCAGGTATTAAATTATAATGAAATAAAAAAATTAAATGTCAAAACGATATAGTGGAAAATCATTTAAAGATTCTAGTGTGATGAAAAAAGTTAAACTTTCTTTAAAAGAAAAAAGAAAAATTAAAAAAGAAAAGAAAATAAAAACAAGATTGTGAAACGATAAAACACAACTAAACTTTGAAAAATAATCTAGAAATCTGGTGATTATTTTAAATATTTTCTATAAACAAATATTACAGCAAAAACAATTATTAGCGCAGCTACGCCCTGCTCTCCTAAACTGTTAAGCAAATTAATTAAATTATTTGTTACCTGTGAACCAAAAAAAGCAACATTGGGTCCAAATAATATCTCGGCAATTACAGATACACCCAATAAAAGAACTCCCAGTTCTAGAAATTTATTCAAATAACTTGAAATCTTAGAAATCCAACTATTCATTTACATCCTTCCAAAAAATCCCTAATCTCTACTACGCAGATTAGGGATTTTTTTTAGCAACCCATGAGGGAGTGCTAATTATAAATATATTTATTTATACAAGTTAAGAATGATAATAGCGGCTACTAAACCAACTATACCAGCATCACCCAAACCTTGAACTAGACCAACTATATTGTCTGCTACTCCACCTACAAATGGCACATTTCCACCAAGTAGAGAAACAACGATAGCCAGGGCTAGTAAAGAAATAACAACATTTGTTAAACTTGTTATTGTCCCTGTTAATCCTTGTATTGCTTTCATTTTTGCTCCCTTCGTTATATTTATCGCCGAATCAATCAACGATGGTTGATCTTTAAACATACTTTCGTGGGTTAAAAGGGCTAATTTTCCTCTATTTTCAACACTTTTAGCTTATATTTTTAGCAAAATTAACAATAATGTAATTTTTCAAAAATAAGAAAAATCGATGTAATCTCCGACATTGATATTGGAAGTTGATGATTATCTCGGGCATTAGAGGATCACACTAGGCTACACTAGTTATGCAAACTATTTACAATTCATAAAAAATAATTTGCATAAAGACTCTTCGAATTAAGCAACAAACTATATCATAGACTATAGCATTTAGAGATAAATCAAATAGTCAAATCTTAATGAAATATTAGGTTTCTTTTAAGTTTTCATATTAAGTAATTAATGTATAAGAGCCGCAAAATATGACCAACAATATTCGAAACATTACAATCATTGCTCACGTTGATCATGGCAAGACAACTATGATTGATTCATTAATGAAACAAAGTGGATCATTTAGAGAAAATGAAATTGTAGAAGAAAGATTAATGGATTCTGGAGAATTGGAAAAAGAAAGAGGAATTACAATTTTAGCAAAACCTGCATCAATTAATTGGCAAGGTTCAAGAATA
>MPLZ02174537.1_pt1 | contig 17862 bp, 18 predicted proteins | sample 1617311 | NCBI WGS metagenome assembly MPLZ02 (sample SAMN05944806, study PRJNA350692) | marine metagenome | biome: marine; feature: ODZ; material: water; isolation source: 160 m water sample filtered on 0.2 um supor filter | place: Pacific Ocean | collected 2012-04-08 | depth 160m m | reverse complement strand
TTCTTGGAAGTCCTACGGCAGGACCGGCTTGTCGAACCACCGGCCCCAGGCCCTTCGGCAAGCTCAGGGCGAACGGTTGATCCAAACCGATATTCCCGAAATCAGCCTAGCGCTCACTCAACCTATTATTGATAGTCGTCATTCAGAGCGAAGCGAAGAATCTCGTTGTTACGCTGAGATTCTTCGTCGCTGCGCTCCTCAGAATGACATCCCGCCAAAACGAGGTTGACTGACCACTAGCGGCCCTTCCAGACTGGCCGGCGCTTTTCCACGAAAGACCTCGGGCCCTCCCTTGATTGCCAGTCCTCCGATGCCCGCAGCTTCGCCGCTATCTCGGGCTCGATGTCCCAGGCCCGGGTGCCCGGATTGGGGTACTCGAGCGGGACATCCAGGCTCTTGGTCACCATCTCCTTGGCGACCCGCGCCGATATCGGCGAGTTCTCGTTGATCCGGTCGGCCATTGCCACGGCTTCCGCGATGAGCTGGTCCGCGGGCACAACCTTGTTGATCAAGCCGTGTCGCATAGCCTCTTCGGCGCTGATGCGATCGCCGGTCAAAAACATCTGCATCGCGATCTTGATGGGGATGTGCCGGGGAAGCCGGTGGACCCCGCCGGAGCCAGGATAGCTACCGGTGTTCCTGATCTCGGGCACGCCGAAGCTGGCATTCTCGGAGGCGATGATGATGTCGCAGGCCATGGCGATTTCCAGTCCGCCCCCAAGACAGTAGCCGTTGACGGCGGCGATGATGGGCTTCCAGATCTCCCGGTGAACCAGGCCGCCCTCCTGGACGTGAGAGTCGCGGGCCTCCCGCTCGGTATTGCTCATCGCCCGTTGCTCTTCGGTGGCCGTGACCATGGCCTTGATGTCGGACCCGGCGCAAAACGCCTTCTGGCCCGCGCCCGTGAGGATGGCGATCCAGACCTCCGGGTCTTCGGCGAAGTCGGTCCAGACGTCGAACAACTCGGAGTTGGCCTCGAAGCTTACCGCGTTCATTGCCTCGGGACGGTTGATGGTTACGAAAGCCGTTCTGCCGCGCTTTTCGTATAGTACGTGCTTGTATGTCATGGAAACCAACCTCGCACACGAATGTCCGGACGGCTTGGGAGGTCAGGGGTAAGCTCCAACCGCGTCCGAAGTTTAGGCGACGGTCCTTTCTGCCCGCATTTCCCCGCGTCAACCTGCCGCGTCTCGAGAAAGGGACCGTGCTCGACGAAATTCATGATAGCCGCCCTCCCGAACGCCGTCAACTTTGTCCTCAGGGTCTCATGGCCACTGCTCCGCGCCGTGACGCGGTGCTGAGTAGGCAGCTGAGGTCGCTTTCGCTGGAGGAATTCGGTACGCTGGAATAAGATACTGGGCCGGAAGCCTGGCTTTGGCCTTTCGCAGGGGCTTGGCCCGCGTAATCCCAGTCGATACGGCGGCGGTTAGCAGGCAGCTGGATAGGTTGGCAGATAAGGGACTCATCCGGAAGACGCTGAAGAACGGGGACGCGGATGAATCTCAGCAGCCGAATGACAACACGAGATAGAGGTAGTGAATTATGACCACCCACAAGAACGTACGGGTTTTGGGAATATCCGGTAGCCTCCGCAGGGCCTCATTCAACTCCGGACTGTTGCGGGCTGCCATCGAGGTTGGCCCCGAAGGGATGGAGATCGACATCTTCGACATCAAGGACCTCCCTTTCTACGACGGAGACATCGAGGCACAGGGTGACCCTGCTCCGGTCATCGCGCTCAAGTCGGCCATCCGCGACGCCGATGGCGTGATTTTCGCAACACCTGAATACAACTGGGGCACCTCGGGGGCGTTAAAAAACGCTGTTGATTGGGCTTCCCGTGACCGGGAGCCGGGTTCGTTGATGGGTAAACCCGCGACAATTATAGGAGCGGGCGGGAGAGCGGGGACCGCCCGCGCCCAGATGCAACTCCACGAAACCCTCGCCGAGACCGGGTCGGTGGCGATGGTCAAGCCTGGGGTCTTGGTCCAAGCCTTCGCCCCGATGAAGTTCGACTCGGAAGGAAGCATGATCGACGAGGCAACCAAGGAGTTGCTCCGAAGGCACCTGGGCGAGTTCGCCGGGTGGGTATTGAAGATTGCCCGGCGGCCCCACGAGTTTGTGCTGCAGGCCTGTGAAATGGACATTCAGTCCGCCATGTCTGGCCGGTAGCGGCCGGCTCAAACGGGCGCTCACCGGCGTCCGCGGGCAGCACTCCCCGTAGCCATTGGTGAGCGTGATGCGGTGGTGTTGCTTGGGACACTGATCCGCGTTCTCGTGCCGGATACTCAGCCCCTCGCGGGAAACTAGAGCCTATCTAACAACTCCAGAGGAGGGCGGTGGAGCGGTCTCGGGGCCTGACTGCCCACCGCCATCCCGAAGGCTATGAAGTCAGGGCGCCCTGTACCGCGGTTTGGCCGCGCTCCAGCGCTTGCAGGTTCAGGTCGATGCTACGGTCGGGCAGGGTCTCGCGGACCATATCCCGGTACTGGTCCATGGTTCCGGGCAGCAGATTCGTGCCCACCAGTGCGCCCAGCATCACGATGTTGGAAACGATGGGTGCGCCCAGCTCCATGGCCACCTCGGTCGCTGGCACGTACCAGGTCTTGCTGGACAGGCGGTCGAGGGCGCCGCTCAGGTCCTCCCACTCGGGGTATTCCGCCACCCCCATGCCGACCGTCACCGGAGGCAGGGGGCGGGTGTTGACCACGCAGACCACCTCGGGGTTGCCGTACTCGGAGAGGATGCGCAGGGTTTCCATCGGCTCCAGGCCCACCACGATGTGGGCTCGACCGTGGGGGATAAGCGGGCTGTAGGCGCGGCCCTTCGAGACGCGAACGTGGCTCATCACCGCGCCGCCGCGCTGGGAGACGCCATAGGTCTCTCCGATGGCTATCTCGTACCCCAGCTTCGCCAGCACCTTGCCCGCCAGGCGGGCCGCCATCACGTTGCCCTGTCCGCCCACGCCGCATACGATGACATTAAGGGGGTCGTGCAAAAACGTCGCGTCAGCCATTGTAGGGCTCCTTGGTTATGGCCTCTTCGGGGCAGATGGAAGCGCACACACCACACCCGATGCATACGGCTTCGTCGATGCGCGCCTTCCCTTGTTCCTTGTCCCAACTCAGGCCGGGACACTTGAACACACGGATACAGTATCTGGCGCACCCGCACGCCTCTCCCAGGCATCGCTCCGGGTCCACGGCCATCTGGAAATCGGGCTTGGCGTCGCGGGGCCGCAGGAGCGTGCAGGGGTGGCGGAAGACCAGCACCTTGACGCCTTCCGCCTCGGACTGCACCAGTTCCACCACCTTGTCCGTCGATTCGCCGATGACGTACGGGTCCACCACCTCCACGGTGGCGCCGGTGGCCCGGGCCATGGTCTCGGCATCCACCCGGGGCGCTTCGGCCCCCATGGCGTTGCGGCCCACCCCGGCGTGGGTCTGGAATCCGGTGAGCGCGGTGGCCCCGTTGTCCAGCAATGCCAGGGTAAAATTGGACCGGTTGTACCGGGCGTTGATCAGCGCCGGAATAGCGGAGTGAAAGAAGGTGGAGTCCCCGCAGAGGGCCACCACCGGCTGGTCGTTGCCGAACTGGCGCAGCTTTCCGAGCCCCGAGGCGATACCGGCCCCCGAGCCCATGGCTGAAGCGGTCCTGGTGATGTTGTAGCCGGTGACACCCCGGCGGTCGAGGGCGTAGCACCCGATATCCCCGGTGACCACCCCGTCCCGGCCGTCTAGCTTCATGGCGTTCTTGATGGACCACAGGCTGGCCCGGTGGGGGCAGCCCGGGCACCAGACCGCCTCCCGCGCCACGACCATAGTGTCGGCCATCTTCTGGGCCTCGTCCCGGTACCTGGCGTCCACCAGCTGGTACTCGACGTCCGATATTCCCGCCACCACCTGAATGAGGGTGGTGGGGGTAAGCTCGCCGGTGCGGGGCAGGTGGCCGCTTTCCTTGCCGTAGATTCGCTCCGGACCGCCGGGCCACTTGTTCTCCGCCGCCAGCCGGCGGAGGCTGCCCTCCAGGAAGGGCTCGATCTCTTCGGACACCAGGAGGCGGGACGCGCGGGCGATGTGTTTCAGGATAAACCGCTCCGGCAGAGGAAAGGTGGTGCCCAGATGCAGAATGCCCACCTGGTCATGCAACCCCAGGAACTCCAGCGCCTCGGCGGCGTACAGCCGCGAGCTTCCGGCGGCGACCACCACCAGGTCGGCATTCTCGGGGCCCTCGTAGAAGTTGAATGGAGAATCCTCGAAGATCTCTTTGACCCTCTCGACCTTCTCCAGCAGGGCCTTGTGCTTGGGTATCACCGGCGTGGGCACGTAGGTCTGAGAGGTGTCCAGATGCGAGGTTTGGACTACTTTGGAGAGCGGCCCAAACTCCACGATCCCCGTGGCGTGGGAAACTCGGGTGCAGCCCCGTATGACGACTGGGAGCCGGAGGTCCTCCGAAAGATCGAACGCGTAACGGGTCATTTCCTTGGCTTCTTGGGCCGTGGACGGCTCCAGCAAAGGTATGTTGAGCCAGCGTATGATGCCCCGAGAGTCGCCCTCCGCGGCGCTGGACCATCCTTCGGGGTCATCGCTGACCACGATGACGTACCCGCCGGGGACGCCGATCAGGTTCGCGTGGGCCAGGAAGTCCAGCGCCACGTTGAGGCCCTCTTGTTTCATCACCGCCAGGGCCCGCAGGCCGGTGGTCGCCGCCCCCGCGGCAACCTCCGCGGCCACCTTCTCGTTCACCGACCATTCAACGTAGATGTTCGCCTCGGCAGCGACCCGGGCCAGAGCCTCCATCACCTCGGTGGAGGGAGTCCCCGGATAGCCCGCCGCCACCCGCACCCCGGCCTCCAGGGCGCCGCGGGCGATGGCCTCGTTGCCCAGGAGCAGCTCTCTGATTCCGGAAACATCGGCGGCTAAGGTTGGCATCCTTTACCTCCATTATTGACCGTTGGGTGGGGGTAAATCCCCCTCTGTCCCCCTTTATAGAGGGGGATTTGGCTAAATGTGCTTCACGTTGGCAAGGATCGCGGGGAAGCCCCTCCACGGTCCCCCTTTGTTAAAGGGGGATACAGGGGGATTTCGTCGCTACTTTGCTCACGACGCTTCAGAAGACCTGCTAGTCATGGATCAAACGCGACGCGACATCCCGGCTAAGCTTCATGAATAGCAGGTCTCCGGGATCGCCGGTGCGCTCGGCCACGCGCCGGAAGGCCCGTCGCTTCTTGTTCATCGCGGCCCCGGTCAGGTGGTCCTGGCTGGCTTGCGGCAGCGGCCCCGTTTCCAGGAGACCCCGGGCTTGGGCGGCTTCCACCAGCCGTTCACCGGCCTCGGTACGGACCAGCAGGGTGTTCCAGCCCTCGATCCCCTCGGCGGAACCGACGGATACGTCGGCCAGCTCGGCGGTCATGTCGGGGCAAAGATCACATGTCGGGCGAATAAAGGTCCGCACTTCCTCCAGAGGGATGGCGGTGCGGCTTCCGTTGGCGTGGACCTCGAATACCGATGCGGGGGGCGGCGGCACGTCGGTCTTGGAGATCGCCTCCGGGGGAGCCACTTCGGCCAGCCGCGACAGGAAAGAGTGGGAGAGGGCCCAGGTGCAGAACAGGCCGATGCGCAGGGCGACTTTCGGGGCGTTGCTCCGTTCCGCGTAGGGCGAATCCGCCATGGAGGCGACGGCCTGAAGTTGGCACGGCGTTCCCACGATCCCCAGCCGGCCCTCGCCACGATGGCGGTTCAGGGCCTCCAGAGTGGGAGCGGCCAGGTAGCTGGAACCGGAGCACGCCAGGACCTCTTCCCGCGTGGAGGCCACCACGCCTCGGGGCACTCCCCCTTGATTGCTCGTGAGAACGGCCGATTCAATGGTCCCTTCTTCCAGGGCGGCACAGACCAGGGTGGTAACGGTCCCGCCGTATTGGGCCCGAGACCGTACCTGGGCATCCGTGCTGCGGGCAATCAGCACCTGGCGCACCTCGCCAAGGGGCTCACCACGATAACCGGCGCCGTGGAGCCGTTCGCTGGCTGCGTCCATGTCGAACGCGGAGCGGGGACAGAAAGAGATACACCGTGAGGACGTGACCGGGCACGACTCCATCACGGTGACCCGGCCCTGGAAGGGTTTCAGGTACGGGCACAGGCCGCTACAGGCGCCGCAAAAGGTGCAGAGACCGGCATCCAGGACCTGCTCCCGCAGCTGCTGGAGGCCTCCAATAGTTGTGGTCATCGGCTCCTCCGATCTGGTGGTTCTGGTTCAAAACCCACTTGGTCACCGCCGCTGTCGTTCGACTGGCTCGTCCCGTAGGGGCGGCTAATCGACCGCCCCCGCACCGCCGGAACCACCCTCCGCGGCCGTTCAGCAGGCTCGTCCCCGCGCCGCCAGCTGGCTTGATTGCCCGGCCGGGCGCGCCACTGGATTATACACGACGCTCACAGGTAGAGAAACTTCGAGGCCAACGATCTCATTGCGGGATGAGGCCAGGGCTCAGCGGGACACCTGCTCTCGGTTTTACTGCTCTCGATTGTCCAACCAGGTGACCGGCTACCGAACGATCGACCAAGAGGGGGTGGTCACCGGGCAAAGCGATGGTATACTACGCAGGTGCGGCGGGACCCACCCTGGATATCGTCCCGACCCTGTCCAACTTGAAGGGTCCATTCCGAATCGTCGCGCGACAGTCGGAGAGATACGGAATGTCGTTTCTACAGTTCCTCATAGACGATATGTGCGCGAACCTTTCGGTCGAAGTAATGGGCAGATTGGTCAAAGGACGGCTGTCCAAAGGCCCGTGTACAATTGACGACCTCGCCAGGACGGTCGCGAACAAAGACCTAACCCTGGACATCAGGAGCGCGAAGATCCTCGCCCAGGCCGGTGTCGACTCACTCAAGGAGAGTGGGGAAGTTACCGTCGAGGACCCTTACATCTCCCTGCCCCAGACAGTGGCAACGGCGTGAACCAACCCCGGGCCGGTGTCGGCGCAAGCGCCACCGGCTGACGAAACACCCTCGAGCCTGTTGAACGAGTGACACCCTGCGAGTCACCAATGGGAACTCATAACTCCAACTTGAAAAACGGAGGAGATCATGTGGAATCAGTGGAACACGGGCGCCTATACCGGGATGATTTCTGAACTCACCGCGATCAAGGGGCACAACAACGACACTCTCAATTCCTACGTGTCTCGCCCCATGGGACCGGGGCCCTTCCCCGGGATCGTGCTGGTGCATCACCTCCCCGGCTGGGACGAGCTGTACCGGGAGTTCTGCCGGCGGTTCAGCGAGCACGGCTACCTGGTAATCTGCCCCAACCTCTACCAGCGGTTCGGCGACGGTACGCCCGAAGAGATGGCGGCGACGGCCCGGGCCGCGGGCGGCGCAATCGACGACGTGGTGCTGGGAGACTGCAACGCGGCGGCGGACTATTTGCGGTCCCTGCCCATCAGCAACGGCCGCGTGGGGATCATCGGGACCTGCTCCGGCGGGCGGCATGCCTTCATGGTGTCCTGCCGGTCGAAGTCCTTCGACGCCCTGGTGGAATGCTGGGGGGGCAACGTGGTGATGGCGCCGGATAAGCTGACCGAGCAACAGCCGGTATCACCTATCGACCTAACCGAGGGCCTCTCGTGCCCGATGCTTGGCCTTTTCGGCAACGATGACCAGAGCCCGTCACCGGACCTGGTGAACCAGCACGAGGCAGAGCTGAAGAAGCACGGCAAGGACTACGACTTCCACCGGTACGATGGCGCACCGCACGGTTTCTGGTACTACGACCGGGGCAACTACCGGCCTGAACAGGCAATGGACTCCTGGAAGAAGACGTTCGAGTTCTTCGGCAAGCACCTCCAGGCTTAAGGGCTCGCTGGCACGGGGGTAGTCCTTTTTGCCGGCAGGCGGCACGACTCTAGGAGCCCCATTCGGCACTCTACGCTCGTGACGCGAAAATCCCCCTGTATCCCCCTTTATAAAGGGGGACCGAGGGGGATTTCGTCACCCATCGGCGCCTCGGACCAAGTAGGTCTTCGATGCACCGAGCAGCAGTTCCCCGTTCAACACCGGCAAGTGATGTGGTCCCAGACACTGGAGACGATCAGGCCATTGTGTCGGGTCACTACATGGATGACCCTTGGCGCTGGAGAGGCCACCCGGGCACCGGTCCGGCCGATCACCGGCCGGGCAAACTCCTCTAAACTCTTGAGTCAGACCGAACCCTCGGCCCCCTATCACCGGCGCTCCTCAGCATGACGTGCTTGTTGGCGACCAGCACAAATGGGACAGTTTGGGACCCGAGAGATCAGAGGTGTGGAAGAGCTTGGGTGAGCTGCCTGAGGGTCCGGTTATGAAGTCTTCGCCTATCGATCGTTTGAGCCTTCACCTCCTTTCTGCGCTGTAGAATCCGTTCCCTTCTTCCTTCAAGCACATCTGCGGGTGTTACGTTGCCCAGTGCCTTGTGATACCGCCTGTAGTTGTAGTAATTGACGAAGGCGGCAAGAGCTTCTTCCAAGTCAGAGGGCATCTCGTATGGGACCTGGTTCACGTCCCGTTTCAGGGTCTGGTGATAGCGTTCCAGCTTGCCATTGGTCTGTGGGTGATAAGGCGCTGCCAGGATGTGCTTGATCTCTACCAGCTTCAAATAGTCCCGGAAAGCGCGGGATATGTAGCCAGGGCCGTTATCCGAGAGGAGCTTGGTCCGGTCTGCCACCGGGATCTCAGTCATCCTGGTCCGGTCTATGGCATCCTGGATCACTTCGGTGAGGGAGTCGGTGGTCATGTCCGACTGGAGCTTGTGGGCCAGGATGAACCGGGTGTAATCGTCCATCACAGTGACCAGGTAGTAGTAGCCCCAGCCCACTACCCGGAAGTAGGAGGCATCGGTAGCCCAGAGCTGATGGGGCCCCGTGGTTTTGCGATGGTACTCTTGGCCAGCCTTGAGCTGCATCTCGGGCGACTTCACAAGACCCTCCCTGCGCAGGATGCGATACACAGTGGACTCGGACACAAAGAAGCTGTGGTTGTCCGTGATCCACACCGCCAGCTGCCGGCTGCTAAGCTCCGGCATCTCCCTGGCCGCCGCCAGGGCCACTCGTTCCTCCTGTGGCCTTAGCCGATTCCACGCCGGTATGCTGCCTCCTGGCCGGTCCTCGAGACCCTGATGGCGTTGTTGCCTCAGCCATCGATAGTAGGTGCTCTTCGGGACGCCCAGGTCCCTCAGTACCCGGCGCGTGGGGTTCGTTGATGAACCCACGCTGGTCAGGACCGCCGTCTTCTGTGAGGCGCTCATCCTCTGATACCTATGGCGTCGTTCAGCATCGGGATAGCCGTTTTTTTGAGACGGTGTGCTTGCAGCGAGAGATCGGCAACCAGATGCTTCAGTTCACCGTTCTCCCGCCTGAGTTGATCGATCTCCTGCTGGGTGGCGTCCCGCACAGTGTCGCGGGTCAGCCTTTCCTTCCCGGCCTCCATGAATTCTTTGGTCCAGGCGTAGTAGGAGTGGGGCTTTATCCCCTCCCGCCGACAGAGGTCATTCACTGTCACTTCCCGGCGGAAGCCTTCCAGCACGATACGGATCTTCTCTTCAGGAGGGTACTTGCGCCGAGTGGCACCCTTCACCGTGCGAACGAAGGAGCGGGTCTCCTCGGTCCGAGCTTCTGCTGCATTGGCCTTAATGTTTTCTGACTGGAACACATTTGCTCCTTTCTGGAAGTAATGTACCTTCATCCCAGGAGCTCACGCCACTTCCACTTTCTCGGGTTTTCTTACACCCCAATGTGTCCCATTATCGCTGACGGTCTACAATGCGGCCCAGGCAGAGGAACTGGCCGTGACCCAGGAACGCAACCGGTTGGCCAGAGACCTGCACGATTCAGTCACCCAGTCCATATTCAGCATGACTCTAACCGCCGAGGCAGCAAGAATCCTTCTGGAGAGAGACCACACCAAGGTGGCCATTCAACTTGAGCGCCTCCAGAACCTGGCCCGAGATGCGTTGTCAGAGATGCGCTCCTTGATTCACCAACTCCACACCACCGGCGAAGCCGCGGAGGAACTGGTTCCAGCAATCCGCCGGCACCTGGCTTCTCTGGAAAACCGTGAAGGGTTGACGGTGGAGTTCCAGATGGAGGGAGAGGGGCAACTGCCCCAGGAGCAACGAGCGGGGTTGTTGCCTATCGTCCAGGAAGCCCTGAGCAACGTGTCGAAGCACGCCCAAACGGACCGGGCGGTGGTCGCCTTGAATATGATGGATGGTAAGGTCACACTATCCATAGAAGACCGTGGAGTGGGGTTCGACCCATCTCTCACCGAACCAAGGGAAGGGCATCTTGGCCTGGCCAGCATCCGCGAGCGCACGGAGATACTGGGCGGCACCCTCAAGATTGAGTCCAGCCCGGGAGAGGGAACGCGGGTCATAATCGAGGTGCCCTATGCACCGGGAGCATAAGCACGATGGATAAGATCGGTGTCCTGATCGTCGACGATCATGCCGTGGTACGCCAGGGGTTGCGGACCCTGCTGGAGTTACAGGAGGATATTGAAGTGGTGGGAGAGGCCGCCAACGGCTTGGAGTCGGTGGAACAGACCCGCCAGCTTCTCCCGGATGTGGTGCTGATGGACCTGATGATGCCGGAGATGGACGGGATCGAGGCCACCAGGAGGATCCGGTCCCTCAGCCCCAGCACCAAAGTAATCATCCTGACCAGCTTTGCCGAGGATGACAAGGTCTTCCCCTCCATCAAGGCCGGCGCATTGGGATATCTTCTGAAAAACGTCTCCCCCGCCGACCTGATCAAGGCCGTTCAGGCCGCCCACCGCGGGGAGGCCCAATTGGACCCTGAGATCGCCAAGAAGCTGATGGACGAGTTTTCAGCCAGACCGAGCAAACCCGCCTCCGACGACCTAACCGAGCGAGAGCTGGAGGTTTTGCGCCTTATCGCCAGGGGGCGCAACAACCGTGACATCGCCGGTGAACTGGTGATCAGCGAAAGGACAGTGAAGACCCATGTGAGCAACATCCTGAGCAAACTCCATCTCTCCGACCGCACCCAGGCAGCCATCTATGCCCTTCGAAAGGGCCTGGTTCAAGAGGAGTAGGCCGGCGCTCTTGTCCTGATCCCAGCGACCTAGATCTGAAGTCCTAAGACCAGAGAAGTATCTCCCTGCTTACTGAGGCCGATCTAACGATCGGCCTTTTTGCGTGGGCATGAATACCCCGATGGGCTGTGCCCAAAAACGGGGGCCAGAAGCAAAATAAGAGCATAGGTTCGAGCGTGGAGAGCCGAGATGGGAAAGACCGGAGGTTTGACCAGAGTATTGATCGCAGATGATCTGGCCCACGTGCGCGAGGGCGCCGTTCCCTCCTGGAAAGCCTGCCGCCGGTCGGTGACGCGCAAACTGGCTGCCGCGGACCGCACCGCCGAGGCCTTCTTTACGAGTGGTATTGAGCGTTGGGAGACAGAGGGCAAACTTGGGTCTTCGCAGGCAGCCATGCTGCGGGCTCACCTGTCATCGGGTCAGGCTCAGGATGCCTTGCACCACCTGGGGATACACCTTCTCCTGAGTGCGCCGATACCCATTCCAGGATTGCAGAACCTGGCGCGCCTCTCCTGGACACTGGCCTTTATGGTAGTGGACCAGGTGAAAAGCATTCGCCACCGGGCCGCCGGTCCTGCCGCCTGGCTCCCCAACATCCATACCCCGCTGGTCTTGGCCCTGTCTCTTCTCCCTGGTTTGGGGCGCTTCGCCTATTTAGCGGCTCGCCCTTTGTGGAACAAGCTGTTGATGCGCCTGGCTCTGGACCAGGTAGCCTGGATGCCTCCCTTCGGGCTTTATGGCCTCATGGGTCTGGGGCGATTGTTGTCTCCTATCCCCCTGCCGGAGCTTCACGATGCGAGCGTTGTCTATACCGGGGCCTAAGTGCCGCATCCGGCTACGGCCGGCATCAAGCGTCCAAATCTTGATCACAGGAGAGGATTGTGAACACCATGAGGAACGATCGATTTGCCGGCGACAAGAAGAAGGGTGACTGGTTCCTCGCCAAGGCGGAAAAGCGGATGGTGAACTGGATGGCGCCGCGCGTGCCTTCCTGCTTGGAAACCTATCATCTGACTCTGTTTACCTTGCTGTGGAGTATCGGCATTGTGGCTTGCAGCTTCCTCGCAAGGGAGAACATCAACTGGCTCTGGGCGGTTTCACTCTTCATCTTCCTCCAATATATCAGCGACGTATTGGACGGGGCGGTGGGCCGGTATCGAGACACCGGGCTGGTGAAGTGGGGATACTACATGGACCATCTACTGGATTACGTCTTCCTCGCGTCAATCATCGCCGGCTACGCGCTGGTATTTACCGGCATCCCATGGTACTGGTTCATGGCCTTCATGGCGCTGGGTGGGGCGTTCATGGCAACCATGTTCTTGTCCTTTGCGGCGACCAATGAGTTTCGAATATCGGTCCTCAAGATCGGCCCCACGGAGGCGCGCCTATTCTTTGTCCTGGTGAACACCGCGATCATCCTCTTCGGTACCGGCTGGGTCGAGGTGACGATGCCGTTTATCGCGGCCGGCCTTACCGTGGCCTTGATCTTCGTGGTGTTCCGGACTCAGAAGCGTATCTGGAAAATCGATATGGAGCAGAAGAAAGGACCTTTTTGTTCCGGAAGGGGGCCCTTCGCCACGTCCATTGTCCTCGATCACACCGGGAAGAGCGCTTCGGCCGGAGGTGGTCCGTGGTCACCGCCAATCCCCCACGGCCTGAGGGCGTCCAAGGCGGTTCTCGGCTCTTCCGCTGCCGCCACGCCGAAATCTTCGTCGACCTGTCCGTTACAGTCATTCTCGACCCCGTCGGCCGCCTGCCCCTCAAGCCACCCGGCCGGTCGTCCTACCTCACCCTTGTGGGGTTACGCAACAAGTGGTACAAAGACTTGAGACAGGTCAGGCATCTGCACCAGGATTCAAGGAGGAACTTGGAATGGCTTTCGACCTAGAGGTTTTACATCCGGTGGCGATTAGTGAGGGTGAGATAGATCGGGCGGAGCTTGCGCAAGTCCCCCTGACCCTGGAGGGGAAGCGCGTCGGTTTGCTGTGGAATGCCAAGCGAGGGGGTGAGGTGGCCCTCCGGCGCGTCGGTGAGGCCCTGCAAGAGCGGTTCCAGGATTGCGAGGTCATCTTCTATCCGGGCATGATGCCCGCTCCCAAGGTGATCATGGAGCAGGCCAAGCAGGAGTGCGACGTCGTCATTGGCGCGACGGCGGATTGAGGCTCCTGCACGTCGTGGCTTGCCCGCGACATGGCGGAACTGGAACGAGCCGGAAAACCCACCGTGGGCTTCGTGGCCAAACGGTTCGAGGGCGACTGGCGGGCCAGCGCCGGGGCCTTTGGAGTCGAGCAACTTCGCTACGTTGTGTTCCCCGAGGTCTTGACCGGCATTACCCCGGAGAGCATCAGGAGCTACACCGACGACAACGTGGACGAGATAGTCCAGCTCCTCACCAAATCCCTTCAGTGCAACGGCTCGAAGGGCGTCGCGCATCCAGCCGAGACGGAGGTACTGACCTTCAATGGGTCGGACCGTTACGACGCGGTCCAGGACATGAACCGGGAATACCTCGACTCCGGCTGGGGCGACGGTTATCCCCTGCTGCCTCCGACGCCCGAAGCCGTGGCGGCCATCCTGAAGGGAACCCGGAGGGCGCCGGGAGATGTGGTGGCGATAGTCGAGCCGGGCATGGGCGTGGCTACGGTCGAGAAGATGGCCATAAACGCGGCCATGGCCGGCTGCTCCGCCGAACACCTTCCCCTCCTGATCGCCGCGGTAGAGGCCATGGCGACAAAGCCGTTCCCGCTGCGCAACCTGACGCAATCGACGGGCGGCCAGGGTTTGCTGTTCGTGGTGAACGGGCCGATCGCCGGGCGGCTGGGCATCAACGGCGCGCAGAACGCGCTGGACGTTGGCAAGCCGTCCCGCGTCAACGTAATGCTGGCCCGCGCCCTGCGGCTGATAATGCTGAACATAGGCCACGACTACCCCGGCCATCTGGATATGGCGACCATCGGGGCTTTTCGAGGGCTGCCTTTCCTGACCGCCGAGAACGAGCTTCGCAGCCCGTGGGCACCCTATCACGTCGACCGGGGCCATGCCCGCGCGACCAGCACCATCACGGTGTGCGGCAGGTCCCACCAGGTTGACTGCGAGGACCTGCAGAACTGGACCGCCGAGCGGGTGCTGACCTCCATTGCCGGCTATTCGTCCACGATGCCCCACGGCGGCTACAGCATGATAGCAACCAATGACGAGGTCATCGACCACTCGATCAACCTCAACATCCTGCTCGCTCCGGACCATGCCAAGTCCATCGTCAGGGACGGCGTGACCAAGCAGGGGGCTAAGGAGTACATCCTCAATCACGCCAAATTCAGGGCGAAGTTCGCGAAGAACCACTTCGTCGATGACAACCAGCCCGCACCGCAGTGGCGATGGATACTGGACCTGCCCGATGACCACCTGCTCCAGGTGGTGGACTCCGCGGAGCGCGTCAATATCTTCGTGGTCGGCGGCGAAGCGGGCCGAAGCGTGGTGCTGGAGGGCTTCGGGACTCCCGTGACCAGGGAGATAGAGACCGGCGGCTGACCCGCGGCGGCACCTTCGGGCGCCCACGGTCTGATACGGGAATGCCGGCGAGTATGGAACGAGAGGTGTAGCTATGCCCGAGCAACGGAAGTCAAGTACCGGCGCCAGCGAGCCGATTACCCTGGTGGGAGTGGGGGACATAAGCCCAAACCGCGAAGATCCTCCCTCCATCTTCCGCTTCTGTGGGGATGTGTTCCGAAAGGCGGACATAGTCTTCGGTCAGATGGAAGCGCCTCTGTCGGACCGGGGCGCTCCCCAGTTCGTGCCCTCGCGGCCGGCCAAGCTGCGCGCCAACAATATTACGGCGCTCACCGAGGAAGGCGCTGGGTTCGACGTGATGTCCCACGCCGCCAAACACGCCGATTCCAACAAGACCATGATTGTCAAAGCCTACATCCAGGATAAGAGGATACAGAAGGTGACCTACATCCCGGTCTTGATCAACTCCAACCGAGAGCCGGAGGTGCTCCAGAAGCAGGACCCGCGGGCCCAGGAGATCTTCGACTACTTGAAGGAGATCTCGGAAGGCGAAAATCTTGACGTTCGCTTCTCCTGGGAGGGCGACGAGGTCTTGATTTCCAGCTAGCCATCTGTCTCATGAATGGTTTGATGCCCTGCCCGTCTTTCCGGCGAAGGCCGGGAACCAGCCAACGCTTCGCTGGATTCCGGCCTTCGCCGGAAAGACGCTAGTGGTGGGTATGCCGCAGGATTCCGCTGGAGTAAAGCTATTTACGAGACTGTACACTAGCCTCTCCGGCCGAGAGGAAGGGGCACGGCCACCGACCGGCGAGTGGTTCGCCCCCTGGACCAGGGCAGGCCGGCAGCCCGAAAACCCGGCCCGAAACCCGGTAACGAAGGAGAGGCACATCATGCGTGAGAGAATCAAAGTCCCGCCGGCCGAAGAGGTGGTGGAATACCTGTTCAAGTCCAGGTCCCTGGGCTTCCTCCAGCGTGACTACCGGCTGTTGATGTGGATCAACCACGTCCACACCCTGATGCTGATGGATCAGGGAATTATTACCCAGGAAGCGGGCAAGTCGTTGCTTCGGGCACTGGCCGAGTTGGAGGAGCGGGGGATAGAGGCGTCTTCTCTTGATCCCAACCTGGAAGACCTGTACCTGAACTTCGAACATTCTCTCATTCAGAAGGTGGGAGTGGATGTCGGGGGCAGAATCCACACGGGCCGCAGCCGCAACGACATCTACGCCACGATTGCTCGTATCGCGGCCCGGGAGGCCCTGTTCACCTTCTCGGAAGACCTGTTCGAACTCCGGGAGGCCCTGCTACAACTGGCCGGAGAACACGTCGATACCGTGGCCCCCGGCTACACTCACCTTCAACCGGCTCAACCCACCACCTTCGGCCATTACCTGGTCAGCGTGTCCCTGGCGTTGGAGCGGGACGGAGAGCGCCTGCTGGAGGTTTATCCCCGCCTGAACCTGTGCCCTCTGGGCGCTTGTGCTTTTGCCGGAACGGGTTTCGCCATAGACCGCCACATGACAGCCCGCCTGTTGGCCTTCGATGGCATAGTTGAAAGCACCCTGGACGCCGTGGCCTCCCGCGACTACGTTTCGGAGCTTCTGGCGGCCATCGCGGTCATGGGTGTCACCTTGAGCCGTCTGGCCCAGGACCTCTACCTCTGGTGCTCCGACGAGTGGGCTACCGTCGAGGTGGGCGACGACGTGGCCTCGACCAGCAGCATCATGCCCCAGAAGAAGAACCCCATCATCCTGGAGCACATCAAGTCCAAAGCCGGGCACCTGGTTGGAGCCCTGGTGTCCAGCCTGGCAGTCCAGAAGAACGTCAATTTCATGCACTGCCGGGATATGAGCACCGAAGCTGTCGCCCCTCTGTGGGACGCCCTTGGTCAGGGAGAAGCCATGCTGAAACTGGCCAGAAGGACGGTGCTGGGCCTTAAAATGAACAAGGAACTCATGCTCGAGCGGGCGGCAGGAGACTTCTGCACCGCTACCGAGCTTGCCGATTTCCTGGTGCGCGAAAAAGGGTTGCCTTTCCGGTTGGCCCACGGCATCGTGGGCAACCTGGTTACCCGGGTGTTGGACCAGGGGCTAGCCTGGAATTCCGTTGACAGCGGGTTGATTGACCAGGTTGCGCAGGAAATAACGGGAGAACCTCTCAGCCTGACCGGGGATCAGATCAGGCATGCCATCGATCCTCTGCTCAACATCCAGGGGAAGGGAGCCGCCGGGAGCCCCAGCCAAGCCGAGACCAGGAGCCTCATCAGCTGGGCTAGAGAGGGTCTGGAACACCAGCGAAGCAGGGTACGAGGCTGGCAGACCGACCAGGACCGGGCCCGGCAACTGCTCGAGCGGGAGCTGGCCCGCGTCGAGTAGGAAGCGACCCAGTCGAATCGATCCAACGAGGCTACTGTCCCGTAAACACCCCGATACCCGGCCCGTCTTCCCGGCGAAGGCCGGGAACCAGCCTACGCCTTTCTGGATTCCGGCCTTCGCCGGAAAGACGATTGTAGGGGGGCGCCGACTAATTTCGCCGAGGTGAAGCTATTTACAAGACAGCAACCAAGTCCGTACCGGCGCTGGAACAGCTTCTTTCAGGCGACAACCCGCACCTGATCCTGTAGGCGACAGTGGCGCCGAGGGGTATCAGGCGGGTTGAACCAGCTCTATGAGCAGTCATCCGGCCCTTCGATATAGGCCAGGAGGGCCCCGGTCGGCACCTTTGTGAGCGGCAGCACCACGCGAACTCCAGCTTTCTTCAGACGGTCCAGTTCCGCCTCCAGGTCCGAGACGCCGAATCCGAAGTGCTCCAGTCCCAGCCGGTTCAGTTCGGCGGCGCTCCTTTCTTTTGACGCCCCGGCCGGCTGAGAGGAAATGTTGAGGCGCACCGGGCCTCCGACCTCCATGCTCACGGTCACGGTACCCGGCATGATCTCCCTTTCCGACACTATCCTGGCGTTGAAGTACTTCTCATACCACGATGCCGAAGCCCGGGAGTCTGACGACCTGATGTGCACATGATTGATTGAGTATTCCATGATGCTTCTCCTTTCTTGCGGGCTGCGGCTGTTTCCAATCCAGCCGCACTGAGGTATCTTAGAGGCACCCACTCCGAGAGGAAGGTAATGCCATGGCCACGTTGGTTACAGGCGGCACGGGATTCGTCGGTGGCAACATAGTGAGAACCCTGGCCCAACGAGGACACCGGGTCGTTTGCTTCGATCTGGTGCCGCCCAATGAGTTGCTCACCCGCTATATCCAAC
>MPLZ02105100.1_pt1 | contig 18066 bp, 8 predicted proteins | sample 1617311 | NCBI WGS metagenome assembly MPLZ02 (sample SAMN05944806, study PRJNA350692) | marine metagenome | biome: marine; feature: ODZ; material: water; isolation source: 160 m water sample filtered on 0.2 um supor filter | place: Pacific Ocean | collected 2012-04-08 | depth 160m m | reverse complement strand
TTTCTATCAACGCCTATTTTATAATCTGGATGTAATACATTACCTGTTCTGTGTCCTCTAAAATTATCAGTTACAAATCCTGATTTAAACCTATCTAATCCGTCCGCATCTTTTATATTTTGTAAATTTGTTTCTTGTTCTAATGCATTTAAAGTTGTTACTCTTTCTAAATTTTTAACTCTACCCTGAATTTTACCAATATCTTTCATTGTGAATCGTTTATGATCTTGTGATTGAACTGAAATTTTACCAAGATATTGAGTAAAAGGTTGAATATAAAGAGTATGTAATAATATTGAATTACTTGGAATTGTTGGGCCTGCCGGATGTTCTGCAGGTTCTCCACTAGTTAGAATAAATTGGCCACCTGAACTTAATGCTATTTTATCTATTCTTGGTAAATAGTGTGACATTGCCGATGTTGACAATGATGTTGCACTCTGTGGTAAATCAAATGTTACAGCTCTAGCACTTGTAAATTCTTCTGAAGTATAATTAAATGGTTGAACTGTAATACTTGAAACATCAGTAATAGAAGAAACATCAAAAGCTGCAGATGGATCATGTAATGAATGAACATAAGACCTAAAATCTACTGCATCAGATAATTCAAATTCACCATCTCCTTCTAAACCTAACGGATCAAAAATATTGGCTACATATTTTGGTATTCTTTCATACGATAATGCTGGTCCACCTGAATCTGCATTACCCGAATAAGAATTAACTGAATGAAAACTTCCACCAGCTGATTTAAAGTAATCAAATATAATTACTATAGGATTTTGTGGTGCAGGAGTTCCTGCTCTTCTTTTAATTGAACCTAATCCATAATATCCATCTCTTTGTCCATCATCTAATAAGTAATTTCCTGTAATATCTTTTGAATCTTCTACAACAGCAGAACAAACTCTACTATTAGTAGTTGTATCAGTATTAAATTCGTTAGTTATCGTATCAGCAGTTGTAAACTTTGATTTACTAGTATAATAAAAATATATGTCGTTACTTGTATGTTGAATAACTCTACCTACAGCTCCTGATACACTTCCTGTCAATTTCTGTCCAGGTTTACTAGCTCCAAATCCAGATGCAAGTGTTAATTTATTAGGTATTGCTCCTGTAGTGTCGTTTGATTCAAAAACTGCTCTTATAGCTAATACATCAGGAACACCTAATGTAATAAGTTCATCATCATAATTAGTTCCATAAACAGTTGATTGACTACCTGTAGAAGCTGGTGTTGTTACTGCAACACCTCTTGCTCTATGTATAGTTTTAGCGGCATTAGCACCTGATGAATCTTTAGTCGCAGCATATATAACTTTAACTTGATCTGAAACATCCATTGCTGTTGAATTAGTAGAACTAAGTGATATTGCACCTGCAGAACCAGCAGCTGCTGCTAGAACAGATGCATGTTCTGTAATGTCAATAAGTTTACCTTCGTTTGCATCTCCACCTGTATTATCTTCCATAATAGTTATAGAATAATCACCTGCATTAGTAGTAGGTTCTGCTGTTAAAACTTCACCAGATACTCCATTGATTGTTCCTGCACCACTACCATTTAATGTTTCTGTAGCTTGTTTTCTAATTATCATTGAATTAGGAGTTAAAGAAGATACGAAATCTTTAGGTGTAGCTGCAATAGCTACTGTTTTTTCTTGTTCTTGTAATTGTGTTCTTTGTCTTAAAACTTTACCATCTTCATTTGGTCCATTAGCTGTTAAAACTAAGGCCGTATCACTTGTTACAGAAGCTACAATTCCTGATGTAGCACTTGGAAATACAATTAAATCTCCTTCTTTTAATTCTTGTGTAAATGTAGTATTAACACCTGTTACAGCTGTTGTACTACCTGCACAATTAACTGTTCCTGTTAATACAAATTGATTGTCTGTCGTTATAGGATCGCATGTGAAGTTTGCAGCTCCACTTACTTTTGAACCTGCACCTGCAGTTGCACTATATGTTTGATATATTTGTCTTACACTATCTGAAGAATATTTTTTAACAGCTGAAACTGCTTTACCACCACTTGTGTCTTTTTCTAATCTAAGGGTATCTGATGTAGTGAATGTTCCTTCAACATCTATTAACATAGCTGTTGTACCTGACGCACCAACATCTTCAGCAACTGTTCCTTTAGCACCTGAACTATGACCTTTAACTCTTTGTCCTGCTGTTAAAGCATATGATGTTGACGCTACTGTAAGTTTAGTGTATATACGAACATCAAACAAGTGTATTCTGTGCACTGATGCCGATGTATGGACTCCTGAGCCTACTGTAGGAGTTACACAATTAAAATATCTTACTCGTGCTCTTCCTATTGTTGTCCCTGCTTTAGTACCAGCAGTAGATGATACAGTATCAGTTAATTCTACAGGCCCAAAGGCTGTAATATCTGAATCACCTGTTCCAAAATCTGGTTGACCATATACATTATTAACATTATAATAATTACCTATTTCAAAAGGAACGGCCAACGCGCCTGCGTCTTCAGTAGTCCTTGCTTTTAAAATAGTAATTAAATTTTGAGAAGGTTTATCAATTTCAAAGCCCTTGACATAAGCTTTACCTGGTGATACAACAGCAACAAATTTAGTTTTGTCGCCGGGAGTTACAGTATTTGTAGAAAGATAAACTCCATTATTAGTTCTAGAATTTAAATGTTGTCTTAACTGTACTTCAAAAGGTTTAGTAACATAATCTCCACTTTCATCAAAAGTTCTTCTCGCTAGTGTTCTTTCTAATACATTATACGCTGAAATATCTTTTTGTTTAGTAATAATTCCAGCTTCTACTCTTGATAACTCAATAAAATTATCAACGTCTTGAGTTCCACCCACAGCCTTCTTCGCGAATGTTAAAGCAATCTTTAATCTATTAGCTCCAGGAGCATTTTCATTAGATGTTCCTGTAGCATTATCTAATAAAGATGCATCATCTTCTGAAGATAAAAGAGATTCTTCAATCTGTAATCCAACTCTATATGTTGGAGTGTTTGAATATTTGTCTAATATGACAGTTTGTTCAGGACATCTTACAAAGAAACCCCTTGTATAAAAGATACCACTACGAACTGTGGCAGCTGAACCTGTAGCTGTTGCATTTAATGTGATTGCTCTGAATTCGTTATTTGAATTACTGGCGTTTGAATATACGCCAGATGCATTTACTGATACTTCTTCAATTTCTTCATTATCTTCAAATGTGCTGTAGAAAGTTGTTCCAGAAGGATTACCAGATTGTAGAATATTGAAAAATAGAGTTAGTGGGTCACCATCACTAGTAGCTGCTGTAGTATTAATACATTTTCCAACTACTTCAGATACTTTACCTCGATAAAATTTACCAACGGCTGCTGTTCTGTATGTTTCAGCTGCAGACTCACCTGATCCATTAGGATTGCCGTCAATCATCTTAACAGCATAATATTCTTTATTAACTGTTACGGTTCCGCCCATAACAAGCGAACCCTCTTTAAATACATGATTACCAAACTTTTCAGTTTGATTCTGTAGTATCGTCTGTAACTGAGTTAGTTCTCTTGCCTGTATCGCATTAGATGGACGAAATAGAATTCTGTGAAAATCCTTTGTTTCATCATAATCATCATAATAGGGCGATACATTTAAATCTGTATTTTGCGCCATTTATTTACCTTACATTTCGACTATAAGTTTGATATCTTCAATCTGATCAGACGCTCTTGAAACTGCACCTCTATTTTCTAAATAGATTATGTCTCCTGAATGTCTTAATACTTCTTCTGCTGCAATTGCACTAGCTGCATTTAATGTACCATGTGCTGTGCTACTTGCAGAAAAAATACTATTTCCGTTTGCAAATGCAACAAAATTACCAGCTTCATTAGGATATGGTAAGAAAGAAATTATTCTATTTGTTGAATCTACTGATACAACTACTCCTACTGCCGTAGTTTTTGTTTCTGGATTTGCGTTTCTAACAAGTGTATCTACAGTCGGTGCTACAAATGAACCTGATTGAAATGTCATTGTCTTATAGGCTTTAGCTGTTGATGCTGTGATCAAAGCATTATTAGTATCAGTTGGATTTACAACAACTCCGATTTGTCTAAAATCGTTATCAGTTGGAAAATCTCCTGAGCCTTCTGCATACTCTAATCTAGAATTAAGAATAACATAGTTACCACCTAATTCTTCTATTGGATCTGCACCATGACCGTGTTTTGGACCAATTATAAATTCTATATTTGCTGAAGCATTTGTACCATCTGCTGGTTGATTGTCGTTATCAAAACCAGGAATATCATTATTTGCTATATAAGCATATGTATATCCTGTTCCTGCAGTTGTGATTGTTACAGTACTTACTGTTCCAGAACCACTTGTTACAACACTACATACACCACTTGCTCCATCGCCACGAATTGCTATACTATTTGTTGTCGTTGATGCTGTGTATCCACTACCTGCTGCACGAACTCGTGCTTTGATTATAGATCCGTCAACTGCTGCGTTTTCAACATCCCATTGTGCTGAACCATCATCAGTAGAAGCATCTCCTAATCTACCATCTTGTGAACCTGTATCAACTCCACCAGCTACTGCTAATTTCGCTCCTAGTGTTTTAACAGGCATGAAATCATTAGTAACAAATTTAATCACATCTGATGCAGGGATAGAATACATATATTTCCATACATATCCATCTGATTCTACATCTAATGCAGTATCTGTATGATCTGGTTTTTGTGTTGATGCCGCGGCCGCAGTTCCGCCTGTAATTCCAGTTCCGTTAGATATACATTTATATACGTTATAGTCATCTGTTACAACATAATAAAGTGAATCCCACAAAGTTGTGGCTCCACCTGTTGCTGTATTAGATGCCGAATAATTATGACGATATTCGTCATAGGTTGTTCCACTCGTCCAATCTCGTCTTACAATCGCATGCGATACATCTGAAGGTGATATCTTTTTCAACGCCACCATATTACGATATGCATCAAATTCGTCATTAGGACTGTCTACGGGAGTTGGCGGTGTTGAATCGTCTGTCCATGAATGCCCTCTGCCGATAAAAGTATATGAACCAGAACTAGTCTGAGTTATATCTTCAACAAATTGCTTAGCATTGTTCAAACGAAATTTTTCAGTTATTATTGCTGCCATTGTTTTACCCTTAATTTAATTAATTGTTAATAGTTATTTATATCATTTATCCTGTTTGAACTACAGCAGAATGATTAAAATTTGTCTTTCTACCCAATTCTCTTTCAAGATTACTTACTAATCTGTTCGGATATATATTACTTATGTCACTAATCCTAAGTCCTTCTGAAAGTGACTCGACCATGAGATGCTCTCCAGTCTCTAACATAATGTCATCTGTGTTTCCTTCTTGTTGAACTTTCTGCATTATTGTATAGTTCTCACTAAACATGATATTCCTTAAATCACCTATACTTGGTCCAGATTGATTAGATTCTTTCTGACCAGCCATAAGTGCTTCTTCTAGTATGATAGGTTTACTGCTTGTTTCATCAATAATTCTATCGTTGTTGTCACCAACTAAATTGTATGATGCAATTTGAGTTGATTCTTCAGACACAAAATAATGTGTGTCCTCTGGTGTTGTTTCTGTTTCAAACAACATTTCAGTACCATCTTCTAGTAAGACAATACCATCTCCACCAAAATATTCTCCAATAATATTACCATGATCATCTTCTGGAACTATATTATCTTCATCTTCAAAGATTAATTTCTCTGAAAGAAAATTAGTTGTTTCATATAGTTTTTGTCCTGCGGGTCTATATCCCCAATTAACACCTTTAGACATATTTACACCTTGTCTAGATGAGCCATTTGCATTAAGTGGAATTGTAACACTAGAATCACCTGGTAATTCACTTACACTATTTTTAATATCATCTATTCGTAGTGCTGTTCCATTAATAGCCAGATATGGTGGAGAAGTATCTCCTGCTACTATTGTGTTTGTTCCTTCTGTTCTTGCACCCTTCTGATTGAATGGTGTCTTAGTATTATTAGAAGCAGACAATGATCTACCTCGTTGTGTTGCTGATGAAGTATATAACGGAGATGATACAAGAGTAACTTTTCTCTGTTTCATTTCTGAATCATAAGTTTCTGATGGATCAGTTGCAGAAGTAATGTTTCTACCTCTACCTGTAAATCCGACTACTCCTCCTACATGAGTATATGGTTCTGCTCCACCTTGTGCGGCTGTCTTTTGTGCCTGAGATGTTATATATGTGTCTGCTGTGATTGCTGCAGGTTCTCGTTTCGTTACAATATCTTCTGGTGTCCAATTAAGTTCTATTGAAGTTCCTGTAAAATAGTTTATAGAAGCTGCTGTATTTTGTATAATTTCTGTTCCAGAGAATTGTGATCCGGCTTGACCCCAATCTTCCTGATCTCTATGAACGATAATAAATTTGTTTGTTGTATCATGTTGCATCACAATACCCAAGGCATTAGAAGTAGCACCTCTTACTTTAGTTCCTACTGCTAATGCATTTGATAATGTTGTGTAATATATTTTATGTTGATTATATGCTGGATATATTTCTAATCGTTTATTAACTCTATACCCTTTTGGTGAAACTTCAGCCATAAGATATCTATTGAAGAAATCTCTGTCTTGTGGTATAATAGTATAATCAGCACCTGGACCAGAAACAATAAGACCTTGTGCACCAGGTGGTTCATCCGGAACAGTTGAATAGAATATTCCTGAAGCTTGATCTTTAAAAACTTTTACTGGGGTAAGAGGATGCGCTATTGATAAAAATCTTTCAGTAGACATAACACCTTGACCATCTTCTAATTCTACTTTACCAATTGGATTAGCTGCATTTGTAAATGTTAAATGACTAGTTGTTTCTAACGGAGATCCAGTTTCTGAAATCTCAAAAGTTGCAAAGGCTGTGCCTCCACTACCACCTACCATCGCTTGCGTGATAGTAACTGTCTCACCTTGAATATAATCTGTGCCTCTAGTAATAATTTGTAAGTTTGAATATGATGTAGTTGTTGGTAATTGTAATGTTACTGTAAGTCCTGTTCCACCAGAAGGAACTTCTGGACTTATAGCTGTGTATACTCCTGTAGCTCCTGTTCCTGTCAATGTTAATTGATTTAATCCCATTACACCACCTGGCACTGTTCCATCTTCTAAGGCAATGTCAGCTACATCTGTTCTTGAACCAATAATTAATGTTGGAACAAACGCTCTTGTAGTTGCAATTCCATCAAAGTGGACGTTATATATTTCTGCTCTTGCATCAACTAGACTTCTAATGGCTACTTCACCAAAGAAGATTGTTCCTGCAGGAGATAATAACGACTTAATAATACTTCTATAGTCATTAATACTTCTACCAACTTTAATTATATAAGAAAAATCTTGATAAACTTGACCATCATGTATTCTTTGTGAAGTTACTGAAGGAAATCCTGTGTCATTAGTATAGTTTCCGTCTATTGTAGCAGCACCTTGTAATACTCCCCGAGCAGTTGCTGGATTGATTTTAGCAATAAAGAAAGTTTTAGCTGGACTCTCATCTGTAGTACAATAATCTCCATTGTTAAATATACCTTTCACATCTTTCATTGTAACCATATTTTTAAGACCATCAAAAGTATGAATTGTCGCTGTCGCTCCTGTTAAACTAGCTGTTACTTTTGTAGATCCAACAAGGGCAGCTGCATTATCTTTAACTATAGCATGTTGTTTATAATTACCAATTCCACCTTGATCAAAGTCATGGCCTACATTTTGCATCTTCAATCTTTTAATTGAACCAATATCATCACTCCATGTCCACAGTTTAGCTAATCTTCCTGCGGTAACATTTGTTTGTGATATACTACATACTGAACCTGATGACAGGCCTGTGATTGTTCCCGATGGAACTCCAGCTGCATCTGAAGTTTTTTTGTAAACTAATAATCTTTTCTTATCGGTATCGTGACTTACTACAGTCATCTCACCATTACTTCCTGATTCTCTTATAATTTCTCCAACTGTAAACAAAGTCCCTGTTGTCATAGTATCATAATAAATATATCCACCTACAAAAACTTGTGGTAGAGATTTATAATTTACTCCAGGATTTGTTATTTGTACTTTTTTAATAGCTCCAGAAGATTCATTAGCAATATAACCTGGTACATCTACAAAAGCTTGTTTCACACCATCAAACTTTTCAGGTCTTAATGCATTTTCTAATAATAGTCCTCTAAACGATGCAACTATTTCTACAGTATCACTATTAGAAAGTGCATCTGCTTGACCTGAAGCATAAGTTCCTATAAGAGTTACTTTTTGTCCTGATTGATCTGTTTGGAAATGTGTTTCTCTAGTTAATTCAGTTCCTTCAACATATACTTCTACTTTTCTTGGATCAAAACCTAACATTCGTCCTTCATTATCTCTACCTTCAAAAATTACTTGATTAGCGGTAGCCGTAAAGGTTTGAATTCCAGGTGTTGTTCCTGATTCTAATGTTACATTTCCTTCAGTTACTTCTATACTTGCCTCTGCAAGAGTACCATCTGTACCTGTATTAAGAAATACTATCGGATCTTCAGCTGAATAACTTGTTCCAGCATCATCAATAATTACTTCAGTAATTCCACCTCTACCAATTCCACCAATAACATTAAGTGATTGTGTAGCTGTTCCTCCAGCTGGAGATTGATAATTGAAAGTATCTGATTCTACATACAAAGAACCCAATGAAGCCAGTTCTCCGTAAAGACCACCATCCATACTCCTACTACTTGGTTGTAAATCTACCCATTGTTGATCTGGTATTTGTGAATCATTACTCAATAATACACCATAGGCATCCTCAAGTTGTATATTCTCATTACTTTCCATTATTAATCTTACTTCAGGGTTATGTGTGACCATACCATCATAAAAATCTGTATTTTCATCTAATAAAACGTAATCAGTAATTAAATTTCCATCTATATCATAAACTGATTCTTCTGTTAATAATGAACCAACACCTGTTCCTGTTTCTAACCCAAAAGGTCTTACTTGATAATCTTCTGAATGTAAACTATGTTCAAATGAAAGTGAATCACCGTCTTCATGTAAGATATTATCGCCATCCTCATTTAAGATATAAATAGAAGTAGGGTTCTCTACACGAATAATATCTTCTAAATCTCCGGCTTCTCCATCTTCTATCCCAACATAAATACTACTTTCATCAGGGTCTATATCAGCCATGACACCACGAACTGTGGCCGTTGCATCTATTCTTAAACCATCTCTATCAGATATAACAACCGAATCTCCTGGTGAAAAAGTTCCTCTATGTGGTAAAATAGGTTGTATCTCATAACCATTAGCGCCGTCATTTGTACCAGTAACACCACTACTTTTGTTAATCCATGCTTGTGCTAGAACAACAGACCCAGCATATTTTGTAATTTGTCCACCTACATACTTTGTTAAATTGTGTGTACTGTATAATCTCATTACAGTAGGTTGAGAGAATTCTGATTCAGAAGGCCTTATGACATTCTCTGTTGGGAATGCTATTTCAGCCTCTAGGCCATAAAGTATTCTGAATAAAAACTCGTAAGATTCTTTTGTACCTTTTGCTAAGTACAATTCTTTAACATGCTTTTGTAACAATCTTTTATTTGCCAATATATCTCTATCAATAAATGGCATAAAGTCTCGTCTGAAGTATTCTAAGAAATCTCCAGAAGTTTTATCAACATCTGCATATGATAACAGAGTATTTGCTGCATGTAAAGGACTGGCTTTGAATTGAGCCACTTTAGCTGTCATGTCAGAAGTCATTCCTGTTATAGTTTCATCTATATCAAATTGAGCTTCTGAAAATTGTTCTATATAAAGGTTAGAACTTGTACCTATGACATCAATTCTTCCTGTAGCACCTGTAGAAGATCCTACAACATATTCGCCTGATGTAAAAGATGTTTTCTGTACACCACCTGAATCAACATCATGTTCATAATTTATTTTAGCATTAGTTATAGAAGATGGTTTGTAAGTTCCGGGCTCTTGTAACATATTGCCTCTCTGGCCGTCTGTATTAAAAGCTTCTCCAGCTACTGTTCCATCTTCTAAACCAATATAATCAATGTCTGCCGCATCTTTATAGATCAGTTGTCCTTTCTCTAAAAACTCAAAATAAGCTTTTAGGAAAGAGATAAATCGAGGGCCATCTGCCTGATAGAACTCAGGCAGTAGCTCCTCGACTTGATCTGCAATCCTGTCGTAAAAGATAGGCATGACTAATTATTATGCTAATGCAATACCATTACCAGCTAAATGTACCCAATTTGTTCCATTGAAATACAAAACAGCTGAATCACCAACAGCATCAAAAGTTATAGTTGCGTATCCAGCTAAATTTGCTGGTGTTACAACTGTTGTTTGACCTGAAGTGGTTTCAGTTTTAGTATACAGAATTTTTATCATTCCTGTAGTACCATTAGCTAATGTTACAGCATTGTCACCTGAGTTATCAGTATTTGTAACAAATGCAGTAACGGGTAGTGCTACACTCGCTGCACCTGCGCCTGTTAAAGCTTCTTCTTGGTCTGCAGCAAATGCTAGGAATGATGGTAAGTAATTTAATACGTTAGCAACTGAGACCTTTTTATTTACTGGAGTTCCAGAAGGGTCATCAATTACGTGCAATAAATCTACACTATCTATTCCTGTGCTTAAATCGGTAAGCGCCGTTATTTTTTTATCTGCCATTTTTAGTTTCCTCCCTAAATTAGCATTGTTAAAACCCTATTACTAGGGAATCCTACTCCATGCATTCTACATGGATCATAGTTTAGGAGTAACTAGAAGAGGTCGTATAACCAACTCCAGCACTCGTTTCACCACTAGCAACCGTATCAGCTGTACCTGTTACAGAGATTTGAGCTGCCGTGATATCCAACAGTTGATTCCGACTTGATATGACATCATAAGAGTCTGGAATAACTGTGAAATCTATTGTATCATCAGTATTAGATGTAGAACTCGTTGTTAATGAATTCAAAGTTATTTTACCTGATGAATATATTATTGTTCCTGCTGTATTATCTTTATAAATGCGTTCAGAACCTGAGACATAAAATCTTCTTATAGCACCTGAACCATCATCATCATAAAAATATTCTGTTGCGTCACCAGAAACATAAAAACCTGTTGTCGTTAAAATACCACCACCTACTTTATTATGATCAGTATGTGGGTTGTATAAAGCATTACCAAAATCTAATGTATAAGCAGCTGCAGTTCCATCTGTTGTAGTTAATAAATTCTTTCTTAATTTTATTTTTGTAATATTAGAGAGAATTGATGTTTCTACATTATCTATATTACCTGTTAATTGTGAATGTCTGAATAATGTGTCAAATCCAGAAAGGTAATTGTTATCATAAGATATAATAGCTGCTTTAACTAATGTCTCTAACGCTGATTTTGTTTGAGATGTTTTTGTCGGATCATACTTGAAACTACTTGTAACAAGTATTTCTAATATCGCGGCATCTATTACATCTGGCCTTACAGTCATAATACTTAATTCTTTTAAAGATTTTTTTAATGTGTCTTTTTCAGCTGTTGTTAAATTGTTTGAATATTGAGAAGGTTTTATAGATACAAAAACTTTACCATAAGATATAGGATCGTGATCTTCACCACCCCATACAGCTATTGAATCAGCACCTGGATATAAGTCTTGTAGTTTTGCTTTATAATCTTGAACTGTAACTAATCTGTTTTGTGAAGTATAGAACTTACTAGCTGAAAATTTGATTTGGTCTGGAGTCTCAATATCTTTACCCCCTGATGCAGTTACCATATTTGTAAATGTTACATCAGAATTTCCATTAATTGATGTAGACATTGTAAAAATAGAAGCTCCATTAGCATGTTCTGTATCTGCTATTAAATAAGAAATAGAAATTAAATCACTATCTTTTGGTTGTTTCCCAATTATATCATCTCCAAAATACACTTCAAATAAACCATCATCATTTTCTTGAAGATAAAATACTTCTGATGTTGTTGTAATACCTGTTAAATCCCCTGCCAAACTCCAATTTGTTACTACATTATTTGAAGTTACATTAATTTTGATTGTTGATGTATCAACATCAACATTTAATAATGGAAATCTTTGATTGGCAATTTGACCACTGTATCTATAAACATCAGTAGTTAATTGACCTTGATAAATTTCTAAATCTTTAAATATAAATGTTGTTCCTGAAGGTGATATTGTTTTATTATCTAAAGATATAAATGTATATGATGTTCCATCAAAAACGGTTGTAAATTCGTGGCCTCGTAACATAGTTAAACTAGATGGAACTGAACCCCCAACTATAGGATTATTAACCGTTAAATCAAAAGTACTTTTAGCTGCTGTTCGTGAAGAAGGTGTATATCCTAATTCTTTAGCTCGGGACACTACATTCTTTCGGATTTGTGCTGTGTCTAAAAACATCTCTGATGCTACCATGTTAGCATTGAATGCTGAAGTGTGAGCAGAGTATGCTAACAAATCTGTAAGTAAGGATAAATTAGATCCTTCGAACTCATAGTCTGATAAAACTGTTTGTCCTTTTAAGTATTCTTTTAGACTTGCTTCTACTTCTTCAAAGTCTAAATCTGTTATATTAATATTTGAACTGTTTATTGTTGGCATTATCTTACTCTCTCTAATGTTAAGTCTAATCGGTGTGGACTGGGATCATTCCCAACAGCATAAATTAAAAGAACATTTAATGAATAACCTTGTGAACCTACTAGTACACTTGTAATATTAGCTCTAGGTTCATAAGTTTCTATTAAATCAATTATATCATTTTCTAAAACTTTAGTATGAGTTATGTTTAATTCAAACAACATACTTCTAAGATTAAGTCCTAAACTTGGTTTAAATGGTCTTTCATAATGATTTGTTTGTAATAAGTTTTTAAGAGCTCTACTTACTGATTGTAAATCATATTTCAAAACAACATCTCCACTATTTGGATGTAGTTTCATATTTATATCAAAATCAGTAAACCACCTTCGTGCTACTCTATCTGCTTTATTTTTACTGTTAAATTGGGCCATATAACTATTTATATCATTTTGTTAATCTCTTATGCAGCTTGTGGTACAATAAAAATGATATCTCCTTCTTCTGCTGCATCTGTAAGAACTATTGATGATCCATTTGTTGCTGTGTATTGACTGGATACTTCATATACAATATCTTCTCCATCTTCTAATAAAAGTTTATCTCCATCAGTTTCATCTATAACATAATCTTCTAATGAAACACCTGTTTTAAATACTGTTGGAGCTCCTACTGTATAACTTAATGCATCACCTTCATCACCAGTTCCACTAAATGTAGTTTGATTTGCAACAGCCGTAAATATTGGTAATGCATCGGCCGCATTCTTAGCAGCTGTTTCTTCTGCAGTTAATTCAAATCCGGATGGAAGAGCTGAAGCCATAGTACTAGGAACTTCTTTAATTTTATCTGTAAAACTTAAATCAATCGCCTTTGGAAATCCTATTATTCCTAAGAAAGTACAAAAATCTAAACCTATTAATTCTACTAATTTACCTAGACCAATAGCTTTAAGGAATTTTGTTACTACTTCCATCCATTTTCTAAGTAAAAATAACATATAGTTATCTTTAAACCTTCCTATTTCTTCACATATTCTTTTCTTCTTTAAAGCAAAACATTCAACAGGATCATCAATAGGTCCACCTATCATATCCATTACTGAAAAACCAGCTATCTCAAGTCCTTCCAATCCCTCAGCCATTAGTTTACCCATTTCATCAAATGCTTCTGTCTTAGCATTCATTAAAGCTTCTCCTGTTAATTCACCCTTTAATTCTAATGCATCTAATTCTTCTAACACTATAGTAAACTTAGCCAACTCTGCTTCTACAATTTCACCAATCATAGCTCCTATATCTAAACTTAAAGGAACTGGTAAGTCTGGTAATCCTAATAATTTCCAAATTTTATCAAAGATACTGATAAGACTTGAAAAAGCATCCATCAATATTCCTACTCCAAGTCCACTCATCTTAGATTCTATAAAAGCTATTACAGCTTCAGCTTTTAATTCTGAAATTTCAAGACCTTCTTCACCACCAAATGACCGCCACTCAGGTGGTAATAACTCATATAATGGATCTATGATAGCACCTTTTAATTCATTTACTTTATCCATGTAAGCTTCTGTAGCCATTTCTTCGGGATTAAGAAGTGCAATTTGAGCTGCAATTTCTTCAGCTGATAAATCTGGATTATTTTTTATCTCATTTATTTTAGCTTCATAAGCTTCTAATCCTAATGCTGTAGGATCAAGCTCTGATAGTAAAGCTTTAATATCTTCACCATTACCTGATAAAGTAGCTATTAACTCAGCTTTATATTCTTTATCACCAACAAATTTAAGTATATCAATACTGATAGGAAGTGGTGGAATAGGTATCTCAACTTTGATGTCAAGTATCTTAGTTATAATTTTTATTATTTCTGTTATAAGATATGTAGGATATTTTTGAAAGATTTTATCACAACCGATTTCAGCTCTACAATCAGCCCAATCTATACTTCCCCAATTAGGTGCATCTATGACATCTAAAAGTTGTTCTACTACTTCTCTTAGTTGTTCTACTTCACTCATCAATCCATCTATTTCATTTTGAGCCATAGTTTCAGCTTCAACTTCAAGCATAGCCATTATCTTGGCTGGCATTGCAGCAAGTTGTTTAAGCATGTTCTTCATATCTGCCGGAGTTGGCATCAATGTTTCTGGACACATATCCAGAAAAGACGGAATTTCAGCTGTTTCAATTACAGCTTCTTGTGTACTCATTATTGTATTTTAACTTTCTTAACTGATTTCAGTGCGACATCTTTGAGAGCTGTTATGGCAAGTTCTTTAAAGGCCGTTAATTTAGTCTTTCCTTTAGATACGATTGTTGTGTCTGCTTCAGCTTTAATAGTGCACTCGGCCGCGGCACTGATATTACAAACTGCATCTGTAGCAATATTTAAATCACCAGATCCTTTAGTCCGTATATTAACATTAGCACCTTGTAAATTAATATCTTGATGTGGGGCAGCTATTATATGAATTTCACCTTCATTATTAATTTCTATTCGTGCACCCTTTCTATGAAACAAATTAATTCTTTCATATCCTGGTGTATCATCTATTTCAATTACATGACCTGATTCAGATTCGTAAACATGATTGAATGGATATTTTGGTTTTACCCAACTTGATCTATCTTCATTATTTCCAGCAAATATCCTTAAAGCATTAGCATCATACATAGTTAATGGTACGTCAAGCGTATTCTCTAAATACTTGAAGAAGCCACCATGGTTTCCAATAAAATTATTTGGCCAAACATCATCATGGTATTTTCCATCTCCTCGAGCTAATTTATTAACATCAGATTGTTCAAGATAACTTTCTTTAGGATAATTCTGAGCTTGCTCATGGAGAAGCCATTCTGATGGAGGCCAATTATCTCTAGCAACATAATCAGCATCATGTGGAGAATTTTCCAAATCTAATGTTAATCCATAACCTCTATTAGACAGATGTTGTGGTTTGGGACCGTCTGGAGTTCCCTCATAGCTTTTAGCATGTTCAAGTCTAGGATCATTAAATCCTTCGAATGATTTCTTTTCATCATTTTTACCAACAGGCCTGTCTATTTTTTCTTCTCCACCAGCTGCACTTATAACTTTTCTTGAATACTTTTCTGGTTGGCCAATAAAAGAACCCATAATAACAGGGTCTTGCATTGTTAATCCATCTCGCCAAAATCCCATGACTGTAGAACCTTCTACTAGACCATGTGTTGTTGCACCTAATCCTGATAGAGAAGGAGAAGTAACTGGCATCAATACTTGTGACCAAGGTAAATCTGGAGTTGCAATTTTTGTTTTATCGTGTGTATGTACTCCATATATTCTAACGCGAACTCTATTCAAAAATAAAGGGTCATCTCTATCTTCTACAATCCCTGTAAACCATTGTAATCCTTGCTTGCCTTGCCATTTCATATTATTTTCCTTTTTTTAACTTCATTAGAGGTGCAAAGTCTGAAGAAGCTGTCTCAATTTGATTAAAGTAAGAATCTTTCATCACTTTAATATTAGTTCTACATTCTTGAGTTGTTAATCCCCATTTTATCTCTGTGATTAAATAATCACCGCTATGAAATTTTCCATCATCTGGCCTTTTATCATCCTGACCCCTTGTTGGTGGGATCTTTAATCTAACCCATTCTCCACATGAAATATCAGTTCTAGATGATATCAATGCATTCATTGTATAGTATTTAAGTATTTGACGTACAGCCGTTCTAAGTTGTTCAGATCCTAAATGTGTATTATGGTTTGCCTGATAATAAATATCTTTTTCATCATTAACAAAATTAGAATCACTTGTTAATGTTGTATGAGCTTCTGGATAATCACTTATAGGCTTTCCTTGTATCTTAGTATTTGTGTAAGGCATAGTTGGCACTTCAGTTGAATTGGGATCATTTACAGCATCTCCGTAAGAAAGTTCTTCTGGCATTTGTCTTACTAAGGGGTAATGACCCTGACCTGACTGAGAAAAAAATCTTTCAAGATAATTAAAATTACTTTCAGTTTGATATTTATTTGTGTTATTAATAGTTATTTGTTTTTGAGCAAATAATCCTTCCATTGTACCTTCTAATACATTTGCAGTTTTACCTATAGTATAATCTAATATTCTTCTACCTGCTCCTATACCTGTTTCTTCTTCATTCCATGCAGGCTGCTTTCCTTTTGAGCCTTCTCCTTTTTGAGAGTCAACTGTACCAGCAGCTGCTGCAGGTGCATAATGAAAAATACCTCTATCAAGATATTGAATAGTATGCATATCAGATAAAGATTGAACTCTATAACCACCTCTAGCTGTTTGAAAAAAGAAAAAAGAATCTTGAAATCCAGTAAAATAACCTTCTCCCTGTGCTTGTTGGCACAACCAATTTATAGCATAATTAACAGTCCAATTTGGAATAACTACATGATATTGTTCTCCGGGAGAGCCAATAACATTTTCAAAAAAGGGTCTGCGTTTTGGAAAGCTTTCTCCAGCTCCTATTGGTATTATTCCTAAATGATTTATGGCTAGTTTTGTGGCAATCTTAGATAATGAGTCTCGGTGAGCCTCACTAATTCGAATTCTTTTTGCGTGTATTAATTCTGGAGCACAGAAAGATAATTTATAGACAGTAGTATTCTGACCTATTCGGTGAATACCACTAACTTTATAAATTCGAAAAACTTGATCTATGAGATCATCATCTGGTCCAGCTGGACGTTTACCTGTTGGCATTGCAAATCTTATGCTTAAAGTTTCTTGACCAAATATTTTAGCATTTTCTAATAATCCAATAGCATCAGCTATCGCTATTTCTCCCATTAAAAAATTACTTGTGATTGATTCGTAAATATTACATTCTAACATCAATTCACGAATATCATAACCTACTCCTTCATTATTAACAAGTGTTAAAACTTCTAACTCATAAGCCAGTGGATTTGTTGTCCATTCCGCATTGGCACGTGCCATAATTAATCCCTCACTAAATTAACAAACTCTCTTATCACTCTTTCTACATACTGGCCAGGAATATATCGAATTAAATGTTTTTCTTCATTTAAATTTAATTCATGTCTGTAATTTGTTACGGCTGTATTATTTGCAGTTGAATAATTATAATATTTTAAATCAGCTGATTCATCAGAAGTAACATTAGTGTTCGATGCAGTTGATGTATAGGATTCAAAGGTTACTTTTTTATCATTTGAATCTAAATAATGATTGATTGCATCACGTTCATTTTGTACACTTGATATTGTAAAGCTTTTTTCTGAACTAGCTCCTGTAACAGTTGAAGCTGCAGTAAATGTATCAGTTACACTTTCAGGAATTTGAACTGTAATTCTATTGTGTGTTGGATTAACAT
>MPLZ02157800.1_pt1 | contig 18205 bp, 25 predicted proteins | sample 1617311 | NCBI WGS metagenome assembly MPLZ02 (sample SAMN05944806, study PRJNA350692) | marine metagenome | biome: marine; feature: ODZ; material: water; isolation source: 160 m water sample filtered on 0.2 um supor filter | place: Pacific Ocean | collected 2012-04-08 | depth 160m m | reverse complement strand
CGTTTCAGCTCCGTGGCCTTGGCGAAGGCACCGAAGTTGATGTTGGCGGCGAGTTGTTCGGCGGCGGAGGGCATGATTGCGGTCGATCAGTTCCCTGAGTCTTCGGCGGACTTCTTTGCCTTGCCGCCCTTGCGTCCCTGCGGCGGGCTTTTGGGCCGGGCAACCGGGCCGACCACGCTGACCGTGCCGCCGGCCTTCTCGACCGCCGCCTGGGCGGCCTTGGAAGCGCCGGAGACCTCGATCTCGAGCTTGGCCGTGAGCTCGCCCTTGGCCAGCAGCCGCACGCCATCACGCAACTGCGTCACCAGCCCGGCCTGGCAAAGCAGCGCCATGGTCACGGGCTTCGCGGCATCGAGCTTGCCGGCATCGATGGCCGTCTGCAGGCGGCCGATGTTTACTTCGGCGAATTCCTTGCGGAAGATATTGTTGAAGCCACGCTTGGGCAGACGCCGGTAAAGCGGCATCTGGCCGCCCTCGAAGCCCTTCAGCGCGACCCCCGAGCGCGAGTTCTGGCCCTTGTTGCCCCGCCCCGCCGTGCGCCCCTTGCCCGAACCGGGGCCGCGGCCGACGCGGGTTCGCGACTTGGCCGAGCCGGGATTTGCCGAAAGCTGATTGAGTTTCATGGCGAATTTCCTGTTTGGCCCGCTGTGGCCTAGCTGGTTTCCTCGACCTCGACGAGATGCTTGACCTTGTTGATCATGCCGCGCACGGCCGGCGTATCCTCGAGTTCGCGGCGGCGATGCATCTTGTTGAGACCGAGCCCGACCAGGGTTGCCCGCTGGTCGCTCCGCCTGCCGATGGGACTGCGCGTCTGACGCACGGTCAGGGTCTTCTTGGCCGCATTCATAACCAACTCCTTGGCATGGCTTACTCCTTGGCCTCTTCGGCGTTCTGGCTGCGCCGGCCGACGATTTCGCTGACCTTCTTGCCCCGCCGCGCCGCCACCGAACGCGGCGACATCACTTCTTCCAGGGCCGCGAAGGTCGCCTTGACCATGTTGTAGGGATTGGACGAGCCGATCGATTTGGTCACCACGTCCTGCACGCCCAGCGTCTCGAAAACGGCGCGCATGGGACCGCCGGCGATGATGCCGGTGCCGGCCGGGGCGGCACGCAGATGCACGCGCCCGGCGCCATAGCGGCCGCTCACGTCATGGTGCAGCGTACGTCCCTCACGCAAGGGCACGCGGATCATGTTGCGCTTGGCCGCCTCGGTGGCCTTGCGAATGGCCTCCGGCACCTCACGCGCCTTGCCCTGGCCATAGCCCACCCGGCCCTTGGTATCACCGGCCACCACCAGGGCCGCGAAACCGAAGCGCCGTCCGCCCTTCACCACTTTGGCGACGCGGTTGATGCTGACCAGCTTGTCGACGACCTCGCTTTCGCCGCGGTCGTAGGAGGAATAGGGATTGGCCATGGCCTGTGCTCCTGCCTTCAGAACTTGAGGCCGCCCTCGCGGGCCGCCTCGGCCAGCGCCTTGACGCGGCCGTGAAAGAGATTGCCGCCGCGGTCGAAAACCACCACTTCGACACCGGCCGCCTTGGCCCGTTCGGCGATCAGCGTGCCGACCCGGGTGGCGGCGGCGGTATTGCCGCCGGCCTTCAGCTCGGCGCGCAGATCCTTGTCCAGGCTCGAGGCCGCGGCCAACGTCCGGCCCTCGGCATCATCGATGATCTGGGCGTAGATGTTCTTGCTGGAACGAAAAACGCTGAGCCGCGGCCGGCCGCCGGCGGCTTTCTGCAAGTGTTGGCGGTTGCGCCGCTGGCGGCGCTGGTGGAGTGTCCTGGATAAGCTCATCGGTCCTACTTCTTCTTGCCTTCCTTGCGGAATACGTGTTCGCCCAAATACCTGATGCCCTTGCCCTTGTAGGGCTCGGGCTTGCGATAGGCGCGGATCTCGGCCGCCACTTGACCCACTTTCTGGCGGTCGGCCCCCGACACCTTGATCGCCGTCGGCCGTTCGCAGGCGATCTCGATACCCTCGGGGATGGCGTGGTGAATCTCATGGCTGTAGCCCAGCTGGAGATTGAGCACGGCGCCCTCGACGGCAGCGCGGTAGCCCACGCCGACGATCTCGAGATCGATGCTGAAACCCTCCGAGACACCCGCCACCATGTTGTTGACCAACGAGCGCTGCATGCCCCACATGGCGCGCACCCGCTTGGAATCGCCCCGTGGCAAGACCACCACGGCGCCCTCCTCCATCTTGGCCTCGACCTCGTCGACCAGCGTCATGGCCAGCTCGCCCTTGGGTCCCTTGGCGCGCACATCGCGCCCACTCAGCTCGACCTGGACGCCGGCGGGAAGCGCCACAGGTTTTTGTCCAATGCGCGACATCCGGGCGACCCCTAGAGCACGCTGCAGAGCACTTCGCCGCCGACGTTGGCGGCCCGCGCCTCGCCGTCGGAGAGCACGCCCTGCGGCGTCGACAGAATGGAGATGCCGAGACCGTTGCACACCCGGGGCAGGTCACTGATCGAGGAATAGACCCGTCGGCCCGGCGTCGACACACGGTCGATGGCCCTGATCACCGGCTCGCCCTCGTGATACTTGAGCTCGATCTGCAGCTCGGGCTTGCCGGGCTCCGGCTCCTGGCGCTCGAAGCCGCGGATGTAGCCCTCGCGCTTGAGCACCTCGAGCACGTTGGAGCGAAAGCGCGAGGCCGGGCTCGACACCGTGTTGAGGCGGGCCTGCTGGCCGTTGCGGATGCGGGTCAGCATATCGCCCAGGGGATCGGACATGGTCATGGCGCGATCTCCCCTACCAGCTCGACTTGACCATGCCGGGGATCTGGCCGCGCGAGGCCAGCTCCCTGAGCGCGATACGCGACATCCTGAGCTTGCGGTAATAGCCGCGCGGGCGGCCGCTCAGCTCGCAGCGGTTGCGCACCCGCGAAGGTGCCGAATTGCGCGGCAGCTCGGCCAACTTGATCCGCGCCGCGAAGCGCTCCTCCTGAGGCACCGTCTCGTCGCAGGCGATGGTCTTCAGGCGAGCCCGCCGGCCGGCGAACTTGGCCGCCAGGCGGGCGCGTCGGTTGTTGCGTTGGACGGCGCTCTTTTTTGCCATGCAGTTTCTCCTTGGAACGCGCGCGCGGCGCCCCTACTCCGTGAACGGCACGCCGAAAGCGGCGAGCAATTCCCTCGCCTCGGCGTCGGTCTTGGCTGTGGTAACGATGACGACGTTCATGCCGCGGATGGCATCGACCTTGTCGTAATCGATTTCGGGAAAGACGATCTGTTCCTTGAGGCCCAGCGCGAAATTGCCGTGGCCGTCGAAGCTCTTGGGCGAGATGCCGCGAAAATCCCTGACCCGAGGGAGCGCAATGGTGATCAGGCGGTCGAGGAATTCGTACATGCGGGTGCGCCTGAGCGTCACCTTGCAGCCCACATCCATGCCGTCGCGCAGCTTGAAGGCGGCGATCGAGCGGCGCGCCTTGGTGACCATCGGCTTCTGACCCGAGATGGCGGTCAGGTCCTCGATCACGTGGGGCATGATCTTGTTGTCGCGGGAAGCCTCGCCGACGCCCATGTTGAGAATGATCTTGTCGAGCTTGGGCACCTGCATGACGTTGGCATAGTCGAAGCGCTCGCGCAGTTCGGACTTGATGACGCCGTTGTATTGTTCTTGCAGCCGGGCCATGGCGCTGGTTCCTAAAGATCGATGATTTCGCCGGAGCGCTTGGCAAAGCGCACCTTGCGGCCGTCTTCGAGAAAGCGGAAGCCGACGCGGGTCGGCTGGTTGTTCTTGGGGTCGATGTGAGAGAGGTTGGAGATGTGGATGCCACTCTCCTTCTCGACGATGCCGCCGGGGCTGCCGGCGGCAGGGCGGGTATGGCGCTTGACCATGTTGACGCCCTGGACGATGACCCGCTCCTGCTGGCCGAGAACGCGCAGCACATTGCCGCGCTTGCCCTTTTCGCGGCCCGAGAGGACCACCACCTCGTCACCCTTCTTGATCTTGAATTTCTTCGCCATCACAGCACCTCCGGTGCCAGCGAGATGATTTTCATGTGCTGCTTGGCCCTCAGCTCGCGGGTCACCGGGCCGAAGATGCGGGTGCCGATGGGCTCGCCCTGGGGCGTGATCAAGACCGCCGCGTTGCGGTCGAAGCGGATGGCGGAGCCATCGCTGCGGCGGATCTCCTTGGCGGTGCGCACCACCACGGCGCGATGCAGATCGCCCTTCTTGACGCGGCCACGCGGGATCGCCTCCTTGACCGTAACCACGATGATGTCGCCCACGGAAGCCGACTTGCGCTTCGAGCCGCCCAGCACCTTGATGCACTGAACCCGGCGGGCGCCCGAGTTGTCGGCGACTTCGAGGTTTGTCTCGGCCTGAATCATCGTCTCACCCTTTTCCTCACGGGCCCGGCCTATTCGCCGGCCACCAGCTCCCAGCTCTTGAGCTTGGAGATCGGCCGGCACTCCCGGATACGCACCTTGTCGCCCTGCTTGGCAGTGTTATCGGGATCGTGGGCGTGAACCTTCTTGGAGCGGCGGATGAATTTCTTGTAGAGCGGGTGCTTGATGCGGCGTTCGACCTCCACCACGATGGTCTTGTCGTTGGCATCGCTGACGACCACTCCCTGCAAAACACGTCTGGGCATCGCGATCTCCTACGACGACTGGCTTGGCTGACCGCGCACCACGGTCTTGATACGGGCGATGTCGCGCCGCACCTGGCGGCGCCGCGCGGTGTTTTCGAGCTGCCCCGAGGCCTGCTGGAAGCGCAGATTGAAAGCCTCCTTCTTGAGCTCCAGGAGCTGCTGCTTGAGCTCGTCGGGCGTCTTGCCCCTGAGTTCCTCGGCCTTCATCAATTCGCTCCCTCGCCGATACGGCTGACGACACGGGTCAGCATCGGCAGTTTGGCGGCGCCGCGGTGCAAGGCCTCCTCGGCGACGTTGGGCGGCACCCCGCCGAGCTCGAAGAGGATGCGGCCCGGCTTGACCCGGCACATCCAGTATTCCGGCGATCCCTTGCCCTTGCCCATGCGCACCTCGGTCGGCTTGGTGGTCACCGGCACGTCGGGGAAGATGCGGATCCAGACCCGGCCCGAACGCTTGATGTGGCGCGTGATGGCGCGCCGGCAAGCCTCGATCTGGCGCGCCGTGACGCGGCCCGGCGCCTGCGCCTTGAGGCCGATGGTGCCGAAGGTCAAGGTCGTGCCCCGGGTGGCAAAGCCGTGGATGCGGCCCTTGTGGGCCTTGCGGAACTTGGTGCGTTTGGGCTGCAACATTTGGGCTCAACCTTTTCCCCGGCCTAGCGCTGCGTCAGTTGCTGCTGTTCGGCCAGCAACTTGTCCTGGGCCATCGGGTCGTGGGCCATGATCTCACCCTTGAAGACCCAGACCTTGACGCCGCAGGTGCCGTAGGTGGTCAGCGCCGTGGCCTGGCCATAGTCGATGTCCGCACGCAAGGTGTGCAGCGGCACGCGGCCCTCGCGGTACCACTCGGTGCGGGCGATCTCGGCGCCGCCCAGGCGGCCGCCGCAGTTGATGCGGATGCCCTGGGCACCCAGCCGCATGGCCGACTGCACGGCGCGTTTCATGGCACGCCGGAAGGCCACCCGGCGTTCGAGCTGCTGGCAGATGTTCTCGGCCACCAGGGTGGCGTCGATCTCGGGCTTGCGGATCTCCATGATGGAGAGGTGGACCTCGCTGCCGGTCATCTCGTTGAGCGACGTGCGCAGGCGCTCGATGTCGGCGCCCTTGCGCCCGATGACCACGCCGGGCCGGGCCGAATGGATGGTGATGCGCGGCTTCTTGGCCGGGCGCTCGATGACGATCTTCGAGACCCCGGCCTGGGTCAGACGCTTCTCCAGAAAGCTGCGGATGCGCAGGTCTTCGTGCAGCAGCCGGCCGTATTCCTGGCCTTCGGCGTACCAGCGCGAATCCCAGGTCCGGTTGACGCCGACGCGCAGACCGATCGGATTTACTTTTTGACCCATTAGGCGATCTCCTCCTCGCGCTCGCGCACGACGATGGTGATTTGACTGAAGGGCTTGATGATGCGGCCGGTGCGGCCACGAGCCCGGGGGCGCCAGCGGCGCATGACCATGGTCTTGCCGACGCTGGCCTCGGCCACGAAAAGCCGGTCGACGTCGAGCTGATGGTTGTTCTCGGCGTTGGCCACGGCGGATTGCAGCACCTTGCGCACGTCGCCGGCGATGCGGCGGCGCTCGAACATCAAGGTCGCCAGCGCGGCCGAGACGTTCTTGCCGCGGATGCTCTGGGCTACCAGATTGAGCTTTTGCGGACTGACGCGCAGCCGGCGCGCCACGGCCATGGCTTCGCTGTCGGCAAGCTGACGGGGCGTGGCTTTCTTGCCCATGGCCCTAGGCCCTCCGCGCCTTCTTGTCGCCGCCGTGGCCGGAGTAGGTGCGGGTGGGCGAGAACTCGCCGAGCTTATGGCCGACCATGCTCTCGGTGACCAGCACGGGGATGAACTTGTGGCCATTGTAGACGCCGAAGGTGAGGCCGACGAACTGGGGCAGGATGGTCGAACGTCGCGACCAGGTCTTGATCACGTCCTTGCGCCCAGAGGTGCGCGCCTCTTCGGCCTTCTTGAGCAGAAAGCCGTCGACGAAGGGGCCTTTCCAGACTGAACGTGCCACGGGTTCTCCTACTTCTTCTTGCGCGTGCGCCGCCGCCGCATGATGTAGCGGTCGGTCTGCTTGTTGGAGCGCGTGCGTTTGCCCTTGGTCGGCTTGCCCCAGGGCGTCACGGGATGGCGGCCACCCGAGGTGCGGCCCTCGCCGCCGCCGTGGGGATGGTCGACCGGGTTCATGGCCACGCCGCGCACCGAGGGGCGTTTGCCCATCCAGCGCTTGCGGCCAGCCTTGCCGAGCTTGATGTTCTTTTTGTCGGGATTGGAAACCGCACCGATGGTGGCCATGCACTCGGCCCGCACCATGCGCTGCTCGCCCGAGGTCACGCGCAGCAGCGCATAACCCGCGTCCTTGCCCACCAGTTGCACGTAGGCGCCGGCGGCACGGGCGATCTGGCCGCCCTTGCCGGGCTTCATCTCGACGTTGTGAATGATCGTGCCGACGGGGATGTTGCGCATCGGCATGGCGTTGCCGGGCTTGACGTCGACCCGCTCGCCGGCGATTACGCTGTCGCCCGGGCGCACCCGCTGGGGCGCCAGGATGTAGGCCTGCTCGCCGTCCTCGTAGCGCACCAGCGCTATGAAGGCGGAGCGGTTGGGGTCGTATTCCAGCCTTTCCACGGTGCCGGGCACGTCGAATTTCGTGCGCTTGAAGTCGATATTGCGCAAAGCGCGCTTGTGGCCGCCGCCGATGCGGCGCGCCGTGATGCGGCCGGCGTTGTTGCGCCCGCCCTTGCGCGCCAGGCCCTCGGTCAGGGCCTTGACCGGCTTGCCCTTCCACAAGGCCGAGCGGTCGACCAGGACGAGCTGACGCCGAGAGGGCGTGGTCGGTTTGTAGGTCTTGAGCGCCATTCCCCTAGATCCCCGTCATGATGTCGATCATTTGACCCTCGGCCAGCGTCACCATGGCCTTCTTGTAGCCTGGGCGGCGGCCGGGAAGGCCGCGGAAACGCTTGCGCTTGCCTTCCTGGTTGAGGGTATTGACCTTTTCCACCTTGACCTCGAAAAGGCCCTCGACGGCAGCCTTGATCTCGGGCTTGGTGGCATCGCCGGCGACCCGGAAGGTGACTTGGTTGTGTTCCGAGCCCTGGGTCGACTTCTCCGTCACCACGGGGCTGCGAATGATGTCGTACATGCGCTCGCGGGAGATCTTGGCGCTCTTCATTTGAGGCGCGCCTCCAGGCGCTCCACCGCCGCCTTGGTCAGCACCAGGGTGTCGCGGCGCAGGATGTCGTAAACGTTGGCGCCCTGGGCCGGCAACACGTCGATATCGGGCAGGTTGGCCGCGGCGCGGGCGAAATTGGCGTCGACCTCGGGGCCGTCGATGATCAGCACCCGGCCCCAGGTCAGCTTGTCGAGCTTGCCGGCCAGGGTCTTGGTCTTGGCGTCCTTGAGCGCCGCCGCTTCCAGGATCACCAGCTTGCCTTCCTGCTGCTTGGCCGAGAGCGCGTTCATCAGGCCCAGCCGGCGCACCTTGCGCGGCAGCTTGGTGGCGTGGCTGCGCAGCACCGGGCCGAAGGTCACGGCGCCGCCGCGGAACTGCGGCGAACGGCGGCTGCCATGGCGCGCCCGGCCGGTACCCTTCTGGCGGTAGGGCTTGGCGCCGGTGCCACTGACTTCGCTGATGCCGAGGGTCTTGTGGTTGCCGGCGCGGCGCTTGGCGAGCTGCCAGTTGACCACCCGGTGCAACAGGTCGGGACGCGGCTCGAGGCCAAAGATGGCGTCATCGAGATCGATCGAGCCGGCGCTCTTGTTGTCGAGCGTGGTGACCTTGGCCTTCATGGCTAGGCGCCCTCCTGCTCGGCCGGCGGCTCGGCCGCTGATTCGGTTTCGGGCTCGGCCGGCGCTTCGGCCTCCGGCTCAGGCTCCGACTCGGGGGCAGCCGTGCCGCCCTTGAGGCCGGCCGGAAAGGGCGCCTCTTCGGGCAGGGTCTTTTTGATGGCGTCACGGATCAGCACCCAGCCGCCCTTGGAACCGGGCACGGCGCCGCGGATGAAGATCAGGCCGCGCTCGCCGTCGGTCTCGACCACTTCCAGGTTCTGGGTGGTGACGCGCTTGGCGCCCATATGGCCGGCCATCTTCTTGCCCTTGAAGACCTTGCCGGGATCCTGGCACTGGCCGGTGGAGCCGTGGGCGCGATGCGATACCGAAACGCCGTGGCTGGCGCGCAGGCCCGAGAAATTGTGCCGCTTCATGGCCCCGGCGAAGCCCTTGCCGATGCTCGAGGCGGTGACGTCGACGTACTGGCCCGGCACCAGGTGCTGGGCCGAAAGCTCGCTGCCCACCTCGATCAAGGCGTCAGGGCTGACGCGGAACTCCGCCAAGCGGCGGCGCGGCTCGACCTGGGCCTTGGCGAAATGGCCGCGCATGGCCTTCGAGACGTTCTTGACCCGGGCCTTGCCGACGCCGAGCTGCACGGCATCGTAGCCATGCACATCATAGGTCCGCTGGGCCACCACCTGACATTCCTCGAGGCGCAGCACGGTCACCGGCACGTGGCCGCCCGCGGGCGTAAACAGCCGCGACATGCCGACTTTCTGGGCGATCAGTCCGCTTCGCATGGGGCTCCCCCTAGACCTTTATCTCGACGTCGACGCCGGCCGCCAGGTCGAGCTTCATCAGCGCGTCGACAGTCTCGGGAGTCGGGTCGACGATGTCCAAGAGCCGCCGATGGGTGCGAATCTCGAACTGTTCGCGCGATTTCTTGTCGATGTGGGGCGAGCGCAACACGGTGTACTTCTCGATCCTGGTGGGCAGCGGAATGGGGCCGCGAACCTGGGCGCCGGTGCGCTTGGCGGTGCTCAGGATCTCGCTGGCCGACTGATCGAGCACACGATGATCGAACGCCTTGAGGCGTATGCGGATGTTCTGGTTGACCATGGTCTACTCCGTCGGACCGGCGCGTATGCGCTTCCCCTTCGACCCCCTATTCGATAATGCTGGCGACGACGCCGGCACCCACGGTGCGGCCGCCCTCGCGGATGGCGAAACGCAGGCCCTCGTCCATGGCGATGGGCGAGATCAACTCGACCTCCATCGACACGTTGTCGCCCGGCATCACCATCTCGGTGCCTTCCGGCAGCGCCACCTGGCCCGTCACGTCGGTCGTGCGGAAGTAGAACTGCGGCCGGTAGTTGGTGAAGAACGGCGTGTGCCGGCCGCCCTCGTCCTTGGTAAGAATGTAGGCCTCGGCCGAGAACTTGGTGTGCGGCGTGATCGAGCCGGGCTTGGCCAGAACCTGGCCGCGCTCGACCGCGTCGCGGTCGATGCCGCGCAACAGGCAGCCGACGTTGTCGCCGGCTTCGCCCTGGTCGAGGAGCTTGCGGAACATCTCGACGCCGGTGCAGGTCGTCTTCGAGGTCTCCTTGATACCGACGATCTCGACCTCCTCGCCGACGTTGACCACGCCGCGCTCGATGCGGCCCGTCACCACCGTGCCCCGGCCCGAGATCGAAAAGACGTCCTCGATGGGCATCAGGAAGGGCTTGTCCTTGGGCCGATCGGGCTGCGGCACGTAGTTATCCACCGCCGCCATCAGTTCCAGCACCGACTGCTTGCCCGTGGCCTCGTCGCCGTCCTCCAGCGCCGCCAGGGCCGAGCCCTGGATCACCGGGATGTCGTCGCCCGGGAACTGGTAGCTCGACAACAGCTCGCGCACCTCGAGCTCGACCAGTTCCAGGATCTCCGGATCGTCGACCTGGTCGACCTTGTTCATGTAGACCACGATCGCCGGCACACCCACCTGGCGGGCCAGCAGGATGTGCTCGCGGGTCTGCGGCATCGGACCATCAGCCGCCGAAACCACCAGCACGGCGCCGTCCATCTGGGCCGCACCGGTGATCATGTTCTTGACGTAATCGGCGTGGCCCGGGCAGTCGACGTGGGCGTAGTGGCGGTTTTCGGTCTCGTATTCGACGTGCGCCGTGGCGATGGTGATGCCGCGCGCCTTTTCCTCCGGCGCCTTGTCGATCTGGTCAAAGGGCGTGAATTCGGCCCCACCCGATTCCGCCAGAATCTTGGTGATCGCCGCCGTCAGCGTCGTCTTGCCGTGATCGACGTGGCCGATGGTGCCGATGTTGCAGTGCGGTTTGGTCCGCTTGAACTTCGCCTTCGCCATGATCTCGCTCTCCGTAACTCGGTCGCCGTTCCCTAGGCCAACTTGGCCCGCAAATCTTCCGATACCGCCTGCGGCACCTGCTCGTAATGATCGAAGGTCATATGAAACTGCGCCCGACCTTGGGTCATCGAGCGCAGCGTATTGACGTAACCGAACATGTTGGCCAGCGGCACCTGGGCGGTAATCGTCACCGCGTTGGCACTGCTCTCGGTGGCCGTGACGTGACCACGGCGCGAATTGAGGTCGCCGATGACGTCGCCCATGTAATCCTCCGGCGTCACTACCTCGACACCCATCAAGGGTTCGAGCAACTTGAGGCCAAGGCCCGGTGCCGCCTCGCGCAGTGCCGATCGGGCCGCGATCTCGAAGGCCATGACCGAACTGTCTACGTCGTGATGCGCCCCGTCGACCAGCGTCGCCTTGAAATCGATCAACGGGAAACCGGCCAGCAGGCCGCCCGAGGCCACCTCGCCGATGCCCTTGCCGACGCCGGGAATGTATTCCCTGGGCACCGAGCCGCCGACCACGGCCTTTTCGAACTCGTATCCGGAACCGGCGGGCAGCGGCTCGAAGAGTATCTTGACGCGGGCGAACTGGCCGGCGCCGCCGGTCTGCTTCTTGTGGGTATAGTCGATTTCGCGGGCTTTGGTGATGGTCTCGCGGTAGGCCACCTGGGGGGCGCCGATATTGGCGTCCACCTTGAATTCGCGCTTGAGCCGGTCGACGATGATCTCGAGGTGCAGCTCGCCCATGCCCTTGATGATGGTCTGGCCGCTCTCGGCGTCCGAGGTCACCCGGAACGAGGGGTCCTCGTCGGCCAGCCGGCTCAGCGCCACGCCCATCTTTTCCTGGTCGTTCTTGGTGCGCGGCTCGACGGCGATCTCGATCACCGGGTCGGGAAATTCCATGCGCTCGAGCACCACCGCCGATTTGGCGTCACACAGCGTTTCGCCGGTGGTGGTCTGCTTGAGGCCGGCAATGGCGACGATGTCGCCGGCCCGGGCCTGCTTGATGTCCTCGCGCGAATTGGCATGCATCAGCAGCATGCGCCCGACACGTTCGCGCTTGCCCTTGACCGGGTTGAGCACGCTGGAGCCCGAGTCGACGACGCCGGAATAGATGCGCACGAAAGTCAGGCTGCCGACGAAGGGATCGGTCATGACCTTGAAGGCCAGGCCGGAGAAGGGCTCGTCGTCGTCGGACTGGCGCACGATCGCGCTGTCGTCGTCGGCGCTCAGGCCCTTGACGGCGGGCACGTCGGTGGGCGCCGGCAAATAATCGATAAGGGCGTCCAACAGCGGCTGGACGCCCTTGTTCTTGAAGGCCGAGCCACAGAAGACCGGCACGAAGGCACCCGAGATGGTGCCCAGCCGGATGCAACGCCTGAGCGTGTCCGGGTCCGGCTCCTGGCCCTCGAGATAACTTTCCATGACGCTGTCGTCGAGTTCCACCGCGACCTCGATCAGCACCTCGTGCAAGGCCTGGGCCTGATCGCCGAGCTCGGCCGGGATGTCGGCGTCGTAGAATTCGGCGCCCAGAGTCTCTTCCTTCCAGAGCACCGCCTTCATGCGCACCAGATCGACGATGCCGGCGAATTCGGCCTCGCTGCCGATGGGCAGTTGCAGCACCAGCGGCTTGGCGCCGAGGCGCTCGCGCACCATGTCGACGCAACGCTCGAAGTCGGCACCGACGCGGTCCATCTTGTTGATGAAGCAAATGCGCGGCACACCGTACTTGTCGGCCTGGCGCCACACGGTTTCGGTCTGGGGCTCGACGCCGGCCACCGAATCGAAGACGGCAACGGCGCCGTCAAGCACGCGCAGGCTGCGCTCGACCTCGATGGTGAAATCGACGTGGCCCGGCGTGTCGATGATGTTGATGCGGTGGTCGCGCCAGAAGCAGGTGGTGGCGGCCGAGGTGATGGTGATGCCGCGCTCCTGTTCCTGCGCCATCCAATCCATCACGGCGGCACCGTCGTGGACCTCGCCGATCTTGTGGGAGCGACCGGTGTAATAGAGGATGCGCTCGGTCGTCGTCGTCTTGCCGGCATCGATGTGAGCCATGATGCCGATATTGCGGTAATGATCGAGCGGCGTCGTGCGTGACATTGTCGCGAATCCCAAAAAAACTGCGCCGCCTACCAGCGGTAGTGCGAAAAGGCCCGGTTGGCCTCGGCCATGCGGTGGGTGTCCTCGCGCTTTTTGACAGCCGCCCCGCGGCCATTGGCAGCGTCGAGCAGCTCGCCCGACAGGCGCTCGGTCATGGTGTTCTCGGAGCGTTTGCGCGCCGCCTCGATGAGCCAGCGGATGGCCAGGGCCTGGCGCCGATCGGTGCGCACCTCGGTGGGCACCTGGTAGGTGGCGCCGCCGACGCGGCGCGAACGCACCTCGAGCTGCGGCTTGATGTTGCCCAGGGCCTCGTGGAAGACGCCCAGCGGTTCCTGGCTGGTGCGGCTCTGGATCTGGTCGAAGGCGCCATAGACGATGCTTTCGGCCAGCGACTTCTTGCCGTTCAGCATCAGCGAATTCATGAATTTGGTAAGCACCTGATCGCCATATTTGGCATCGGGCAGAACGTCGCGTTTTTCGGCTGCGTGGCGTCGGGACATGAGGGTTCTCGCTACTTGGGCCGTTTGGCGCCGTATTTCGAACGGCGCTGGCGGCGGTCCCCCACGCCCTGGGTATCGAGCACGCCGCGGATGACGTGATAACGCACGCCCGGCAGGTCCTTGACCCGGCCGCCGCGGATCATCACCACGGAGTGTTCCTGCAGGTTGTGACCTTCGCCGGGAATGTAGGAGGTCACCTCGAAGCCGTTGGTCAGGCGCACGCGGGCCACTTTGCGCAAGGCCGAATTGGGCTTTTTCGGGGTCGTCGTGTAGACCCGGGTGCAGACGCCACGCTTTTGCGGGCAGCCCTCCATGGCCGGCACTTTGTTGTGCGACACCGGGCGCTTGCGCGGTTTGCGAATAAGTTGATTGATTGTCGGCATCTTGTTGTGTCCGCCCTGCTTCCGCCCTAATTCCGCCCTAAATTCCGCCCGGTTCCGTTGCCAGTTGCCGCGCCCAACCGCTTGCTGGGCACAAAACAGAGGCAAGCCATGGCGCTTGGCTCGCCAACGAGTGCTTTTCGCCCACCCGCAAGGCTTAGAATGTCGCCTTTAACCTAAAGTTCGAGCGCCGCGTCTAGACGGTACCGCCTACCACCGGCGTCCGAGGAGCGCGCACTATAAGGAGACGCCCCCCAGGCGTCAAGCCCAAACGGCGCTGAAAACCGCCCGTTTTCAACGCTTTCGCTGGCTTCACGCGGGGCCGCTACAAGCTCTTGGCAACGACCTTAGCCGGGGTCCCGGCGGAGCGCAACAATGTTGCCGGGAAAAAGCACCGCCTGGCCAGCCGGGAGCAAACCTGAACTCCCCTATTCGGCCGCCGAAGCGCCATCGGCCTCGGATGTCGATGCCCCCGCTTCCTCGGCCGCCGCCAGTTGGGCCGCCTGCTCCTCGGCCGCCGCCAGTTCGGCTGCCGCCTTGGCCTCCTCGGCTTCGAGCTGCTCGGTGTATTCGCGGTCACGCTGGACCGCCACCTGCTTGATGCGATTGATGGCGGCGCCGGTGCCAGCCGGAATCAGGCGGCCGACGATGACGTTCTCCTTCAAACCGTTGAGACCGTCGACACGGCCCGAAACCGCGGCCTCGGTGAGCACGCGCGTGGTTTCCTGGAACGAGGCGGCGGAGATGAAGGAACGCGTCTGCAGGCTGGCCTTGGTGATGCCCTGCAACACCGGCAGCGCCGTGGCGATCTTGAGGCCTTCGTCGGCGGCCCGCTCGTTGGCCTCGTCGAACTCGATGCGATCGACTTGTTCACCCAGCAGCAGCGTCGTCTCGCCGGGATCGAGCACCTCGACCTTTTGCAGCATCTGACGCACGATGACTTCGATGTGCTTGTCGTTGATGCGCACGCCCTGCAGCCGGTAGACCTCCTGGATCTCATAGACCAGGTAGGCGGCCAGGGCCTCGACGCCGAGCACGCGCAGGATGTCGTGCGGCACCGGGTTGCCGTCCAGCAGCGGCTCGCCCTTCTCCACCCAATCGCCCTCCTTGACGCTGATGTGCTTGCCCTTGGGGATGAGATACTCTTCCTGATCGAGGGATTCGTCGTCGGGCTTGAGCACCAGGCGGCGCTTGGCCTTGTAGTCGCGGCCGAATTCGATGCGGCCATCGAAATCAGCGATAATGGCGTGATCCTTGGGTTTGCGGGCCTCGAAAAGCTCGGCCACCCGAGGCAAGCCACCAGTGATGTCGCGGGTCTTGGTCGATTCACGCGGGATGCGTGCCAGCACGTCGCCGGCATCCACCGAGGTGCCGTCCTCGACGCTGAGGATGGCGTCGACCGAGAGGAAATAGCGGGCCTCCAGGTCGTTGGCCAACTTCACCACCTCGCCCTTTTCGCTGCGCAGGGTGATGCGCGGGCGCAACTCGCTGCCCTTGGGTTGCTGGCGCCAATCGACCACCACCTTGTTGGCGATGCCGGTGGCCTCGTCGACCAACTCGCGCAGCGAAACGGCATCGACCAGGTCGCGATAGGTGGCGACCCCGGCCTGTTCGGTGATGATGGGGATGGTGTAGGGGTCCCACTCGGCAATGACGGCGCCCTTTTTTATTTCGCCGCCGTCGTCGAACTTGAGCCAGGCGCCGTAGGGCAATTTGTGGCGGGCCCGCTCGCGGCCGTTCTCGTCGACCACCACGACCTCGGTATTGCGGCCCATGACGACCAGGCGGCCGGCCGAATCCTCGACCACGTTGCGGTTATGCACCTTGATGGTACCGTCGGAGTTGGACTCGACGCTGGATATCTCCGCCAGCTGGGCGGTGCCGCCGATGTGGAAGGTGCGCATGGTCAACTGGGTGCCCGGCTCGCCGATCGACTGGGCGGCGATGACGCCGATGGCCTCGCCGATGTTGACCCGCGTTCCGCGCGCCAGATCGCGGCCGTAACAGCGGCCGCAGACGCCGTTGTCGCTCTCGCAGGTCAGCACCGAGCGGATGCCGACGCTGTCGACGCCCGAGCGCTCGACGAGGTCGATGTCGTCCTCCTCGATCATCTCGCCGGCCTTGATCAGGACATCGCCGTTGAGCGGATCCTTGAGATCGACCGAGGCGCAGCGGCCGAGCACGCGCTCGCCGATGCCGACCACAACCTCGCCGCCCTCGAGCACCTCACGCACGGTCAAGCCCTCTTTGGTGCCGCAGTTCTCCTCGACGATGGTGCAGTCCTGGGCCACGTCCACCAAACGCCGCGTCAAGTATCCCGAGTTGGCGGTCTTCAGCGCCGTGTCGGCCAGGCCCTTGCGGGCACCGTGGGTCGAGTTGAAGTACTCGAGCACACTCAGGCCTTCCTTGAAGTTGGAGATGATCGGAGTCTCGATGATTTCGCCCGAGGGCTTGGCCATCAGGCCGCGCATGCCGGCCAGTTGTTTCATCTGGGCGGCCGAGCCACGGGCCCCGGAATCGGCCATCATGAAGATCGAGTTGACCGGCAGGTTCTGGCCGCTCTTGGGATCGGTGCGGTTCTTGATCTCGGCGATGCCCTTCATCATCTCGTCGGCCACCCGCTCGGTGCACTGGGCCCAGGCGTCGACCACCTTGTTGTACTTCTCGCCCTGGGTGATCAAGCCGTCGACGTATTGCTGCTCGTATTCCTTGACCAGTTCGTGGGTCTCGTTGACCAGCGCGCCCTTGACCTCGGGGATGACCATGTCGTCCTTGCCGAAGGAAATGCCGGCCCGGCAGGCGAAGTCGAAGCCCATGGCCATGATGCGGTCGGCGAAGATGACCGTCTCCTTCTGGCCGCAATGGCGATAGACGAAGTCGATGAGCGTCGAGATCTCGGTCTTCGAAAGCTGCTGGTTGATGAGCTCGAAGGGCACCTTGGGATGGCGCGGCAAGACCTCGGAGAGCAACATGCGGCCGGGCGTCGACTGGACCCGCAGGTAGATCTCGTCGCCGTTCTCGTCGACTCCGCGGTAGCGGCAATGGATGCGCGCATGCACGGTCAGGGAATTGTTGTCCAGCGCCTGCTGGATTTCGGCCACCGAGCCGAACACGGCATCCTCACCGAGCTCGCCCTCACGCTCGATGGTCATGTAGTAGAGCCCCAGCACCATGTCCTGCGAGGGCACGATGATGGGCTTGCCGTTGGCCGGGCCGAGAATGTTGTTGGTCGACATCATCAGCACCCGCGCCTCGAGCTGGGCCTCCAGCGAGAGCGGCACGTGCACGGCCATCTGGTCGCCGTCGAAATCGGCGTTGAAGGCGGCGCAGACCAGGGGATGGAGCTGGATCGCCTTGCCCTCGATGAGCACCGGTTCGAAGGCCTGGATGCCGAGGCGATGCAGCGTCGGCGCCCGGTTGAGCAGCACCGGATGTTCGCGGATCACTTCGTCGAGGATGTCCCACACTTCGGGACGCTCTTTTTCCACCAACTTCTTGGCTTGCTTCACAGTGGAAGACAGACCTTTGGCTTCAAGACGCGAGTAGATAAACGGCTTGAACAGCTCGAGCGCCATCTTCTTGGGCAGACCGCATTGGTGCAGCTTCAGCTCGGGGCCGGTCACAATGACCGAACGACCGGAGAAGTCGACGCGCTTACCCAAAAGGTTCTGACGGAAGCGACCTTGCTTACCTTTCAGCATGTCGGACAGCGACTTCAGCGGGCGCTTGTTGGCACCAGTGATGACGCGGCCGCGACGGCCGTTGTCGAACAAGGCATCGACGGATTCCTGCAACATCCGCTTTTCGTTGCGGACGATGATGTCAGGTGCGCGCAGTTCGATCAGACGCTTCAAGCGGTTGTTCCGGTTGATCACGCGGCGATACAGGTCGTTCAGATCCGACGTCGCGAAACGGCCACCGTCCAGCGGCACCAGCGGGCGCAGCTCTGGCGGGATCACCGGAATGACGGTCATGATCATCCACTCGGGCCGGTTGCCGGACTCGAGGAAGGATTCAACGACTTTCAGACGCTTGATGATCTTCTTGGGCTTCAGTTCGCCGGACGCCTCTTTCAGATCGGCACGCAGCTGGTCTGCTTCGGCTTCCAGATCGATGGCGGCCAGCATTTCGCGGATCGCTTCGGCACCGATATTGGCGGTGAACGCGTCCATGCCATAGGCATCCTGCGCGTCCATATACTCTTCCTCGGTCATCATCTGACCATAGGTGAGGTCCGTCAGACCGGGTTCGATCACAACGTAGTTTTCAAAGTAAAGAACACGTTCCAGATCGCGCAGGGTCATGTCCAGCATAAGGCCGATGCGCGATGGCAGCGACTTGAGGAACCAGATGTGCGCAACAGGCGACGCCAGCTCGATGTGGCCCATACGCTCGCGACGGACCTTTTGCAGCGTGACTTCAACACCACATTTTTCGCAGACAACGCCGCGATACTTCATGCGCTTATATTTGCCGCACAGGCATTCGTAGTCTTTGAT